>Ga0315910_10004843_pt1 | contig 11154 bp, 8 predicted proteins | sample EdamamesoilMG_FD_204470 | JGI IMG/M metagenome (GOLD analysis project Ga0315910, IMG submission 204470) | Garden soil microbial communities collected in Santa Monica, California, United States - Edamame soil | ecosystem: Environmental > Terrestrial > Soil > Garden | place: USA: California...
CGTCTGGCAGGTCACGGACCAGCTGGGTGGCCCCATCGAGACGGCAGCAGCCGTCGGTTTTGGTGAAGGTGACTTGCGTCAGCTCAACAACGTCTCAGAACTCATGACTGAGATCGCAGCTCATCCAAACGCCAAGAAGAAGTACGCTCAAAAGCTGGTCTCGGTGGGCATGGCTCGCCTCCCCAACAACAATGACGCCTGCGTCCGGGATGAACTCGCCGCTAAGCTGGAAGACCCCAGTTACCCCATCGTCAACCTATTCAGCGACATGACCCAGGCTCAGTCCTTCCGTCTGCGTGTTCGTGGAGAATGAGGAAAATCCGCACATGAAAAATTATCATCTCAATCGTCGACTTTTCCTCCGTGGTTTGGGTGGCGCCGTAGTGGCGGCACCGTTCCTCGGTTCTCTCGCTGAGCGCTCCGCGCGAGCTGCCGGCGAAGATCTGGTGATGCCCAAGCGGCTCATCGTGATGTTTACCCACTACGGCTGCATGACCGACCGCTGGTTCCCTGAGAAGGCGCACGGCGCGCTGGAAAAGGCTGACTTCGCCGGCATGAGCATTGAGCCCCTGGGTGACTACGCCAGCAAGATCCTCATGCCTCGTGGTTTGCGCTCCATGAATGAATGGACCGCACAAATGAAGACGGGTCAGGGCAACGATCCTCACACGCAGGTGGTGGGCAGCTACTTCAGTTGTCAGCCCGTCACGCCCAACTCTGACAGCCCCTTTGACCTCAACCATCCTGGTAAGTTCAATGCTTGGCCCATTGGCCCGTCATTGGACCACGTGATTGCCAAGCAGCTCAGCCCCGGCGGTACACCCTTGTTCATGCGCGTGGGTAACCGGAGCGACAACGGGCAGATGGCCATCTCCTACGCCAACGGTACGGAAGCTGGGCGCTATCAAGGCGTGGGTACCCCCAAGCAAGCCTTCAGTTCGTTGACGGGATTGTTCAACAGCGGTGGTGACACCACCGGGGGCGAAGTGACCCCGGATGACTACTTGGCCCTGCGTGGCAAGAGCGTGCTCGACCTCATCAAGAGCGATCTGGAAACCTTGGAGCGCATGGACATGAGCCGTGCCGACAAGGACAAGTTGGCTGCATGGAAGCAATTGTTGCACGAGACGAGCGGACCGGTTGCGGCAGCACAGTGCGACCAGGCGATGGCCGACCTGTTGGGTCTCTCTTCGGCCAATGTGGACAAAGCGAGCATGGGCTCCATCGGCTCAGACGTCGTGACCAACAAGGTCACGGACACCCTGGACACCGCGGACATCTACTCGGCCGTGGCCGCTCTTTCAGCAGCGTGCAATGCCAATCCCGTCATCTTCCTCAAGTACCCGGGCAACTACACGTTCTCAGGTCTAGGCTGCACGGACGAGAACCACAACATCTCGCACCGTATCGGCAATGCGGGCATGGGTGGCAAGTGCGTACCGGGCGTCAATGAGGAGATCCTCCTGATTGATACGTTCTACGCGCGCAAGTTCACCAATCTGGTCAAGATGCTCGACGGCATCCCCGAAGGAGAGGGCAGCGTTCTCGACAATTCTGCGACCATCTGGTTCCAGGAGCTGTCGGACGGCAATGCACACAACCTCAACAACCTGCCCATCATCCAGGCGGGAAGCTGCGGCGGTTACTTCAAGACGGGCCAGGCAGTCAACTTGCACGACGGTGCGGCCACCCTCAACCGCGGAAACAGTGAAGGCCCCTGCCGCGATTCTGGCAGCGTAACAGCTACCAACACGGGCACCCCGGCTGAATTTGGCAACGCACCCATCAACAAGTACTTCTGCAACATCATGAACGCCCTGGGCGTGAAGGCGGGACCAGACGGTATCCCCGCTGAAGGTGGCACCGCAGAAGTGACGCACTTCGGCTGGTCCGACAAGACCGAGGAGTTCGTTCATGGTGATGCGGCAGCATCACACAGCATCCACAACCCCGGTGAGTACACGGAGCTCAAGAACAGCTGAGATGCCACGTTAGGCAAGCTGTGATCGGTCGCACACGCGGCTTGCCTCGCGAGAACAAGAAGAACGGCTACCCCAGGGGTGGCCGTTTTTTCTTTTTGTGCTGCAAAACCAAGCGCAATGGGGACTCAAAACCGAGGCCCTGTGAGACCCGCGTGCCACCACACTCTCCCCTGCGACTTACCGCAGCGTAAACAAAAAAGCCGACGCGAGATGCGTCGGCTTTCACACGCGCGGACCTACGCTGGTCGCCCGCTTGTGCGCGCGGTCGATCACATGGGCGCGCCCGCGGCGATCCATTTCTCAATGGCCTCCACGTACTGCGGCTTTACACAATTGTTGATGTACGGGTCGGGATCGCAAATGCACTCTTCAGGCATCTGCTCACGGGTACCACACGGACCCTTGACCAACCGAACCAAGGCACTGGCGTTGGGGTCATTGGGGGCGACCACCTTGAGGCCGCCGCACTCCTCAGACACGGTATTGATCAAGTGCTCGTACATTTCAGTGGGAGATCCGGCGAGACTCAAGTCATTGGCCGGATGCCCATGGCAATCAGACGCATTGCAACCGTAAAACTCGATGATTTGCAGAACGGTTTCAAACGTTGGCTCAACCACCTCCGTTGAACCGCCCGCCCCTGGGCTCACGCCACACGTTGTCACGGGCGCGGTCCCCCCGATGCCGACAATGGCGGCACCGCCGGTACCCGCCCCGCCCGAACCCGCCGTGGCCCCACCCGCCCCGGCGAGCGTACCGCCGACCCCCACGCCTGCCCCACCCGTGCCGGTGTCAGGCTCAGCAGGGGCGCACCCAGTGGTGATGGGGGCGTGAGCACCAACAACGCAAAACAGGCCAAGAAAAATTGACGAACGAATCTTCATGGGGGTCACTCAATTACTGGGGATTTAGGCTGCAAGCTTAGCGTGAATGAGCTTGTGATCAACTGCAAAAAACGATCGTCGCCGCGTCCAGATCTGGGCGCAGGCACGCGCGGATCTCGCACGCCCGAAGCCCATGTCGCGCTCACACATTGCGGGTCTTTGGCTTGTCTTCGGCGCGACGTTTCGCAGCGCATTGCGTGACGACGTGCACGTGACCAGCGCGTGTCGTCACAGCCCACTGCTCTGACGCGTCACCGACCTCAACACATAGTGAATTGTGATGTCGCACAAGCGCTTACCGCGCACGAGCGACGCGCACAACCGGACGCAGCCGCGTTTCGACGGCGCAACCTGCTCACCATTCGCGCAAGGCCACTGCTGCACGCAACGCACATGCAGCATCACCTCTGCGCGCGTCGTTTTGGCTCAACCAACAAAATGTTTGCTGAGGCGCCAGCCTCACGTATCCTGTGCGAATTATTTGTGGGTAGGGCAAAGTCATTGCCAGGTGGTGCCCGGTCCATATTCATCTCCCACGCAAGGAAGTTCATGATCAATTTCAGCCAGGATATCGAAGACAAGCTCTATCGAGCCATCAAGGGTTCCTTTCCAGATGCCAAAGTGAGTGATGAAGACCTTCTGGCCTTGGCGATCTGCATCCAGCGCGCAAAAAAGAGCAACGGCGACCTCCCCGACGCCCTGCGCTCCATCAACCTGGCGCCCTACCAAAGTGCTCTCGACGAGCAAGCTGCCAGCCTCCCGAGCAATGAGGTAGAGACCCTGGATCATCCGCAAGATGGCCATCGCTACTATTGGGTCGAGGCCAATCATGTGCGCCATGATCCCCCAGGTTTTCCGCCCTTCACAGGTCACCTGGGCATGGCGCGCGTGACCCTCGATGAGCGGCGCCCCCGAAAGTACAAGACCGCCTTTGGCACCATCGCGCCGGGCGACCATTTGATTGATACGGTGTACGAGGCCAATCAAAAATACAGTAGGCACTTGGGTTACGAAATTGACCGGCTCGATCTCATCACACCAGCGCGCGAGGTCCTACGTTTCGCCGCGATCAGTGTGCTACTTGGTTACAAGAACAAAAACGATCAGCGACCCAGCTGCTACATCCTTGAAGCGGGCACGGCCACTGGACAGCCCAAGGTGCTGTATCTAGGCAGGGAAATTGGCAAACCCATCAACGCCTACAGTGGATACTCACCTACACCCTTTGCATGTCCCAACCACGCCTACCTGGGCACACTCACCGTCAAGGACAACGATGACCCCGATCAGCTGCATATTTCCTCGCGCGTGATCAAAAACGGGGCCAGTGAGCAGCCCTACATCGACGTCACAATCCGCTGGACCCTACAAACGGGCAAACTGAACAACATCTGGCCAGGGTTCCTTCTAGCACGAGCAACCGCTATTGTTCTGTCGCGCGCAATGAAGAAGACAATCCCCACCGATTGCAGTGAACGCGTACCTAGTGCGCCACAGGCAGGAGCCGCGAGTGATTGACCCACGCCTCACGGTGCTGATGCTTTGCGCCATGTTGGCATCAGCGGCTTGCAAAGGAGGCGTGTCCCATCCTGATGCGGGTAACGCCAACAGCAAGAAGTATTGCGCCGATCGCAAGGACTCGGAAAACAACTGTTCAGCGTGCAGCTCCCAACCAGGCTGCGGCTTTTGCGACGTGCCTCAACCGGGGCAAGCGCATTGCCAGCCTGGCACGAGCGCCCAAAGCCCGGGGACGTGTGAGCAAGGCTGGGCTATTTCCACAGAAGATTGTGAGATGCCTCCTCCTCCGCCCCCACCTGAGGCGACCGCATCAACCCCCTCAGCAACGCAAGCCGCGGCCCAAGCCCCTGCAGAGTAATAGTGATGATTTCGTCCTCGAGTAGTCCGCCAAACAGCGCGAGCGAACGTCGCGAGTTTGAGAATCGCATTCTCGCGACGCCCGAACACGCCACCGTAAAGGGCATGTACATCGAGTCGTTTTTGCGAACGTTTGACCAACGTAATCTGTCGCGCCCCAGCGCGCAGCGTTACGTCACCTTCAAGGACTATTCGTTGCGCGACTACATGCGCATGCTTCTCGACGCCTGCCCAGTTTTGTATCCAGGGTGCAGCCTCCGAGAGGGACTGAAACGCCAAGGGCGCCTGGTGTATCCGACGCTGCTTGATTCAACCGTGGGCAAAGTGATCTTCGCGATCGCAGGGCGTAACTGGCAAATGGCTCTGCCGCTCGCCTCCCGTGGCTGGGAAATTAGCCTAAAACCTGGCTCCGCTCAGCTGTTCGACGTTACGGCGAAGAGCGCGGTCTTGGCCTTGCGCGACATCTACAACTTCGCTGATACGTATCAGGTTGGTATCATGGAAGGCGCCATGGAGACGTTCTTGATCGACGGGACCGTCGTGCCGCGGCCACTGAAACGCGTGTGTGACGTCGACCTAGTCATGAACTGGAAGTAGCGATCACAACCGGGAGACGGCAGCGTTATCCAGCGCCCGACCTCGCATCAATAGCTCACATCATCCAAATAGGCGGTGATGGGTGTAACGAGCTCGCTGGATTGATTGCGCGCAATCTCGACCCCAATCGCAATGACGTCGGAAGGATCGAACTCGTCGTCAGCATACGCCGGCTGCGTGAGGTCAAGCTCCAAACATGACCATTGCCCCACCGTGAGCGGAGTGAGCGAGCCCTCGGCCCACAAGTATCCCTCGGACTGAGCAAAGATCTTTGCCGAGACCTCTTCGCCACTCTGGACGTAGACGAGCGCCCGCACTCGAGTTTTCCGCAGATCTTCGCGGCTCAGCACAGTGCGCGGATAGAGTCCCTGAGGGTTGGTCGACAACATTGGCTGCACGATCACGGCCTTGAGGGCACCGGGGTCAAGATGGCCTTCGTCCCCTGTCCAGCTGAGCGTCCCGCTGTTCTTGGTGTGGGTGGTATCGAGTCCCCACACGCCCAGTTTGGGACCTTCGACTGAATAACTCTGGCTGGAATCAAAACTGAAGTGATGGTCTCGAGCGACGTCGCAGCTATCGCCGACAATCGTGCCGCCCGTGCCCTGAGCACCACCCACCCCGCTGCCGCCAGCGTCCGTGCCACCGGCCGCCTCATCGCCGCCAGCTCCGTCGACACCACCGCTTGAAGGGTTGCTCAATCCGCCCGCGCCGTCACCCCCAGCACCACCGCTCGCGCCGCCGCTGGCCGTCTGACCTCCCACAGCCGACGCGCCTCCATCGCCCACAGGAATGTCGCCGCCATGGCCGCCAGAAGCGTCAGCATCGCCATCGCCATCGCCATCGCCGGGATCTCCATCGCCCGAATGGTCCGGGCCAGTTCCAATCTCCCCGCCCCACGCGTCTCCATCGCCGTCGCCAGACACGTCAACCCCGCCATCACCGTTCAAATCCAGACCGATGTGACCGCAGGCAGTCAGGGCCAGCACGATCCAGCCGCTGTGACGGAGCTCCCGTATTTTCATTGGTCAAGCAAGTCTAGCATCAAGCTCACTTATGTTGCGCGCAAGGCCCACCTCTAGCCAACAAGAGTGGGTAGGGCTAGTTGCAAGTATGACGCAGGCGCACCTTGAGTTACCGCTGTCCGGCAAATAGCGCCACCTGCTCGAAGGTCTCCCACGGGACTTCAAAAGCGGTTCCGTGACGCACGCCGGGAAAAAAAACGTCGCCGGAAATGTCGCGCCACGCCTGCGGCGTGTCGAGTGCATCTTGCGCTTCTGCCTGCAGCGCCCCGTAACTTCCTTCACCGTATTTGTCGAAATAGATGAAAAGTTCACCATCTCGCTCCAAAAACGACGGTCCCTCGGCGGCGTAGTTCCCAGTGAGCGGCGAGGAGGGTGAAGCGACCCAAGCTCCATCTCCAAACAACGCGGGTGACGTGAGCGCTCGCAGGTTCTTTTGCCCATCCGCTTCGTCCTTGACGATCATGAGCCAGCCGCTCTGATAGGGCCGGATCGTAGCATCGATCAGATTGCGACCGCTGGGAGCGTAGAGCACGGAGGGCGGGGTAAATTCCTCGAATTCTCGGGTCAGGACAAAGTAAATATTGTGGGGATCAGATGCTTGCGGATTGTTATCGATGGGTGATGCCCAAAAAACCATAAACTGTTGGCTCTCGGGATCATAAATCGTCTCCGGAGCCCACACGTGCTCCACATTCAAGTCCACTGTGATGTAGTCAGCTTCAGACCACACCACCAAGTCCGGTGAGGAGGCATGACCTAGCCCTCGGTCCTGAACGCAGTTGGTCTCTGCCCACGGCACACAGCTGGTGGTCCACACCAAGTGGTAAACACCGTCCGGGGCCCGCAAGACGTGTGGGTCTCGAAATGACCCACCGCCCACCGACGGCGGCATGAAGACCTTTCCTTGTCCGATCGCGCCCCAGTGCAGTCCATCATGACTGTGCGCGAGACGCAGGCCGTCTCCTCGCCCTTGGCCCACCTCAACGAAATAGGAAAAGAGATAGTGCCGCGCCGTGGGGCGCCCCCAACGATACAGCTGAAACACCTCAGCCGGTGTCAGCTCCCGCTCGATCACGCCCACATCGTCCATGGATCCGCTGAAGAAATCGCTGGGCATCGCCCCGTAGAGTCCACTGCCCAAGGTGAGTTCGCCCGTCGGGACGAACGGCGCCTGGGAACAGGTGGACCTTCCTGACAAAACGCCGTCCACGTAGACACGCTGCTCCCCGCTGGACGCGTTGCGTGTCCCAATCACCTGGTACCATTCACCCTGTCGCGGCTGAATTTCAGCCGTAGTAACGCACGGTGTGGCCTCCGCATTGTCCGCACCAAACGTCGTAAACGACAGACGCTGGTCGTCGCGTTTCTGCAGATAAAACGCGCTCACCTGCTGCCCTGGTGCACTTACAAACGTATCATACCCAGACAGGTCATCCAGCTGCACCCAAGTCAAGACGGAAAAGTCCCCCTGCAAGTCTACGCCAGCTCCGGTGGAGCGCGCGTGGCTATCCGTCCCCGTCAACTGCAACTGCTGTCCCGACTCTCCCGCTCCGACACTTGCTCCAAGTGGCTCGAGGGTGGCGGTTCCAACACGCGCACCAAGCGCCATCGATGCGTCCCCTTCAAAATCCCAATAAACCGAGAACTGCTCAATCAACGCCAGGACTTCATCGCCCTGTGCACCACCGCTGCCCCCGCTCGCGCCGTCTTGCCCACCGCCAGCACCGGTTGCTCGCCCACCACTTCCCGTGGGTGTGCCCCCTAGACCATCCATGATGTCGGCCCCACCACCCGAAGCAACGGCTGCGCCGCCCGAGGCAAGCGCGGCGCCGCCTGTGCCTGTGTGCAGCACATGCTCTTGCCCGGAGGAGCAAGCAACGGAGTACAACGCCACGAGGCCCGCGCCGCTGACTATGCGAAGAATCGAAGCCATGGTCCAAGCATAGACTGCCCGGGCCGTACCTTGCCCGCCCCGCCATGTGCAATCGCGCGCGAGGGCGCAAAAACTCTCGCCGTCCTCTCACAACGGTGACAAATTTTGATTGATACCGCAATGAGCGCCCGCCGCGGTGCGGCTCTGCCTTGCGCACGGAGCGCCCCTATGACACCCCACAAAGGGCGCTCCGCCGCCTTCTTGTCGACCACTGTCATTTCTTGGATCTGCCCCTCCCATGCGCCAATTTTCGCTTTCACTCGTGACATTGCTCACTATTCGCTCACTCATGGCCTGTGGCGGCGACGCACCGGTGGGTGGAACGGGCGGCGCTGCAAGCAGCGGGGGTGCCCCAGACACAGGAGGACAAGGAGCAGGCAACGGCGGAAGCGGTGTGCAGGGCACGGGTGGGGCCCTGCCGAGCGGTGGAACGTCGGCAGCGAGCGGTGGTCAGGACGCGGCGACGGGGGGTACAGACGATAGCCAAGGTACAGGCGGTGACGACACCTCATCAACAGGGGGAAGCGGCGGAGGTGAGCCGTGCGTGGTGGACCACGGTGATGCGGTGCCTTCGCTCAAGGAATACTTTGCGGATCATTTTGCGATCGGGGCGGCCATCGACACCACGTACAACAAGTATTCGGCCACGCTCATCAAGCACTTCAGCAGCATCACGGCCGAAGATCAGATGAAATTTGATGCCCTCCAGCCGACGGAGGGTAACTTCAGCTACGCAACCGCAGATCAGATGGTCAACTTCGCGACGAGCAATGGCATGCAGGTCCGCGGGCACGCGCTAGTGTGGCACCGTCAAACACCGTCGTGGGTGTTCTCAGGAACTTCCCAGCAGGTGCTCAGCCGCATGAAAGCGCACATCAGCAATGTGATGACCCATTTCAAAGGCAAAGTGAAGGTGTGGGACGTTGTGAACGAAGCCATCATGGACGACGGAACCTACCGCACCGAAAATGAAGACTCAGGCCAGGAGAGCGGCTGGTACGGTGCACTGGGTGAGAGCTACATCGCCGAAGCGTTCAAGGCGGCGCGCGCGGCAGACCCTGACGCAAAGCTCTTCTACAACGACTACTACAACTATCACCCGGTGCGGCGCCAGGCCATCTACGACATGCTCGCGGGGCTGATTGACGCGGGGGTTCCCATTGATGGCGTCGGCCTTCAATCCCATTTGAACCTCGCACCTGGCACCAATCCCGAGGAGCAATCCTACCATCAGACTCCAGCGAATATGGAGACGGCGATTGAGATGTATTCTTCGCTAGGCTTGGACGTACAAGTGACGGAGATGGATTTGTCTCTGTATCTGCGCGGCATCACCTACACCCCGGACATGTTCTACACGCCCGAGAAGGTGACAGCCGAGGTGCTCGCAGAGCAAGCCGAACGCTATCGAGCTTTCCTCGAAGTCTATCGCCGACACAGTGACGTGATCAGCAGCGTAACGTTTTGGGGTATCGCCGACGACAACACGTGGCTTTCCGAGTTCGATTCAGGAAGACAAGACTTTCCGCTGCTGTTTGACGCAAATCAGCAGCCCAAACCGGCTTTTTGGGCCATCGTGGACTTCTGCAATTGACGAGCTGCCCGATGGGTCAGCCGCGCGGAATGCGCGCCGTGAACGCCGTACCGCGGTCATGACTGGAGTCGACGTCCAACGACCCGCCGTGCCCAATCATGATCTGCTTGGAGATGTAGAGCCCCAGGCCGAGCCCACTTGAGCGCGAAGACGTATTGCGACCGCTTCTAAACGGATCAAAAATGGTGGGGACCAGTTCAGCCGGGATAAAGCCGGCGTTGGACACGCACACCACGACTTCCGCTTCATCGCCCCAAAGCTCGATTTTCACGGGCGCGTCGCTTGTGCCGTGGTTGACCGCATTGATGACCAAGTTGGAAAACACCTGAAGCAGCCGACCCGCATCCGCCGTCACCACCGTGGAGCCCGTGGCTTGGACGAGCATCTCGCGGCCCGGATGATTGACGGCCACTTCCTCCACCACAGTGTGCACCAGGCTCACCACGTCCAGAGATCTCTTGGGCCCGACCACGCCACCACCAAGCCGCGCACGGGTGAGGTCGAGCATTTGGGTGAGCATGCCCGCCATGCGTTCTGCGGCCGCAATCATGCGTCCAAGGGCCCGTTGGCTCTCCTCGCTCTTACATTCAGGCTCAACGAGCCGACAGCCATTGATGATTGTCCCGAGCGGGCTGCGCAAGTCATGGCCCAAGATGCCCACAAACATGTCGTTGAGCCGCAACGAGGTCTCGAGATCCTTGCGCTGTCGATACAGCTCGAAAAATATGTGCGCTTTGCTCTTGAGGATGCTGGGTTCAATGGGCTTGAACAAGAAATCCACCGCCCCACTCTCGTATCCTTTGAAAGCGCGATGCGGGTCACTGGATCCCGCTGTAACAAAAATGATGGGAACGTGTTTGCTGCGCTCCGCACCGCGCATGAGTTCCGCCAACTCAAAGCCGTCCATGCTGGGCATCTGCACATCCAAGATGGCCAGCGCGACCTCATGCACCAACAGGAACTCGAGCGCTTCCGAGCCGGAGCGAGCCATCAGGATCTCCAGGCCGGGACGACGCAATAGAGCTTCGAGCGCCACCAGATTCTCTTCCGTGTCGTCGACGATGAGAAACTTCACGGGCTCGGGGACAGCTGATTTCATGGAGCCTGCTTTCTGGACGAATCTTGCGCGCCGTGTCGAGCTAAAAACGGACCAATCTCGGTTACGGGCAACACCTGATGATCCGCGGTGAGACGCAACGCGGCTTCGGGCATGGTACGCACCTGCGAGGTCTCGGGAGATTGCACCACGGTCTCGCCCCCAGCTTCT
>Ga0315910_10004844_pt1 | contig 11151 bp, 11 predicted proteins | sample EdamamesoilMG_FD_204470 | JGI IMG/M metagenome (GOLD analysis project Ga0315910, IMG submission 204470) | Garden soil microbial communities collected in Santa Monica, California, United States - Edamame soil | ecosystem: Environmental > Terrestrial > Soil > Garden | place: USA: California...
AAACGCCCAGACAAAGGGTGTTTTTTGTTTGACTAGAAAATAAATATATTGTATCGTTACAGGAAATGTTCGCTTAATGAAAAAGGTGCCCTTGTATCTGATGCGTGCCTACTTTATCGTTTTAGGCATATTCGTACTTACATCTGCAGGTTATCTGTTTAGTACACATTCTCCCGAATTTCTTACTGTAGGAATCCCTTCGGTAATCTGGTGGATTGTATTATCTCTCTCGTACATCATGTACGATCCAAATGACGGTGTTGATTCCAATCCCATTCGTTTTGGATGTATCTTTGGCTTTCTATGTCTAATCTTCATCATTCTCATCCGGAATGATCATGATTTTAGCGAGGCATCAGTTCCTGCACGCTTACTACTTCTGGTATTAGGACTTCACACTATTATCCAAACTTTCATCTATGGAAGTGCTTCGAACGGAAGGGAGCATAAAGAAGGGCATATTTTTTGAAAAACTTAATTACGTATTAAATGAAATGCGATATCAAAATTGGTATCGCATTTTCTTGTGCACGCATGATACAATCAATCCTATGAATACATCACAGCTAGCAGCATTTGGCGCAGGATGCTTTTGGGGAGTCGAAGAATTGTATCGAGTACTGCCAGGTATCCTAAAAACAGAAGTTGGTTATATGGGCGGCACCGTTGATAATCCAACCTATGAAATGGTATGTGGTGGCAACACGGGGCACGTAGAAACTGTTCAAGTAACATACGATCCGCAAAAAATTACATACGAAGAGTTACTGCGCATCTTTTGGAACAACCACAATCCCACAACACCTAATCGCCAAGGCCCTGATATTGGTACACAGTATCGATCGGTAATTTTTTATTACACAGAAGAACAACAAGAACAGGCAGAGGCTTCAAAACAGGAACTTACAGAACAGCAACGCTTTAAGGATCCTATTGTTACCGAGATTATTCCTGCAACCACCTTTTGGTCTGCCGAAGAATACCATCAACAATATCTGGCAAAACGGGGACTAGGTTCTTGCCATATCTAGTGATACACTGACGGCAAAGGTTATCTTGTATGGCAACACAACGTAATTTTCGTCTTATAGACATATTCGATGCATTGATTGGTGGACTACACTTTGTCTTCCGGTGTATTGAATTGCTATCCTCAGCTATATTAGGCACTGTTATTATTGGAGCATTATTCCTGTTACGCACCAGTATCATAGCAGTGTGGCGCTGTATTACACCATTTGTTTCGTGGCGCCGTTCTTACTTAGTCACCCTATTGCTTATATTGGCACTAGGGTGATATTTTTTATCTGTGAATATATTTAAACCCGAAGACTATACATATATAGTACCCGAGCGATTGATCGCACGGACACCCATAGAACCACGCGATGCCGCGAAGGTTTTGATATACGACACACAAACTAATACCGTACACATTGATACTTTTGCAAATATTGCACAATACATGGATACACAATCAATTGTAGTAATGAATACCACTAAAGTAGTGCCTGCACGTGTTGTACTGCATAAAGAAACAGGAGGAAAAATTGAAGTACTATTTCTAGTAAATGAACAAACAGGGGACGATACTATCAAAGCAATCGTCGATCGCAAATTAGAAGCCGGGACAACTCTCTCTATTGGTAACTATATCTTTAATGTTGTACGACAAGACGAACAGTTTTTCTTTCTGCACCCACAATTTCCAATGGAACAATTAACAGAATTTTTTGAAAGCTATGGCACAACACCAACACCAAAATATTTAGGTAAACAATCATTATCCGAAGACAAGCTACGCGAACGATATCAAAGCTTACTAGCACAAACACCAGCATCGGTGGCAGCACCTACAGCGTCGCTACACTTCACTGAAAATGTTTTTCAATCTCTAAAAGAAAAAGAAATCTCTGTCGTGCCAGTAACGTTGCACGTTGGCATGGGGACATTTGCACCATTAAGCGAGATTATGATTAAAGAAAATAAATTACATACCGAATGGTATGAAATTCCTGATACATCAATTACCGCAATACAGCAGAATACCAAAAGACCCATTGTTGCTGTCGGTACCACAGTTGTTCGCACACTCGAGTCATATGCACAGTCACATGCCACTAATGGTGCAACGGATATATTTATCAAACCACCATTTGATTTCACAATGGTTGATCAATTAATCACTAACTTTCACGTACCACAATCATCATTAATGTGTTTAGTTGATGCATTTCTGAAATACAAAGGTGCCAAGCGTTCAATTCTTGATCTGTACACCATTGCTATTCAAAACAATATGCGATTTTTCTCGTTCGGTGACGCAATGTATATACGATAGAATGCTATACTGCCACATATGATTGGAACACTATTTCGCGTTTGGAAATACTCACGCAATATTAAAAAGGGAACTGCTAACCCAGCTAATTTTGCTTTTGAACAACTTGCCGAAATGGCATTAGTACCATTAATCATTCCTGGGATTATTTTAGTGCTTATTCTTGTTGGGTTAGGAATTTTGGGATTTTCGGATTGGGTATTTGCCGATGGTAGCAAGATTGTTCGAATATTCTTTTGGATCATCTGCATCTTCACTGTAATCACAACTCTTGGCATAGTAATGACGTATCGTGGTATACGGAAATTATGGAAAAAGGGAACACATGCCATGGGCGTTGAAGGAAAAAATCTACATGACATTACTTACTTGCAGAAGTAAGAAAAATACCCTACAATTGCAGTAGGTTAAATATTAAGTTCTTTACTCATCACGATGTTAATAAGCCCGTTCAATCTTTATTGTTCGGGCTTATTTCTTTGACAGTGTCCTTAAAAAACGGTATGGTGATGCGGTATGGCAAAACCTAATGGAATCTACATTTATGGCATGCAGCCAGTGATCGAAGCACTATCAGATGCTCCACAATCATGTATTGCAATTTATACCGAAAGCTCTCCTAAAGAAGCTCGTTTTGAACATATCCGTGCAGCAGCACGCAAATTAAAGATTCCGGTTAATAGCGCTCCTGATAAAAAGCTCAAGGAATTGGTAGGTGACGTTAATCACCAAGGCGTTGTTGCACTACTTAAAGAGTTTCCGTACCAAGATTTCACCGATTGGTTAGGCACTTTAGATTTAGAACAAAAGCCTGCAGTACTTTTGCTTGATGAAATCCAGGATCCTCATAATTTAGGAGCAATTATCCGCAGTGCAGCAGCATTGGGTATTTCTGGAATATTGCTTTCAAAAGATCGACAGGTACAAGTAAACAGTACCGTATTTAAGACATCGGCAGGTAGTGCATTAAAGATTCCTGTTATTCAAATTGGTAACATTAACCAAACATTGGAATTAATGAAACAAAAAGGATTTTGGATTGCTGGTATTGATATGTATGGCGAACAAACCCTATGGAATGAAGAATTTACCACACCTATGGTCTTTATTATCGGAAACGAAGGAAAGGGAATTGGCGAAAAAACACTGGAAAAATGTGATATGCGCTTATCTATTCCCATGTCAGAAAATGTTGATTCACTAAACGTATCAGTTGCAGCAGCTCTAGTTTCGTACGAATGGGCACGTCAACAAAATAAGTAATCTGGTATATACTGGAAGCCATGAACAAGAAAACACTCTTGTCGGGAATTCAACCGACAGGTAAACCTCATATTGGCAATTACTTTGGCATGATGCAGCAACTAGTTGCACTGCAAGATCAGTACCAAACCTATGGCATGATTGTTGATTACCATGCACTAACAACAGTAAACGATGCCAGGGCATTGAAAGAAAATACCTATGATGTCGTGCTTGATCTGCTGGGCGCCGGACTTGATCCTAAAAAGGTAATTCTATTTAAACAGTCGGATGTGCCCGAACATACCGAACTAACATGGATCTTTAACTGTTTGGTTACCATGCCATGGCTGTCACGAGCGCACGCATTCAAGGACAAAACCGAAAAGGGTCTAGAAGCAAACGTTGGATTGTTTGATTATCCTGTTTTAATGGCCGCTGATATTCTGATGTACGACACACAGATGGTACCAGTTGGTAAGGATCAAAAACAACATGTCGAAATGGCTCGCGAAGTTGCAACCAAATTCAATAATACTTTTGGCGAAACATTTGCACTACCACAGGAATTAATCAAGGAAGAAGTAGCCATTGTCCCTGGTATTGATGGACAAAAGATGTCAAAAAGTTATAACAATACTATTCCATTATTTGGTACTGACGAAGAAATTACTAAAGCGGTTATGGGAATTGTTACCGATTCATCAGGCGAATTACCAACAAACGTATATGCAATTCATAAACTATTCCGATCAGAAACTGAATTGAAAAAACTGTACGAAGAAAAGAAAGGGAAGTATAAAGACTTAAAAGAGGCATTGCTTACAGATATTCTGGCTTTCGTAACTCCAATGAGAGAACGTCGCGCATACTACGCAGCACACCCACGTAAAGTGCAAAAAATCTTAAAAGATGGAGCAAAGCGCGCCCGCAAACAAGCACAAATAAAGATGGAGGAAGTGAGAAAAGCTGTTGGATTAAACTAATCTAAAACTATGGCTCAATTACCAAATATTATTCAACGTAAAAGAAATGCGTTTTATATAATCTATTTTGTCACAAAAGAATCAATACGCGCATCGCGTAAAGCTTTCTTCTTACGAGTCTTTGCTGAAGCAGGAGGAACAGCACTTTTGTTTGCACAGTTTGGAGCACTCTCACTCATAATTAATGAATTCACAACCAATGGCATCGAGGGAGCGCGACTTATAATCCTAATTATTGGTATAGGAGGGATTATTCTATTTCAATTACTCCCGGGCATTTTTCAAAACCTCAGCAACCATTATTTATTAATTACTCAAGATTCAATAAAAACAGAGATAGCAAAAAAGATAGACGAACGCCTAAATTTAATAGATATAGCAACACTTGAACAACCTGAATTCAAGGATCTTATATTCTCAGCAAACAACCGAGGCTTTGGAGCACTAATTTCCATTCAAAACTGGACGATAGAAATTATAAAGCAAGTTACTGTTGTTTTAATTGCCACCATAACACTGCTTTTTATCTCTCCTATTTCAGTTATTATCCTGCTCGTCGGTAGTTTGCCAATTTTCCTAATTGAAAGAAAGAATGGAATTAACTCATATAGAGCATGGGACTCAATGGTTGAAAACCGAAGAATCATTGGAGCAAAGACGAAGGCACTGACAAATACCTATTCGCTTATTGAAAACAAAAATAACAATGCACTCAATTATTTTATTGAGAAAATCTATACACTTCGAAATCAAATCAATCGTTCAATGTGGAATATCGACGGTAAGGCAACAAAGGGAAATATTGGTAGTAATATAGCTTCTAACATTTCATTTGGTTTGGCGATTTGGTTTATCCTTAAGAATGTTCTTCTTGGTATAAGTACTGTGGGTAGTTTGGTTTTTTCCGTTTCTACTATTTCGCGTTTCCAGAGTGCAATTACAATGATTATGCGTTCATTCGGGAGAATTGGTGAACATTCAAAATATATGAATCAAGTGTTGGATATTCTTGAAACAACCCCTTATATACCCGAGAACCCAAAGGGTATAAAAATCGAAGTGAATGAAGAAAACTCGACAATTATTGAATTTAAAGATGTATCTTTTAAATATCCAGGAAATGAAAAACTTATTCTTAATAAATTAAACTTCACTATAAAAGGAGGTGAACATACGGCAATCGTTGGCTTGAATGGTGCAGGTAAAACAACTCTTACAAAATTACTTTCGCGTCTCTATGATCCAACCGAGGGAGAAATTCTTGTAAATGGAAAGAATCTAAAAGATTATTCATTGGATTCCTGGAGAAAACACTTGGCAATTATGGCTCAGAATTATTCTGTATACACCGAAGAAACAATTACTGAAAATATTATGCTTGGAAATACTGAAATCAGAAATGAGGAAAGTGTTTATCTTGCTTGTCAATTATCAACTGCCGATGAATTCATCAATCAATTACCTCAAAAATATGATCAGAAAATTGGTACTGACTTTAAGGGTGGTGTTGAATTATCAAAAGGACAAGGTCAGAAATTAGTTATTGCCCGTACTTGGTATCGTCGCGCACCCTTTATCATTTTAGATGAACCAACATCAGCTGTAGATGCTGTCTCTGAAGATAAAATCTTTAAAAATCTATTCGAACATTCTGAAGAATTTGGATATAAACCTACAATCATCGTAATATCACATAAATTTAGCAATGTTCGTAAAGCAGATAATATTATTATGCTTGAACATGGTTCAATAATTGAACAAGGTTCCCATGATAAATTGATCAAAAAGAATGGTGAATATGCAGAATTATTCAAAATCCAAGCAGCAGGATTTAAAGATTAAAATTCCCAAATTTGTCGTTTTCGTGTAGTATTATCGACATATGAACGAACGAATACTCATTGGTGATTTAGCACAACATATTGGCGCAGAGGTTGTTATTAAAGGCTGGATTGATGTCCGCCGTGATCAAGGAAAAATGGTTTTTATCGATTTCCGCGATCGTACTGGCAAGGTACAAGGTGTTGTATTACCAGGATCACCAGCAACCGAAACTGCTAAAGAAGTTCGTAGTGAATGGGTTGTTGAAGTTACTGGAAAAGTAAACGAACGCCCAGAAAAGATGCGTAAGGAAGGCATCCAAAACGGTAACATTGAAATGGAGATATTAGGTATCACCGTGCTGAACCAAGCAGAAACTCCAGTGTTTGATATCACCACCGACACTCGTGAAGTAGGCGAAGAAGTGCGATTAAAATATCGTTATCTGGATTTGCGTAGCGAACGTTTACAGAAAAATATCCGCATGCGCAATGCGGTTACTAAACATATTCGTGATTTTTTGAACAACGAGGGATTTATCGAAGTTGAAACTCCAATTCTTACGAAATCTACTCCTGAAGGTGCTCGCGATTATGTAGTGCCATCACGTCTGTATCCCGGAAACTTCTATGCATTGCCACAATCGCCACAACAATACAAACAATTACTGATGTCAGCAGGTGTTGAACGGTATTTCCAAGTGGCAAAATGTATGCGCGACGAAGATACTCGCGGTGATCGCCAACCAGAATTTACTCAAATCGATATGGAATTAAGCTTCGTCAATCGCGAAGATGTTATGGATGTGAACGAACGTATGCTGATTGATATTGTTACAAAACATTATCCTGAAAAACGTATCCAACAAATTCCATTCCCACGTATTACGTATACAGAATCGATGGAAAAATACGGCAATGACCGTCCTGACATTCGAGAGGATAAAAACGATCCAAATCTATTGGCATTCTGTTGGATTATTGATTTTCCATTCTTTGAATCAACTGCAACATCAGATAATCCGGACAAACAAGGTGAATGGACATTCACCCATAATCCATTTTCAGCACCACAGCCTGAGCACATGGAGATGTTAATGAACAAGAAAAATATTGGGGACATTTTGACAACTCAGTATGATATCGCATTGAACGGATATGAAATTGGTGGTGGATCAATCCGTAATCACCAGCCGGAAGCATTACGCGCAGTGTTTGAAATCATTGGACATAAAGAAGAAGATATTAATGCAAACTTCGGACACATGTTGCATGCATTGGGATCAGGTACACCTCCACATGGTGGTATTGCGTGGGGTTTTGATCGCTTTATGATGCTACTGCAAAACGAACCGAACATTCGCGAAGTTATTGCATTTCCAAAGACAGGCGAAGGTAAAGATTTGATGATGGATTCACCATCAGCAATATCTGAAAAACAATTACAAGAACTACACATTAAACTTGGTAAATAACTATGACAAAGGACTACACTCCCAGTAAAAAGATTTTAGAGAATTACGCAAAAGTGTTAGTTAACTTTGCATTAAATAGTGGCAAGGGAATTAAAAAAGGGGAAGTAGTACGCATTGTCTGTGGTGAATCAGCTCGACCACTATACTTTGAATTACAAAAAGCGGTCATCAAATCAGGCGGACATGTTATTGGATCATACCTACCAGACGATGATGCAGATCATAACTTTGGAAAAATGTTTTATGATTACGCTTCAGACGAACAGCTAAAATTCATACCAAAGAAATATCACACATCACTGATAGAGGACTGTGATCACCAAATTTTTGTCATTAGTAAAAACATGATCAGCCCATTAAAAGGCGTCGATCCAAAGAAAATGATGCAACGTGGCGAGGTATTCAAGCCATTCATGGATATGCGTCATAAAAAAGAAGATGCTGGTAAATTTACATGGACATTGGGATTATACGGAACTGATGCAATGGCAAAGGAAGCAAAGCTTTCACCAAAAGTATATTGGGATCAAATTATCAAAGCATGTTTTCTTGATGAAAAAGATCCAGTAAAGAAATGGAAAGAAACACAAAAGAATATTAAAAAATATGAAGACAGACTGAACAAGATGGCGATTGAAAAGCTTCATGTTGTCGGCAAAGATGTAGACTTGTGGATTAAACTAACACCAAAAAGCAAATGGGTAGGTGGTAGTGGACGCAACATCCCTAGCTTTGAAATATTTACCAGTCCCGACTGGCGTGGTACCGAAGGATGGATCAAATTTAATCAACCACTGTATCGTTACGGTAATTTAATTGAAGGAATTCAATTGTGGTTCAAAAATGGTGTTGTTGTAAAAAGTGTCGCAACAAAAAATCACGAAGTATTAAAGCAAATGATTGCAACTAAGAATGCCGACAAAGTAGGGGAATTCTCTATGACCGATGGACGATTTTCACGCATCACCAAATTTATGGGCGAAACACTGTACGATGAAAACGTTGGTGGTAAATACGGTAATACCCACATTGCACTAGGTAATGCGTATACCGATTGTTATAAAGGTGATCCATCAAAAGTATCAAAACAGCAGTGGGCACAATTGGGATACAATAATTCGTCTGTACACACAGATATTATTTCAACAGCAGATCGAACTATCACTGCATACCTGAAAAATGGTGCGACAAAAATTGTGTATAAAAAAGGACGCTACACGTTCTAATTAAGTTTACATGGTGAAGGGTTACGTCGTAAAAACCGATACGTTTGAAGGACCGTTAGGTCTATTACTAAAGCTTATTGAAGAGCGTAAGTTACCCGTTCACGAAATCTCACTTGCAGAAGTTACCGATGCATATTTAGAACACGTAGGAACACTGCGCGAACAACCTATTGGTGATATTTCACAATTCATCAGTATCGCGGGGACACTTATTTTGATTAAATCAAAATCATTACTGCCTAATCTAGAACTTACCAATGAAGAGGAAACAAGTATCGAAGAATTGGAAACACGCCTGGCATTGTTGCAATCAGTCCATGCAGTCATGCCACACGTTGCACATGGCATTAAAAAGACATCAAGCTTTCCATTAGCTGATTACGGAAAACGTGATACCACCGCAGTATTTGCGCCAGATACAAAAAACATGCAATCTGCCCGATTAATTGAGATCGCACGCGGACTGATACACGAACTAGAAGCATTTACCAAAGAATTACCTGAAGCTGATATTGCACCTGTTATTCGTATTGAAGAAATCATGCGTAGTTTGGAAGACCGCATTATGAACGAGCGCCAGGTATCATTTGGCGATATTGCCCGGGGATTTTCGGGAACTCCTAAGGAGCAGAAAGTCTATGTCATTGTCAGCTTTCTTGCTATGCTTGAGATGGTTCGCAAGGGTTTGGTTGATGTATTACAGCACCCTGACGGCGATATTGCTATAACTAAGAACTAGTATGACACTGCCACTATCCGCACAAATTGAATCACTATTGCTGTATGAAGGATCAGCATTATCCGCACAGGATATGGCAAAAACCCTGGGTGTAAAAAAAGACGAAATAGTAGAAGCGCTTGCAGCGCTACATCAGTCACTTGCAGAGCGGGGTATTGTGCTGATTGAAAACGGAACATCATACATGCTGGCAACACATCCTGATATGCAACCAGTATTCGAAAAATTACGTAAACAGGAATTGGAACGCGAATTGTCCAAGGCTGCACTAGAGACATTAACCGTCATTGCATATCGATCACCAATTACCAAAGCACAGATTGATTACATTCGTGGTGTTAACTCGCATTTTTCATTGCGTAATTTATTAGTGCGAGGCTTGATTGAAAAAAGCGACGACACCAAGGAAGAAACCCGATATATGCTTTCAACAGACACCTTGTCATACATGGGTATCACCGGGACACACGATCTTCCTGATTATCAGCATGTGCAAGATGAATTCGTAAAAATCCTCGCCCGCGAATCTTCCGAAAGTGGGGCTGGGAAGTAAGATATGACTGCGACCAGACAAACATGGTATATAACTATTTTTTTGGTACTTGTGCTTTCTGCTATTGGATTATCATTGTACGGATACCATATTAAACTACAGCAGGCAGCTGCATTAACTCAGGCATTACAACAACAAACGCAAGAGCAATCGATGGCACTTCAAGAGGCCATTACTAAAGAAAGTGCATTATTCGCACGACTACCAGTGCAAGCACGCGCTGTGTATATACAAAATTTATCTACCAATACTGTTGTATATGAAAAAAATATCGATACAGCCTTACCACTTGCATCATTAACCAAGGTCATGACAGCATTAGTGGCACTAGAAAACCTTGATCGAACGTCAATGATTCGTTTTTCCCGCGCTGCGATTAATCAAACAGGGGATCAGGGTTTCGTCGAGGGTGAACGCTGGCAATTGGAAGAATTAATTCCATTCATGATGACCACTTCATCAAATGATGCAGCCTATGCCATTGCCGAAGCTATAGAACATACAACTGGTACATCGTGTATTACATTAATGAACCGAAAGGCAGCAGCGCTGGGACTTGCATCACTTAATTTTCATAATGCGACAGGATTAGATACGCAAGATACAAAAGGAACATTCCACACCAACGCCAGTGGAACAGCACGTGATATTGCACAATTGCTATATAGTGCCACCGAAGAATATCCTGACGTCTTTGCAACCTCAAGTACTCCATATACTCAATTAGGTAAACATAGTGGACAGAACACTAACACCTTAACTGCATCCA
>Ga0315910_10004845_pt1 | contig 11149 bp, 7 predicted proteins | sample EdamamesoilMG_FD_204470 | JGI IMG/M metagenome (GOLD analysis project Ga0315910, IMG submission 204470) | Garden soil microbial communities collected in Santa Monica, California, United States - Edamame soil | ecosystem: Environmental > Terrestrial > Soil > Garden | place: USA: California...
TGGTATTGTGAGTGATCATCTGGGGTCGCCGCGTGCCATGTACGACGCTGCCGGAACCGAAGTCTGGGCCGCCGACATAGACACTTATGGCGAGCTCGATGACGTTCGGGGCCATCGGAACGAATGTCCTTTCCGCTGGGCGGGTCAATACGAAGATCCCGAAACAGGTCTCTACTATAACCGTCTTCGATACTACGACCGGGAAACCGGAACCTTCATCAGTCAGGACCCAATCGGGCTGCAGGCGACGCTCAGCCTCTACGCGTACCCTGGAGACCCGACGACCAGCATCGATCCGCTGGGTCTGGTCGACGAGTTCGGGATCGCCCCATACGGTGCCCGCACCCATACGGGGGACGGTCTGGATGCCCACGAGCTACTCCAAAGCGGTTGGCTTCGAGAACAAGGGTTCGGGGACCGCCGGTCACCGATCGGGCGCCAAAATCCGGCGATGGGGCTACAAGAAGCAACCCACGACCTAATTTCCGCGGATCAGCGTGCTGCAGGACTTTTCGACCGCGCTGTGTTAGCAGCTCAGTCGGCGCGGCAGAATATCAATGCTAACGCGAAGATCCTCGAGCAGCGTATTGCCGACCAACTCATGGCTGACGGTATGAGTGCGCGACGTGCGCGAGCAATGGCCAAGAGGTATGCGGACGATATGGCTCAACGGGCGCTCGCGTTCTACAAGAAGTATTGTAAGTGACCGTGTTGAGGACGACGATGAAGTACGAAGAAATAGTCTCCAAAACAGAAGAGCTGTTCGGGTACCCCCTGCCAGAGGGCGTGGCATCACTACTGGATTCGACGATTGCGGATCGAGAACCAGACGATGTTTGGCAGTATGCCTGTGACTTCCTCATCACACCGAACATCGTGTGGGAATTCGACGGTCCAAAGGACTTGACCGAACTCGCTGACCCCGACCCAGAGCCTGAGGCAAGCCTGCTCGCGTTTCAACTCATCGGCTACTTCGCGCCCAAGTACAATCCGTTCTTTGCGGGCAGAGCACCCGAGGACCTACGGATTGACGTAGCGCCTGGTCATGACCACACAGTGATGCTCGCTGGCGGACGTTTCGCTCCCTACGTTGGACCAATCCTCGATAGCTTCTCGAAGGCCGTCGAAGCTCAAAGTGCGCTGTTCGAGCTCGAGGAAGCTCAAGTGGCAGACTCGCCTGCTGAGGAACGAGCCCGCCAGAAGTCCGCGGCGAATTTCGTCGCGGCGTACCCTGCTTTGGCTGAGCTGTTTTGGGACAAGATAGAAGAGTTGGGCGCGCCCGCTACGATTCGTCCCACGCACGCGCGAGATGCATTCCAGGCGCCAACACCTTTGTTCCACACCGCGCTTTCGGTGGCGGAGTGCCTATTGGGTCGGGAAAAGCGCGTGGTGGTCCATCCAGCATTTGCTGTAGTGGATCGAAATGACGCAGCGTCGCTGACGGTCGGTATGCTCGTGAAGTTCGCTGCGGATCAGAAGGGGGGGCTGGTGTTGGCGAAGGAGGTTCTGCAGGGCGGGCTCGGAGTGCCGTTGACGCAACGGTGGGCCCAGCGCTTGGTCGATGGTTATCCAGCAGCCATGAGGTTGATGTGCTAAACGCCCGCGCCCGCGCCATCCTGTTCGAGGAAAGGAGTCAGTTCTGGCCTCTTGCGATGGTGGCGTCGGAAGGTTGCGGGATGGTTGGAGGGCAGCTGGCGGGGGTCGACACACCGGGTTTCGAAGTGTTGGTCCGCCTCGCGGGGCGGCTCCTTGGGCGGCCGGAGATTGACGTGGTCGTCTTGCTGACGCCCGCAGGATTCTTGGCCAAATCCATCACGGTGCCGAACCACGCGCCGCATGCAGGCGGCTACCTCCTGGGCACGGCCTCCTTCCAAGACGAGCACAGCTGGACTCCAGATATTCCCGAACTCGGCGACCTCGTTTCGAAGATTGGTGGTAGGCCGGGCTATTTGCAGCATGAGTTGCGTGAACAGAACCTTGTCGACGAGCAAGGGCTAGAGTTCATGTTTCAGTTTTGTGCGGAGTCGTTGCCCCGAGACGACCAGCTGACCCGGCTACTGTGCGATGGCGCGGTGTACGCCTTCGCGCCTTCGACGGCTGATGGTTTCGCGCTCGAGCAAGCCGTGGTGTTCTGGCAGCGCACATGACATGAACACCGATCGAGCAGCCCCCAGAAGCGTGAGAGCGGCGAGCACGGACTCGCCGAAGCAAGCGGTACGTGGCGCTCTTGGTGTTGGGCGCTGAGAAGCTGTACGTGGCTGCACACGACGACGAAACCCTTGAAGATTTTCAAGCGAGAACCGGCCTCGAATTCGAATGGCTATGAGCGCCCTGTGTTCAACAACGCATCCAGATGCTGCAAAATGGACTCGCTCAAGCAAGCGGTGAAGACTGGAGCTGAAGCAACACTCAGGGCGTTCCGGGAAGCGCATCCACAAGAAGTGTTGGCGGGGTACGCGTTCTGCACCGACGACGACCTCGGCACTTTGTCTGCCATGTTCGCTACCAAGGAGTTCCTGGACCGATCGAACGAGCACATGCCCTTTGTCCCTGTCGATTGGCCTCTTAGCGACGCCACGGACAGCCTCGATGACGCCAACTCGCTTCTGATGCAGGCTTCGTTGGACCAACCGAATGGATACGAAGCTCACGTGCGAACTTCGTTCGCTTGCTTGGTTGAAGTTCTGCAAGAGCTGAAAGAAGCGGGCACGTTCGACGGCGGAGTGGTGCTGCAGGTGACGAGTACCGATCCGGGGCCCTTGTTGCGCGAGCTGGCGGACGAGGCGATATTCCTGCTCAACAACAAGGCCACCCAGGACGCGTGGAGAAGAACCATGAACTGGAAGCCGGCGTGAACGGTCCGCCAGGCAGTCGCCAAGCTACCAAGTGGCGCTTGGAGAGGGCGAAGCGGTAGCCTAAAATACATAGACGGTGCCTGGCACAATAAGAATAGGCGACATGAACGCAGCGCAACTCGCTGCCACGAGCAAACATATAGCGCTGCTCGATTCGCTCGTGCCGGCGCTTGCGCCGAAAGCTGCAGTTGCCTTTGGCCTCTCTGCATTCAGCCGGGCGCAACACGTGCTCGCAGTGCTTACGAGCGATCGCGAGGAGCAAGCTTGGTTCGACCGGCTAACAGTGCTGGAAGAAGCATGGTGGCAATGGTGCACTGGAGAACGCGATGAGTTTCCGACTGTCTCACAGGAGGCACAGCGGTTCGCTGACGCAGTAGAGGCGCGCGATCTTCCCGATCCGCTCCGTCACACGGTCCATACGACCTGCCTCGCGTTGTTTTCCGCCTTCGAGGCGGGCGATTATGCATACGGTAAGTACACTGCGATGGGCAACTTCAGTGTCATCGAGCTGCTGGAAGATGATCTGCCAGAAGAATCAGTCAACGAGCTGTCGCATCGAGAGATGGATCGGCAAGAGCGTGAGCTCTTGGTGCTGATGGATGGCGTTGACTCTCAGACACGCTCAAAGCTTTTCATTGGCTCGGCAGACGACAATCTCGTTGGTGAGCATTTGGCAAGCGTGCCGATTGCAGGGCTCTGACGCGTGCGTCAAGCCACCGGTTGGCAGTCGTGATGGAGGTCGCCGAGCAGGGGAGAGCCGGCGATAGCCTTGCAGGCACTCGATCGTTGTTTCAGCCCCTCGGAGAATTCGCAGGCGGTCTCGTTAACGCAGAGTGAACGAGATGTCCCGAGGGTTACTGCGGCTTCTGACCATACCGATCGTTCAGCAGATCACGCTGATCGTGGCGGCCCGCACTGACCGAGCGTCCACGAAGAAAGCCGCGTCTCCAGATCTGCTGCCCGAGTAGTGATCGATCACGTGCGGGCACCGCGCCGAAATCCGCTGCTTCTTCGGATTTTCCTAACGTCCAAACTCGGGCACCGACGCAGAGCGTTCGAAGATCCGCGGCCGCCGAGCCCGTGGACGCAATCCGCATTCTGATCCTAGACTTGGATCTTAGTGCAGCTATCCACGATCTCAACAGCTCACGAGGCTCCATGACGCTCCTGCGAACTGCGCGGGTTTATACCACCTTGGGTGACGACGTTCTCTTGTTCTTCTCGATGGACGGAACGGAGTCGTTGGGGCAGCCCTTCGAGTACGAAGTCGACCTGCTGTCGACGGACGAGCAGCTCGATCTCACCAAACTGCTCGGGCAGCCAATGCTGATCGCGCTGGAACTTCCGAATCTGCAGATTCGGGAGTTCAGCGGTTACGTCACACGCTTCGTGCTGGTCGGCACGCTGGGCCGCTACGTGCGCTATCGAGCGACGCTGAGGCCTTGGATGTGGATGATGACCCGGCGCAGCAACTGCCGGATCTTTCAGAAGATGACCGTGCCGCAAGTGGTCATGGAACTGTTTCGTGACCACGGTTTCAGCGACTACGAAGCCAAGCTGTCGTCCGAGTACCGCAAGTGGGAGTACCTGGTTCAGTACCGCGAGTCTGACTTCAACTTCGTCAGCCGCATCATGGAGCAGGAAGGTATCTACTACTACTACCGCCACGCCGAGGGTAAACACGTGCTGGTGCTGTCGGACTCATACAGCGCCCACAAGCCCGTGCCGGGTTACGAGACCGTTCCGTATATCGCTAGAACGCAGGACCACACCATCGACGATCATATCGATACGTGGCGAGCCGTGCGTCAGATCACATCCGGCGCGTTCACGGCCGATGACTACGACTTCGAGGCCCCCAAAGCCAAGCTGGGCTCTACCCTCGCGCCGGGCAGCGACTATCCGGGGGGCGACTACGAGCTGTACGACTATCCCGGCGAGTTCGAAGACACCACGCAAGCGGACCAGCAGGTGAAGGTGCGCCTGCACGCCGAACTCGCGCAGCACGACATCGTGCGCGGCGAGGGTAACGCGCGCGGCCTCCACGCCGGCGCCTTGATGACCCTGGCAGACTTCCCGCGCCTCGATCAAAACAAGGAGTACCTGCTGACCGCGTCCAACATCAGCATTCGCTCCGAGGGCTACGAATCGCTCATCGACGCCGCCGGCAACCCCAACGAGCCTAACTTCCGCGTCAGCTTCAGCGCCATCGACGCGAAGCGCAATTTCCGAGTCCCGCGCACCACGCCGAAACCGGTCGTGCGTGGGCCGCAGACCGCTACAGTGGTTGGCCAACAAGGCCAGGAGATTTGGACCGACGAGTACGGCCGAGTCAAAGTGCAGTTCCGCTGGGACCGGCTAGGAGAGAGCAACGAAAATAGCTCGTGCTGGGTGCGCGTTTCTCAGCTTTGGGCCGGCAGCGGCTGGGGCGGCATCCATGTGCCGCGTATCGGGCAAGAAGTCATCGTCGACTTCCTGGAAGGCAACCCCGACCGCCCGCTCATCACCGGCCGTCTCTACAACGCCGACAACATGCCCGCGTACGACCTCAAGACGGCGCCCACGCAGAGCGGCATTCGGAGCCACAGCAGCAAAGGCGGCGGCCAAGATAACTTCAACGAGATCAAGTTCGAGGACAAGAAGGGCGAGGAGTCGTTCAGCATCCAGGCCGAAAAGGACATGACTACGCTGGTCAAGAACAACCAGAACAACAACATCAAGGCGAGCCGCTCGTCGAGCGTGGGTGGTGGTGATTCTGTCAGCGTCGGAGGGGATCGTTCGCTGACCGTGACCGGTAAACTCACGGAGACGATCAAGGGCGGCGAGAGTAAACACGACGTCACCGGCAAGTACATCTTCAAGGCTTCTGACCTCATCGATGGGAGCGCGACGAACGAGATCAAGCTCACGGTGGGAGCGAGCTCGATTACCATTACCGACGGAAAAATCGTGCTTTCAGCAGGATCAGAAGGCGCCACCGTGACTCTGACGGCCGATGTGGTGGCCAAGTCCAAAGGGAAGAGCCAACTGAAACTCGACGACAAGGCGCTGCTCGAAGCAAGTGGCAAAGCCAAACTCGAGCTCAGCGACGCGGTGGCCGCGACTTCCGCGGAAGGAGCTTCGGAGCTCAAGCTCGACTCGAACGCCGGCGTCAAGTCCAAGGGGGATGTGGTGCTGGACGGCATGAACGTTCAGGCGAAGGCCAAGATGGAAGCAAAGCTTCAAGTCGAACCCTGCTCAGTGGCCGTGAGCAAGGCGGGCGTCGACTCGATGGGGCCCGCAGTGAACGTCAACGGGACGGGTGGGGTTACCATCATGGCTCCGATGATCAAGATCGGCTGAGGCGCGCGAGCATGACGTATCGATTTGCAGGAACTCAGGGTGTGAAACGATGGGCATGAAGCGTCCAGCTGACCCACTTGACCGATTACGCGAGAGCGTACGCTGGTTCGTCGGCGTGCCAGAACTGCGGCTCCTCCACGCGCACGTCGCGACGGAGCTGCGCATGGCCGCGCTCATGGAAATCGCAAAAGGCGAAGAGCGCTACACCAATCGCGGCCTATTCCTGCTCACTGACGTTCCAGCCGAACTCGGACCGCCCGAGTGGGACCAGCGTACGCAACAGATCGACGAGCTGATGGGCGAACGGCGCAAGCAAGCCGCTGAGCATGGGGTGACCATCGCCGAGCCCCAGGCCGACCCACGCCAGCCACCGGCGACGGGTCTAGAGGGGTTCGCGGTGGCCCTGCGCCGCCACATCGACACACTGCCGCGGTCCGTGTCGGGGCTCGTCGTGGTGCTCGCGCCTTCGCCGCTCGTCAATCCAGCGGGATGGGCGAGCGATCTACGCTTGCTGCTGGCAGCGCCGCTCTTGCACCGCGTCCGCTTCATCGTGGTCGAGGAAGACCCTGCGCCGGGGCGAGCCGTTGCCCTCGAAGGCGGCAGTGCAGCCGAGTGTGTCGACGTACAGCCCGGCCCAACGGCGAATCGCGATCTGTTGAGTTGGCGCCTCGCGGGCATGAAGAGCGCGCCGAAAGGTGCCGAGCCGATGCGCCTCATGGGCATGGCGGGTCCGCGCGAAGCGCCCCCGCCGCGTATCCGCGCGGTTGCCGCTGACCCCGAACTCGCCGCCAAAGAACTGGCAGCAGTCGGCGCTCCCCCCGGCTTGGCCGATCAAGATGCGATGCACGCGCTGCGCATCGAGCTCACGAGCACGATGCTCGCCCAGGAGCTGAACGACACGAAGACCGCGGTGCAACACGAGACGCAGGCGCGGGACATCGCGCTCAAGGCAGGGCTCCCTGCACAAGCCGCGATGCTGGATCTGATGATCGGCGCTCAGATGTTGCAAGGCGGTGGTACGGGTGCGGCGCTGCGGCACTTCGAGCGCGTCATCGAGGCCGCTCAGAAGGCGAACCTGCCTCAGATCGAGGCCCAAGCCCATATGGCGAAAGCTGCGGCGCAGATGGTGGAAAAGCAGCCGCACGAAGCCGCGCGCACGTACGTGACGGCCGCTGCCGCGGCTGAGAAGGCCGACATCAAGCTGTTCGCGATCGAGTGCTACCGCATGTTGGGGCAGATCTTGCTCAACCAGGGCAATACACTCGAAGCCACGAGCGCTCTGGGGCGCGCGATCGCGGTGGCGCAGACTGGCACCCCCGACGAGGTGGTTGCCTCGTCGGCGCCCCAAGCAGCTCGACAGCTGGCGTCCATCTACCGCGGTCAGGGGTTGCCACGCCAGGCTGAGTCGTTGGAATCCCAAGCCGATGAATGGGAGGCCGGCGCCCGCGCTCGGGCCGCCGAAATAGAAGCTGCGGAAGCGGCCAAGGCGCAGCAGCCGAACGACGCGGAGAGCGCCACACCCCCTAGCGGCAGCAACGGCAATGGCGCCGGCGGTGGTGCAGGCAATGGCGCGCCGCCCGGATGGGAAGGTTCGAACTAATGGTACTTGCATCCACATGGATGGATCCGGTCATCGGCTTGGATGTCCACATTCTGGTGTTTCCGCCGCCCGCGGTGCCGCCGATGGTACCGACGCCGCTGCCGTTCATCGGCATGGTTCTCGACCCCATCGGAGCCGCGATCGGTGCCGCCATGGGTGCGAGCACGATCCTCATCAACGGCATCTTCGCGACCAACTGCGGCACGAACGTCATGTACATCCCGGGCCATCCCCCGGTGCCGCCCACGATCAAGGGCAAGGCAGACAACGACGCGGAGCTGTGGTTCGGGGCCTTTCAGGTAGAGATTGGTGGCTCCTTGGCAGTGCGCCTGGGCGAAATCGCACTGAGCTGCTCTGATCCGATTCGCGGCCCCAACTCCGTGGTACTAGCGATTCCAAAGGGCCCTTTGGTCATCATCCCGCGCCCGCCAGTGCCGGACTTGAAGGTCATCGCATTCTCGCTGGCGTTCAAGGGGTTGTTCGCGGGCTTCAAGTGGTTCCGCAATTTCCAGAAGACGAGCGAGTTCTGGGAAGCACTGTCCAAACGCATCAGAAACTGCCTGCCCGAGTCGAGTCGACTGAGTGAGCTTTTTGGCAAAGCAGTCTGCTTTCTCACGGGACACCCGGTCGACGTGGCGTCGGGGCGCTTGCTCACGAGTCATACGGATATCGACTTGCCCGGTTCGTTCCCATTGCGTTTCGAGCGCGATTACTCGAGCCGAGCAAGCCGCAACGGCGGCCCGCTCGGATACGGGTGGTCGCACAATTACAATGAAGCTCTATGGCCGGAACGCGGCTGCATGGTGTACCGCACCTCGGACGGTCGGGAACTCGAGTTCGATACCATGGATCTGCCCGGGCACCGCCTGGCCGCGGGGCAAAGCGTCTATCTTCCCCACGAGCGTCTCACCATGCGCGCGCGCGATCAATTCAACTACACCATCACCGACGCCGAGGGCACCACCAAAGAGTTTGCGCCTGTCCGCGGCAGCGATCACGGCATTCTGCCGCTAATCCGCATCGAAAACCGGCTCGGCCAACAGCAACGCCTGACTTACGATGACCAAGGGAACCTGCAGGCAGTCTACGATGTTGCGGGGCGCTACCTGCGCCTAACACACAACCATAGAGGTCAGCTCACGCAGCTAACGGTTATCGGTACCGATGGCATAGAACAACTCGTCGCGACGTACGCTTACGACGATGCCGGCGACCTCATCGAAGCCCGCGACGCGTTGGGCTATGGCTACGCGTACGCCTACTTCAACCATCTGCTCGTCAAGGAGACCAACAAGAACGGCCTTAGCTTCTACTTCCAGTACGATCACGTCGACCACCGTGCCAAATGCATCCGTACCTGGGGTGATGGCGGGATCTACGATCACGTCATCACCTACTCAGCAGACGGCAAGATCACGAGCGTCGAAAATTCTCTCGGTTACTTGACCACCTACGAGATGAACGAGGTGGGCCAGGTCGTCAAGGTGACCGACGCCGTGGGGCGTCCTGTTCAGTTCGAGTACGACGATGTGACCGGACAAACCGTGAAGCAGACCGCTCGCGATGGCGCGGAGACCATTCACCGCTACGACGATCGCGGGAACCTGACCACAATTGTGCAGCCTGACGGATCGTCTTTCACCATCTCCTACGAGGCGACGAATCAGCCGGAAACCGTCATAGATCCGTTGGGGGGAAAGTGGCAATGGGCCTACGATCAGCGAGGACGCCTGCTCGCGCGCAGCGATCCCCTGGGTCGCACCGACCGATTCCAATGGCAAGACGCTCGCATCGTCGAGATGACCGACTCTGCGGGGCAAGTCACTCGAGTGGGATACGATCACCATGGCGTCCAAAGTGCGATCACGGGAGCCGATGGATCGTCCGAAGTGTTGAGCCATGATGCCCTGGGGCGCGTTGTCAGCTACCGCGACCCGAGCGGAAATCTGGAACGTTTCCAACGCAACGTGCTCGGACAGATCGTGAGGATGGCGGAGCCGGACGGGAATGTTCGCGAGATCGCATACGATCGCGAAGGTAACCCAGCTCGCACGATCGACAAGCACCAGGAAATCCGTTACCGATACGCAGGGATGAACAAGCTCGTCGCTCGCGAAGCGGGCGACACCACGGTTGCGTACGCATACGACACCGAAGAGCAGCTGATTGGTATCACAAACGAACACGGTCGGCAGTATCGTTTCACCGTCGATGCCGTCGGTGATACTGCTGCAGAGTATGCCTTCGACGATATGCGGCGTCGGTATGTTCGCGATGCCGCCGGTCGTGCCACGCTGGTGGAACGCCCTCAGGGACGTACCACGGAGTACCAGTATGATCAGATGGGCAGAGTCGTTGCCGTATCGCATAGCGACGGGACACGAGAAGAGTACGAGTACCGCAAAGATGGGACCCTCGTTCGTGCCAAGAACGACGCGATAGAGGTTCTCTTCGAACGCGATGCCATCGGGCGAGTGCTGAAAGAACGCCAGGGGGCGGAGTGGGTGACATCTGAGTACGGCTCCCAAGGGCGTCGTCACCGGCTCACCTCGTCGAAGGGTCTTTGGCAACGCATACGACGCGATGCCAAAGGTGACGTGTTAGGGTTCGACGCTACGGTTGGCGTGCTCGCAGCGGATGGTACCGCACCTCCGATGTTCAGTGTGGAATTTCAGCGCGACCAGTTCGGCTTGGAACTGGAGCGTTCGCTGCCGGGGGGCGTGCGATCGACGTGGGCTCGCGATGCACTTGGTCGCCCGCTGCGCCAAGACCTGTGGCGCGGACGCGTCAACGTGAGTACTCGGCAATACGAGTGGGATGCTGGGTTTCGCCTCATGCGGATGGTCGATAGCGCGAAGGGGCCTATCGAGTTTGGGCACGACGCCGCCGGACGACTGACATTCGCGAGCTCATCTGCACGAACCCAAGCGCGTGCTCCGGATGCCGTCGGAAACGTGTTTCGCACGCTAGACCAACGCGACCGGCGCTATGGTACTGGCGGAGCGGTCCTCGAGACGAGGTCTGCCGCGGGCGTCACGACATACGAGTACGACAGCGAGGGTAGGCTGTCGAAGAAGGTGACTCCTGACGGTGCTGCTTGGTTCTACGAATGGAATGCGGCTGGTATGCTAGGACGCGTCGTCAGGCCGGATGGGGTGGGCGTGACGTTCGTGTACGACGCGCTCGGTCGCCGAGTTTCCAAAACTTATCGTGGCAAGACGACGCGATGGATCTGGCACGGCCACGTGCCGCTGCATGAATGGGTCGAAGTCTCAGAGGGGGCGGTGGCCGATGCGCCGGCAATCATGGCCCCAGTATCCGAGCCGGACGGCGAACAAGCGCTCGAGCAATT
>Ga0315910_10004846_pt1 | contig 11146 bp, 9 predicted proteins | sample EdamamesoilMG_FD_204470 | JGI IMG/M metagenome (GOLD analysis project Ga0315910, IMG submission 204470) | Garden soil microbial communities collected in Santa Monica, California, United States - Edamame soil | ecosystem: Environmental > Terrestrial > Soil > Garden | place: USA: California...
GCACGCGTCACCGAATGGCGCAGGCGCAGGTTGCGTTGCATCTCCGGACGCCGGAGATCGAGATAGCGATAGCGCAGCCGAAGCTCCTCGCTGACGGGCTCGTCGTGATGGAACGGCGGCGTCTTCGCGCGGCTCAGGATCTCGAGCTTCTCCGCGACGAGCTCGACCTCTCCGCTCGCGATCTTCGTGTTGATCATGCCCTCGGGCCGCGCCCGCGCGCGGCCGGTCACGGCAATGACGAATTCGCTGCGCAGGCGCTCGGCGTCGCCGAAGATCTCCCGCTGACCGGGGTCGAAGACGACCTGCAGCAGGCCGCTGCGATCGCGCAGATCGACGAAGATGACGCCGCCGTGGTCGCGCCGGCCGTGGACCCAGCCCGCGACGGACAGGGTCTCGCCGATCCGGGCGCGATCAATCTGTCCGCAGTAGTGGCTGCGCATGACTTCAGGGTCTCAAGGAACCGGGCAGGTACGGAAAAGGCTGCGGATGTTACGGCCTGCCCGGAAAGCGCGCAAGCGGCCGTCCGGGATCGGGATTCTCCCACTGCGGCACGACGACGCCGAGCGAGATCACCATCTTGAGCGCTTCCTCGACCGACATGTCGAGCTCGATCGTATCCTTGCGCGCGACGAACATCATGAAGCCCGTCGTCGGATTCGGCGTCGTCGGCATGAACACCGTGATGACATCGTCCTCGGTGCGCTCCTGGACCTCGCGCACGTCCTCGGAGGTCAGGAAGCAGATGCTGTAGAGACCCGGCCGCGGAAACTCGATGAGCAGGACTTTCTTGAAGGAAGTGCCGCCCTCGCTGAAGACGATCTCGGCGAAATGCTTGATCGCCCCGTAGACCGAGCGTACGAGCGGAATCCGATGCAGCACGTTCTCGTAGAAGCGCACCATGCGCTGCCCGAGCAGATTGGCGCCGAGAAACCCCGTGAACAGCAGGATGAAAACGGCCAGCAGCGCACCGAGACCCGGCACGGGCGGCAGCCACTCCTGGTAGCGCTCCGGCAGCAGCAGGAGCGCCCGGTCCGCGAAGCCAAGCAGGAACAGAAAGATGAGGATCGTCGTCGCCAGCGGCAGCCAGATCAGGAGTCCCGCCATGAGGTAGCGGCGCAGCTCCTTGAACGCTTTCGTGAGCAACTACGCTCTCCGGCGTCGGGAGCGCTTGCGTACGGCAGCGGGCTTGCGGACCGCCGGTCGACTGCCGGTGCCCTTCGCGACCGGCTTCGGCCCGGACGCCTTGCCGCCCTTGTCGCCGGAGTCGCCCTTGTCGCTCGTCTTGTCGCTCGTCTTGTCGCTGGTCTTGTCGCTGGTCTTGTCGCTCTTCCTGTCGTCCGCCTTGTCGCCCGACGACGCGTCCGAGCCGCCGCTGTCGCTGGTCGATGCCGCGCCCTCGCTGCCCGTCTCGGCGAGATTGCGTTTCTTGTCCTTGTCGGACTTGAAGTCGGTCTCGTACCAGCCCGCGCCCTTGAGGCGGAACCGCGGTGCCGACATCAAGCGCTTGAGGGCGCGCTTGCCGCACGAAGGGCAGGCCTTGAGCGGCTTGTCGCTGACTTTCTGCAGCGCCTCCAGCTCATGACCGCAGGTCTCGCAGCGGTATTCATAGATCGGCATTCACCTGACTCCCTGGCTGGCGGCGTTCATTGTACGCAACGGCGGTGATCAAGCCGCGCGGGACGTCTTGCGCCGGAAGTCGAGCATGCCCACCTCAGGCGCGGTGACCTCGATCGTGTCCCCCGGCCCGAAATCGCCCGCGAGGATCCGCTGCGCCAGGGGATTCTCGACCTGCTGCTGGATCGCACGCTTCAGCGGACGCGCGCCGTAGACGGGATCGAAGCCCGCTTCGGCGAGCCGCTCGATCGCCTTCTCGTCGAGGACGATCGTCATTTCGCGATCCGAGAGGCGCTTCCGCAGGTACTCGAGCTGGATGTCGACGATGCGGCGGATGTGCTCGCGCTCGAGCGGATGGAAGACGACGACGTCGTCGATGCGGTTCAGGAACTCCGGCCGGAAGTGCGTCGACACGATCTCCATGACGCTCGCCTTCATCGCGGCATAGTTCTCCGCGCCGGCGAGGTCCTGGATGCGCTGGCTGCCGAGGTTCGAGGTCATGATGATCACGGTATTCCGGAAATCGACCGTGCGTCCCTGGCCGTCGGTCAGCCGGCCGTCGTCGAGCACCTGGAGCAGCACATTGAAGACGTCGGGGTGCGCCTTCTCGACCTCGTCGAGCAGCACCACCGAATAGGGCTTCCGCCGCACCGCTTCCGTCAGATAGCCGCCTTCCTCGTAACCGACATAGCCCGGGGGCGCGCCGATGAGCCGCGCGACCGAATGCTTCTCCATGAATTCCGACATGTCGATGCGGACGATCGCGTCCGCCGTGTCGAACAGGAATGCGGCCAGCGCTTTCGTGAGCTCGGTCTTGCCGACGCCCGTGGGGCCGAGGAAGAGGAACGAGCCGTTCGGGCGGTTCGGGTCGGCGAGGCCCGCGCGCGAGCGGCGGATGGCGTTCGCGACCGCCGCGAGCGCTTCGGCCTGGCCGACGACGCGCTGCTCGAGGAATTTCTCCATGCCGAGCAGCTTGTCGCGCTCGCTCTCGAGCATCTTCGAGACGGGGATGCCGGTCCACTTCGAGACGACCTCGGCGATCTCCTCCTCGGTGACCTTGTTGCGCAGCAGCTTGAGCTCGGCCGACTGCTCGTGCGACTGGACCGCCGCCAGCCTTTTCCTCAATTCGGGGATGCGGCCGTACTGGATCTCCGACGCGCGCGCGTGATCGCCGGCACGCAGCGCCTTGTCGTACTCGATCTGCACGGCCTCGAGCTCTTCCTTGATCTGGGTCTCGCCCTGGACCGTGGCCTTCTCGGCTTTCCACTGCTCGTCGAGATCGGCGAACTCGGCTTCGAGCTTCGCGATCTCTGCCTCGAGCACGCCGAGGCGCTTCTTCGAGGCCTCGTCGGACTCCTTCTTCAGGGCCTCGCGCTCGATCTTGAGCTGGATCAGCCTGCGCTCGAGCCGGTCCATCTCCTCGGGCTTCGACTCGATCTCCATGCGGATGCGCGAGGCCGCCTCGTCGATCAGGTCGATCGCCTTGTCGGGCAGCTGCCGGTCGCTGATATACCGGTGCGAGAGCGTCGCCGCCGCGACGATCGCGGGATCGGTGATCTCGACGCCGTGGTGCACGGCGTACTTTTCCTTGAGGCCGCGCAGGATCGCGATCGTGTCCTCGACCGACGGCTCGTCGACGAGCACCTTCTGGAAGCGGCGTTCGAGCGCGGCGTCCTTCTCGACGTACTTGCGGTACTCATCGAGCGTCGTCGCGCCGACGCAATGCAGCTCGCCGCGCGCGAGCGCGGGCTTCAGCATGTTGCCGGCGTCCATCGCGCCCTCGGCCTTGCCGGCGCCGACCATCGTGTGCAGCTCGTCGACGAAGAGGATGACCTGGCCTTCCTGCTTGCCGAGCTCGTTCAGCACCGCCTTGAGCCGCTCCTCGAACTCGCCGCGGAACTTCGCGCCGGCGATCAGCGCGCCCAGGTCAAGCGCGAGCAGGCGTTTCGACTTCAGCCCCTCGGGCACCTCGCCGTTGACGATGCGTTGCGCGAGACCTTCGACGATCGCGGTCTTGCCGACGCCGGGCTCGCCGATCAGCACGGGATTGTTCTTGGTGCGCCGCTGCAGCACCTGGATCGTGCGCCGGATCTCGTCGTCGCGGCCGATCACGGGATCGAGCTTGCCCTGCTCGGCGCGCTCGGTCAGGTCGATCGTGTAGCGGCCGAGCGCCTGGCGCGTGTCCTCGGCGTTCGGGTCCTGGACAGCCTCGCCGCCGCGGATGTCCGCAATCGCCTTCTCTATGGCGCCCTTGACCGCACCGCAACGCTCGAGGATGCGCGCCGTCTCGCCGCGTGCCTCGAGCGCAGCGAGCAGAAACAGCTCGCTCGAGATGTAGGCGTCGCCGCGCTTCTGCGCGAGCTTGTCGGTGACGTTGAGCACCTTGCCGAGCTCGCTCGACATGTGCACTTCGCCCGGCGAGCCTTCGACGGTCGGCAGGCGATCGAGCGCGGCGCCGGTTTCGGAGCGCAGCCGGTTCACATCGACGCCGGCCTTGGCGAGCAGGCCGCCGATTGCGGCTCCGTCCTGCTCGAGCATGGCCGCAAGCAGGTGGACCGGCTCGAGGACCTGATGATCCTTGCCCACGGCCAGCGACTGCGCGTCCTGGAGCGCCTGTTGAAACTTCGTTGTCAGCTTGTCCATGCGCATGCGCGCGATCCTCGGGGCCGTCATTGAAATTGCCCGCTCGCCGGCACCGCTGGATCTTGGTGCCGGGCGCCGGAAGTCAAGTGTCTGGCAGGAAAAAGGCCGAATGCAATCCCGATGCCCGGCGGTGCCGCTCGACGCAGGCCGGGGCTCATGGCTTCCGCCATATCAGGCTCGCCATGCGTCCGCAGGGCGCCTCGCGCCGATGGGAGAAAAAGCGATCGGGATCGCTGAAGGTGCATTGCGGCCGGCCATGCAGGCTCGTGACGCCGGCTTGCCGGAGCTGCCGCCGCGCGAGCGCGTCGAGATCGGCCTGCCACCGGCCGCGGGCGTTCGGGACGAAGCAGGCCGCGGCGGCCTCGTCGACCCGGATGAAGGCCGCGCGCACCTCGGGCCCCACCTCGAAAGCCGAGGGCCCGATCGCGGGGCCGAGCCAGGCCAGGAGCGATGCCGGGGGGCACTCGAACGCCCGGACCGCCGCGGCGAGCACGCCCGCCGCGAGACCGCGCCAGCCGGCGTGCGCGACCCCGATCCGGCGACCGTCTTCGGTCGCGAGCAACACGGGCAGGCAATCCGCCGTCATGACGGCAAGCACGACACCGACCGCCGACGTCACTGCGCCATCGGCGCTGCCGGTCTCGCCGCGATCGAGACGCAGGATCCGCGTGCCATGAACCTGGTCGAGCCAGCAGGGCTCTGCCGGCAACCGGGCCGCCGCGATGAGCAAGGCGCGATTGCTTTCGACGGCCTCCGCCCGGTCACCGACGTGGGCACCGAGATTGAGGCTCTGCCAGCCGCCGGCGCTGACACCGCCCTGTCGCGTCGTCTGCCAGGTACCGACGTTGGCGGGCGCCGGCCAGTCGGCCGCGTAGCCGGCAAGGCTCACGACCGGACCTCCCGAAGATCGGCGCGCAGGGCTTCAAGCAGCTGCTCGATGTCCCTGGGCAGCGGGCTTTCGAACTTGAGCTCGCGCTCGTCGTGCGGATGCGGGAACTCGAGTGCGCGGGCGTGCAACGCCTGGCGCGGAAACCCCTGGAGCAGGACGCGCAGCGCCTCGGTCGACTGCGGCGGGACTCGCGGCCGGCCGCCGTAGACGGGATCGCCGACGATCGGCGCCCGGATGTGCGCGAGATGCACGCGGATCTGGTGCGTGCGCCCGCTTTCGAGCGTGAGCTCGACATGGGTGTGCGCGCGGAAGCGCTCGACGAGGCGATAGTGCGTGCGCGACTCGCGGCCGCCTTCGCGAACCGCCATGCGCGTCCGGTCACGGGGATTGCGGTCGATCGGCGCGTCGATGACACCGCCGCCGGTCATCGCCGTCTGGCAGACCGCGCGATAGACCCGCTTGACCCGGCGCTGCTCGATCATCTTGCCGAGCCGCTGCTGGGCCGTGTGATCGCGGGCGACGACGAGCAGGCCGCTCGTGTCCTTGTCGAGCCGATGCACAAGGCCGGCGCGCGGCAGGCTCGCGAGCTTGGGGTCGTGGTGCAGCAAGGCATTGAGCAGCGTCCCGCGCGGATTGCCGGCACCCGGATGCACGACCAGGCCCGCGGGCTTGTCGATGACGAGCAGATGAGGGTCCTCGTGCACGATGCGGAGCGCGATCGGCTCGGGTCCGGCCTCGAGCACGACCTCGATCTCGGCGTCGATCGCGATCGTCTCGCCGCCCTTGAGCTTTACGCGCGGCTCGGCCCTGGCGCCGTCGAGCGTGAGCGCGCCGGATTCGATCCACTGCCGGATGCGGTTCCGCGAGAATTCCGTCCAGAGTTGCGCGGCGGCGCGATCGAGCCGGAATCCCGCGAGCTCGGGTGGAACCACTGCCTGTCTCGAGACGAGATCGTTCATTACGCGCCTGTCATCATTGCCGTATCGGCCGCTCTCCGTCGGAACGATGCACTATAATTCGCGGCGCCTATGATCGCCTCAGCGCAACAGCGCATCCTCCGCGCATCGGCCGCTGGCCTCGCGGCCATCGCCCTCGCCCTCTCCGCGGGCTGCGGCAACCGCGATGCCACCGTGCTCGCGATCGGCGACCGGCAGCTCTACGAGGAAGGCGCCGACCATCTGCGCAACGGCAATTACGCGGGCGCGCTGCTGGCCTTCCAGAACCTGACGGTGCAATACCAGTTCAGCCCCTGGGCACGCCAGGCCCAGCTCGACATGATCCACGCCTACTATCGGAGCGGCCAGCCCGAATCCGCGCTCGACGTCGCCGAGACCTTCATCCGCGAGAATCCGCGACTGCCCGAAGTCGCGTACTGCCTTTACATGATCGGCGTCATCCGCTTCGACCGCGAGCCGAACTTCATCGAGCGGATCTTCCGCGTCGACGTCACGCAACGTCCGCCGCTCGAGAGTCAGCTCTCCTTCGACGCCTTCGAGGAGCTGATTCGCCGGTTTCCCGACAGCAAATATGTCGATGACTCGCGCCAGCGCATGATATTCCTGCGGAATCGGCTGGCCACGTACGAGAACCATGTCGCGCGCTACTACCTCGACCGCGGCGCCTATGTGGCGGCGATCAACCGCGCCAAGTACGCCATCGAGCGCTATCCCGGCGCGCCAGAGCTCGAGGAATCGCTGACCCTCATGATCGAAGCCTACGATGCGCTCGGCATGACCGAGCTCGCGCGCGACGCCGAGCGCGTGCGGGAGGAGAGCTTCGGCGAAATCGGCGGCGGCGCTTCCGAGGCGGCCGCGGTCAATAGCCAGAGGTGATCGGATAGCGCCAGTCGCGCCCGAAAGCGCGGCTCGATATACGCACGCCCGGCGGCGCCTGTCGGCGCTTGTACTCCGCACCCTTCACGAGCTGCAGCACGCGCACGACCGTGGCCCGGTCGAATCCGCTTGCGCTGATCTCGTCGACCGACTGATCCTGCTCGATGAAGGCCTCGAGGATCGCATCGAGGACCTCGTAGGGCGGCAGCGAGTCCGAATCCTTCTGGTTGGGCGCAAGCTCCGCCGTCGGCTCGCGCGTCAGCACCCGCTCGGGGATCACGCGCCCCCGGCCGTTCCGGAAACGCGCGAGCGCATAGACGAGAGCCTTGGTGCAGTCCTTGAGCGGTGCGAAGCCGCCGGCCATGTCGCCGTAGAGCGTCGCGTAGCCGACGGCCATCTCACTCTTGTTGCCGGTCGTGAGCAGCATATGCCCGAGCTTGTTGGAGAGCGCCATCAGCAGGATGCCGCGGCAGCGCGCCTGGATGTTCTCCTCGGTCGAATTCCGGGGCAGTCCCGCAAACAAGGGGGCCAGGGTATCCGTCACCGCCTTGAAGATCGGCTCGATCGGCAGCGTCTCGAAGCGCACGCCCATGGTCTTCGCCTGCGCTTCGGCGTCCTCGCGGCTCATCTCCGAGGTGAAACGCGACGGCATCATGACCGCCATCACGCGACCGGCGCCGAGCGCGTCGACGGCGACGGCGAGCGTGAGCGCCGAATCGATGCCGCCGGACAGGCCGAGGATGACGCCGGGAAATCCGTTCTTCCCGACGTAGTCCCGGATGCCCGTCACGAGCGCGCTGTAGATCGTCGCCACGAGGTCGGGCTCGGGGGGCAACGGCATCTGTGAAATGGCGGGCCCGGCGGCCCCCGGCTTCAGCTCGAGCAGGTAGACATTTTCCTCGAACACCGGCGCCTCGAAGGCCACCGTGCCGTCGCGATTCAGCGCGAACGATCCGCCGTCGAAGACGAGCTCATCCTGCCCGCCCACCATGTTGAGATAGATGACGGGCAGGCCGGTCTCGCGCACGCGCGCGCGCGCAGTGTCGCGCCGGGCCGTGCGCTGGCGCGTGTGAAACGGCGAGCCGTTGATGACGAGCAACACTTCCGCGCCCGCGGCGGCGGCGGCCGCCGCCGGCGCCGGATACCAGGCGTCCTCGCAGATGACGAGGCCGAAGCGGCAGCCGCCGCATTCGAACACCGATGGCTCCGTGCCGGATTCGAAGTAGCGTTTCTCGTCGAACACCGCGTAGTTCGGCAGGATCCACTTGCGGTGAGTCGCGAGGACCCTGCCGTCACGCGCCACCACGGCGCTGTTATGGATCGCGCGGTCGACGTATTCGGGCAGGCCGAAACAGACCGTGATGCCCCGCACTTCGGCGAGAACGCGCCCCGCGGCATCGCCGACACGGCGGCGCAGCCCCTTGTGCAGCAGCAGGTCCTCGGGCGGATAACCCGAGAGCGTGAGCTCGGGAAAGAGGATGAGCTCGGCGCCCTGCTCGTCGCGGGCGCGCTTCGAGGTCTCGATCAGCCGGTCCGTGTTCTGGTCGATCGCGCCGACGCGCGTATTCAGCTGCGCGAGCGCGATCTTCACTTGAGCGCTTGGGCGATCGCCTCGCCAAGATCTGCGAGCGACCGCACCGTCTTGACTCCTGCGCGGTCGAGAGCCTCGAACTTGGCTGCCGCCGTGCCCTTGCCGCCGGCGACAATCGCCCCCGCATGGCCCATGCGCTTCCCGGCCGGTGCCGTCACGCCGGCGATGTAACCGACGACGGGCTTCGTCACGTGCCTCGCGATGTACTCGGCGGCAGCCTCTTCGTCCGCGCCACCGATCTCGCCGACCATGATGATGCCGTCGGTGCCGGGATCCGCCTGGAACAGGGCAAGGCAATCGATGAAATTCATGCCGCGCACGGGATCGCCGCCGATGCCGATGCAGGTGCTCTGGCCCAGGCCCTTCAGCGTCGTCTGATTCACGGCTTCGTAGGTCAGGGTTCCCGAGCGCGACACGATGCCGATCGAGCCCGGCTTGTGGATCGAGCCCGGCATGATGCCGATCTTGGCGCCACCCGGCGTGATGATCCCCGGGCAGTTCGGCCCGATGAGGCGCGTTGCCGAGCCCTTGAGAACGGCCTTGACCTTCACCATGTCGAGCACGGGCACGCCTTCGGTGATGCAGACGACGAGCTCGAGTCCGGCATCGGCCGCCTCGAGGATCGCGTCGGCCGCGAACGGCGCGGGCACATAGATCATGCTGACCGTCGCGCCGGTGGCCTTCTTCGCCTCCAGGACCGTGTTGAACACGGGCAGGTCCAGATGTTTCTCGCCGCCGCGGCCCGGCGTTACGCCGGCGACGACCTTCGTGCCGTAATCGAGGCACTGCTTCGTGTGAAACGTGCCCTGCTTGCCGGTCAGGCCCTGGCAGATCACCTTCGTGTTCTTGTCGACGAGGACGGTCATCGCACGGCTCCGGCCAGTTGCACGACTTTCGAGGCCGCGTCGGTGAGGCCCGTGGCCGCGACGACCTTGAGGCCGCTCTTGTCGAGCATCTCCCGTCCCTTCTCCACGTTGGTTCCTTCGAGGCGCACGACGACGGGCACGCCGACGTGAACCTGCCTGACCGCGGTGATGACGCCTTCGGCGATCGTGTCGCAACGAACGATACCGCCGAAGATGTTGACGAGGATCGCCTTCACCTTCCTGTTCGTCAGGATGATCTTGAAAGCCTGGGTCACGCGCTCGGGCGTGGCCCCGCCGCCGACGTCGAGGAAATTCGCGGGATCGCCGCCGTGGAGCTTGATCAGGTCCATCGTGGCCATCGCGAGGCCGGCGCCGTTGACCATGCAGGCAATGTTGCCGTCGAGCGAGACGTAGTTGAGGTCGTTCTCGTGCGCGACGCGCTCGAGCTCGTCCTCCTGGTTCTTGTCGCGGAGCCCGGCGAGACGCTTCTGCCGGAACAGCGCGTTGTCCTCGATGTTGATCTTCGCGTCGAGGGCGACGACGTGTCCATCCCTGGTCACGATCAATGGATTGACCTCGACCAGGCTCGCGTCGCATTCGCGGAAGAGCTTCACGAGCTTCCGCATGATGTCGCGCAACTCGCCCTGCTGCTCCGCGTTCAGGCCGAGCCCGAACCCGAGTTTCCGGGCCTCGTAGTCCTCGAATCCGGCCGCGGGATGCAAGGTCAGGGTCAGGATCTTCTCGGGTGTCTTGTGCGCCACCTCTTCGATATCCATACCCCCGGCCGCAGACGCTATGACCGCGATGCGCTCGGCGTTGCGGTCCACGACGAGGCTCAGGTAGAGCTCGCGCTCGATTCCGGACCCGGCTTCGACGTAGACGTAGTCGATCGGCAATCCCGCGGGCCCGCTCTGGTGCGTGACGAGCCGCGTGCCGAGCATCGCCTTCGCATGCTGCTCGACCTCGGCGACGCTCTTCGCGAGCCTGACGCCGCCGGCCTTGCCGCGGCCGCCGGCGTGCACCTGGGCCTTGACGACCCAGAGCGAGCCTCCGAGCGACGATGCCGCTTGCGCCGCCTCGCCCGGACTCTGGACAACGCGTCCTTCAGGGACAGGAATGCCGTACTCGGCGAACAGCGCCTTCGACTGATACTCGTGCAGGTTCAATTGGATTTCCCAGGCTGCGAAAAAGGGCGGCGTATTTTCATCGAAATCGGCGACGCGCGTAAAGAATCAGGGGCTTTCCGGTAGAATCGCGCCATGTCCGCCAGCATCGTGCCCGGCTCGGCTGCCACCGGATTCGAAACCTCGGGCACCGCGACCGACCGCGACTTTCCCTGGCGCATCCTGAGCCTGCTCAACGTATTCCGCTGCGTCATCTCGCTCGTACTCTTCGGCATATTCCTGTTCGTCCCGGATCAGAGGATCGTCGGCGACGCGGTCGAGGCGCTGGCCGCGCCGGTCCTGCTCGCGATCATCGGATTCTCGGCCGTGGAGTTCTTCCTGCTCAGGCAGCGGTGGCCGGGAATCGCGCTCCAGGTCTACGGCCAGTTCGCCTTCGACCTGATCACGCTGATCCTGCTGCTGCACTCGAGCGGCGGGATCCAGAACAATATCAGCGGTCTCCTTATAGTCTGGGTCGGCACGCTGGCATTGCTCGTGCCGCTCGACCGCGCCCTGCTGCTCGCCGCGTTCACGACCTTTGCGCTCTT
>Ga0315910_10004847_pt1 | contig 11144 bp, 12 predicted proteins | sample EdamamesoilMG_FD_204470 | JGI IMG/M metagenome (GOLD analysis project Ga0315910, IMG submission 204470) | Garden soil microbial communities collected in Santa Monica, California, United States - Edamame soil | ecosystem: Environmental > Terrestrial > Soil > Garden | place: USA: California...
TAGTAGCCGGGCCGCAGGCGCACCTCGAGGTCGCGCTCGAAGACCTCGCGCAGGAAGGTCTTCATGGTGCCGATCAGGTGCCCCACCGTGATCCCCTCGCCCACCACCAGGCCCTCCATCTGGTGGAAGGTGTGCTCGTGCGATGCGTCGGTGGTCTCGTTGCGGAAGCAGCGCCCCGGCACGATCGCGCGGAAGGGCGGCGGCATGCGCTCCAGGGCCCGGATCTGCACGGGCGAGGTGTGCGTGCGCATCAGGAGCCTCTGGTCTCGGTCGCACCAAAAGGTGTCGTGCATCTCGCGCGCCGGGTGGTCGGCGGGGATGTTGAGCTTCTCGAAGTTGTAGGCGTCGAGCTCGACCTCGGGCCCGTCCAGGATGGCGTAGCCCATCGAGCTGAAGATCTGCTCCAGGCGCCGCACGACGTGCGTGACCGGGTGCAGCGAGCCGCGCACGGGGCGCGGGGCCGGCAGGCTCGGGTCGAAGTGCTCGGCCGAGCGCTCGACCGCGATGCGCGCCGCCTCCAGGGCTGCCCGGCGCTCCGCCAGGGCGGCCTCGAGCTCGCGCTTGAGCTCGTTGGCGGCCTCGCCGAAGGCGCGCCGCTCCGCGGCCGGGACGGTGCGAATCGAGCCCAGGAGCTTCCCGAGCGCGCCCTCCTTGCCGAGGAACTCGCGCTCCACGCGCGCCAGGTCGGCCGGCTCGCTCGCGGCGGCCACCGCCGCGAGCGCCTGCTCCCGGATCCGGGACCGCTCGGCGGCCGCCACGGGGCTAACCGGGGGCCGCGCTGGGCTGGCGCGCCGCGCGCGCCGCCTCGACCAGCTGGTCGAAGGCCGTCGGGTCGTTGGCGGCGAGCTCCGAGAGCTGCTTGCGGTTCAGCTCGATGTGGGCCTTCTTGAGACCGTCGACGAAGGCCGAGTAGGACACGCCGCGCGCGCGCGTGGCCGCGTTGATGCGCGCGATCCAGAGGGTCCGGTACTGGCGCTTCTTCTGCTTGCGGTCGCGGGTGCCGTAGGCCCAGGCGCGCACGACCGACTCGTGCACCGTGCGCCAGAGCCTGGAGCGGCCGCCCCAGAAGCCCTTGGCGCGCTTGAACCAGCGGGCCTTCTTGTGACGCCGGGGAGCTCCGTAGGTGACGCGAACCATGGGCTAGGCCTCCATCATCTGCCGGATCAGGCGGGCCCACACGCCCTCGATCACCATCGCCTTGCGCAGCGTGCGGCGCTGCTTGCCGGTGTGGTGGGCGTGCATGTGGCCGCGCGCGTTCTTCGAGCACAGGACCTTCCCGTGCTTGCTGATGCGGAAGCGCTTCTTGACGGAGCCCTTCGACTTCTGCTTCGGCATGGATCGTCTCGTCACGGTTCCCCGCTCGCAGGTCCGCCGCACGGCGCGGCGGGCCGCTCCCGGGGGCCGGCGCGCGGCCCGCGGGGGCCGGGCGCCGGACTTGGGGGGCGAGGATCCTAGCGGCGCGGCCGGTCCGAGGGAAGCCGGCTGCGGCCCGGGGCCGGCGCGGCCCCATCCGTCGCCGGCCGGGGGCCCGGTGCAGCCCCATCCGTCGCGGGCCGGGGGCCCGGACCCGTCGCGGAGCCCTTGGCCGCCGGGCCCTTGGCGGCGGGGCCCGGGCGCGGAGCCGGTGCGGCCGGCCCGTGGCCGGAACCCTTGCGCGACAGCAGCATCGTCAGGCGCGGTCCGTTCATGCGCGGCGGGCTCTCGACCTTGGAGATGTCCGACAGGACCTCGACCACGCGCTTCATCACGTTGTAGGCGAGCTCGGGGTGCGTGCGCTGGCGCCCGCGGAAGATGCACACGACCTGCACCTTGTGGCCCTCCTCGAGGAACTTGCGCCCCTGCACGAGCCGGTACTCGAGGTCGTGCGGGTCGATGGCGGGCCGCACGCGCAGCTCCTTCAGGGTCGAGTGCGGCTTCGACTGGCCGCGCTCCTTCTTCTTCTGCGCGTACTTGAACTTGCCGAAGTCCATCACCCGGCACACGGGCGGCTCGGCGGTCGGCTGGACCTCCACCAGGTCCATGCCAGCCTCGTCGGCGATGCGACGGGCCTCCTCGATCGTGACCACGCCGACCTGATCGTTCGTGGCGTTGATCAGGCGGACCTGGGGAACACGGATCTGGCGGTTGACCCGGTACTTGTTGGTGGGCTCGTTCCTTCTGGGCGGTTCTCTCTTCAAATGCGGGCGGTGGGGTTCGGGAGGGAGTTCAGACGGGCGCCGGGGCCAGGCATCGGCCGTGAGGGCGAGGGAAGGATAGACCGGATCCGCTCTCCTTGGCCAGGACCGGCGTCATTCGGAGTCCCGCCCGAGGGCGCGCCCGGCCAGCTGGACGTGGATCTCGGCCAGCTGCTCGGGGCGCACCGGGGAGGGCGCCTGGCACATCAGGTCGGTGGCCGAGGCGGTCTTCGGGAAGGCGATCACGTCGCGGATGTTGTCCAGGCCCGCGGTCAGCGCGGCCGAGCGGTCGAGGCCCAGGGCGAAGCCCCCGTGGGGCGGAGCGCCATAGGAGAGCGCCTCCAGCAGGAAGCCGAACTTGGCCTGCCGCTCCTCGGGGCCGATCCCGAGGATCTCGAAGACGCGCTCCTGCACGTCCGAGCGGTGGATCCGGATCGAGCCCGAGCCGAGCTCCCAGCCGTTCATGACCAGGTCGTAGGAGCGGCTCATCAACTTGCCCGGGTCCGGAGCGGCGCCGCCCAGGCTCCAGTCCTCGGGGGCCGTGAAGGGGTGGTGCTCGCTGAACCAGCGCCCGGCCTCCTCGTCGAAGGTGAAGAGCGGGAAGTGCGTGACCCACAGGAAGGCGTAGTGCTTGGGGTCGGCGAGGCCGAGCTTGTTGCGCAGGAACAGGCGCAGCTCGCTGAGCGACCTGCGCGCGACGCCCTCCCTGTCGGCCACGAAGAGGCACAGGTCGCCGGGCCTGGCCGCGAGGCGCTCCATCAGCTCCGCCGCGAGCGGGCCGGCCGCGAAGCGCGCCAGCGGCCCCGTGCCGCCGGCCGGGTCGGCCTTCCACCAGGCCAGGCCCCTGGCGCCGCCCTGGGCGGCCGCGGCGGCGAGCTCGCCCTCGACCTCCTTGCGCGAGAAGCTCACCGCCCCCGCGTTGATCGCCAGCACGCGGCCCCCGGCCTCCAGCACGCCGGTGAAGACCTTGAAGTCGGTCTTGCGCGCCCACTCGGCCACGTCGACCAGCTCGAGACCGAAGCGCACGTCGGGCTTGTCGCTGCCGTAGCGCTCGAGCGCCTCGGCGTGCCGCAGGCGCGGGAACGGCAGCGCGAGCTCGATCCCGAGCGCGGCGCGGAAGGTGTGCGCCAGCACGCGCTCCCACACGGCGAAGACGTCCTCCTCCTCGACGAAGGACATCTCCATGTCGAGCTGCGTGAAGTCCGGCTGCCGGTCGGCGCGCAGGTCCTCGTCGCGGAAGCAGCGCGCGACCTGGAAGTAGCGGTCCATGCCGGCCACCATCAGGATCTGCTTGAAGATCTGCGGCGACTGCGGGAGCGCGAAGAAGTGCCCCGGGTGCACGCGCGACGGCACCAGGTAGTCGCGCGCGCCCTCGGGCGTGGCCTTGGTCAGGACCGGGGTCTCGACCTCGACGAAGCCCTCGGCCTCGAAGGCCGCGCGCATGGCACTGATGAAGCGCGCGCGGTGGATCAGGTTGCGCTGCATGGCCGGGCGGCGCAGGTCCAGGTAGCGGTACTTGAGGCGCGTCTCGACCGCCGGGAGCTCGCTGGCGGCCACGTCGATCGGCGGGGTGCGTGCCTTGGAGAGCAGCTCGAGGCGTTCGGCCATGACCTCGATCGCGCCGGTCTCGCGCTCGGCGTTCACGTTGCCCGGAGCGCGGGCCACGACCTTGCCGGTCACGCCGATCACGTCCTCGCCGGAGAGCTTGACGGCCTCGGCGAACTCGGCTCCCAGCACGACCTGGGTGATGCCGTGGCGGTCGCGCAGGTCCACGAAGTAGATCCCGCCGTGGTCGCGGCGCTTGTGGACCCAGCCGTTGAGGGTCACGGTCTGGCCGACGTGGGTGGCGCGCAGCTCGCCGCAGGTGTGCGTGCGGCGCCAGTCTCCGGGCCGGCGGGCGGCGGCCGGGCTCACAGCCTGGGCTCGCCGGCTGTCCGCAAGCGCATCATGGCGCGCTTGAGGGCCAGCTCCGCGCGCAGGATGTCGATCACGACGGCCTGCTCGCCGCCCTGGTCGAGGCGCTCGCGCGCCCGCCGTTCGGCCTCGCGCGCCCGCTCGACGTCGATGTCGGCCGGACGCTCGCCGGCCTCGCTGACCACGCGCACCGTGTCGGCGCGCACCTCCACGAAGCCGCCGGACACGAACAGCCTCTGCTCCGTGCCGCCCTCGCGCCAGGTGAGCTGCCCGACGTCCAGCGCCGCCACGATGCTCGCGTGCCGGGGCAGGAAGCCCATCGAGCCATCCACTCCCGGCACGCGCACGGACTCGGCCTGGGTGTCGAGCACGATGCGGTCCGGCGTGATGACGCGCAGGGTGAGCTTGCCGACCATCGGGGTCAACCGAGCTTCTTGGCCTTCTCGCGCGCGGTCTCGATCGCGCCCACGTAGAGGAACGCCGCCTCCGGCAGATCGTCGTGCTTGCCCTCGAGGATCTCCTTGAAGGAGCGCACGGTCTCGGAGCTCGGGCAGAAGACCCCCGGCGTGCCGGTGAACTGCTCGGCCACGAAGAAGGGCTGCGAGAGGAAGCGCTGGATGCGACGCGCGCGGTGCACGACCAGCTTGTCCTCCTCGGACAGCTCCTCGGCCCCCAGGATGGCGATGATGTCGCGCAGGTCGGCGTAGCGCTGCAGGACGCGCTGGACGTCGCGCGCCACGCGGTAGTGCTCCTCGCCGACGATCTGGGGGTCGAGCATGCGGCTGGTGGACTTGAGCGGGTCCACGGCCGGGTAGATGCCGAGCTCCGAGATGGCGCGGTCGAGGATGATGGTCGAGTCGAGGTGCGCGAACGTGGCCACCGGCGCCGGGTCGGTGATGTCGTCGGCCGGCACGTACACGGCCTGCATCGAGGTGACCGAACCCTTCTTGGTCGAGGTGATGCGCTCCTGCAGGGCCCCCATCTCGCTCGTCATGGTGGGCTGGTAGCCGACGGCGCTGGGCATGCGCCCGAGCAGGGCCGACACCTCGGAGCCGGCCTGCACGAAGCGGAAGATGTTGTCCACGAACAGGAGCACGTCCTGGTTCTTCACGTCGCGGAAGTACTCGGCCATCGTCAGGCCCGAGAGCGCGACCCGCAGGCGCGAGCCGGGCGGCTCGTTCATCTGCCCGAACACGAGCACGGCGTTGTCGATCACGGCCTGGGTCTTGCCGTCCGGCGTCTTGTACTGGGCCTCGCTCATCTCGACCCACAGGTCGTTGCCCTCGCGCGTGCGCTCGCCGACCCCGCAGAACACGCTGAAGCCGCCCTTGTTCACGGCCGTGATGCGGATCAGCTCCTGGATCAGCACCGTCTTGCCCACGCCGGCGCCGCCGAAGAGGCCGATCTTGCCGCCCTTGGCGAAGGGGCACAGGAGGTCGACGACCTTCAGGCCGGTCTCGAAGATCTGCGAGATCGCCTCCTGCTCCTCGAACAGGGGCGCGGGCTTGTGGATCGGTCCGCTCTCGCCACCCGGCAGCGGGCCGCGCTTCACGGTGTCGAGCGCCTCGCCCAGCAGGTTGAAGATGCGGCCCTTGGTGCGCTCGCCCACGGGAACCGAAATCGGCGCGCCGGTGTTCGTGACGGGCATGCCGCGCCGGCAGCCGTCGGTCGAGGACATGGCCACGCAGCGCGCCACGTCGTTGCCCAGGTGCTGGGCCACCTCGAGCACCAGCCGGCCGGTGCGCTTGGGATCGACGATCTCGAGCGCGTTGTAGATGGCCGGCAGCGAGTCGGCCGGGAAGCGGACGTCCACGACCGGACCGAAGATCTGGGCGATGGTCCCCTGCTGGGCCGCGGTGGATTGCTTGGCGGTGGTGCTCATGTGTCTCGTGCTTCCTCAGCGCAGCGCTTCGACGCCGCCGACGATGTCGAGGAGTTCCTTGGTGATCGTTTCCTGGCGCTTGCGGTTGTAGACGAGCTTCAGCGCCGACTGCATGTCCTTGGCCGCGTCCGTGGCGTTCTTCATGGAGACGCGCCGGCTGGCGTACTCGGAGGTGATGGCCTCGATCAGGGCGTTGTAGACGCGCGTCTCGAGGTAGCGCGGGACGAGGCGATCGAAGATCGTGGCCGCGTCCGGCTCGAGCAGCACGTCGCCCTGCGGCGCGGCCGCCGCACCCGCGCCCAGGGCCTCGGCCCGGATCGGCAGGAGGTCGATCCAGCGCGGGACGTAGCGCACCATGGACTCGAAGGCGGTCGCCAGGATCCGCACCTCGCGGTACTCACCCGAGAGGAAGACGTCCGTCATGTTCTTGGCCGCGCGCGCGGCCGCGCGGTAGTCGATCTTCTCCAGCTCGGGCTCGACGAACAGGCGCTCGATCTTGCGCTTGCGCGCGTTCAGGTACTGGTAGCCCTTCTTGCCGTAGACGAACAGGCGCACGTCGGCGTCCGCCGGCAGCTCGCGCTGCCACAGCTCCAGGGCGCGGAACAGGTTCGTGTTGTAGGCCCCGCACAGCCCGCGGTTGGAGCAGACGATGAGCACCGCCACGGCCTTGCCGGCCCCGGGCTGGAACAGCGGGCGCTTGGCGACCTCCTCGCCGAGGACCGCGGCCAGGTGCGTGACCAGCGCCGTGACCTCCTGGGTGTAGGGCCGTGAGGCCAGGGCCCGGTCCTGGAAGCGCCGGAGCTTGGTCGAGGCGACCATCTCCATCGCGCGCGTGATCTGCCGGATGTTGCCGACCGACTTGATCCGCCCGCGCAGCTCGCGAATGCCACCCATGGGAGTCCGGTGCGGCGGCGCCTAGCCGTGCCTGGGCTTGTCGGTCTTCGGGGTCGAGGCGGCCGGGGTGGCCGCGGTGGCGTCCTTGCCCTTGGCCTTGTCCGCCGTCGGGGCGACCTCGGCCGCACCGAGCTGGCCCTTGACGACCTGGATGGCCTGGTCGAGCACGCCCTTCGAGGCGTCCGAGACGCCCTTGTCCTTGACCACCGCCTGGGCGATCTCGGGGTGGTTGTCGCGCATGTGCGCCAGGAAGGCCTTCTCGAAGTCGAGCACCTTCTTCGCCTCGAGGTCGTCCAGGCCGCCCGAGGTGCCGGCGTAGATGACCATGATCTGGTCCTCGACCGCCATGGGCTGGTACTGGGGCTGCTTGAGCAGCTCCGTCAGGCGCTCGCCGCGCCGCAGGACCTGCTGCGTGGCCTTGTCGAGGTCGCTGCCGAACTGGGCGAAGGCCGCCAGCTCGCGGTACTGCGCCAGGTTCAGGCGCATGCCGCCGGCGATCTTCTTCATGGCCGGGATCTGGGCCGCACCGCCCACGCGCGAGACCGAGATGCCCGCGTTCACGCCCGGACGGATGCCGGCGTTGAAGAGGCTCGTCTCGAGGAAGATCTGCCCGTCCGTGATCGAGATCACGTTGGTCGGGATGTAGGCGGCGACGTCGTTCTCCTGCGTCTCGACCACCGGCAGCGCGGTCAACGAGCCGCCGCCCTTCTTGTAGCGCTTGTTGATCTCGGGCGCGTTGTCGGCCAGCTTCGCGGCGCGCTCCAGCAGGCGGCTGTGCAGGTTGAAGACGTCGCCCGGGAAGGCCTCGCGGCCGGGCGGGCGACGCAGGAGCAGCATCACCTGGCGGTAGGCCAGGGCCTGCTTGTAGAGGTCGTCGTAGCACACGAGCACGTGCCGGCCCTCGTCGCGGAAGCGCTCGCCCATCGTGCAGCCGCCGTAGGGCGCCAGGTACTGCATCGAGGCCTCGTCGTTGGCGCTGGCCGACACGACGATCGTGTAGGGCATGGCCCCGTGGGTGGTCAGCTTCTTGACCACGTCCACGACCGTCGACTGCTTCTGGCCCACGGCCACGTAGATGCAGATCACCTGGGCCGGGTTCTTCGGGTCGCCGCCGCCGGTGCGCTTCTGGTTGATGATCGCGTCGACCAGCAGGGCGGTCTTCCCGGTCTGGCGGTCGCCGATGATCAGCTCGCGCTGGCCGCGCCCGATCGGGATCATCGCGTCGATGGCCTTGATGCCGGTCTGCATCGGCTCGTGCACGCCGCGGCGCTCGACCACCGAGGGGGCCGGCTGCTCGATCGTCCAGTAGTCCGCCTCGGAGACCGACAGCGGCCCGCGCCCGTCGACCGGGTCGCCCAGCGCGTTGACCACGCGTCCGAGCAGCGAGCTGCCGGTCGGGACCGAGATGATGCGCCCGGTGGTCTTGACCTGGTCGCCCTCCTTGACCTTGGTGACGTCGCCCAGGAGCACGCAGCCGACGTTGTCCTCCTCCAGGTTGAGCGCCACGCCGCGCACGCCGCCCGGGAACTCGAGCAGCTCGTTCATCATGCAGTCGTCCAGGCCCCACACGCGCGCGACGCCGTCGCCCACGGAGAGCACCGTACCGACGCTCTGCATCGAGCTCGTGCCGCGGTAGTTGGCGATCTCCTTCTCGAGGATGGAGGTCACTTCGGAGGGTCGCAGGTCCATCGGTCGTCCTTGGGTTCTCTGGAGTCGGTGTCTTCGGTGTCCGGGTCAGCCCTCGAGGCGCGGGAGCGGGGCCGCCAGCAGGTTCTTGCGCAGGCCCTCGAGGCGCCCGGCGAGGGAGGCGTCGAGCATGCGGCTCTCGACCACCACGCGCAGGCCGCCGATCAGCTCGGGGCGCAGCTCGTTCTGGAGCACGAGCTCCTTGCCCAGGCGCGGCCCGAGCGTGGCCGCCAGGCGCGCCAGGTCCTCGGCCGCCAGCTTGCGCGCGCTCTCGACCACGCCCTCGGCCGCGCCGCGCTCGGCCAGGTCGCGGCGGTGGAAGGCGGCCCCGAGGTGGCGCAGCACCTCGATGCGGCGCTTGTCGAACAGCAGCCCCAGGAAGTCGGCCCCCAGGGGGGAGAGCCCGCTGGCGCGCTCGAGGAAGCGCTTGCGGCGCTCCGCCAGCGGCAGGCGCTCGTCGAACACGAAGGCCCCGGCCCCGTCCCCGGCGCACAGCTCGGCGAGGCGCCGCACGTCGGCCCGCACGGCCTCCAGGGCGCCGCGCTTCCTGGCCAGGCCGAAGAGCGCCTCGGCGTAGCGGCTGGTGACCGGATCGATCATCCGCGCCCGATCTTGCCGGTCCCGGAGAGCGAGGTGGCCACGAGCTGGCCGACGAAGTGCCGGTCGGCCTCGCTGTCGACCTTGCGGTCGAGGACCTTGCTGGCGGCCGCCAGCGAGAGCTCAACGACCTCGTTGCGGATCGCCGCGATGGCCTTGTCCTGCTCGATGCGGATCGCCTTGCGCGCGTTGTCGAGCAGGAGCCCGGCCTCGGCCTTGGCGGCCTCGACGATCTCGTGCCCGCGCGACTCGGCCTTGGAGCGCGCCTCGGCCACGAGCTTGGCGGCCGAGGCCTGGGCCTCGCCCAGGGTCACCTCGAGCCGGGCGCGCGCCTCCTCGGCCTCGCGGCTGGCCTTCTCGGCCGCCGCGATGGCGCGCTCGGCCTTCGCGTCGCGCTCCTCGAGCGCGCGCGTGACCGGCCCCATCACGACACCCCAGATCAGGGGCAGCGAGACGAGGAAGATCGCCAGGGTCCAGAACAGGTTGCCGCCCGTCGCGAAGTCGATCGGGTTGAACCCGCCTTCCCCGCCGGAGAGGAGCGGCAGCGCCGCCAGGATGGTGTGGGTCATCGGGAGTTCCTCGCGGGGGCGCGGCGCGCGGCCGGGCCCCCGCCGGTCACTTGGCGATGGCGATCAGCAGGGTCACGACGACGGCGAACAGCGACACGCCCTCGATGAAGGCCGCCAGGATCAGCGAGCCGCCGCGGATGTCGTTGGCGGCCTCGGGCTGGCGGGCGATGCCCTCGTTGGCGGCCGCGCCGATCTTGCCGATGCCGATTCCGGCCCCGATGGCCACGATGCCGGCGCCGATGCCCGCACCGAACTTGCCGAGCTGAGCGGCCGTTTCCGCACCTTCGACGGGATTGAACATGTCTCGCTTTCTTTCGCTTGTGGCTCTTGGGGTTGCCCCGCGCGCTAGTGCTCGGGGTGAACGGATGCGTTGACGAACAGGATCGAGAGCTGCGTGAAGATGTAGGCCTGCACCATCGCCACGAAGCTCTCGATGATCATGATGAACACGGCGAAGCCGAGGCCGAGCGGCGACGTCCCCCACGCGCCGGCCGGGCCCCACAGCTCGCCCATGAAGAAGATCAGGCCCATGAAGCTGAGCACGACCATGTGCCCGCCGCTCATGTTCGCGAACAGACGGATGGTCAGGGCCACGGGCTTCACCAGCAGCCCGATCAGCTCGACCACGAACATCAGCGGCCACAGGGCCAGCGGCACGTGCGGCACGAGGTGCTTCCAGTAGGCGATCGGCCCCTGGACCGCCATGCCGCAGCCGATCATGGCCAGGAAGGTCGTCAGCGCCAGGGCGCCCGTGACGAAGATGCTGGCCGTGGCCGTGGCCGAGTAGGGCACGAGGCCCACCAGGTTCATGAACAGCACGAAGAAGAACACGAACAGGAAGTAGGGCAGGAACTTGCGCCCCAGCTCCTTGCCCATGATCGGGTAGACCATCTCGCCGCGGATCCAGTCGGCGAAGCCGGCCAGGAGACGCGTGAGCGGGTCACCCTTGCCCGTGCGCAGGTAACGCGGCACGCCGGCGAAGGCCACCAGGATCAGCACCACCGCCAGGACCTGGAAGATCTGCAGGTTGAAGAGCGCGGTCTTCGGCTCGTCGCCCGGGGGGACGGCTCCCCTGTAGTCGAAGGCGGCCAGCGCCGGCAGCTTCAGCGGGATCTCGAGCAACGCACGCGGTGCCGCCTGCTCCGGCGGCGCTGCTCCGTGGTCGCCGGCGGCCGCCGGTTCGTGGTGCGGCTCGACCAGCGGCGCTGGCACGAGGTGCATGTACAGCGTGGTGAAGACCGTGTCGCCCGTGTGGTGCGCGCTGAAGCGGTGCGAGAGGAAGCAGGCCCCGGCCACCAGCGCAGCCAGGACCAGGCCGCGCAGCGAGAGGAGGTAGGTGAACAGGCTCTTCATCGGCTCAGGCGCGCGCCGCGCGCGGGCGCCCCGCGAGCGCGAGAGAGGTCCCGAGCGGGAGGATCAGCGCCACCG
>Ga0315910_10004848_pt1 | contig 11140 bp, 12 predicted proteins | sample EdamamesoilMG_FD_204470 | JGI IMG/M metagenome (GOLD analysis project Ga0315910, IMG submission 204470) | Garden soil microbial communities collected in Santa Monica, California, United States - Edamame soil | ecosystem: Environmental > Terrestrial > Soil > Garden | place: USA: California...
GAGCCTGGTGCTGGCCGCGCTGCTGCTGGGCGTATGCAATGCCGTCGTGAAGCCCGTGCTGGTGGTACTGACTCTGCCGGCCACCATCCTGACGCTGGGACTCTTCCTGCTGGTGATCAATGGCGCTGTGCTGGCGCTGGTGGCCTGGATACTGCCGGGCTTCAGCATCGCGAGCTTCGGCGCCGCGATCCTCGGGGCGCTGATCGTCAGCGTGATCAGCCTGGTGGCATCGGCGGCAATCCGCTAGCTGCTTCGGCCAGGGCGCGCCGGCCCGCGGGCCTGCCAGTTGATCAGCAGCACACCGGCGAGGATCACCGCCGCGCCCAGCACCTGCACTGCCGTGAGCTGTTCCTTCAGCCCGACATAGCCCACCACGGCGGCCAGCGCCGGGTTCACATAGCTGTAAGTGCCGACCTGTGCGGGTGTGGCATGTCGCGCCAGCCAGCCGTACGCCAGGTAGGCCAGGCAGGCGCTGAACAGCACCAGGTAGCCCAGTGCCAGCAGGCCGGGCCGCGACCAGTTCCACAGGGGAAGCTCTCCGCGCAGCATCCCGGCGGCCACCATCCACATTCCACCCATCAGCATCTGGATGCCGACCAGAGCGAACAGGTCGAGCTGCAGGCTGTGATTGCGCATGTAGATGGTGCCCAGCGACCACACCACGCAGGCGAGGAGCATGGCGAGCTGCGGCAGAAGCGGTGTCGAGCTGGCGGCGGTGCTGCCGCTGGCCGGCGCCATCAGCAGGGCCGTTCCTGCGAATCCGATGACCAGGCCGGTGATGGCGCGGGCATCCGGTCGGTGCGCGCGCGGGCCGAACAGTCCGAACACCACGATCCACAGCGCGCAGGAGGCATTCAGCAGGGCGCTGGTGTTCGACTGCACCCACTGCATGGCCCACACCTGCAGTCCATTGCACAGCGCGATGCCCAGCAGCGACATGACCAGCAGGTGCTGCCATTGGCCCGCGAGCTGCGCGGGACGGAAGCCGCGCACGAAGGCAACCGAGGTGAGCAGTGCGCCGCTGATGAGGAAACGGGTGCCGGCGAACAGCAGCGGCGGCATGTGCAATACGCCGATGCGCGTGGCGAGGTAGCTCGTGCCCCAGATGATGTAGACGGCAGCCAGGCACAGCACCAGCATGCGGCGATGCGCGGCTTCGGGCGTCATGAACGGGCGCCGTCCTCCCGTGCCGCGCTTTCCGGAACCGCGTGCTTCCGCAGCAGCGGCAGCAGCGCGAGCAGGAGCAGCGCGGCAACAGCCGCGTAGCCCGTCATGCGCAGGAAGTAGGCGGACCATTGGGCGCTGGTGGCCTCGCTGCCCAGCTCGCCGGCCAGCTTGCTGGCGAAGAGATTCCCCATGGCGAGACTGGCGTACCACAGGCCCATGCCCTGTCCCGCGAAGCGCCGCGGCACGAGCTGCGTGGTGGCGCTCATGCCCACCGGGCTCAGGAACAGCTCGCCCAGCACGTGCATGAGGTAGGCGAGGATCAGCCACGAGGGACTGGCGCCCGCGCCGCCCAGCGTCAACGCGCCGCCCACCATGACCAGGAATCCCAGGCCCATGCCCGTGAGGCCGAATGCGAACTTGGTGATGACCGACATCTGCCGGCCGCGCGCATCGAGGCGCATCCACAGCAGCGTGAGCAGTGGCGCGCAGGTGAGCACGAACACGGCCTGCGCGGATTGGAACCAGCCTGCGGGGAATTCATAACTGCCGATGTGGCGGTCGGTGAAATTTTCCGCGAACAGTGTGAGCGAGGAACCAGCCTGCTCGTAGCCGGCCCAGAACAGCGTGCTCGCGGCCACCAGCACCATCAGCACGATCACGCGCCACTTCTCGGCTGGGCTCAGCCCGCCCAGCAGCAGCAGCCAGAGGAAATACAGGATCACCGCCACGGCCATGGCCTGGATGGCCCCGCCCTGCAGGGTGACCGCATCCACTCGTAGTGCGCCACTCCACAGCAGCGCGGCCAGCACGACGATGACCACCGCCATCGCCCACATGATCGCCGCGTCGCGGCGCAGCGTTGCCGGGCGTGCGCCGGGTGCAGCGAGACCTGCGTCGCCCAGCAGCGCACGGCGGTGGATGTACCAGGCGAGACCGGCCGCCATGCCGACGGCCGCAGCGCCAAAGCCCACATGCCATCCGAACTGCTGCGCCAGCCAGGCAACGAGAATCGGTCCGATGGTCGCGCCGATGTTGATGGCCATGTAGAACAGCGTGAATGCGGCGTCGCGGCGTGCGGGACTGCCGTGCTGCACGGAGCCGACCAGCGTCGCGATGTTGGGCTTGAGCAGTCCCGTGCCCACCACGATCACGGCGAGGCCCAGCAGGAAGCCCGGCATGTCGCGCGCGAAGGCCAGGATGGTGTGCCCCGCCGTAATCAGCAGTCCGCCCCACAGCACCGCGCGCTGCGCGCCGAGCACGCGGTCCGCAATCCAGCCACCCGGCAAAGAGGCGATGTACACGCCAGCGGTGTAGAGGCCGTAGATGGCGAACGCCTTCTTCTCATCCAGCCCGAAGCCGCCCGTCTGCACCTGTCCCATCAGGAACAGGACCAGGATGGCGCGCATGCCGTAGTAGCTGAAGCGCTCCCACAGTTCGGTGAAGAACAGGGTGGAAAAGCCGGCGGGATGTCCGAGGAAGCCGGGTCGCGATGCCTGGGTCGATGCCTGGGTCGATGTCTGGGGCGATGCCTGGGGCACCGCGGGCGTGCTCAAGCGCCCGACTCCTGCGCGTCCTCTTCGTCCGCCTCGGGTTTCGGGCGGTTGCGCGTCATAAGGCGCGCCGCGATGACGCCGCCCTCGAACAGGATCCACATGGGACCTGCCATGGCCAGCTGGGAGATGGCGTCGGTGGTGGGCGTGATGATGGCCGAGACGACGAAGATGCCGATGATCACGTAGCCGCGGCTCTTCGTGAGTTTCTCGACCTTCACCATATTGGTCAGCACCAGCAGGATGACGACGATGGGCACTTCGAAGGCGATGCCGAAGGACAGGAACATCGTGAGCACGAAACTCAGGAATTCGTTGATGTCCGTCATCATCTTCACGTTCGCCGGCGTGATCTGCACCAGGAAGTGGAAGATGCCGGGAAACACCAGGAAATACGCGAAGGCCATGCCGCTGTAGAACAGCGCGATGGAGGAAAAGACCAGCGGACCGGCGAAACGCTTCTCATGCTTGTACAGGCCCGGCGCCACGAAGCCCCAGATCTCGTACAGCAGGTACGGCATGATGATGACCAGCGCCACGTAGAACGACAGCTTGAAGGGCGTGAGGAACACGCCCATCACCGACGTGGATACCAGCGAGCTGTCCTTGGGCAGGGCAGCCGTCAGCGGCTCGGCCAGCCAGGTCAGGATCTCGTTGCCGAAGTAGGCGCAGGGCACGAACACGACGGCCAGCGCGATGGCCATGCGCATCATGCGGTCGCGCAGTTCCAGCAGGTGCGAGATCAGCGTGCCCTCGGCCAGCTTCTCCTTGTCCTTGCGCTCCTCGCTCATGCCTGGCGCTCCCGATCGCCGGCGAGCGCCGGCTCCGGGTTGGCCGCGGCAGGATCAGGCTGCAGCGGCATGTCGTTCAGGGCCAGTTCCTGCTGCGAGGGTTCGGCATCCAGTGGTGGAACCGAATTCCAGGACTCGCCCTCATGTTCCGGCGGGAAATATGGTTCGGCGCCGTGTGCGTGCGCGTGAGAATAGGTGTCGTCGCCGGGCTTCGGTTCCGCGGCAGGCGCCTCACTTGCGGGCGTCTCGTAGACCGAGGATTCACCGTAGGGATAGTTGCCGTAGTCGGGAGTGGCCGTGGTGCTGGCCTGCGTCGTCGATTCGGAGACCGGCTCGCCGTTCAGGCCCGCTCCTGGCGCCGGCGTGGACGCCGATGCGGTTCGCTTCTTGTCGGAGTTGGCGAGATCCTCGAGGTTGACCTCGGTCTCGAGCTGCTCGCGGAACTGTCGGGCCATCGAGCGGGCCTTGCCCACCCAGCGACCCACTTCCCTGACGAGGCCGGGCATGCGCTTGGGTCCGATGACCACCAGCGCCACCACGAACACCATCAGAACCTCGGAGAAGCCGAGATCGAACATCGCGGCGGACCGCCGAACGCTGGCCGACGCGGTCGGCCGTCAGGCCTGGCGGTCGGACGAGTTGCTCGTCGTCTTGGACTCGGGGAACTCCGCGTCCGCCACAGACTGCTTGATCTGCTTGGCCGCCTGCTCGCCCTCGGTCTCGCCTTCCTTCATCGCCTTCTTGAAGCCGCTCACCGCGCCGCCCAGGTCGGAGCCGATGGAGCGGAGCTTCTTGGTGCCGAAAATGACCAGCACCACCAGAAGGATGATGATCAGCTCGCGCATGCCTATGCCACCCATGTCGATTGCTCCGTTACGGCTGTATCAGGAAGAAAGCCAGTTCATCATGATAAGACAACGCCCTGCGGAAAGGTTCGGGTTCCGGAGAATCACGGACTTACGTTGACTTAAGGAGGAAGGTCACAGGACCGTCGTTGACCAGGGCGACCTGCATGTCCGCCCCGAAAACCCCGCTGGCAGTGGGGGCATGTGCCGCGGTGGCCGCGGCCGCCATCTCCCCGAAGAGCTGCCGCGCCAGCGCGGGCGGGGCCCCGTCGCTGAAGCTGGGCCGCGTGCCCCTGGCGGTGTCCGCCACCAGCGTGAATTGTGGCACCAGCAACAATCCTCCGGCGATCTGGCGCACATCGAGATTCATCTTGCCGGCATCGTCTGGAAAAATCCGGTAACTGAGCAGTTTTTCCAGCATCCTGGCGCTGGTGGCGGCCGAATCGCTGGCTTCGATGCCGATGAGGGCCAGAACGCCCCGGCCGATGGCGCCCACCGTCTGGCCCTGGACCTCCACGCTGGCCCGGGAGACGCGCTGGATCAGGGCAATCATGGGGTCACGCGGCTTTTCCGGAGGTACATCAATGGCATTCTCGCCGGTCGAACCTTAATATTCGCGGGCTCTTTTTCTTGTGTGGCCGCAACGGTCCGATTCCCGAGGGTCTTGATGTCTGTTCGTTCCTGTCTGAAGGCCGTGGTGTCGTCGCTGGTCGTGGCGGCGGCGGGTGTGATCATCGCGGCGCCTGCCGCGGCAGCCGGCGATCCGGTGCGTGGCAAGACGCTGGGCTATACCTGCCTCGGCTGCCATGGCATCGAGTCATACAAGAATGTGTACCCGACGTATTCGGTGCCCAAGCTGCGCGGCCAGCACTCCGAATACATCGTCGCGGCATTGAAGGCCTATCGCAGCGGTGAGCGTGGCCACGCCACCATGCATGCGCATGCCTCGACCCTCTCCGACCAGGACATGGAAGACATCGCCGCCTATCTCGGCGGCGCCGCAGTGAAGACCGCCGGTTCGAAGCCTTCGGGTGGCGCGGTGCCTGCCGCCGTGGCGACCTGCCAGGCCTGCCATGGCACGGATGGTGTCGGCATCATGGGCATGTATCCCACGCTGTCGGGCCAGCACGCCGATTACCTCGAGCATTCGCTGAACGATTACCGCAAGGGCGCGCGCAAGAACGGGATCATGGCGCCGTTCGCCTCGCAGCTGAAGCCCGAGGAAGTGGCGGAAGTCGCGGAGTACTTCGCGAGCCAGAAGCCCGAGCTGCAGACCGTGCCGAAGAAAGAGAAGGTTCTCACGGCCTCGAAGTAGGACTGCGGGTTGACCAGGCCTATTTCTGGTTCAACCGCCTGAGAAACTGCGCGACGGTCGCGAGATACGCGTCGCGATTGGTCTTCTTGCGGAACCCGTGACCTTCGTCCTTCGCTGCGAGATACCAGACCTCGCCGCCACGGGCGCGCACGCCGGCCATCATCTGTTCTGATTCGCTGGCGGGCACGCGCGGATCGTTCATGCCCTGCACGATGAGCAGCGGCTTGCGGATGGACGCGGCATTGCTGAGCGGGGAGATGTCCTGCAGGAAGCGGCGCATGTCCGGATTGCGTTCGTCGCCGTACTCGGCGCGGCGCAGGTCGCGGCGATAGGCCGCGGTGTTGGTGAGGAAGCTCACGAAGCTGCTGATGCCCACCACATCCACCGCGCCAACGAGGCGATCGCCGTAGTGGACCATCGAGGCCAGCGCCATGTAGCCACCGTAGGATCCGCCCATCACGCTGATGCGGGCTCGATCCATGTCCGGCTGCAGCCCGATCCAGACGAGAAGTGAGCCGATGTCGCGCACGGCATCCTCGCGCAGGCGTCCATCATCCAGGCGCAGGAAGCTTCTGCCGTAGCCCCAGGAGCCGCGCACATTGGGCGCGACCACGATGTAGCCCAGTTCGTTGACCAGGTACTGCACGAAGGGATCCCAGACCGGGCGGTACTGCGATTCCGGGCCGCCGTGGATCTGGATGAGCACGGGGTGCGTGCCTGGCGTCGTGGGCTTGTACACGAAGGCCGACAGCGTCCGAGGGCCGGTGGCGGTGCGGTCCCAGGTGGTGAACTCGACGCGCTGCGCGTCGACGAGCTGGCGCGCGTCGACCGGTCCGATCTCGCTCTGCGTCCATCGCGTGAGCACGGGAGTGGGACCGGCGAGGTTGTAGACATAGACATCGCGCGGCGACTGCGCGTTTTCCAGCGACAGCGCGAGCTGCCGGCCGGTGCGGTCGAAGCCGAGGCGGTCGACGACGATGTTCGCGGGCAGCGCCGGCAGCAGCACATTGGCCTGGGTGGTGGCGTCGTACAGCACCACGCGATCCACACCGGACTCGTTCTGCGTGTACGCGATGTAGCGGCCATCCGGGCTCTGCGCGAAGCGCTCCACATCCCAGCGCGGCTGCGGCGTGAGGGATTTCTCCGTCTGGGTGTAGAGGTCGCGGTAGCGCAGCTCGACGAACTCGCCGCCGCGGTCGCTGAGGAAGTAGATGCCGCGACCGTCGTTGGAGAAGCGCGCCTGCAGCACCGATACCTGTCCAGGAGCGGAAGGCGTCACCACGCGCGCGCCGCGGGAGCGGCGGGCGGGCGTGGGCGCCGAGGCCACCGCCGGCTCGATGCGCGTCTGTGAGCCGGTGTTCACGTCGGCCACCACCAGCTCGCTGTCGGTGATCGAGCGGTAGCGGATGAAGGCGATGCGCTGGTTGTCGGGCGACCAGTCCTCCACGTACAGGCCCTCGGAGGACTTGCCCGCGATCAGCAGGCGCGGCGATGCGGCGGCGTCGAGCTCGCGCACGAAGAGGTCGTGGCTGGCGCCATCGCGCAGGTTGCTGTGCCAGGCGATGCGCCGGCCATCGCGCGAGAACACCGGCGTGCCATTCAGCGCCTTTCCGTCGGTGAGCAGGCGCTCCTCGCCCGTGGCGAGATCCCGCAGCCAGAACTGGGTGTTTTCGTCGCCGCCGCGGTCGCGGCTGAACAGCAGCAGGTTGGGGTCGGTGGGGTGCGTCCACGCCCCCACGATGGGCTCGGCGGCCCAGGTGAGCTGCTCGCGCATGCCCAGCGGTGCGCGCACGCGGTGAAGCTGGGCCACATTGCCGAAGCGCGTGGTGATGAGCATGGCGCCATCTGCCTGCCAGTCCGTGAAGCTGGCGCTGCGCGATTCCAGCCACCGGGCCAGCCGAGTGGCGTCATCGGCGCTGGCGGCGGGAATGCCGTCGAAAATCAGGTTGCCCTGCTCGATGCGGCCCTGGGCATGAGCGGGGCTGGAGACAGCAAGCCCCGCTGCCAGCGCGAGGCCGGCGGCAACGGCGGAGAAGAAGGAGCCGGAGGCCCGGTGCGCAGAAGGCTTCATGGGCAGCCAGTGTAGCGCAGCGCTAAAATCCGGCTGCAGGCCTTCTCTACGAACATGCAAAGCTTCAACGCGTTCCGCATCCACGAAAAATCCTCGGGCGTCGAGCCGCTCACCCTGGAACAGCTTTCCGCGGGCGAGGTGGTCATCCGCGTGCAGTGGTCGGGCATCAACTACAAGGATGCGCTGGCCGTCACCGGCAAGGGACGCATCGTGCGCCGGTTTCCGCTGGTGGGTGGCGTGGACCTGGCCGGCGTGGTGGAGTCCTCGTCCGCCGCGGAGTTTTCAGCGGGGGATGCGGTACTGGTAACCGGCTGCGGATTGTCCGAGACGCGCGATGGTGGCTATGCGCAGTTCGCGCGCGTGCCGGCCGAAGCCGTGGTGCGCCTGCCGGCGGGTTTCACCTCACGCGATGCCATGGCCATCGGCACGGCGGGGTTCGCCGCGGCGCTGGCCATCATGCAGCTCGAGCATAATGGCCTGGCGCCCGGACAGGGTCCGGTGGCCGTGACCGGCGCCAGCGGAGGCGTGGGCTGCATCGCCATCGACATGCTGGCGCGCCGCGGCTACGAAGTGGTGGCCTTCACGCGCAAGCGCGAAGCGGCCGCGCTGCTCACATCGCTGGGCGCGGGCGAGGTGCGTGCAGATGCGCCCGCGGGCGACCGTCCGCTGGAGGCCGAGCACTGGGCAGGCGCCATCGACAATGTGGGCGGGGCGGTGCTTGGACAGTTGCTGCGCAGCGCCCGGATGCAGGGCGCTGTCGCCGCGGTCGGGCTGGCCGGCGGAGCCGAGCTGGCTGTGAGCCTGATGCCCTTCCTGCTGCGCGGCGTGAACCTGCTGGGCGTGAACTCGGCCGCGACGCTACGGCAGAAGCGGCTCGCCGTGTGGGCGCGCATCGCCGATGACCTCAGGCCGCGGCATCTGGCGCGCATCGCGCCCACTGCCATCGCACTGGATGAACTGCCACGGGCCTGCGCCGACATCATTTCCGGTAGCCACACCGGCCGTACGCTGGTCAGAATCGACGGATGAACGCCGCCGCTCCCCTGCAGACCGACAATGCCGCGCAGAGACAGCGGCTGCTGACGGCATTGGCAGCGCTGCTGGAGGCGCTGTATGACCGTTCGGCTGTCGAGGTGCTTTCCACGCTGAAGCCCGCGGACATGCGCTCGGGCGGAGCACGCATTCCCGGTACTTCCTATGAGCTGCCACCGCAGACGGCGGCCCGGGCCATGCAGCAGCTTGCCGCGATGCGCGGCGGGCAGGCGGCGGCCGCACTGTTCGATGCGCTGGCCGAAGCCGATGTGGCCGCTCGCCACGCGGCGCTGACCGGCGCCGCGCCGCCGGTGGTCGCCACCCTCTATCCGCTGTGCACGGCGGAGATGGACTGCAACGGCAGCGAGTCGATCCGTGCAGCGCTCCTGCGCCTGTTCCAGGTGTGCGAGAAGCTGTTCACGCTCACGCACATGCGCCGGCTGGATGAGTTGCTGTTCAACTGGGGCCAGGCGCCGCAGCAGATCGACGAGATGCCCATCCAGCGTTTCGTCGCCCAGTTCGTGCGCAACGCGCCTCCTTGAGCGTGGAGCTGGCGTGAGCCTGGAAACAGCGCGGCTCGCCGCCGGCGCGGCACAGCTCGGCGTGAACCTGGATGAAACGCAGCAGGCGCAGCTCTTGCGGCTGTCGACCGAGCTGCTGCGCTGGAACCAGGCATACAACCTCACCGCGATCACCGATCCCGGGGAAGTGCTCACGCATCACCTGCTCGATTCGCTGAGCGCGCATGCGGATCTGGCGGGGGAAAGCGTCGCCGATGTGGGCACCGGGGCGGGATTTCCCGGTCTTCCCCTGGCCATCGTCCATCCACAGCGGCGCTTCACGCTGATGGATGCGGTGGACAAGAAGCTGCGCTTCATCGCGCATGCCGCGCGGGAGCTGGGTCTGAAGAACGTGTCCACCCGGCACGGGCGCGTGGAGGAAATGAAGCCCGACCAGCCTTATGACACCGTGATCACGCGCGCCTTCGCGCCGCTGCCGCGGATGCTGGAGCTGGTTTCACCGCTGTGCGGCGCCGGGACCGCCGTGCTGGCCATGGTGGGGCGCTGGCCGGTGCGCGATGCGCAGGGTGATGAGACCACCGTGCCTGGCGGCTGGACGCTGCGCCGCGAGCGCGAAGTCCAGGTGCCCGGATTGGGCGCCGAACGGCATATCCTCGTCCTGTCGCGGCAGGGCCCGTTGCCCTAGACTGCCCCGAATGCATCGTGTCATCGCCATCGCCAACCAGAAGGGCGGGGTGGGCAAGACCACCACCGCCGTGAATCTCGCCGCCTCGCTGGCTGCCACGCAGCGCCGCGTGCTGCTGGTCGACCTGGATCCACAGGGCAACGCCACCATGGGTTGCGGCGTGGAGAAGTCTTCCGTGGAGCGCGGCAGCTGCGAAGTCCTGCTGGGCGAGTGCAATGCCGAAGACGCCATCGTCGCGCTGGCCGGCGCCAATTTCTCGGTGATGCCCACCAACCAGGACCTCACCTCGGCCGAGGTGCGGCTGCTGATGGCGCCCGAGGGACGCGAGCATCGCCTGCGCGATGCGCTGGCGCCCATCCGGAGCCGCTTCGACCTGATCATCATCGACTGCCCGCCGGCGCTGAACATGCTGACGCTGAATGCGCTGGTGGCGGCCGACACCGTCATCGTGCCCATGCAGTGCGAGTACTACGCGCTGGAGGGATTGTCGGCGCTGACCGCGACCATTGAGCAGGTGCGTGATGCGGTGAACCCGGGGCTGCGCATAGAAGGCATCCTGCGCACCATGTATGACCCGCGGAACAACCTGTCCACCGAGGTTTCCGCGCAGCTGCTGGAGCATTTCGGCGAGATCGTGTTCCGCACGGTGATCCCGCGCAATGTGCGGCTGGCCGAGGCGCCTTCGTTCGGACGTCCCGCATTGCTGCACGACAAGGATTCACGCGGCGCGCTGGCTTACCTGGCGCTGGCGGGCGAGATGATCCGCCGCGAGGATGAGGCCAACATCGCCGCGCTGCAGGGCGCGGCTTCGGCGCAGGACAGCGTGCCCGTGGGCGCGCCGCAATGACGCAGAAGAAGCCATCTCTCGGCCGCGGCCTGGCCGACCTGCTCGGTGCCTCGCGAACGCGCGCGCTCACGCCGCCGGCCACCGTGCCGGTGTCTCCCGGCACAGCTTCGTCACCTTCGCCGGGAGTGGAGACCGCGGTGGCCGCGGCGATTGCGCCGGGTGCCAGCGCCGCTCCTGCCGGTGCCTCATCTGTTGCCCCGGACGCCTCCGCACCAGCCGCGCCCTCACCACGTGGTGGCGGCGACGAACTCTCGCACCTGCCGCTGGAATCGCTGCAGAGGGGCAAGTACCAGCCGCGCGTGGACATGCGGCAGGA
>Ga0315910_10004849_pt1 | contig 11140 bp, 8 predicted proteins | sample EdamamesoilMG_FD_204470 | JGI IMG/M metagenome (GOLD analysis project Ga0315910, IMG submission 204470) | Garden soil microbial communities collected in Santa Monica, California, United States - Edamame soil | ecosystem: Environmental > Terrestrial > Soil > Garden | place: USA: California...
AGACGGTCGGGCTTTGGGTCGAGGCGTTACGTTTCGCTCGGTGCAGACCGAGCACGACGCCAGCGAGCGCACGCGCGGGCGCGTCTATCTGTACTTCTGGCCGGGGGGCGAAACCGAACACGCGGTGGTTCACCTCGGGCGCGACGACGACGACGGGCTCACGGTGCTCGTGAGTGCGCTCACCGGTCGCGCAAAGATCGAGAAGGGGAAGGTCGAGCTGCCGGAACCCCGCTCGGACGGTCAGATCAGCGAGAGGGAAGAAGAGTGACCCGCCGCGGCTTTACCCTGCTCGAAGTGCTCGTGGCCATCTCGATCTTGGGTCTGGGGTTGACGGTGATCCTCAGCTCGCAAACGGGCATGTTCGCCAGCGCCGCTCACTCCGAGAAGATCACGCACGCAGTGTTTCTCGCGCGCTGCAAAATGACGGAGACCGAGCTCGAGTTGATGACCGACGGCTATCCGCTGATCGATCAATCCGATTCCGGCAAGTGCTGCGAAGACGAGGATGATTCCGAGTACACCTGCACCTGGAAGGTCGAGAAGATCGAGCTGCCTCAACCTGGCAGTTTCGTGCCGCCTGAAGGCGAGGGGGTGGATCTGGATGCGGGGATCGGCGAGGTACCGGGTACCGTGGACCCAGCGGCCGTCGGCGGTGACCTGAGTGCCCTCGGCGCTATTCAGAGTCTCGAGAGCCCAAGTGGTCTCCCCGGCGAAGATCCACTGAGCTCGCTCGCTTCGATGGGCAGCGAAGAAGGCGGCGCTGGCATCGGTGCCATGGTGATGACCCTGGTATACCCCGACCTCAAGCCGATGCTCGAGGCCAGCATCCGAAAAGTCACCGTCACCGTTCAGTGGAAAGAGGGAAAAAACGAGAAGGACTTTTCGGTCACCCAATACGTCACCGATCCGCAAGAAGGCGGTCTGTTGGATACCACGCCCGAAGCGGACATCGATCCTGACGACCCCTCCGCTGCAGCTGCGGCTGCGGCCGCCATCGGCGCGAACGCCGCGACCGGGGGCCCATGAGGCAGAGCGCGCGCGGCATCACCCTGGTCGAACTCATGATCGCGGTCTCGGTGTTGGCGATGATCTCGGTCTTGATCTATAGCGCGTTCAGCGGGATGCGCGCGAGCCGCGACGGCATTCAGCGCCTCGGCGACCGCTACCGCGAAGGGCGCATCGCACTGGCACGCATCGCTCGTGAGCTCTCGAGCGCCTACGTTTCCGGGCACGAACCCATTGACCCGTCGCTCAAGGTGCAACAGACGGCGTTCGTCGCGACGCAGGGCACGCCGGCCGATCGCCTCGACTTCAACACGTTTGCCTACCGACGGCTCGATCGCGACGTTCACGAGTCGGATCAAGCCGAGGTCTCCTACTTCGGCTCGCAGAACCCCGACGAGAACGGCGTCATCGATCTCGCGCGCCGCGTGAGCCCCATCCTCGACATGGAGCCCAATACGGGCGGTCGCGTGGATGTGCTCGCGACCGATATCGATCTGTTCGACCTCGAGTTTCTCGATCCCATGACGGGCCTCTGGGAAGAGACCTGGGACACCACTTCTGCCATCGCGCAAGAAAACCGTTTGCCGCTCCAGGTGCGCATCATCCTGGTTCTCAACGGCGGACGTCGCAAGAACGAGGGCAGCGGTCAAGACACCATCCGCCTCGTCACCAAGGTCCCCATCCAGATGCCCCGCCCGCTCACCTTCGCCACCCAAGGAGAGCCCGGCTAATGGTCCGCCTATTCTTTCGGCGCCCAGGCTTTGGCCGGCACGCGGTCTGGCTTTGTGCCAGTCCGCGCGAGGCCTCTCGCGGGCGCCGTGACCGTGCCAGCGCGTCGGGAGGGGCCTCTCGCGGGCGCCGTGACCGTGCCAGCGCGTCGGGAGGGGCCTCTCGCGGGCGCCGCGACCGTGTCGGCGGAGCGGGGACGCATGGGCGCCGCAAAAGGGGCGTAGCTTTGATCATGGTGTTAGGCGCGCTCACCGTGCTTACCGTGATGCTGACGGAGTTTCAGAACGAGGCTTCGGCAGAGCTCGGTTCGAGCGTGGCCGCGCGCGATGCACTCAAGGCCGAGTACGCCGCCCGCAGCGCGATCAACCTGTCGCGCCTCCTGATCGCCGCAGAACCGACCATTCGAAAGCCGATCGGCTTCATGCTCCAGGGAATCTCGCAGATCAAAGTCTGGGAGTACGCGACCCCGGTGCTGAGCGCCTTCAACGACGACGAGAACAGTAGCCAGTTCTCGACGCTCGCGATGGTGAACCTCGCAGAAGGTCGGAACTTGGGCTTCGAAGGCGCCGGCTTCGAGGTGACGATCGTCGACGAAGACGCCAAACTCAACGTGAACCGCGCCGCGGTGGGCGGCTCCGTCGGTGTGCAGCAGCTGTCTTCGCGGCTCATCACGCTGCTGAGCCAGCCCCAGTACGGCCCGCTCTACGAGGGGCAAGACGCTGACGGTCAGATCAACGACCCGCAGACGCTGTGCGCGGCGCTCGTCGATTGGGTCGATCCGAACCAGGATGCCGCCCTCGATTTCTGCAATCCGCAGTCCGAGACGGCGCAGCAAGCGGCGCCCGAAGATACCTTCTATCAGCAGCTCGAAACACCCTACTTTCGCAAGAACGCGCCCTTCGACAGCCTCGAGGAGGTTCGGATGGTGCGTGGGGTAGGGGAAGACTTCTGGCACACCTTCGTCGACCCAGATCCGGAGCATCCCGACAAGCGCAACTGGACCGTGTGGGGCGGCAGCGCGATCAACGTGAACAGCGCGACGGCGGACGTGATCTGGGGGCTCGCCTGCGACTACGGCATGGGGGCACCCGAACATCCGATCTGCACGAACCCGGAACAGGCCGTGAAATTTCTGACCAGCGTGGGCATGGTACGAAACCTCATGCCCGGCGTGCCCGCCTTCAAGTCTCCGAAGAATTTCATCAATGCGCTGAAGGGCAAGGGAATGTTCGCGATGATGGCCGAAATCACCGGACTCGAACCCTTCACGACCTTCAAGTCCGAATCTTCGCTCGAGGCAGCGGTGACGACGGAGAGCAAGGTGTTCAGCATCTATGCGACGGGCTACGTGAAGGCTGGCAAACGCGAGACGCGCACGCGCGTGCATGCGGTCGTCGACTTCCGCGCCGCTCCGCCGCCAGGCATGCCCACCCAGGGACGCCTGGATGCGGTGGCGAACCTGGCCGAAGAAGCCGGCCTCGGGAGCGCCGCTGACGAGCTCCGCAACGCCGCCCAGGCCCTTTCGGGCAACCTTCCCCAAGGTGCCGGCGAAAACGCGATCACGAGCGCGTTCCAGCCTAGCCCTGGTGGTAATATCGTGTACTTCAGGATTGACTAGCGATGACGAAGCACCTCGGAATTGACATTCGCAGCACCTACGTTCGGGTCGCCGAGCTCGAGGTCAGCTATCGCAAGACCACGATCCAGGCGCTGTACGAGGTAGATCGCGCGCACTTTTCCTCGCTCGTCGAAGCCGTGAAGGCGTGTGCCGGGCCGCTGGTGAAAGAGGCCGAAACCATCGCCACCGCCGTCCCGGGCGACCAAGCCTTCTTTCACCGCATCGAGCTGCCCCTCACCGCGCAGCGACAGCTCGAAGAGGTGCTCCCTTTCGAGCTCGAGGCGCAGGTGCCCATCGACCTCGACGAGCTCTCCTACGACCACCGCGTGCTACCGCGCGACCCGAATCAGCAGCTCTTGCACGTGCTCACGGCAGCGGCCCGGACCGAGCACGTGCGTGCGAGCATCGAGACCTGTCGCGAAGCCCTCGGACGCGAGCCCGACCGCGTGAGCTGCGGTGCGCTGCCGCTCGCGAACCTGTGCAACGTGTGCTCCGAGCTCGCCGGGCCTGGGCCGATCGCGCTCATCGATCTAGGCGCTACCACGACCGAGGTGGTGTTTCTGGCGCAGGGTCAGGCTGTGCTCGCTCGCACGATCTCTCGCGGTGTTCAGGGCCTGCCCGAGACCGCACCCGCCCTGGCCGCGGCGCTCCGGCAAACGCTCGCCCGCTGGGGCGTCACCGCCGGCAGCGGCCTGCAGTCCGCGTATCTCTTGGGTGGCGGTGCCGCGGCTCAGGGCGCCGACGAGTACCTGGCCTATGAGCTCGGGGTCACCGTGTTGCCATTGCCGACGCTGCACTTCGACTCGCTCACCTCCGACCAGGCGCTTTTGGTGCCGCGATTCGCCAAGGCCATTGGCCTGGCGCTGGGCATGGGCGGACGCGCGCGTGATCTCAACTTGCGTCAAGGCGGCCTCGCCTATCAACGCGGCTACGGCTTCATCAAAGAGAAAGTGCCGATCCTCGCGGGTCTCGCGGGCGCCATCGCCATCAGCTTCTTCTTCTCGGCTTGGGCCGAGAGCGTGTCGCTCGGGCGCGAGAACGAGACGCTCAAAGCAAACCTGGCTGCTCAAACGAGCGCAGCCTTCGGCGAAGAGGTCCTCGACCCGGACGAGGTCATCTCCGAGCTCGATCGTCTGAAAAAGAAGGCGGCCGACGATCCGATGCCCGCCATGGACGCACTGGACATCATCAACGAGATCTCCAAAGCAGTCCCATTGGACACCAAACACGACATCGAGGAGTTCGATCTCGCGCGAAACAAGGTGAAAGTCCGCGGCATCGTGGGGTCGACCGACGAGGCCCAAGCCATTTCGGCCGCGCTCGACGCCCAGGAGTGCTTCGAAGAGGTCAAGATCGGAAAAATCACCCAGGTCGTCAACGAGACACGCCAGAAGTATTCGCTCGAGTTCGACGTCAACTGTGACGCCAAAGCGAAGAAGAAGAAGACCGCGGCGAAGAGCGCGGACGCCAAGGAAGGCAAGGAAGAGTGACCCTTCGAGATCGCATCAACCAACTCGAGGATCGCGAGCGTCGCTTGCTGGGCGTCCTCGTGGTCATCTTCGGCATCTTCATCATCCTCGTAGTCCCACTGGGTCTGACCGCGTATCTCGGGTCGATTTCGAGCGAGAACGAAGCCATGCGTGAAGCTCTCACGACCCTGCAGCAAAGCCGAAGCATTCTCGAGAAGCGCGCCGAGGAGCAGGCGAAGATGGATACGCGCTATGAGAAGACGGCGCCGCCGCTCGCCGGGTTTTTGGCCGGCATTGCCCAGCGTCACTCGATCGAAATCCCGGAAACTCAGGACCAAGCAGAGGTCCCGCACGGCAAGCGCTTCTCCGAGCGCTCCACCAAGATCACCCTGCGAGACGTCGGCATGTTGAAACTTGCCGAGCTCATGCAAGACCTCGCCCAATCCGGATACCCGGTGTCCATCTCGCGCATCAACATCCGTAAGAAAGCCACCCCGCCGGACTCCTACAACGTCCAGCTGACCGTGAGTGCCTACGACCGCAAGGCCGCCGAAGAGAAGCCCGAGGCTGCGGCTGCAGGCGAGGACGCAGAGAAGGCTGCCGCCGAAGACGGCGCCGACGACGAGCCCGCGGACGAGGAGGAAGCAGAATGAAACTGCGCATACCCCCGCTCGGGCCCCGCGGGCGCCGCTGGCTGCGCCTCACGCTGTACCCGATCTTCTACTTCTTCTGCCTGGTGCTGTTCGCGCGTCTGACCTTCCCGTACGACCGCGTGAAGAACCGCATCCTCGCGGAGTTCCACGCGCGGCAGACCGGACCGAGCGCCAAACAGCTCGAGATCGACGATATGAGCGGCTACTGGCTGTTCGGGGTCGAAGCCGAGGGAGTTCGGCTCATCACGCCGCCGCCCGCTGCGAAGTCGAGCGACGATCCTGCGCTGCCCAAACCCAAGGCGCGCGAGCTCAGCATCGACACCCTCCACGGGAGCGTATCCGTGCTCTCCCTGATTTTCGGCACCACCGCTGTCGACTTCGGACTCGAAATCGGTGAAGGCGTGCTCGAAGGCAGCTTCGTCAGAAGCAGCGACGAAAGCGAGCTCTCGCTCGACATCACCGATCTCTCGGTCACCGGGCTCGGGCCCCTCGAAGAGTTGATCCAGCTCCCCCTCGAGGGAACGCTTGCTGGCCATGTCGAGTTCTTGATGCCCGAAAACAAGCTCGAAGCTTCCGAAGGCAAGGTGAACCTGACCATCGACACGCTCCAGGTCGGCGACGGCAAGGCCAAGATCCGCGACACCATCGCGCTCCCCAAGCTCCGTGTCGGCACCCTGACGCTCGCCGCAGAAGCCACCGAGGGCAAACTCGATCTCAAAGAGCTCTCCGCGAACGGTGCCGATTTTCAGCTGAAGTCCGACGGATCCGTGCGTCTGCGCGACCCCTTCGAGACCAGCGTCGCTGACCTGCGCATCAACTTCAAATTCAAAGACGCCTACACCAACAAGAACGACATGACGCGGGGCCTGTTCGGCTCCCCCGATTCCAAGGTGCCGGGCCTCTTCGACCTCGATCCGAAGATCAAGCGCGCCAAAGGTGCCGACGGCTTCTATGGCTGGCGCGCCGCCGGCCAAATCGCGAAAATGTCCTTCTCACCAGCCTCCGACGGCGCCTCGAGCCCCGCCAGCTCGCGCACGTCGACCCGCTCCTCGACCCGCCGCCCCAAACCCTCGCTGCGCCCCAAGAAGCCGGCGAAAGCCAAAGAAGACTGACGGTCTCAATCGAGCTCGTAACGCGCGCGGTCGACCTCGATGACGTAAGTCCACGGGACCGACATGAGCTTGGCGAACACGAAGAGGCGGTCGCCCGAGACGACGGAGCCGCCGCGGTCGCTTGCGGCAATGCGCCGCGCGAGCTCGGGGTCGTCGACGGCGGGGAGGGGGAGCGGCTCGTCTTGGTCCTTCACGCTGGCGAGCATGCTGGCTTCGAGCTGCTCGCTCACGGCGACCTTGCCGTCTTCGGTGACGAGGTAGGCCCGGCGGAAGCCCTCGAGATCGAGCCGGAGTTTTTTGGCGAGGGAGCCGACGCCGAGATCGCAGCCCGCTACGCCCAAGAAGCTGCCGCGTGACTCTAGACCGAGCAGCGCCGAGATGCGGACGGTGCGTTTGGTGGCGTCGGCGACGGGGCGCGTCCAGTGCAGCTCGGGAGCGCGCTTGGACATGGCGTACCAGGGACGCTTGCGTGGATCGGCGGTGACTTCGCGCGCAGGGAACTGAGTGAAGCTGCCGTCTTCGAGCCCTACGAAGCAGCGCAGCAGAGTGCTGCGCCCGGCGCTGAGCGCGGCGTTTTGGCGCGGGACGGAGGCCGTGCGGTCAGCCGGTGGCAAGGCATTGACCACACACGCGCGCAGCCAGCGTTCGGCGTGCTGGAGTCGCGCAGCGTTGGGAGGCAGCTCGGTCTGCGGCACCTTCCCGGGCCAGGTGACGACGCTGGCTTCGAAGCTGACGGGCGCCCACCCGGATGGCTCGAAGGGTGTGAGCGGAGGCAGCGGGCGATCGTGGCGATCGAACTCGTTGGCGTCGCGGTCGAGTAGTTCGACGGTGGCGGCGCCTACCGCGTGTACGTCGGCGGCGAGTTCACTGAGCTCGACGTCGATGGCGTGGGCGCGCCCGCTGGCAGCGACGATCACGCGGCGCGTGAGCTCGAGTTGTTCGGTCTGGCGCGCGGTCTTGTGCGCGTCGTGGATGACGCCGCCCACGATGGCCGCGCTCGCCAAGAAACCGCACAAAGACAAGATCCCGAAGGCCACGCCGGGTCGGCGTGCAGCGGCGCGCACGAGCCGGCGCGACAGACCTTCCCGGTAGACCGAGACGGGTTCGTCGCGGATGAAGCACCTGAGGTCTTGGCTCAGCTCGCGCACGGAGGGGTAGCGTCTTTCGGGGTCGCGCTCGGTGGCGCGGCGGATGATCGCGCGGAGGGCCGGGTGCACCGGCTTCTTGTCGTTATCGATTGGGTCTTCGAGGTGATTCTGCAGGGCCTGTGTCAGGGCCTGCATCGTCGAGGCGTGCGAACGCGCCGGGCGCAGCGTGGCGAGCTCCTGCAGCATCACACCGAGTGCGAACTGATCGGCAGCCGGTGTGACCTTGTCGATCAGGCCGAGCGCTTGTTCGGGGGGCATGTACTGCGGCGTGCCCATCACCTCGCCCTGTCGCGTCGCCATGGCGGGGTTCGAGGTGGCGTTCGATGCCGGCGCAGGTTCGTCGAACGACGCGACGGTGGGCAGTGCACCGAGCGTTTCCGGGTCGTCTTCATCGAGGTGCGGAGCCTCGAGCTGAGGCACGATCGAACCTCGCTCGCGCGCCATGTCGATCGGGCTACCGATGACGCGCGCGAGACCCCAGTCCATCACGTACACCTCGCGATAGACGCCGAGCATCACGTTGTGCGGCTTGAGATCGCGGTGAATGACGCCGCGTTCGTGCGCGAAATGAATGGCTTCGCAGACGCCGAGCAGCTTGCCGATACGCTCTTTCAGCGAATATTCTCCGCGAATCGTGCGCGCGCTCGCAGGCGCTTTGGCGGCGTCATGGATGTATTCGTCCATCGTCGTGCCCTCGAGCAGTTGCATCGTGATCGCGGGCGAGCCATCCTCGGAGTGTTCGAAGCTGTAGAGTGGGACGATGTTGGGGTGCTCGAGCTGGGCCCCGATCTGCGCCTCGAGGACGAAGCGTCGCATGGCGCCCGAGTCTTTCTCGAGGCCGTCGCGCACGCGCTCGCGCGCGACGTGGCGCCCGCGGCCGCGGTCCTGGGCGGCGAAGACACTCCCCATGCCGCCTTCTCCGAGCAGGTTCTGCACGGCGAAACGAGCCGCCACGTCGGCGGAGAGCGACTCGCGGCGCACCGCGTCTACATCGATCGCGACCTTATCGCCCTTCAGAGTCGGTATGATCGACGGCATGCAGGGCCGAACATACTCGAGGCGCGCGCTCGTAGCCACGCTTGGTGGGTCCGGACGTTAGATCCCGTAGTCGAAGGGGCCGCGCGGCTTGAACGTAGGCGGACGCTCGGGCACCCTGCGAACACGGGCGGGTTCCGCCAGGGGGGCCAGGGGTAGGGCAGCGCTCGAGGTGGGCGCGGCGGCGCTCGTTCGTGGTGCGGGCTGGGGCGGGCTCGGGCGCTGGCTCCGCGGCTGCCCGTGGTCAGCGCGGAGGGGCGCGTACGAGACAGGCGCGCTCCGAGCTGCCGCGCGAGCGCTGGCTCGCCAGTTCCAAAGCGTCATCGCTACCAGTGGGATCGCCACGAGCAGCGCGGTGATGAGGGCTATGGGGCGGCTGTCACCCCTGGGACGGCCCACCACCGAGGCTGGCCGCACCCCGCTCGCGGGCGCTGTCGGTGCTGGTGGAACCTCGACGGCGGGCGCGCCGTGCGATCGGGGTGGCGGATACGAGCTCAGGTCGAGCGAGAATCCGCGCATCGTGGTGGTGCGGAGGGCGTCGCTGCGCGGCGAGGCCGGCTTGAGTGCTTGGTGGTCGTGCGGGGTGGGCGGCACGAGCAGCTCGTTGGCAAGCTTCGGCACCGCATGAGCGCGCGACGGCCCGCGGCGCCGGAGGCAACGGCGCGCCCGTTCGGCGAGTGCTTCTCGCGTCGCGGTCCGGTGCCGCGCGGAGCGATCCAGCTCGCGTGAGAACGCCTCGGGTGTGGCCCAGCGCTCGCCGGGGTTCGCGCGCGTGGCTCTGGCCGCGATCTGGAGCAGCTGGGTATCCGCGGCGTCCGGCCCGAGCCCCGTGGCCTGGGCGCGGGCCGCGAGGTACCCGAGCTCGCGGTCGACGCACTCGGACGATCGGAATGGCGCGCCGCTGACCGCCTCGAACAAGAGCGCGCCGATCGTGTAAGTCGCCGAGCTCAGCGTGGGCGCTTCGCCGCGCACGAGCTCCGGCGCCAGATACCGCTGGAAATAGCGCTGGTCCGCCGGATCAGGTACACCTAGTTCGACCGTGCCATCGACTCCCACTAGCACGCTCGAGGGCAACAGCGTGACTCTGAACGGCGTGTCTGGGCCCGGCAACACCCACAGCGTCTCGATGCAGAGCCTGAGCTCGAGCGCGAGTCCGGACTCGAGCTGACGACGCAACAGTGCCCACGCGATTCTTTCCACGAAGCTTTCCAGGGGTGACCAGCGACGATGGCGTTCGTCGGTGCTGACAGAACTGCCATTTGTGCTCGCATCTGGCTAGTCATGTGTTTGTTACTAATCGCTACGTTTGTTTCTGATTGATGGCCGTCGTGAAACGTTCGTCGACCAACGGCGTGAAACGCGTGGCTGAGTAGTGCGTTCGTCTCAGGTTTTTCGGCCGTCCGGGGGGGTGCGAATCGCTGATTCTCCACACGTGCTACTGCTCGAGCGCCACACCGAGCTTCTTGCGCAAGGCGAAGTACTCGGGGCTCACGCTCCAGATCACGAGCTGCCGGTAGCGCTCTCGGCTCGGGACGGCGCTGGCGGAGTCGTCGGACACCTCCAGAATCGCGGCTCCGGTCTCGAGGTCGTTGGCGAGCAGGAATCCTGCGCGGTCTGCCGTGAGATCGACTCCGGCGATCCAGCGTTTGAGGTCGAGTGCGGCGCCTGACTGCAGCATTTTCGTGACCACTCGGGTCAAGTGATCGCGAGCAGTTTTCGGGAGCGACTGCTTGAGCGCCTCGAGCGCTTCGCTGATCGGACCTTCGAGCTCGCGCGCCGTGGGGAATTGCGGAGCTGTCAACTGGATTGCAGCGAAGAGCCAGCTCTTCAGCCCCGTACCCGTGCCGACGAGCTGGCGCAAGTACAGGCCCGGTCGGAGGTAGCTCAAGTGGCGAGCGGCGATGAAGGCGGCCGCTGGACTCGGCACTTCGGCGTTCAACGCCGCATTGCCCAGCACTACTGCAGGTTCGAAGGTGTGCAGGAACGAGAGGCCTCCCGGGTCGTTGGTGTTCTCGTAGACGGGGGGTAGGGGCACGCTGAGCGCCCCGGAAGCGTGATGCAGACTCTGACTCAGGGCCGCGTAGTGGTTGTCGAGCGTCACGCGATGTCCCTCCGTGTAACCGAAGGCTTCCAGCGGTTCGGCGCGGCTTTCGATCACGGCCGGTTCGATCAAGGCAAAGACGCTGGTGAGTAGCGGATCGACCAGAGGGTGCAGAACCGAGTCGAGCCAGTCTTCGTCGGAGAGCGCGTGTTGGATCGGCGCAGCTTCCGCGAGCTTCGACCGCGCGTAGAAGCGTCGTTCGTCCACGTCCGCCAGCCCCAGCACGCTCAGCGTCTGACACAAGCACCAGGAGGCGTCGACGTCGCGCGT
>Ga0315910_10004850_pt1 | contig 11139 bp, 5 predicted proteins | sample EdamamesoilMG_FD_204470 | JGI IMG/M metagenome (GOLD analysis project Ga0315910, IMG submission 204470) | Garden soil microbial communities collected in Santa Monica, California, United States - Edamame soil | ecosystem: Environmental > Terrestrial > Soil > Garden | place: USA: California...
ATCCGACGAGTGCGTTGCGCCCTTCACCGGATTGAAGGTGAGCGCCGAGTCGAACTCTGGGTCGTCGAGCTCATACGCGTGAGTGGTCGTGCTGGCAGCAAGAGCGTCGGCGAGGTCAGCGGTCAGGCACGAGCCCAGGCCTCCTCTGCCGCTGTCGCTCACGGCAGCGGTCAGCGACAGGAACGAGTCGTCGCCCGTGACGGGGTACCGAAGGAGGATCGCGTTCGCGTCCACGTCCGGGAACCTCGCGGCGAGCTGGGTGCGATAGGCTGCCTCGGAAATGATGGGATGGAGCGCCAAGAGGAAGCCCCGCATCTCGTCGCTCACGTTCCCGACGAGCACGGGCACGCGCGCGAGACCGCCGCTCGGTGTCGCGGTCAAAGTAGCCCCATCGACGACAGGCCCCCACGCCGCGAAAGGATCGAGGCTCACGAGCGTTGCCGCGTCCTGCTCGCGAGCGCACTGGGCAGCATCCGTCCGGCCCGCACACGCGGGAAGCGCGCCAATGAGCAGGCCGCCTCCCGCCTGGGCGTTCGCCAGCGGCGCCGAGACGCACCCGCCGCTCTGAATCACGGCTCGAGAAAACAGACCCGCAGCGGACGGCGACGCGAAGTGCGCGCACACCGACACGCCGCCCGCCGACTGCCCCGCGATCGTCACCTGTCCCGGGTCGCCCCCGAAGGCCTGGATGTTCCGTTGAACCCAGCGCAGAGCTTCCTGTTGATCCATCAACCCGTGGTTGGCCGTGATCGCCTGCGCTCCTGGCAGAGTGAGAAAGCCCAGCGCGCCCAGCCGATAGTTGATGGTGACGACGATGACGCCATTCTGCTCGACGATTCGCGCCGGGTCGTAATCCGAGCCCGCGCCGTTCTCGAACGAGCCGCCATGAATCCACACCAAAACCGGCAGGCTCGAGCTGCCGTCCGTGCTCTCGGGTCGATAGACGTTCAGGTACAGGCAGTCCTCGTCGCCAACCACTTGCCCCGCGAGATCGAGTTGCTTGCAAAAACTCCCTCGCTCGAGCGCGAGGCGCTCGCCCGTCAACCGAGCGGGCGGAACCGGCGGCTCGAAACGCAGCGTCTCCGTGGCCGTGTCCAGCGGTGGCTTCGCATAGGGGATGCCCAGGAAGCGCTCGACCGTGCCGGAAACGGCCCCGAGCAACGCGCCGTCCTCGATCGCGACCCGAGGCGTGCTCGCCCCGTCGAGATCGAACGAGAGGAGATCGGACGAGAGCGCTTGGCGGGACTGACCATTCGGCTCCGCCGCTGCGTCGGAACAGCCTCCGCACGCCAGGGCAGCGAGCAATGCCACGCCAACGCGAGGAGAGACCGTCCGGGGATGGAAATGATGCAACACGATGATTGACCTCCACCTGGTTAGAGTCCTCGTGCTCACCCACCTTCGCCGCAAGACCACATTTGCGGTGGCACGCCTCCGAACGCCCGATCGCGCGCGCGGCACACGACTGCCCCAGCGCCCACCGCACCCCCTAGCGGCGGAGCCGGCGCGCTCCCCCTTTACTCCAGCTTGCGTTTTGCCATGGCCCGTTGCCATTGCCGCTGACGTCGGGTGCCTTGCAAAGCACAGCGCGGCAGCGATCGCTGCTAGGCTGCTTGCCCATGTTGACACGTCGCACCCTGCTCAGCAGCGCTGCCCTGCTGCCCGCTTTTGCTCTGGCTGCTCAGGCCGGGGGTCGTGCCGTCGCTGCCACGGCGCCGGCTCCGGCGCTGCCTGGCACGGTCAAGTCGCACAGGGCGCCTTATCCGTCGTTCGGCGCGATCGAACGTCTCGATGCCAGGCTCGACAAGCTGCTGCCTGCCGGCGCCGTCATCGAGAAGCTGGCGGAGGGCTTCGACTGGATCGAGGGCCCGCTGTGGGTCACCCAGGGCGGTTACCTGTTGTTCTCGGAGATTCCGCTCAACAGCATCTACAAGTGGGAGGAGGGGCGTGGCGTCTCGCTGTTCTTGAACCCTGCGGGTTACTCCGGCACCCGCACCGATCTGAGGGAGCCCGGCACCAACGGGCTGGTGCTCGATGCCAAGGGCGAGCTCATCATGTGCCAGCACGGCAACCGGCGCATCGCCAAGCTGCCTTCCCTCGCCAAGCCGGACGGGGCGCAGATCGCGCTGGCGGAGAGGTTCGGTGACAAGCGGCTGAACTCGCCGAACGACCTCGTGGTGCACTCGAGCGGTGACATCTTCTTCACCGATCCGCCCTACGGGTTGTCTCGAAAGACCGGCGGCGACCCCGTCAATGATCCCGACAAGGAGCTGAAGTTCCAGGGCGTATACCGCCTGGATCCGAAGGGCAACGTCACGCTCGTATCCGATCAGCTGGAGCGTCCGAACGGCATCGCGCTCTCGCCGGACGAGAAGACGCTGTACGTCGCCAACTCGCACGGACCCCGACCCATCATCATGGCCTTCGACGTGAAGCCCGATCGCACGGCCGCCAACCCACGCATCTTCTTCGACGGAACAAGGCTGATTCGCGAAAAACCCGGGCTGAAGGGGGCCTTCGACGGCATGACGGTGGACGCCGCGGGCAACCTGTTCGCCACCGGCCCGGGCGGCGTCCTGATCATCACGGCCTCAGGCCAGCATCTGGGCACCATCGCCACCGGCGAGGCCACCTCCAACTGCGAGCTCGGAGGCAAGGACGGAAAGACGCTGTTCATCACCGCGGACATGTACCTCGCGCGCGTCGAGACCAGCACCCGGGGGGCGGGCTGGAAGTGATACCGGTGGGCCCCGGCTCGGGGTCGAGCGCTCGGCGCTCTGCGTCATGACGTGACAGGTCGCATGCGCCTGTAAAGTTCGAAGTCGGCTGATTCGTGCCCCTTCGCGCGACACGAAACCGCCCAGCGGGGACGCCGTGGTAGCGTCGCCCGCTGGCGTTGGGGCGCCAGCGGGCTCAGCCTGGCGGCTCGAGCGCGCTTGGCGTGACGACTTGGCTTAACGAGGGACTGTCCATGAGTGACCGGACGAGCAAAAGGATTACTGGCATCTCGACCACGCCGGACCGCTTCGCGGCCGAGCGCTGGCCTGCCGTGGCAGCGCTGAGCGCGGTGCTGATGGGGGTGGGTTGCAGCGACGATCGTGACACCACCTCACTCACGAACAGTCTCGTCGGCGTTGCCCCGTCGGACGCGGGCCACGTCGATGCCGCCGTCCCGGACGCGGACGCCCCCGTGCCCGTGCCCCCCACCATCGTGGTGTTCGAGCCCGTCGAGCGCCCCGCCGTCGAGTGCGCGCCGATCGAGAATACCGGCGCCCGGGACGACGGTGACATCAACATCGACCTGGCAACGACGTATCAGCGCATCAGCGGGTTCGGCGGCATCAATCAGCCGCGCTGGATCGATGACTTGACCCCGGAGCAGGCCTTGACGGCGTTCGGAGACGGGCCGACGCAGCTCGGGTTCTCGCTGCTGCGCGTCAGCGTTCCGCAGGATCCCGCCGACTTTGCCGTCGAGGTGCCGACCGCACAGCGCGCCATCGCCCTGGGCGCCCGAGTGTTCGCGAGCCCGTGGACGCCGCCGCCTGCGTTGAAGAGCAACAACGACGTGGTGGGTGGCGAGCTGCTCCCCGAGAACTACGGCGCATACGCCGACCATTTGCTGAGCTACCGCGATTTCATGGCCGCCAACGGGGTGCGGCTGGAGGCCATTTCGGTTCAGAACGAGCCCGACATCCAGGTCACCTACGACTCCTGCGACTGGACCCCCGAGCAGATGGCGACGTTCTTGCGCGAGCAAGGGCCGCGCTTCGGAGACACCTCGATCATTGCCGCCGAGTCGTTCAACTTCAATCGAGAGTTCACCGACCCGCTGCTGAACGACCCCGCGGTGGCGGCCGAGATCGACATCGTCGGGGGCCACATCTACGGCAACGGGCTGTTCGACTATCCCCTGGCGCGCGAGCTCGGGAAGGAGGTGTGGATGACCGAGCACTACACCGATAGCGGCGGCGAGCCCGATCGCGCGAACTTCTGGCCGCTGGCCTACAACGTGGCCACCGAGATCCACAATGTGATGGAGGCGAACTTCAACGCCTACGTCTGGTGGTACATCCGTCGCGGTTATGGACCGATGACGAACGATGGCGTGATCAGCAAACGCGGCCACTTGATGGCGCAGTTCTCGAGGTTCATCCGGCCGGGTTTCGTCCGCGTCGCAGCGAGCTCGCCCGCAGAGGCGACCGGCGTCGAAGCGACGGCCTACGAGAACGGACCGGGTAGCGTGGTGGTGGTGGTGCTCAACCCGGGGGAGGCCGAGCAGACCGTCAGCCTCGACCTCTTCGGCAGCTGCGTCACGGGCTTCGATCGCTTCACGACCTCGGAGACGAAGAACTCCACGAACGATGGGCCTGTCGCGCTCGACGGCAGGCGTGTCACGGTGACACTGGACCCGCAGAGCGTCACGACCTTCGTGAGCCTGCCGCTCGACGCGGCTCCCCTGCCTCCCACCGCCGTCGACGGAGGTGCCGGTGACGCGGGCGCTACCGACGCAGGCGCTACCGACGCAGGTGTTGTCGACGCGGGCGGCCCCTGAGCGGATCCCCGCTGCCTCTCCGCTCGAGGTTACCGACGGAGAGGCATGACCTCTAGCCGAGAGCGGGAGTCGCCGCACTGAACGCTGCGTTTGGCGCGCGTAGCGGCCCGGGGATTGCAACCAGGATTGCAAGACCCATTTCACCGGTTAATGACTCGTTCCGCGTAACGAGCGAGCGCGACGGCGTTCGTAGCGCGGGGCGGTTCTGCTATCGGAGAGCCGTCATGCCTCATTCGGTGCCGGAAATTCGCGCCCGGGAATCGGGAGGTGGGAGAGCGCTCGCCGGCGTTCTGTTCGTCGCGGCTCTGTCTGTGGGCGTGCTGCCCTTCGTCTGCGGCGGTGACGGCGCTTCGTCCTGGATGCACGCTGCGGCGACCGGCTTCGACGCCCCATCGCCCGCGCCACAGACGAGCATCGTCGCGCTTCGGCCGCTTCCGCCCTCGAATCCTCGAGCAGAGGGTGATGCGCTACCGTGCGCCAGCGCCGCGGACTGCGCTGGCGGCGGCTGCACGCGCTGGTTCGAAGACGCCGACGGCGACGGCTTTGGCAACCCGGACACCGGGCGAGGATTCTGCGGCGAGTCTGCGCCGACCTCGAAGGTCCCGCTGGTCCGCAACGGCCAGGATTGCTGCGATCTGAACGATAGGGTCCGTCCATCACAGACCGAGGCGTTCGCGACCCGCATCCAGCAGGCCTGCCCGCTCGCGAGAGGCTTCGACTACGACTGCGACGGCGTCATTCGCTACGGCGATGACATGGGCGTGAGCGTGTGGGCCGGCGCCTGTGACGCCAGCTCGAGCCTCGGCAACGAGCCGAACACGCCGTGTGTCGAGCGGGGAGGGGTCTTCCTGGGTCGGGGCAACGCACTGGGGTTGACGCTCGAGGACCTCGTCACGGCGGACGGGGACGCGGCGCTGTGCGGCAACGGCTCGGTGGAGTGGAAGAGTTGCTCACTCACGGGCTCCACGTGCGCGGGACGGGCCAGCACCGCGCCGCCGTGTAACTAGGATGAGGCGACTAGAGTGAGCGCGACTGGCGCGGCCCTCCGGCTCTCCGGAGGCGCCGCGCCCAGGACCCCGGTCAGTGCACGAAGCTCTGCGCTGGGTGGACCGCGCCTTCGAGCGCCAGATCGGAGACGTTGTCCTTGATCAGGAACTTCTCGCGGCTCTCCAGCAGCCGCGCGACCGTCTCGAGCTGCTCGATGGGTCCGACCTCGAACGGCACGCGGATCACTGGCCCGACCGGATCGATCGGCACGAGCTCCATCTCGCGAAGGATCCTCGGGTCGAACCCCACGAGCCCGCCGCAGCTGGTGCAGAAGGCGATGTCATACAGGCGGTCGAAGCGCCGCTTCAGATCGGCGAAGGTCCAGCTCGGCGTGCCAAACTGCGGATCGGGCACGGACCACACACCGCCGCCGCCGCCGCCGGTGAGGAAGTTCGACAGCGCCGCGGGCATCACCGTCGGGTCGACGTGCAGGAAGAAGGTGTCCGTGTCGCCGAAATGGCAGCCATTGCACGTGTTGAGCGAGAACTGGTGGCGCGCGCACGCTTCGCGGTTGTCGGTCGGGTCGACGTTGGCTTCCCAGTGCGTCGGCGGCAGCGTGAAGGCGTTGCCGCCCCGGAACGGCGCCCCCGCGAGCTGCCCCGGCACCGCGTAGCTCGCCGAGCAATCGTCGGGCAGCGTCGGCACCGACGCCGGCACGCTGTCGAGCACGTCGTCCAGCACGAAGGCGTCCGTCGTCGGGTGCGGCGACGGCGTGAACACACTGTCGTCCGGCGTCATCGCCACCGTGTGCGGCTGCAAGGGTCCGTTGGTAGGCGTCGTGATGTCCAGCACCGGATCCTCGTCGCCGAGCACGAACTCGCGCAGCTCCCAGGGCGAGGCGAGGGCGATCTCGTTCGTGCGGATCTGGTTGAGCGCGTTGCCGTTCCCCTTGGCCGGCGCGGCGCCGGCGCGCACGACGCTCTCGGTCATGCTCTCGAGCTGAGCCAACCAGGCTGCCGAGAAGCGGGGCGCAAAGCCCGGATCGTTCAGCTTCGTCCACTCCAAGGCCCAGTCGCGCACGCCCCTGCAGCCGGTGATCGGCACGCCGTACTCGAAGATGACGGAGAAGCTCAGCATGTTGCACGCCTCCACGTCTTGCACGCCGAACACGAAACGCAGCTCACCGGCGTCGAGCGGCTGCGTGGTGCTGCCGCCGCCGTAGCCGGCGGGGCCGTCCACCGTCGCGCCGAGATCGATGCGGTTGACGATCGCCGACAGCCGGAACGGAGCGAGGTCGAGATCGAGCTCGCCGCTCAAGCTCAACCCACGCCGCGTCAGCGTGGCGGTGATCCCGCTGCGGTTCGCCCAGGGCAAGATCACGCGGTTGAACATCTGACGGCGCGCCGGCAGGGTATCGCCGTTGACCGTGTACGGCGTGAGCCAGCGCGACAGCCAGCTCACCACGAAGTCGTGCGTGGAGAGCCCCGAGCCGTTCGCCATCTCGCTCATCAGATGCTTGAAGGTCCAGACGCCGTCGGGGTTGCCGCCGCGCACACAGGCGTCATGGGTCCTGTCCGTGTTCTGGACCACGTCGGGGTCCGTGATCATCAGCGATTCCCCCCAGCGGTCGGCGTTGAACGCCGGCCGGATCGGGCAAATTCCCAGCGGAATCAGGCGTCCATCGAAGAACGCCCCGGGGTCGATGCGGACGCCGGTGGTCACCGCGACCGGTGAACGGCCGCGAAATACCAGCGTGCTCCGGCTGTCGGCGATACTCTCCAGGCGCTTTTCGGCGTCCACCCGCCGCTCGATCTCGCGCTCGTCGAGCTGCATGAACGCCGTGAAGAAGCCAGGGCCCGGGCTCTTTTCGATCCTGCCGAGCTTGGCGAGCGCGTCGGACGAGAACAACACGACAGGGCTCTCGGGATCACCGAGCACGCGCACCAGGCTCTTGCGCAGGGCGCGGTTGGCCGGCGCTGGCAGCTTGATGTGCACGAGCACGTTTTCGCCCAGCTCGGTCGGCTCCTTCAGCCGCTGCACGAACGTCTCGGCCGCGACGTCCGGCTCCACGAAGGGCAGCCGATCGACGGCGAACGTCTCGCCCTTCTGTTCAGCGCCGAGGCGTGAGGCGAGCGACAGCTCGCGGGCCACCGGCGACAGCTCGCGCGACACGGGCGATAGTGTGAGATCCGCGCGCGCGGCGCGCGACGCGAGCGACTGCGCGCGCTCTCCGGTCGCTAACTCGTCGCCGTCGCTCGAGCACCCGAGCGCGATCGCGCCGAGCGCACCCAGCGCGCCGAGAGCCCGCCCGAACCGCGCACCCCGAAGACTCGACGCGTCACGCGTCCCTTCCGAAACTCGATTTCGATGCTGCATTGTCAGACCCTCCCCAAACTCCGAGATAAACTCGTGCGTGGACCCTCGCGTTCGCGCGTGCGCGCGTTCGCTCGTGCCGCGGGAGGAGAGCGCGCGTCACGTCGCGCTCGAGAGAGACGCGGCGCGCGGCGGCCACCCCTGCCGGCTTCAAGAGGTAGATGCCGACGCGGATCGGGCGTCGCACGCGCTTATTCTCGTCGTTGCTGTTGCAGCGATGGAGCAGCAACTCGGCGCGGGGCTCACGCCGCTGCGGGCTCGGGGCGGCCGCGGGGCCGCCGCAGCGGGGCGGCCGTGCCCGTTAACCCAGCGCTGCGGACCGCGTCACCCGGCGCACGCGTGTCTTCGAGCCATCGGCACGGCACCGATGGCTCGAAGCACCCCGCCGCGTCAGCCTCAGACGGGCTCGATCTCGGTCGCGGGCTTGGGCTCGGGACGCTCTTCGCTCGGCCGCTGGCCGTGCTGGTCGCCCGACGAGATGAACTGATTGAGCAGGTCCCGACACTCGGGTTTACCCCGCAGGTGACGGACGATGAAGTTCGAGGTCTCCTTGAACGCCTCTTCGTAGGAGAGCCCGTCGCGCGCCCGCTTGGCGACTTTCTCGCGACCCGAGGCGAGATCTTCCTCGAGCGCCTCGGCGTAGCGCGCGAGCTGCGCCCGCAGCTGCTCGATCTGCGCGCGCAAGTCCTTGGCGGTCGCGTTGCGCGCGGCGCGCTTCGCTTCGCGGGACTTGGCGTACTGGCGCTTGAGCTCGACCACGGCCGTGGCGGCGCCGCACTGCTCGTACAGCTCGCGCGTGCCGTCGACGCCCGCCTTGTCGGCGCGCTCCTTGAGCTCGCGCGCGGAGTCCTCGGCTTTCTCGAGCTCCAGGCGCGCGGCGGTCTCTTCCTCCTGGAAAGCGCTCACGTCACGCAGCGTGCGAGACTCCTCCTGGGCGAGCTCCTCCACCTTGCGCCCGATCTCCGCGCGCAGCGCCCGACCGCGCCGCTCCAGCGCCTCGAGGCGGCGCGTGTGACTCGCGATCTCGCCCTCCAGACCGTTGGCTTTTGCCGCCAGCTCCCAGGCTCGCCCGACGGCGCGGGTGACCTCTGCGTCGGCGTTGCCGCTCGGATAGGCGCGCGCGACCATGCGCGAGAACAGGCCCGCGCGGCTCGCCCACTCGGTGACGTCCGCGGAGCGCGGGGGCGGGGGCGGGGGCGGGATCGCCGGCGCTTGCTGCGGATCGGCCGTCTTGTCCCAGGCCTGCGACGGCAGCGAACGCTGCAACGCCTTCAGCTCTTCGAGCAGGTGATGGCCGTCGCGGTAGCGGCGCCGCTGCTCTTTTTCGAGCAAACGCAGCACGATGCGCTCGGCGACGGGGTGGCAATCCTTGCGGATCGAGCTCGGCCGCGGCGCCGTGCCGGTGCGCTGCAGCTCGAGCAGCGTGTCGCGATCCGTCGAGCGGAACGGCAGCTGCCCGGTGATCATCTCGAAGAACAGGATGCCGAGCGCGTACAGATCCGATTGGGGCCCAGCCGTTTCGCCCCGCGCCTGCTCGGGTGACATGTACTCCGGGGTGCCGAACACGGCGCCCTTGGGGGCCAAACGTGGGTCGTGTGCGAGCGCAGCCAGGCCGAAATCGAGGATCTTGACGAAGTCCTTCCGGCCGCCGCGCGTCGTCAGCAAGATGTTGTCGCTCTTCAGGTCGCGGTGCACCACGCCCAGGTCGTGCGCGCGGGCGAGAGCGGCGCCCATTTGCTCGAGCACGTCGACGGCGCGCTGGATGGGCATGGGGCCGCGCGCGATCTCGGTCGAGAGCGGCGTGCCCACGAGGTACTCCATGACCAGGTAGAGCTCGCCGTCATCCGTCTCGCCGATGTCGTGAATGTCGATGATGTGCGCGTGATCGACGCGGTTGGCAGCGCGAGCTTCGCGCAACATCCACGCGCGCAAATGGGTTTCGCCGCGCAGATCCGGCCGGATCAACTTGACGGCCACCACCCGATCGATGAGGACGTGGCGGGCTCTGTAGACGATGCCCATGCCACCTTCGCCGATGCGTGCCTCTAGCCGGTAGCGCCCGGCGATAACCTTGTTGATGAACGTATCGTCGCGCTGCCGACTGCCGCGACTCGACTTGCTCGGCGATGCTTGAACCATGTTAGGCGCTTCTACACACCGCTGCGAACGAACATGTTCGCTACCGCGTCTGTCAGATGTTACGGGCAAGGCGCCTGGGCAACCAAGCCCTGAGTCAAAGTTTGTTTTTATATAGCGCGGAGATAGTTTCATCTCCGGCGAGCCTGACCCAGCTTTCCTTACAAGGGCCACGGAGGCCAAATTCCCCATTGTCGTCGTCACGTCAGAGCGTCCGCTGCGCGTGCTCGTCCGAGCGCGTCCGCACATCTTTGCGCGTGCTGGCCAACGCATGAATCGCGAACGTATCGCGGCCGTGTTCGCCCGGTTTGCGCTGGCGCTGGCTGTTGCCGGCCGCGGCGCGTCGTGCTCGCGCGTCAGGCGCGCGAGCTCCGAGGCGCGCAGGTCTCAGAACACGCCGCGCAGGAACGTGAGGTGTAGCTCCGTGACTTGGCGCACGCGGAAACGGGCGAGGTCTTCGCGACTGAACGTCTGTGCTAGTCCCATACTGGGCAGGTCGAGATGTGCGTCCGTCTTCGCGTCCGTGGCCGTCCCGTTCGCCTTCGTGTCCGCGTCGTCTTCCGCGTCGCGCTCGAGCGGCCCGGAAGGCTCGTATTGCGTGGCCGTCAGCACGCCCATGATCGTGGGAATGATCAGCGCGATGCCCCCCGCGAGCAGGAACGCCGGGGGCCTGTTGCTGCTGTCGTCGCACAGCTCGTAGCCGAGATAAGCGCCGCCCGCGGCGCCCGCGGTGCCGCCGACCAGGTACATCCAACCCGGCCGCAGCCGCAGCGCGCTCTCGGTCAGCATCACGATCTCCGCGCCCAGCATGCCGCCGCCGATCATGCCCTTCACGATGTTCGCGCGGTTGTCTCCCGATGTGCCGTCGCTCGAGGCGCCGTCCTGCGCGGCGCTGGGGCGCGCGAGGCTCGACACCAGCGCCAGCGCCAGCAGCGCGGCGGCGAGGCGACCCGCCGCTCGCCACGCAGGTCGTGACAACCCGTGCACCCTGCTCATCCTTCGGTGCTCACCATTCTGCCACGCATCGAGAAGCTCGCCTTCGGCTCGGGTCCCGGCGCGCCCGATGGCGCGCGTCGCCGGCTGGCTCCTCG
>Ga0315910_10004851_pt1 | contig 11137 bp, 11 predicted proteins | sample EdamamesoilMG_FD_204470 | JGI IMG/M metagenome (GOLD analysis project Ga0315910, IMG submission 204470) | Garden soil microbial communities collected in Santa Monica, California, United States - Edamame soil | ecosystem: Environmental > Terrestrial > Soil > Garden | place: USA: California...
GCCGGGTTTGAATTGCGGACATGATCGGGCAGAGCGATCCGATGGTCGTGTCAGGTCTTCGCCCCCTCGCCCATCCCCCGGTCGACTTGCTCCGGGAAGCCAGCTTGTTCCTCGATTTCGACGGCACGCTCGTCGATCTCAGGGAGACCCCGGACGCCGTGCGCGTCGAGCACCGTCTCAGCCAGCTGATGCACCGCCTCAACGATCGATTGACCGGCCGTATCGCCGTAGTCAGTGGCAGACCGGCCAGCCAGGTGCGCCAGCTGTTCGACATCGACCTCGTCGTGGTGGGAAGCCACGGCATGGAGTTCATCGCCAAGGGCGGAACCGCACGCACACCGGATCGTCCCGCGGCGCTTGCCGGCATCCGCGCCTCGATGGAGAACCTTGCCGCTCGCCACTCAGGCGTCCTCGTCGAGGAAAAGCCGTTCGGCGTGGCTCTGCATTTCCGGCGTTGCCCCGATGCCGAAGCCGACTGTGTCGGGTTGGCGTCCACGTTGGCCGCGACGCACGACCTGCACCTTCAGCCGGGCAAGATGATGATCGAGGTGCGCGCGGGAGGAGGCGACAAGGGCACCGCGATCCGCACGCTGATGCGGGAACCGGACATGGCCTGCAGGCGTCCTGTCTTCATGGGCGACGATCTCACAGACGAGCCCGGCTTCGTGGCAGCAGAAGAATTGGGTGGCGCCGGAATACTGGTCGGCGAGCAGCGAGAAACCGCCGCGCGCTATCGGCTGGACGATGTCGAAGCGACGCTGGCGTGGCTGGAGGCGGCCTCGGCAGAAGCCGGGTGAGCACGCTCGACCTCTGGCCGATCGGCAACTGCCAGGTCAGCGCGCTGGTCGACTCGCAGGGGCGGATCGTGTGGGGCTGCGTGCCGCGCGTCGATGGCGATCCGCTGTTCTCGGCGCTGCTCGGCGGCGAGACGCCCGACTGGGGCTTCTGGTCGATCGAGCTCGAAGACAGCACCACGGTCGAGCAAAGCTACCTTCGCAACACGCCGATCCTCGTCAGCCGACACAGCGACAAGCTCGGCAATGCCATCGAGGTCGTCGACTTCTGCCCCTATTTCAGCCGGCAGGGGCGTCGCTATCGGCCCGTTTCGTTCGCGCGCATCGTCCGGCCGGTGGCGGGCAGCCCGCGCATCCAGGTTCGGTTGCGGCCGACCTGCGGCTGGGGCGACGCCTGTCGGCAACAGGTCGGCGGATCGAACCACCTTCGCTACGAGACCGAGGCGATGGCGCTGCGGCTCACGACGACCGCGCCGATCGCGATGATCCATGAGGAACGTGCGTTCCGGCTCGAAAAGCCGCTGCACTTCTTCCTCGGACCCGACGAGAGCTTCGCGGGCAACCTCTCCGCCACGGTCGACGCGATGCTCGAAGAGACGGCGATGGAATGGCGCGAGTGGGTGCGCGGCCTTGCCACGCCGCTCGAATGGCAGGAGGTGGTGATCCGCTCTGCGATCACCTTGAAGCTGTGCCAGCACGAGGAAACCGGCGCCATCGTCGCCGCGCTGACCACCTCGATCCCCGAGCACGCCGGATCGCAGCGCAACTGGGACTACCGCTACTGCTGGGTCCGCGACGCCTACTACACGGTGCAGGCGTTGAACCGGCTCGGCGCGCTCGACGTGCTCGAAGGTTACCTCGCCTACCTGCGCAACATCGTCGACGCGGCCAAGGGCGGGCACATCCAGCCGCTCTACGGCGTGCTCGGCGAGGCGGTGCTCGAAGAGCGGGTTGCCGAGCACCTGCCCGGCTACCGCGCGATGGGACCGGTCCGCGTCGGCAACCAAGCCTACGAGCAGGTGCAACACGACGCCTACGGCCAGATCGTGTTGTCGAACGTGCAGGCCTTCTTCGACCAGCGCCTGTTTCGCCCATCGGGCATCGAGGATCTGGTGGCGCTGGAAAAGGTCGGTGAGCGCGCGTGGCAGTTCCACGACCAACCGGACGCGGGCCTGTGGGAGCTGCGGACGCGGCAGAGCGTCCACACCTATTCGGCCGCGATGTGCTGGGCGGCGTGCGATCGTCTCGCCAACGCGGCGCGCAGCCTCGGCCTCGCCGACCGCGAGGCGTTCTGGCGGCATCGCGCCGACGTCATTCGCGAACGCATCGAGAGCGAAGCGTGGCGCGAGGAAAGCCGACGCATTTCGGCAACGTTCGCCGGAGATGATCTCGACGCCAGCCTGCTCCAGTTGCTCGACCTCAAGTTCCTGTCGCCGGATGACCCGCGCTTCAGGGATACGCTGGACGCGGTCGAGGCGGGCCTCCGGCGGGGCTCGCACATGCTGCGCTACGCCACCGAAGACGACTTCGGCCTGCCCGAGACCGCCTTCAATGTCTGCACGTTCTGGCTGATCGAAGCCTTGCACCTGACCGGCCGAGAGGGCGACGCTCGCAATTTATTCAACGAGATGCTAGATAGGCGCACCGCCGCCGGGCTTCTCTCCGAGGACATCGATCCCGCGTCCGGCGAATTGTGGGGCAACTACCCCCAGACCTACTCGCTGGTCGGCCTGATCAACTGCGCCGTCCTCTTGAGCAAGCCATGGAGCAGCGTGCGATGAGCCGCCTGATCGTCATTTCCAACCGTGTCAGTGCGGGAGGCGGAGCCCAGGGCGGGCTCGCCGTCGCGCTGACCGCAGCGCTGCGCGAGATGGGCGGGATCTGGTTCGGCTGGTCGGGCGAGGTGACCGAGGAGTTCACCGGCCACATCAACTTCCAGCGCCGCGACGGTGTCACCACGGCGACCGTCGACCTCGAACAGCAGGACATCGAGGAATACTACAACGGCTACGCCAACCGAACGCTGTGGCCGCTGTTCCACTACCGGATCGACCTCGCCGAATACGAACGCGACTTCGCCGGCGGATACCAGCGCGCCAACGAACGCTTCGCGGACACCGTCGCGCCTCTGATTGAGCCCGACGATGTCGTGTGGGTGCAGGACTATCACATGTTCCCGCTCGGAGCCGAGCTGCGCCGGCGCGGCGTGGAAAACCGCATGGGTTTCTTCCTGCACATCCCCTGGCCGCCGCGCCGTCTGTTGGTGACGCTGCCGGAAGCCCCGCAACTGGTCCGCTCACTGCTCGAATACGATGTGCTCGGGTTCCACACCAAGGAGTGGCTGCACTCGTTCTGCGACTACGCGCGCGACGAGCTCGGCGGCACGATCGACGATGACGACGTGCTCACGCTCGACGGACGGTCGGTGCGCCTGGTTGCCGTTCCGATCGGCATCGAGACGAAGGACTTCGCCGAGATCGCGACACAGGAGCGGGCGCTGGAAACCTGCGAGCGCGTGACGCGCAGCGCCGTGGGGCGTGCGCTGATCGTCGGCGTCGACCGGCTCGATTACTCCAAGGGGCTGGAAGAGCGTTTCCTCGGCTATGAGCGCTTCCTCTCGGAGCACCCTGAGGAGCGCAAGGAAGTGGTCCTGCTCCAGATCGCCCCGCCTTCCCGCGGGTCGGTCGACAGCTACCAGCGGATCAGGAGCAGCCTCGAAAGCTTGGCCGGCCGCATCAACGGGGCGCATGCCGCGCTCGACTGGGTGCCGATCCGTTATGTCAACCAAGGCTACCCGCGCGAGATGCTCGCCGGCGTCTATAGGGCGAGCCGGATAGGCCTGGTGACCCCGCTGCGCGACGGGATGAACCTCGTCGCCAAGGAATACGTCGCCGCGCAGGATCCCGAGGATCCAGGCGTCCTGATCCTGTCGAAATTCGCCGGCGCGGCCGAGCAGATGGCCGACGCCATCCTGGTCAACCCGCACAGTGCCGAGGAGATCGCCGACGCGATCCGCCAGGCGCTGCGCATGCCCCGCGAGGAGCGTGTGCGGCGCTGGCGGTCGCTGATGGACGGTGTGACGCGCGAGGACGTGTTCTGGTGGAGCCAGCGCGTAACAGATGCGATCATGTCCGTGCCGGTTCGAGCTGAGGCTGCCTGAACTCGACATCGCCGCGATAGCGCACGAGCGCCTCGGGCATCTTCGAGCTGATGAACGAGAGCAGCGCCTCGCGCACCTCGCAACGCAAGTCGAACGCGGTCGAAGCATCCTTCGCCGTCATCAGCGCGCGGACCTCGATGGCCTCCGGCCGCGTGTCGGTGACCTGGAGGTTGCAGAAACGTCCGTCCCACCGCGGGCTTGCCTTGACCAGCTCTTCGAGCTTGGTGCGCACGCGCGGAATATCAGTCGCAGGATCGAGATACCAGATCACGCTGCCGAGGATCTGGCTCGTCTCGCGCGTCCAGTTCTGGAAGCTCTCTTCGAGGAACTTCGACACCGGCACGATCAGCCGCCGTTCGTCCCAGATCTTCACCACGACGTAGGTCAGGCGGATCTGCTCGACCCGTCCCCATTCGCCGTCGACGATGACGACGTCGTCGATACGGACGGGCTCGGTGAAGGCCATCTGCAACCCGGCGATCAGGTTCTTGAGCGCTGGCTGGGCCGCAGCGCCCACCGCGAGCGCCGCCAGCCCTGCGGAAGCAATCAGGGTGACGCCGATGCTGCGCACGCTTGGGATGCTCATAAGCATCATGCAGAAGGTCGCGACGAGGATCAGGAACATGCCGATGCGATGCAGGATGTCGGCGCGCGTGCGCTGCCGTCGAGCCTGGAGGTTGTCCGCCGCGGTGATGTCGGCGCGGGACTTGACGATGTCGGCGCCCACGCCGAGCAAGGCGATTGCGATCCATCCAACGAGCGCCGGAAACACCAGGCCCGCCACGCGGCTCCAGGCGACCAGACCGGTCTTGTCGAGGGCGAGGCCGGGCTGGATCGCCGAGAGTGCAAACGCGACGAGGAGCCAGCGCAACGGTCCGTGGAGCCGGCGCAGGATGATGTCGTCGGTATCGGTCGCAGTTTGGGAGGCAGCGCGATGCGCCAGCTTCATGGAAAGCCAATGCACCGCGAACGCGACCCCTACGGCAATTGCGACAAGGGCGAGGCTCGATAGCCATGCGGGAAAGGCAGCGGCAAACCGCTCCATCATAATGTTCCTTTCGATTGTGGGGTCCTTGGACGGAACGGGTCGCGTTGCGGGACTGTTCCGACGGTGTTCGACTTCAATCGGCGTGCGGATGCGTCTAGGCGGTTGGAACGATGGGGAGCAGCCAATGAACGAGGCGCCGCAGGCGGAGGCAGATCGGTCAGCCGGCCGTCGAGTGAGCGATCGCATCCCGCTTGCCCGCTGGTGGCGGATCGCGGTGATCGGATCCGTCGACCATCAGAAGGTTATCGACCGGATCGTCGACGAGAGCGGGCTCACGGCGCGCTACCTGTTCATGACCACGATGTCGGCCGGGATAGCGGTGCTTGGTCTGCTGCTGTCTTCGCCGGCCGTGGTCATTGGGGCGATGCTGATCTCGCCGCTGATGGGGCCTATCCTCGGCGTGGGATTCGGCTTGGCCCTGTTCGAGTTCGACGAAGTGAAGCGCGCCCTGACGGCGTTTCTGCTCGGCTCCCTGGCAGCGGTGCTGTTCACGGCGCTCATCGTGCTGGCGTCGCCGCTTCAGGCCACCACGAGCGAGATTCTGGCCCGCACGCGGCCTAACCTGTTCGACCTGCTCGTGGCGCTGTTCGCTGCCCTGGCAGGCACGTTCGCGATCATCCGCGGGCGCGGCGAGGCGATCGTCGGCGTGGCGATCGCTACCGCACTGATGCCGCCGCTCGCCGTCGTCGGCTACGGGCTTGCCACCTGGAACCTGCCGGTCCTTACCGGGAGCCTGGCGCTGTTCGGCACCAACTTCTTCACCATCGCCCTCGCCAGCACAGTCCTCGCCCGGCTCTACGGCTTCGGACATCACCTGACGCGCAAGCAGACCCTGATGCAGACCGGCGTCCTGATGGCCGCATTCGTGGCCATGTCGATTCCGCTGGCGTTCGCGCTGGGCCAGATCGCCCGCGAAGCGCTGTTCGTGAACCAGGTGCGGTCGCTGCTGTCCGGCCGGTTCGGGACGGAGTCGCGCATCACGCAACTCGACGTGGACTTCCACCAGCGGCCGTGGACGGTGCGAGCGGTGGTCGTTGCCCCACGCAGCCAGGCGCAAAGTTCCTCGGCTCTGCAATCCAGCCTGCAAGACGAGACGGGGCGCGACCTCGATTTGCACATCAACCAGATCCTCATCGACCCCGCGCAGGGGAACGCCGCCCAACGCGCCGCACTCGAACGCGCAAACGCCGCGGCGGTCGATGGCGTCGACCGCTCGGAGGAGGTGGCCGATCTCGTCTCGATCGCGGCAGGCGTATCTCGCGAGAACATCACGCTCGACCGGGAGCAGCAGCGGGTCGTCACCGCAGCAGCGCCCCTGCCGGGCGCGGATCTGGCGACCTATTACGCCCTCGAACGGCGCGCGGCGGCCGCGGCGGAAGGATGGGCAATCGAGATCGTCCCGCCCACTGGCCCGTTGCCGCAGATCGATTTCGCCGACGGGAGCGACTCCCTTGAAGGCGCGGCGCGATCGGCGGCGCTGCAATCTGCTTGGGCAGCTCGCCGCTGGAACGTGCCGGCTTTGCAGGTTCCAGGCTTGCCCGCGGGCGAGCGTCCCGACGTCGACGATGCCGGCCTGACCGTCCGGCGAGCACTCGCCATTGCGACCTTGCTCGAAGCGCAGGGGGTCCGGGCCTTGCCCGCGCCGCCCGTCGGATCGAGCGTGCGACTTGCCTTGCCGGAGACCCCCTGATGCACGGTGCCGAACTCACGCCCTTCGACGCTGCCGCCGTCCTCATCGTCCTCGCGGCGGCATTGGCCTATCTGAACCACCGCTTCATCCGCCTGCCGCCGTCGATCGGCCTCACCGTAATGGGCGCAATCGCCTCGCTCGTGGTGGTCGGGGTCGACCGGCTGCTGCCTGCGAGCCAGCTCGGCGAGCAGGTGGTCGGGTTCCTCGCCGGGATCGACTTCCACACGACGCTGATGGATGGGATGCTCTCGTTCCTTCTGTTCGCCGGCGCGCTGCATGTCGACTGGGGCGACATGCGCCGCGGCAGGCTGCCGATCCTCGTGCTCAGCACGATCGGCGTGCTGCTCTCGACGGTGCTCGTCGGCGGCGGCTTCTATCTCTTGAGCTCGGCGATCGGATTCGACCTGCCGCTGCTCTGGTGCATGGTGTTCGGCGCGCTGATCAGCCCCACCGACCCAGTCGCGGTGATGAGCGTGCTCGGCCGGGTGACCGTCTCGCCCACGCTGAAGGCGACCGTTGCCGGCGAGAGCCTGTTCAACGACGGGGTCGGCGTGGTGGTGTTCGCGATCCTGCTCGCCGCCGCGGTCGGCAGCGAGCCTTTCTCGGTCGGCAATGCGGCAAGCCTGTTCCTGCTCGAGGCCGGCGGTGGCGTGCTGCTCGGCCTGACGATCGGCTGGATCGCGTTCCGGGCCATGCGCTCGATCGACGAATACAAGACCGAGGTGCTGATCAGCCTCGCGGTGGTCATGGGCGGCTACGCGCTCGCGCGCTGGCTGCACGTCAGCGGTCCGGTGGCGATGGCCGTCGCCGGGCTGCTGATCGGCAATCACGGCGTCGCGCACGCGATGAGCGACGTCACGCGCGACTACCTGATCAAGTTCTGGTCGCTGATCGACGAGATCCTCAATGCGATCCTGTTCCTGCTGATCGGGCTCGAGGTCGTGCTGATCCCGGCCGATCCCCAACTCGCGCTGCTCGGCCTGCTGGCGATCCCGTTCGTGATCGCGGTCCGCGCCGTCGCGGTGCTCGCCCCGCTGCGGGCCATGCGGCCCTGGCTCGATCTGGGGCCGCTCGCGCCGCCCACGCTGATCTGGGGCGGGCTGCGCGGAGGCATCTCGATCGCGCTCGCGCTGAGCCTGCCCGAAGGACCGGCGCGCTCGATCGTGCTCGGGGTGACCTACGCGATCGTGCTGTTCTCGGTCATCGGCCAGGGTGGAACGATCGAGCGGGTGCTTCGCCGGGTCCAGCGCCGGCATCCGAGCGCACTGGATGAGTGACGCCGCGCTTTCGGCGAGCGTGCTCGGCATTGCGCTGGTGTTGTTCGTTTCAGAGCGCGTCCGGCACGATCTGGTCGCGCTACTGGCGCTCGTCGCCTCACTGCTACTCGGACTAGTAACTCCCACGGACGCATTGCTCGGATTTGCCGATCCCGCGGTGGTCGCGGTGGCCGCGATCCTCGTGGTCGGCCGCGCAGTCGAACTCTCTGGCCTCGCTGCGGGGATAGCCCGCGTGGCGATCCCTGCGCAGGCGCCGTTCACGGTGCGAATGATCGCGCTGCTCGCCGTGGGTGCTGGGCTGTCGGCGTTCATGAACAACATCGCCGCCCTGGTCATCACCATGCCGCTCGCGGCCGAGATTGCGCGCCGCGCCGGGCGAGCGCCGGCGGTCACGCTGATGCCGCTCGCGTTCGCGACAATCCTCGGCGGCATGACCACGCTCATCGGCACCCCGGCCAACCTGATCCTCTCGTCGGTGCGCGAAGAAGAGCTCGGCGAGCCGCTCGGCTTCTTCAGCATGACCGGCGTCGGCCTCGCCGTCGCGGCGGTGGGCCTCGCCTACCTCGCGCTGGGCGGCTGGCGGTTGCTGCCGGTTCGATCGAGTAACGAACGGGAGGTGCGCGCGCCGTGGCGGATCTTCGAGCTGGCCGTGCCCGCGGATCGCGAGGCGGGATCGCTCGCAGCAAGCCTGCGCGCCGCCGGGGCAAGAATCCTCGCGCGGTTCCGCGACGGCGAGCGGATCGCGGCCGATGGGGCGCAAGCCGGAGATCGGCTGCTCGTGGTCTCGCGCAGCAACCAGTGGACCGTGGCCGAAGCGACCGGGCTGACATCGGAAGCCGAGCCGGCGGCAGGCCGCGACTGGGTCACCGCGCGGGTCGTCGTCGCGCACGGCTCGTTCCTCGTCGGGCACGGCTACGAGTCCGTCGCAACGCGCAGCGGGGGCAAGCTCGCGATTGTCGCTGCCGGCCCACGCGCCGCGCGGCTCAAGCGGCCGCTGTCGCACATCGAGATCGAGGCCGGCGACCAGCTGTTCGTCCGCGGCCCCGCCGGGGAGCTTGCACCGTTCCTTGCCAGCGCGCGCCTGCTCGAGGTCGACCGGCTCGACCGGATGCCGGTCGCACCCAGGCAAGCCGCGCTGACCGGCGGCGTGTTCGTGCTCGCGGTGCTGGCGATCGTGTTGGGCGGCCTGTCGCCCGCGATCGTCTTTCTCGGTGCGGCCATCGCCCTCGCCCTGTTGCGGCTCATCCCTGGCGACGAAGCCTATCAGGCGATCGACTGGAGCGTGATCGTGCTCCTCGCCGCCATGATCCCGGTGGGGCGAAGCTTCGAGAACAGCGGCGCCGCGGCAATCGCGGCCGCCACGCTCAGCGACGCGCTTGCCGGGGCGCCGCTGTTCGCGGTGTTCGCGGCGATCTGTGCCGTGACGCTCGTGCTCTCGATCTTCCTCAACAATGTGGCCACCGCGATCGTGATGGGGCCGCTTGCACTCGACGCTGCCGCGCTGCTCGGCATCGACCCCGACGCCGCGCTGCTCGCGGTGTTGGTGGGTGCATCATCCGATTTCCTCACGCCCATCGGGCACCAGAACAACCTGTTGGTGATGGGGCCGGGCGGCTACAGGTTCACCGACTACGCCCGCATGGGCGCGCCGCTTGTCGTCGCGGTGGTGGCGACGAGCGCGACCGTGCTCACGCTCGCTTACGGTTAGTCGGCCCGGCGCGAGTTCTTTCGCCAGATCACGAAGATGATGATCAAGAAGGACGCGAGGCGCAGCAGGTAAATCCAGCTCCGTTCCTCGACGGGCACACCCGTCAAAGCGAGCGTCGCTTGCCCGACGCTCAGAAGCACGAAAGCAACTGCAAAACCGAGGAACAACTCATCCTTCGAGCGCGTCCAGAACCTGAGGAAAAACAGGCCACAGACAAAGAAGCCCATGCTGATTGCGCCGGATAGGAAGTCGAGAATGGCCACGATCAGACCTCCCGGCTCCAGATGAACCCTATCAGCAGCACCACCACGGCGGCCAGCGACAGCGAATGCCGCACCAGCCGCAAGTCTACCGAGGGCAGCACCGCCAGATCCACGACGACCACGAGATTGTTGGCCGCCAGCAGGGCGAAGCAATACGCGCTCCACATGAGAAGCTTCGTTCCGGTGCGAAGATAGCTCCTGCCGAGCAGCACGGCGCACAGCGCGCTGGTGGCCACGCACAGCAGATAGACGGCGAGCGCGAACAGCGAAGTCATGGCTTCCCTCGCAGCCGAAACGCCTCGGCAAAGGCGGCCAAGTCACGATTTGATGCAAACAGGATAGCGCGGCGAACGGAACCCGGCGCTGCAGCGTAGTGGGCGATGGCCGCAGCTACGAGACCGTCCAGCTCGGTTGTGGCGGGCGCATACTTGGCCCTGCCCGATGAGTCGATTTGCACGATCCCGGCAGCAGACAAGTCCTTCAGGCTCTGTCTGACTATCAAGTCGCTTGCCCGCAATTCGGCGACCAAGCGTTCGGGCGCGACTTCGATGCCTGCGTGGCTACGAAGTTCGCGAACCACCTCAAGCGCCCACACGGAACGAAACGACGACTGAATGAAGTATATGAGTTCCGCGTTCGTGGCCATTCCGGCCGCACCTCGTCTGTCATCGTTGGATGCCTTTCCCTAACCATACCCGAAGGAGACGCAACCCCTCGCCCCATCCGATTGGCAGGGATCACGTCCCGGCACCAACAGCCGCTCGAACGGCGGGGCCGACGCGATGACACAGTGGCGACCATACCTGCGGCCTATTCGCTTTCATGCGGGTTTCCGCGTGTCGTGTAGCGGGACACAAACGGACGGCTTGCGAGCAGAGTGGCCACCACGATCCCGGCAACAATTGCGCCGAGCCATAGGAACCCCAGACCACAGACGATACCGATCGCCCCCGCCGCCCAAATCGACGCCGCCGACCCGGCGCCCTGGACGTGGTTCCTGCCGCGGAACAGCGCGCCGGCGCCCATGAACCCGATCCCGGTCATCACCCCGCTCATTACCTTGGCCGGATCGATCGACAGGCTCGGGTCGGTCGCCGATAGCCGAGGTCAAGGATGCCGATGGCCAGCGCGCACGAGGTCACGGCGATGAGCACGAACGGGCGGAAGTCGACCGGCGTGCGGTGGACGAACCGCTCG
>Ga0315910_10004852_pt1 | contig 11137 bp, 4 predicted proteins | sample EdamamesoilMG_FD_204470 | JGI IMG/M metagenome (GOLD analysis project Ga0315910, IMG submission 204470) | Garden soil microbial communities collected in Santa Monica, California, United States - Edamame soil | ecosystem: Environmental > Terrestrial > Soil > Garden | place: USA: California...
AGTAGTCGCGCACGTCCGGCGCGCGCTCGAGCTCCTTCTGCCCCGCGTGCTCGAGCAGGCGCTTCATCGTCGCCTCGGCCTCGCCGCGTCGCTGCCGGAACGAGACCTCGCTCTCGCGCGAGTGCTCGGTCCACCACACGAGCTCGGGAAAAGCCGCAGCGAGCGCCCGGTCGCGCGGGTTGACCAACTCATCAGGAACCACCCGCTCGAACGACGCCCGGGCGAGTTGGAGGTCGCGGCGGTTGAGATGCAGCAGCGCCTCGCGGAGCCGCAGCGTGGCGTGCATGACCGTGTCGTCGGCGTTGGCTTCAAGGAACGCCGTGAGCCGGGCGGCCGCGCCCGGGTCGACGCCCGTGAGCGTGCCGGCCGCCGCCGCGGGGTCCGCACGATTGGCCGGCACGGTCGTGGCGAGATTCGGATCGGCGGCGACGAGCATCTCGTAGTTGCTCGCATCGATGATCCGTCGGACATCGGTCGTGGTGGCGCAGCCGGCGGCGAGGAGCGCGCCGAGCATGAGCAGTGAGGCGGCGAGACGGCGGGGATTGAGCGGGAGGTGCATGGCGGGATGGGTTCAGGCGGCGCGCCGCGCGAGGGCGGCAAAGGCTTCGACGAACACGGACGAGGCGGCATCGATCTCGGTCAACTCGCCGCGCAGGGCGCGTGCAACGAGGCCGCCGAGAACGGGCGGGATGCCCTCGAGGTCGGTGAGTTTTCCCAGTTCGCGCTCCGCGACCACGAGGCCGGCCGCGAGGACGGACGCCAGGAGGGCCCCAAGCCGCGGCAGCGGCGTGGGCGCCGCCGGCGACGCCCCCGCGCGGGCGCAGGCGAGCAGGGTCTCGCGCGCCGTCGCGACGAGCAGCCCGGCCGCCCAGGTGGCGTCGGGTGGAAAGGACTTCTGCACCGCCGCGAGCACGGTCGCAGCCACGGCGTCGGCCGCGCCGGCGTAGTAGCGCGGATTGCGCGCCACGGCCTCGACCACGGCGGTCGCGAGCGCCGCCGCCTGCTCGGCCGTGATCTTCCGCTCGCCGACCCAGCCCGCGAGATGCGCGGCTGCCGCGGTCACGACCGGTGCGAATTTCGTGGATACAAGCTCCGGATGGTCCGCCAGGGTCCCGAAGGCGGCGCGCACGGCCGCCTCCCCCAGCATCCGCGCCGGCGTGCGGGTGAGTTGCGGGGTCGCAGCCAGGGCCTCGAAGACCGACGTGGCGAGTTCGAGTGTCGCGGGCCGCCCGCCCACGACGAGCGACGGATGCCGCGCGAGCACGCCAAGCGCGTCGGCCAGCAGGGCGTCGGCGCCGTCGCGGGTGAGGAGACCGCGGACGGAGAGCCGCCGGGCCGAGTCCACCGCTGCGCCGACGAAGTCGCGCAGCCAGGGCTTGTCCGCGAGCCCCGCGAGTTCCCCCGGATGCGCGGCCACGACACCCACGGCGGCATCCGCGAGCCGGTACACCGTGTCGCCACTGAGAAACCCGCTGTCCGGCGTGGCCGCGAGTTGCCCGACCATCGCACGGAGCACGCCGTTGAGCAGCGGCCGGTCCGGTGCGAGGATGCGATCGCCATGCTCCTCGATCGAGCTCAGGCCGGCGCGCAGCAGGTCTCCCCAGTGGTCGCGAAAGAACCGGCCGAGCGACGGGTTGGACGCATCGAGCACGAACGGCGCGGCGGCCGCGAGCACGTCGGCCGCGACGCGTCCGAACGCGCCCGCAGCCTCCTTCCCGAGGTGCTCACCCGCGAGCGCGATCCCGTGCGACACGAGGAGCGGCATGCCCTCACCCCGCACGAGCCCGAGGAGGAAATCGTCGGGCCGCGGCGCGGCGGCCCGCGACCGGACGAGCGCCTCGAGCACGGCATCGAGCCAGGGATTGTCCGGAGCGACGGCGCCGGCGTGGTCGAGCGCGGCGTTGAGGGCGATGCGCAGCGCGGCCTGCAGCACCGGGCTCCACCGGTCAAACTCCTCCCACTGCGGCTCGGCGAGGCGCTGCAGCACCGACTGCGCGATCGACTGCATCCCCGCGTCGCGCACGAAGAGCGCGGTGTGCTCCGCGCCGAACTCGAGGATGGTGTCGGCCACGGCGAGCGCGACCCGACCCGTGTATCCGATCTGTTGATTCGACGGTCCGGCGGCCAGGGCGAAGGCGGCGAGGCGCACGCCCAGGTCGTCCCAGGCCACGGCGGGAAACTCCTGCCGAAGTTTCGCGAGGTGGGCCTCGTCCGGCGAGAACGTGAGCGCGGCCACCTCCCCGGGGAAGTGCCGCGCGAAGAGCGTGTCGAAGCGCGTCGTCGGCGCCTTGACCTCGCGCTCGAACTCCGCGCGGTCCGCGCCGAAGGGATCGGGATCCGCGCCGCGCGTCTCGTCGAGGACGCGCCTGGATTGCGCGCGCATGGCGGCGAGGTTGCCGACGCGGACCTGCGGCATGCCGAGGACCAGCTGCGCCTGCGTGGCCGTCTTCTGGGCCATGAGGCGGTCGATGCGGCCGCCGAGCCTGAGCAGCTGCTGGACGGTCGCGAGGACGAGGGTGGCGTTTCCGGGCAGGATCATGGCGGGAGGGATTCAGCGGTTGGCTCCGGCGCCTCGATTCGTATCGACGCGATACCGACAGATCGGGCGGATCGAGGCGGCCATCGGGCGCGCCGGCATCGGCCCCAGGCCGACGTCGAACAGGGCCGGAAGATTCATGGGACGGTCGTGCGGACGGAGCGACGGCTACCGGACGCCACCCGACCACGCGAGTGCAAACACAGCGGCCTTGCCGCGGCCGCGCGCCCGTCGTGGGATCGTGCAACCCCGCGCCCCTGCGACGCGTCACCTCTCCCGCCATGCCCGTCCGCCCCACCCCGTCGATCACGCGGCGTCTCTACCGCGCCGCCATCACCGGCCTCGCCGCCGCGCTCGCGATGAACGCGCCCGCGGCAGAACCGGCGCCGAACCCGTGGCTCGTTTCGCGCGACACCTACACCGAGGCGCAGGCCGCGGAAAACCTCCAGCGTTTCGCCGCCACCTACGCCGATGCCGCCGGCTGGACGGCGCGCGCCGACTCCCTGCGTCGCCACATCCTCGCCGGCGCGCAACTCGAGCCCCTGCCGCCGCGCACCCCGCTGCGGCCGATCGAGCGCCCGGCGCGCACCCACGACGGCTACAGCGTGGCCAACGTCGCCTTCGAGAGCCTGCCGGGATTTTTCGTCACGGGAAACCTCTACCGCCCGGCGCCGGCCTCCGGCGTATCCACGCCCCGGGCACACCCGGCGATCCTCGTGACCCACGGCCATGGCGACCCGGCCGCCGGCGTGCGCCCGGCCCCGGGCTACCAGCGGCTGTGCGCCTCCCTCGCCCGGGCCGGCGCGGTCGTGCTCATGATCGACATGGTCGGCTACGGCGAGGCGCAGCAGTTTCCCCACAAGTCGGACATCGCGCTCGGCCTCCAGCTCTGGAACGGCCTGCGCGCCCTGGACTATCTCGAGTCGCTGCCCGATGTCGACGCGTCGCGCCTGGGCATGACCGGACAATCGGGCGGCGGCACGCAGACCATCCTGCTCGCCGCCGTCGACCCGCGTGTGCGCGTGAGCGTGCCGGTGACGATGGTGTCCGCCCACTTCTACGGCGGCTGCGCCTGCGAGAGCGGCATGCCGGTCCACCGTGGTCCGGACTTCGAGACCAACAACGCCGAGATCGCCGCCCTCGCCGCCCCGCGCCCGCAGCTGCTCGTCTCGGTCGGCGGTGACTGGACGAAGAACACGCCCGCGGTCGAGTTTCCGTATGTGCAGCGCGTATACACGCTCCTCGGTGCGCCGCAGGCCGTGGCCAACGTCCACCTGCCGGACGAGCGGCACGACTACGGCCCGTCCAAGCGCCGTGCGGCGGTGGCGTTTCTCCGGCGCGAACTCGGATTGCCGCCGCTCGCGGATGAAGCGCCCGCGCCGGCCGACGGCGCCCCGGGCGAGGCGGGGATCACGATCGAGAGCCGCGAGACCCTGATGGTCTTCGATCCCGCGCACCCGCTCCCCGGGCACGCGCTCGCGACGCCCGAGGCCGTGCGCGCCGCCTTCGCCCGGCGTTAACGGACAGCCGCACGCCCGCGGCCCGACGCCGCCAGCGAGCGCCGCACGCCCGCGGCCGCGCCACCGTCGTCGCACGGGCGTGACATGCGCGGCGGCCGATGGACTGCGGCTTGCTGCGCGTCGGGATCCGGATTCATAGTCGCCCACCATCCATGGAATTTCCGTCGACCCACTGGAGCCTCCTCGCGCGAGCGACCTTGCACGGCGAATCCGGGCCGACGGCCGAACTCGAGGAGTTTTGCGGGCGCTACCGGAGCGTCGTGGTCGCGTTCGTGCGGCTGCGCGGCTTCGACGCCGCCGAGGCCGAGGATCTCGCGCACGACTTTCTCGTGCACATGATGGAAAAGTCGACCCTCCGGCGGGCCGATGCGGCGCGCGGGCGCTTCCGCTCCTTCCTGCTGGGCGCGCTCGTGCGTTTCCTCGGCGATGAACGCGATCGCCGGCGCGCGGTCAAACGCGGCGGCGGCCAGGCGCCCCTCAGCCTCGATCATCCCGAGGGCGGGGCCGGGCTCGCCAGCGTCCCGGCGCCGGAGGCCGAACGTTTCGACCAGGCGTGGGCGCAGCAGATTCTCGAGTTTGCCCTGCGCCGGATCGAGGACGAGTACACCGGCCGCGGACGTGCGGCTCTCTTCGCGAGCCTGCGGGCGTTTCTTCCCGGCTCGGGACAACCACCCGCCTATGAGACGGTCGCCGCCGAAGCCGGCCTCAGTCCATCGGCGGTGAAGACCGAGGTCCATCGCGTGCGCCAGCGCCTGCGCGCGGCCATGCGCGAGGAGATCGCCCGCACCGTGTCCGACCCGCTCGAGGTCGACGACGAGATCGCCTACCTCGGCCGCGCCCTGCGGAGCGAGGACCACTAGACCCCAGGTACGGCGTTGGAACCACGGATTACACGAATGGGCACAGATGATGAAACGCATCCGCTCTTCGATCTGTTCGCCCACCGGGTGAAGGTTCTCCTGTCCGATATCCATTCTCTCCGTTGCCTCCTGTGCGATTCAGTTCGATCCGTGTGCACAGGAGATCGCAGAGAAAGCAGAGCAAATCACGAAGCCAATCGTCTGGTTCCTCCGCGGCCTCCTGTGAAAATCCCGATCCGTCTCACTGGAGATAACAGAGGACACGAAGAATGGCGTTTGCGACGCTTCTCGGCGCTCGATGCCGGACTCAATCGCCTCCCTTGAGCTGAAACTCGCGACGGGATTTTTCGAGAGAACCTCAGGCGCACCCCCTCCACGCATGACTCTCACTACTTCCGGGTCCTGCCCGTCGTGCGGCCGCGCACTCGGCACCGGCGTCCTCGCCGGCCTCTGCCCGGCGTGCACGTGGGACAGCCTGTGCCTCGAGAGCGAGGACCCGCCGGACGCGAGTTCCCACGAGTCCGGCGGGGCCGAGCGCCCGCGGCACATCGCCGGGCACGAGATCCTCGAGGAGATCGGGCGCGGCGGCGGCGGCATCGTCTATCGCGCGCGGCAGCTCGAGCCACGTCGCGAGGTGGCGCTGAAGATATTGCCCTCGGCGTTTCTCCCCGCCGACGACATGCGCGCGCGTTTCCGCGCCGAGGCCGCGACCGTGGCCGCGCTCGATCATCCGGCGATCCTGCCGGTGTATGGCTCGGGTGAACACGACGGCATGCCCTGGTTCACGATGAAGCTCGCGGCCGGCGGCTCGCTCGCGGCCCGTCGCGAGGCCCTGCGCGGGAACTGGCGGGAGATCGCGGCGCTCGTCGCCGACCTGGCCGACGCCGTGCAGCACGCACACGAGCGCGGCGTGATCCACCGCGACATCAAGCCGGGCAACATCCTCTTCGACGAGGCCGGGCGCGCCTACGTGAGCGACTTCGGGCTGGCGAAATTCATCGCGGGCGGCGCGGCGGCCCCGGGCCTGACGCAGCCGCTCGCCGTGCTCGGCACCCCGGCCTATCTCGCACCCGAGGCGGCCGAGCGCGGCGCCGCCGCCACCACCGCTTCGGCCGACATCTACAGCCTGGGCGCCGTGCTCTACGAGCTGCTCACGGGACGACCGCCGTTCGAGGCCGGGTCGATCGTGAGCCTGTTGCGCCAGATCGCCGTCCAGCCGGCCACACCGCCGCGCCGCATCGACGCGGCCGTGCCGCGCGACCTCGAGGTGATCTGCCTGCGCGCGCTGGCCAAGGAGCCGGCCGGACGATTCCCCGGCGCGGGCGCGTTCGCCGCCGACCTGCGCCGCTGGCTCGCGCGCCGGCCGATCGAGTCGCGACCCGTGCCCGCGGCCGAGCGCGCGTGGTTCTGGGCACGGCGCAATCCCGCGCTGGCTGTACTCTCCGCGGTGCTCTCGCTCGGCCTGCTCGCGGGCGGCGCGGTCCTGGCCGAGAGCAACCGCCGCCTGCGCGCCGCGCAGGCGGAGTCGCGCGAGCAGCTGCGCGCGGCGCTCATGGCCGAAGGGCGGCTGTTGCGCCAGTCGGGCGTCCAGGGTCAGCACTTCGAGGCGCTGGCCACGCTGGAGCGCGCCCGGTCGATCCGCTCCGGTCTCGACGTGCGCAACGAGGTGGCGGCGGCCCTGGCGCGGCCGGACCTGCGATTGGTGCGGCGCCTGCCGGCGGCGTTTTCCAGCGAGATCACGGTCACGGCGTTCACGCCCGACCTGGCGACGTATCTCGAGGCGGCTCCGGGCGGATTCGCCCTGCGTGATGCGCGGGATGGCGCGCTCGTGCGCACGTTCTCCGCAGAAGGCGTCGAGGCGGGCGCCGACTACTTCGTCACCAGCGCCGACGGGCGGCGCGCGCGCGTCTATTTTCGCGACAACACCAATCAGGTCTGGGACCTCCGCGACGGCCGCCTCCTCTGGCGCGGCGGCGCCGGCGAGATCGCGCTGCATCCCGACCGCGCGGTGATCGCCCATGCCGACACCGAAGGCGCGGCGTGGATGCTCGACCTGGTGACGGGCATGTCGCGCGAGCTGCCGCAGGGTACGCCCGTGCTCGCGATGGCCTTCGCCCCCGACGGCGCCCGGCTGGCCGTGGCGCGTGAACGCGGACTCGAGATCCACGACACGGACACGCCGGGGCGCGTGAGCCTGGTCGAAGGCTGGTTCAACAGCATCGAACCCGCGTGGAGCCCGGACGGCCGCTGGCTCGCCGCGGGAGGCGAGCCCGCGTTCGGCGTGCACATCATCGACGCGGCGAACGGTCGGCTCGTTCGTACCCTGCGCGGTCATACAGCTCCGCTGCCGTCATTCCAGTTCCACCCGGACGGGCGCCGGCTCTACACTTACGGGAGGGACGACACCCTGCGCCTGTGGGACGCGCTCAGCGGCGCGGAACTGCTTCGCGTGCCTGTCGCGCGACGCGCCCTGACCGTCGCCCGCGACGGCCGGTTCGTCGGCGCGTCCATCTCGCCGCAGGAACTCGCGATCTACGAGGCGGCGCCGGAACGCGTGCTGCGGGAGTTTCGCGGGCGGGAGTTGAGCGGCCGCGTCGCGATCAACCTCGCGGTCAGCCCCGACGGCCGCTGGCTGGCCACGTGCGATCGACAGGAGGTGCGGGTGTGGAGCGTCGCGCAGGGCCGCGAGGTCGCGCATTTCCCCTTCGCCGAGCCGGATTGGCCCCGGGTGCTCTTCGCACCGGGAGGCGATGCCCTCGTCTACAGCGGCCGGTCGCAGGGTCCCTACCGCCGGAGCTTTCACGCGGCGGGCACGGACGACACGCCGCCGTCGATCGGCCCGGAGGTGCAGATCGGCGTCAACCGCGACGGCATGCTCCTGGGTTTTTCCCGGGGAGGCCGCGACTGGATGATCGAACGCGAGAAGATCGGGCGCGTCGTCGTCTGGCCGGAGGGCGACCCGGCGCGCGAACGCGCCGTCGCGCAGAGCGGACGCTTCGAGCGCCCGGAGTTCAGCGAGGACGGCCGCTGGGTGGTGACGATGGGGTATCCTCGGGTGAATACGCGACTCTGGTCCGCGGCAGACGCGGCCCTGATCGGGCCGGTCCCGGTGCGTTTGCACAGTGGCGCGGAGTTTTCGCCCGACGGGCGCTGGTTGCTGACAGGCAGCCTGGAGGGCTTCCGCTTGTGGCAGGTCCCGGGCATGGAGCCGGGACCGGGCTGGCCGCTGGCCGAGGCGGGCGGCGCGGCCTGGGGCGTGACACGGTTCTCACCCGACGGTCGCATCATCGCGTGCGAGCAGGGCCCCGGCCGCATCGTCCTCCGCGAGGCCGCGACGGGTGCGGAGCTGATCGCGCTGGCTCCGCCGCTGGTGCAGGGCCTCTCGCATGTGGCCTGGTCGCCGGACGGTGCGCGCTTGTTCCTGTTCTATGACGACCACCGCGTCTTCGGCTGGGAGATCGGCGAACTGCGCCGGGAACTGGCGGCGCGCGGGCTGGACTGGTGACCCGCGGGTGACCGAGCGCGCCCGGCGCTGAAACCAGAATCCACAAAAGACCTACACAGAAGGTAACGAAGAAAACGAAGGCTGAAGGAGTTGGTCGCGAATCGAGCGGCCGCCAAGGTTCGCTTCCCGGGTGAACCTGAACCGAGCTGTTGAACCACTGAGGGTACGGCGTGAACACAGTGGCCACAGAGAGTCGGGTCACTTTCGTGCGGTTCCTGGTCACACCGAAGCGGTGAACGAGCGTTCGGTGCACGGAACTCTCCGAGAAGTCACTCTGTGAAACTCCTCTGACATCTCTGTGGCCTCTGTGTGACCCCGGATTGCTTTTTCCGGGGTGAAACTTCCGCGCCCTTCCTCCTGAGAGGGAGGTGCGGCGATCCGCGCATGAGGCGCGCGCCGCGTCCAGCCATGCACCACACCTCGCGCTCCCAACTGCGGAACAGCCTCCTCATCGTCCTCCTCGCCCTCGCCTCCCATGGGCTCGAGGCCGCCCTGACCTTTCGCGACAGCGGTCAGCGCCTCGAGGGCCAGATCAGCACCGACATCGCGCTCGGCGATGTCGACGGCGACGGCGATCTCGACGCCTTCATCGTGCAGAACAACTCGCAGCAGGCACACCGCCTCTGGCTCAACAACGGCAGCGGCGTATTCACCTCCAGCACCACGCCTCCCGTCGGCGCCTACGCCGAGGCCGCCGCCCTCGCCGACCTCGATGGCGATGGCGATCTCGACGCGGTCTTTGGTGAATACATCTCCAGCGCTGTGCGCCACGTCTGGATCAACCAGGGCGGCACGCAGGCGGGCACGGCGGGGGTGTTTGCCCAGAATCCGCAGACCGCGGCGAACTGGTCGCGCGTGGCCGGGTTCGCCGTGGGCCAGCTCGACGGACAACTCGGCCCGGACCTCTTCCCGGTCGGGTTGTTCGGCGCGAACTCGCCCTGGTACTCGACCGGCGGCGGGCAGTTTCTCCCCGGCGAAGACATCCTCGATGACAACGAGGGCCGCGACGTGGCTCTCGGCGACGTCGACGGCGACGGCGACCTCGATGCCTTCGTCGTCTACCGCAACGCCCCGCCCGGCGAAGGCCGTCGCGTCTACCTCAACCAAGGCGGTATCCAGGCCGGCACGCCGGGCGTGTTCCTCGCCAGCGGACAGACCTGGGGCAACGCGCCGACCGGCACCGGCGTCGCCCTCGGCGATCTCGACGAGGATGGCGACCTCGACGCCTACGTCGTGGGGACGCCCGGGCGCGGCGAGATCTGGGTCAACGGCGGTGGGGCGCAGGGCCTCGCAGCGGGCGTCTTCCTCAACAACGGCCAGAACCTCGGCCCGACCGAAGGATCCAACGACGTCGCCCTCGGCGATCTCGACGGCGATGGTGATCTCGACGCGGTCGTCGCCTACACCGGTGGATGCACGATCTACGAGAACATCAACATGAACGAGGCCACCTTCCGTGCGGGCCCGGTCATCACGAACACGGGCGCCGTGCTCGCCGTGGCCCTCGGCGATCTCGACGGCGACGGCGATCTCGACGTGATCCTCGCGAAGAGCGGCGCGCCCGACGAGGTGTGGATCAACGACGGCGCGCCGCCTCCGCCGCCGGAGACACCTCTCATCCAGGACAGCGGCCAGTCGCTCGGGGCGGGCAGCTTCACCGCCGTCGCGCTCGCGGATCTTGATGGCGATGGCGACCTGGATGCGGCGACCACGGGAACCGAGGAAAACCCGGGTGTGCTCATCGATGACGGCAACGTTGTCTGGACCAACCAGGGTCGCGCGCAGGGCGGCGTCGAGGGTCGGTTCGTCGACAGCGGCCAGCGTCTCGGCGCGGGCTCGGCCTACGACGTCGCCGCGGGCGATGTCGATGGGGACGGCGATCCGGATCTGGTCGTCGTGGGCGCCGAGCGCGCCGTGCTCTGGACCAACCGCGGGGGCGCCCAGGGCGGCCCCGCCGGGACGTTCGAGGTGAGCGGTGTCGAAATGCGGCAACAGCTCGCCGACGTCGTGTTGCGCGACTTCGACGGCGACGGCGACCTGGATCTCTTCGGCACGATCTTCGGCCAGCAGATGGTCGTGTATCCGAATCCCGGTGGCACGCAGGGCGGGACGCGGGGACAATTTGCCGCGATCGGCGTCGAGATCGCACGCGTCCCGACGGGTCTGGCAGGAAACGGTTTCGCGCTCGCCGATGCCGATGGCGACGGGGACCCCGACGTATGGGTCAACGAGGCCCGGCCCGGGGGCGGCGGGGTCGCCCTTTGGCGCAACCCCGGCTCCATCACGGGACCGTGGGTGCGCTACGATGTCGCGTCGTTCACCGCGGAGGCCTCGGACTTCGTCGTGGCGGACCTCGATGGCGACGGCGATGTCGACCTGGTCACCGACACGACCGCGGTGTTCTGGAATCAGGGCGACGGCAGCCTCGTGGCCGGACCCGGCGGTGGGGACAGTATCGTGGACCCCGGGCAGGACCTGGTGGCGGGCGATTTTGATGCGGATGGACGGCATGACCTGCTCGTCACGAGTTCCCTGCTGGATGGGCCCTCACCCCGCTACGGGCACGTTCGTACCGGCCGGGCAGGCGGACAGTTCGACCTGGCGCACTCGTATTACTGCGGGGTCGTCCGCGACCTCGCGCTCGACGATCTCGATGGCGACGGAGACCCGGATGCGTGGTTCGCCGCCGAGCGCGAGAACCGCGTGTGGGTGTCCG
>Ga0315910_10004853_pt1 | contig 11133 bp, 13 predicted proteins | sample EdamamesoilMG_FD_204470 | JGI IMG/M metagenome (GOLD analysis project Ga0315910, IMG submission 204470) | Garden soil microbial communities collected in Santa Monica, California, United States - Edamame soil | ecosystem: Environmental > Terrestrial > Soil > Garden | place: USA: California...
TGCCTGCCTGCCTGCCGAGAACGTTTGGCACGTCGACGAAGACGGCGGCGCAGGGACACTCCCAACTATCAATGACGCCCTCAGTGAACTCGCCATCGGCCAAGCGGGGACAATCGTCGTGCACGAAAGCAGCTCCGGACAGACGTTAGGTAATGTCATCATTTCAGGTGCGCGTACTGTCGCGCTGGTTGCCGCGACAGGAGAATCACCCGTTCAGAACGGTGGCCTGTCGACACCGTCGACGCGGGTGCAACCGTGGACCTGCTCTACTCCACCGTGGTCAATGAATTCGGCCCCTCGGCGACAATTGAATGCAGCGAGGAAGGGCTGACTGGAGTCACGATACGAAATAGCTTGCTGCTTGCTCTTGGTGATAGTCCCGAACCGATCACGGCCGCATGTGACGCCACGATCCGATACTCTGCATCCGAAGAATCACTCGGCGGCAGTACCAACACGATCCTTGGTTCGATGGACGGAGCATCTTGGTTTGTGAACCTCGACGACAACGACTTCCACCTCGCTAGTCCCCCTTCATCCCTGCTGACAGCAGCGCGCTGGCAGGCAGGAGATCCAACGACGGATATCGACGGCACGCCACGTCCAACGACGGACGGCACACCCGATGTCGCGGGAGCACATCGCCTCGTCCAAGATGAGTGAAGCCGGTGCTGGTAACCCACCGCTTCGCGCTTCTGTCCTGATCGTAGGTGCATCCAGACGATCAGGTTTGTGGTCTACTCGAGAGTTTAGAAAATACCCTCGCCGCTCACGCCCGCTTGAACCTGCAGCCGCGCTCCCCAATGCTCGGCGATCTTACCGTCCTCCACCGCGAATAAGTCATAGTAGCCGTACGCGGTGCCGCCTTCGGTGCCCTCGCTCAGTGTAAACACGAAGTTGCCATCAGCTATCTGGTGATGAATCGTGTTATACGTGATCCCTGACACACGTTCGATGAAGGCTTGCGCTCCGCTTTCGCCGCCGGCGGAGTAGTCCACGATGTCATCCGCCAGGTAGTTTCCGCCCTCGGCCGTGTTTCCCCCGATCAGAACGTTGTTCACGAAACCGATCACCAGCTCCCGATTGGCGCCGGTTAGTTCGACGTCCACCACCTCGGTCGCACCATCCAGGCTACCGCCGGCGGCAGCGTCCCAGTGCTCGACCATCCTCATACTTTCGGGGTCGACACGCAACATATCGAACGTCGGTCCTGAACCCTGGTAGCTGCCGTGAATCAGCACCTTGTCGCATTCGCCGATCAAACGCGTGAGCGAGTAGAAACCGGGAGAAACATTGGAGAAGAAGCTCTTGAACGTTGCCACACCGCTATTCGCCGCCGGATTGTGCTGAATGTATGGGTCGGCCCAGTAGTCATCAATGGCATCGCCGTTACCATTGACGAATACCTCGGTGATGCCATCGCGCACGACCGCCTTGTTGGCCTCCGTTTCTTCGCGGGTGCAATGGCTATCATAGCCGCCCGTCCCGCCCGTTCCGCCACCAGTGGTGTCAGTCCCCGTGGTGGTGCTACCCGCCGTCACGTCCACGTCGCCCGTGCTGGTCATGCCGGCACCACCCACAGACACGGTCGCCCCCTGGTTCCCGCCGCTGCCCACATCCGTGGTGCTGCTTGTCATGTCGCCGCCCATGCTCGTGCCAGATCCCGTCGTGGCAGTCGGGCTGCCTCCGATCGTGCCGGTCATGGTTGCGGTAGTGGTACTGGTACCGTTGCCGAGGCTACTCGCACTTGCAGTGGTTGCTTGGGTGCCAGTCGTGGGTTGTCCACTGCCTATCGAACCGGAGTCGCCTTGATTGGAGGCGCACGCTACCGCCAGGCAAGTCGCGCCGAAGGCTACGCTTGTCGAAGCACCTCTCATCATGGTGGAGAGCATGTAGCTCGCATTTGCGGCGCCGGGTAGGAAGATCGATTTGGCCTCGGGACAGCGGTGTGGACGAAAAATTGCAATGCCGACACCGCCTTCGGCTCTGCTCAGTACCCTGATTCCTATTCATGCCTTGAGCTCGGCGGGGACGTCCTCTTCTGGATGCGCATTTCGCCCATCGCGATCACTGAATCCGCGTCATCGTGATCACTTCGGTGGGGCTCGGAGCGTAGCGACGTTCAGGTTCCCGGGTTGGTTCTCCTTGTGAGGGGTGGAGGGTACGCCCAGGAGCGTTTCGGCTCAAGGGGCGCGCCTGATCAGGGGGTTGGGGTTGATTCGGGTTTCCGGCGGGAGGGTCCTTCGAGGGCGATGCGGTGGGCGCCGTGCAGGACGCGATCACAGATTGCATCAGCGGTGGTCGGGTCGGCGAGGTAGTCGTGCCAGTGCTTCGGATCGAGCTGACTCGTGATGATCGTAGCGCGCGTACCGTGACGGTCCTCGAGAATCTCTAGGAGGTCACGACGCTCGGTGTCGTTGAGCGGCGCAATGCCAGAATCATCGACCACTAGGACGTCGAGGCGAGCAAAGCGCGCAAGGACGCGAGGGAACGTGCCGTCTGCCTTTGCGAGCCGAAGCTCGTCGAAGAGTCGCGGGGCTCGACGGTATGCGGATCGATAGCCCTTGCGACAAGCCTGATGCGCGAGAGCGCATGTAAGGTAGGTCTTGCCGGTGCCAGTGGCGCCTTAGATGAGCACACTGTGATGCTCTTGGATCCAGCGTCATGTAGCAAGCTGTCGGACTGCCGCCTTGTCGAGGTGACGAACGGCCTTGTATTCAACGCCTTCGATGCACGCTTGACTGAGTCGGAGTTTGGCCTCCTTGAGAGCGTGTCCGACGCGCTTCGTCTCGCGCGCCACCCACTCGGCCTCGACGAGCAGCGCGAAGCGCTCATCAAAGGTCATGGCTTGTATGTCGGGTTGGCGCTGCTGCTCGTCCCACGCAGCCGCCATGGCTCCGAGCCGAAGGGCGTGGAGCTTTTCAAGAGTCGGTTCTTTGAGCATGATTCGTTCCTTTCAATGGTAGTAATCGCGCCCACGAATATTCTCGTGGGTGACGCTTGGTCCGCGCGGCTCGAGGTCGAGCGCAGGAGCGCGGTCGAGTCCGTGCTTGAGAATCGAGGCGACGTGGCGATACGAACGAGCGTCAACAGCCAGCGCCCGAGCACACGCCGCTTCCACCCGTTCGTTGCCGTACTTCTTCGCGAGGCGGAACACGCCGAGGCACGACCGGTAGCCGTGCTCGGGACGACTGCGTTCGGTGAGCAGCCGCTCAGCAAAGAGCCGCGTGTTGACACCGACCGTGGCTGCCCAGCCGAGGATGCGCTCGGGCGTCCACTCCGCGTGCATCCGATGGGCCATGGGGAGGTGCTCGGTCAGCGTCGTATGCCGCGCGAGGACGCGACTGCGTGCGTGAACAGCGACCTGCCGACCCAGGCGATAGATCGAGCTTCTCGAACAACTCGCGACGGCTCATGTTGTAGGTGCGCATGCGCCACCTCGACCTTGGCTTTGTCTTTGGGCTTGCCCGGTCGCGCTGGCAGTATCGTGGTCACGTAGTGACGCGCCCACTCGTCGAACGTCTTCTGCACCCCAGGATCGTACTTACACGCAACCGTCACGGCAGACTTGAGCTGGTCGGGGACGACGGCAGCCGGCACTCCGCCAAAGAAAGCGACGGCGCGCGAGTTGCTGGCGATCCAATCCGGGAGCTGCCGCGTGTACGTCGCTTCCGCGTACGTGTAGCTGGATGCTCCGAGCACGGCGACTAACAACTCGACCTCGATGCACTCGCCCGTGTGGGGGTCAACGATGTGCGGCTTGTTGCCAGAGTAGTCGACAAACATCTTGTCGCCGGCGATGTGCGTCTGCCGCATAGAGAGACGCTGCTTCTTCAGCCAAGCGTTATACCGACCGCAAAAGGCGGTGTAGCGGTATCCCTCTGGGTGCTGCTCGAGATACTCGAGATGAAGCAGCGCCAGCGTTACGCACCGCACGGTGCAGTTCCATGTGGACGTGCGCCAGATCCGGTTCAGTGCGACCGTCGCGCTTGCCCCCGCGCGGCCCATACATCCGCGTTTCCAGTTGCTCGTCATCGAGCTTCTCGATAGCCTCCCAATCCAGACCGAGCATGAACGCGCGCGTTGCAGCGCTCGCGACGCTGGCCGCGCCGACACCAGCAGCGCGGGCCGCGGCTCGGTGGCTGCGCTGGAGCTGCAGCTTCTGTCGCAGGATCTCTCGTAGCTTCCGCATCGTCAGTCTCTCCGTCGCCATGCGCTCCGTTGCGAAGCGCGGGGGTTGGGGGAAACGAACGTCGCGATGCCGGGCCTCGCGGCCCTTGATGATCGTGGAATACTGAACGTACGGCCATTGCGATCAGCGGTCCACGAAACCCCCGATGGCGATGGCGAAATCGGCGATCACCATCCCGAAATCGGTGATCGCGATGCCGCGAAATCCGCACCCTAAGTACGTGGGGAACGAAATCTCTTCGTCCAACACCAGGTACACGTACACCAAGTCGCTTTGGTACGATAGTGCCTGCACTCGAATCCTAGCGGGCCCGCTTCGCCTTAACGTGAACGAAGCAGGCATCACACTCAACTCAGCGTGACTCAGCTGTTGCGTGAGGCGTTGGTGTAGACTTCGAGTCAGGTCTGAGGCTTGGACCTCGCGAGCGAGCTGATCAACGGTAAGACGCTCTCCGATTTTGGACGTTCACGACGGATGAAGCGCCGTGAACCAATCCAGGCTATGAAAGGCTGAATCCGCCAGCTTGGTGGGTGGTGACCAGGCATTCAGCGCGACCCATCAGTTCATCCCATGCGTATGTTTGCAGCACGCGCGCGCGCAGCGATACCATGGTTGCCCGGTGCGGGATTCTTGACGCTCGCGCTCGCCCTGGGCACCTGTCGTTGTACCGGCGGCGCGTCGACACGCGAGCGCGGTCTGGCACAGCCACGAGCAGCAACGACGAGCGCCGCGCAAGCGTCGGTCGCGGCCACCGGAGCTCTGGAGCCCCGGCCGCTGAGTCCGCAGTCGGGGAGCACGGTGTACTCGACTCGCGTCATTTTCGATTGGGTGGGCGAGGGCGTCCACGCCGAGCTCTCCCGAGATCGCGCCTTCACCACACCCCGTACGTTGCGCGTCACCGATCGCGGCAACACCGCGGTTCAGCTCGAGCCCGGGATTTGGTTCTGGCGGGTGGTGGGTCCGGAAGGCCAAAGAACCGAACGAGTGTGGGCGCTGCGAGTCGTCGATCAGATTGCACGTCCGCTACGCCAAGGAGTGTTGCAAGGCGCGGACATCAACGGCGACATGCTGGCCGACATTTTCATCGAGGAAGGCGTGGTGACCGGCCGCACCAAGCTCGAATCCCGTCTGCCCGCACGTCCGCCGCGCATTCTGGGCGCGGTACCAAAGCTGTTGCGCCCCGCGCCGTCAGAGCCCCCTATGCAGTGGGGAACTCCAGCAGGCATCGGGGACGTTAACGGGGATGGTCGCCAGGACGCGGTCGTGCAAGTCGCGCGGCGCGCCATGGAACCGGATGAGCGCGTCATCGTCACCATGCTGCTACCGGGAGCGACATTGTCCGATCATTGGTTAGCCACGCGGGTGTTGCCCCACAAACTTCAGCCGCTCGGCGACGTCAACGGGGACGGCTTTGCCGATGCCGTCACGTGCACCCTAGAAGCCTGCGAGATATACACAGGCAGCAGCGACGGGCCCTCCGACCGCGCACCGCTTCGGTTGCCCCCCTACGAGCGGGTCCTCGGAACTGTGCTCGACCCAGACCGCTACAGCGATGTGATTGGCTTCCGGCGTAACGAGGTGGCATTTCACAGCGGAAGCGCCGAGGGGCCCCGCCAGACCCCAACCCGGACCACCGTGTTGCCTTTGGATGCGTCGCTCAACGCGTACCTTGCGGAAGCCACCGGCGACGAGTTCTTCGATCTGCTCGGGCTCGGAACGACGGGGCCGGACACCAAACTCTGGCTCTTGCCCGGTGTCGACGGCATGAGCAAGGATGAACCCGCGCGTCTGTTTCGGTGGCCCAAGGTCGGCGACGACGAACGTTCCCTCCGCGCCGTGCTGCAGCGCGGAAAGCAGCGTCCGCCGTTGCTCTTGGCCCTGAAGCGCAACGCCACGGGCTTCGACCAGTTGAGCTTCTCCACCTCTTCGGGAGTACAGCCGCACGCGGTGGAACCACCTGTCATTCGCTACCTCGATCTGTCGAGCTTCAAGGCGAAACTCGTCGGTGATTTCAACGGGGATGGTTTCGACGACCTGTTGCTCGAGAGCATGATGGACATCGATGGTTCGCTCATCTATCGCGTTTACCTAGGGTCCGCTCAGGCATTCGATGCCAATCACGCTGCCGCCGAGCTGATTTCGGCGACGAGCGGCGTCGCTAGTGTTGTATCGATCGAGTAACAAGCGCTCGGTGGCAAGGCGCGGGAGGCGACTAGCGTGGCTCCGGGCTCGCCAAGTGGCATGATGACCACGTCGCGCTCGATCGCCGGATCGTCTTGGGCAATCTCCTGGTGGACTCGACGAAGAAGTCCATCCGGTTCGATGCGGAAAAACTCGGAAGGTTCGTTGTTCTGAGTTGCTCTCGCGACTCGCAGCAAGACCACCGCTGATAAAGGTGACCTGCATGCGCTTCAGGGTATCGAACAACGCATCGTGAAGGAGCTTGAGCGCATCGACGACATCCGGAAGACGGCCGACAACATTCGGAAGCAAGCGGAAAAGATCGACAAGCTCGTCACGCTGGGCAGAAGAAGCTCGGCACGGTCCTGAACGACGCGAAGAAGACGCTCACGGCATTGAATGTCGAGCTGAGGGATGAACACGCGGAGCGAGTGGACCCTATTGCAGTGAACGTCGAAACCGGGCTCAGGCTCCTAAATGCCTGCCGGTGATGAGCGTTTCTCGAAGACCCACCACCAAGTGTGTAGAGCCGCAGCGTCAGCCCATCGCGGCGAACGGCCAACGAACGTCCGATAGCGTCTTGTGGACCGTGAGAGAGACCAACAGGTCCTGTCACGCCAGCCCCGCGACCAAGCGTCAGGGAGGCTCTCTCGTTGCGCGCCCGGTACGATTCGAACGTACGACCTTCGGTTCCGTAGACGGGCGAGAGGATCGGCGTGAGTCCGCGTGCGTGGGCTATCGTGAAGGGGAGACTTGCCCGAGCGGTGTTGCGGGAGCCACGCTGAGCCCTCGGTGCCCCTTGCCGATGCCTGTTGCTCGGGTGGCAGCGGAAGCGGCGTTGCGTGCTTATCTGCGAGCCGCGGCGGACAGTCTGTTGTGATGCGATGAACTGCGCGCACTAGCTTCTTCAGCTTCGGGTGTGGGCCTTAGAACGGACCCCGTGGCCGTACGGGATGATGACTTGCACTTCAGCAGTCTCCCCAGGTCCCGCCCTGAGGCAGCTGAGACCCAGACCCGGTCGAGTCGGCAGAATGGAAATCGAGAACGACTGGCAGTTTCGACCCGTAGTCGGCGTCGTTTCTTTCACGCAGGCTTTGGCGCAACCACCTGATAGAGTAAGCGATCATGAACGAAGTGTGGGATGGGTGCGGAACGAGGCTGCCTGCTCGGCGAGCCAAGCGTGTGGTGAGTGCTGCGAGTGTGTTGCTAGCGGCCCTTGCGTCGAGCGCGTGCGGTGATGCCGAGAGGGCAGCCGCACGCCCCGCCGACGCAGAACCAGCTGACACCGGGGGCACCGGGGGCACCGGGGGCACCGCTGACGACGATCTTGATGGACCGGACTGCGGTCGAGCCTGTGATCCCGATCTGGATCCGACGCCATGGGTCAACGTTGCGACAATTTCGGCGGGAAGGAGCCACACCTGCGCCATTGACGAGGAGGCGGCGTTGTATTGCTGGGGCAGCAACACGTTTGCGCAGCTCGGCTACACGTCTGCGCAGCTCGGCGACGACCGCCCGTCTCGAGTGGGAGAGTCCACGTGGAAAGCCGTGTCCGCCGGAGAGGGTGTCCACACGTGCGCCATCGACACCGAAGGAGCCCTCTACTGCTGGGGTGCCAACGACCGAGGGCAACTGGGGATCGGGACTCTTTCGACAGAGCAGTTCGAGCCGCTGCGCGTCGGCGTCGATGCAGACTGGACGCAAGTTGCTGCCGGGTATGATCACACGTGTGCGCTCGACGCGGACGGTTTGCTCTATTGCTGGGGCGACAACCAAGCTGGCCAGGTCGGTGGGACCGGTGAACCTGAGGTGGCCACTCCCACCCAGATTGGAAGCGATCGGTGGCGCGAGGTTCGGGCGGGGGCACTGATCTCCTGCGGCATCAAACAGGAAGGGTCACTGTTCTGCTGGGGCGACAACTTGCTGGGGCAGTTGGGCATCGGCTCTACCGTAAGCCAATTGGCTCCAGCGCAGGTTGGTACCGACAACGACTGGAGGACGGTCTCGGTGAGGCAGTACCATACCTGCGCCGTCAAGCAGAGTGGCACGCTCTTCTGCTGGGGAGACGGGCGAGAGCAGCAACTGGGCGAGATCAGCTCCAACGATACGACGCGTCCTTCCCAGGTGGGCAGTGACTCGGATTGGCTCGAGGTTGGCGTGGGCAGAGACCACACCTGCGCGCTGAAGCAAGAAGGATCACTGTACTGTTGGGGCCGGGGGGAATGGTTGGGCACCGAGGGGCTCGAGGATACGCCGGTGCCCGTTCGCGTCGGTGATGCCTCCGATTGGTCCGCCTTCGCCGTGGGATTCGCACACACCTGCGCCATCGACACAGAAAGCGCAGCCTGGTGTTGGGGCTGGGAAGCCTTGGGGAGCCTCGGTGACGGTCCCGTCGTGATCAGCGACGAACTTGGAGACGGGCAACGGCTGGCCTCGGGCGAGTTCTTCAGCACAGCCCTCAGGGAGGATGGCTCACTGTGGTATTGGGGGAGGCTGTTTCCGGCGGGTGAGGAGCATGGACCCGCCGAGGAAGTCGCAGTGCCCAACGAAGTAGGACAAGGCTCGACCTGGGTTGCCGTCTCGGCCGGGAGCCAGAACTTCGCCTCGCTCGATAGCAATGGCCGACTCGCTCTGTGGACCACAGAGGGTGTAGCGGCCGAGGCTCTCGGCTTTCGAGCTGCAGCAGTCGGCGATACCACGGCTTGCGGTATCTCGCAGGCCGGAGCGCTCTCATGCTGGAGCGGCGCGTTCGGCGTTTTCGATCTCACTCTGCCCCCAACCTATCCGATCGACGAGGAGACCAACTGGAGCTCAGTGGCCGTAGACTTCGGCCGGGCTTGTGCCATCAAAGACGATGGCACCTTGTACTGTTGGGGCAACGACGCTTGGGAAGAAGCACTCGGACATGCGGGCAACACTGAAGCCACTCCCGAGCAGCGCGTTGGTGATGACACCGACTGGAGTTCAGTCTCCCCAGGCGGCTTACACACCTGCGCCATCAAGACCGATGGTTCGTTGTACTGCTGGGGCGCGGACGTAGGCGGGCAACTGGGTTACCAGCAAAGCAGCGGCGTCCCTGTGAGAGTGGGTGAGGACTCGGACTGGGCCAAAGTTTCCGCGGGATTTAACCACACCTGTGCCATAAAGACGGACCGGACTCTTTACTGTTGGGGGCTCGGGACAGCTTCCGGCGACACCGCCACCACCGATCCACCCCCGCCCTTGCGCTTCGGTCGTGCCGCCAACTGGACAGACGTCGCCGCGGGCAAGTATCACACGTGCGCTGCGAAGACTCACGGCGCCGTGCTGTGCTGGGGAAGCGACTTCGACGGCCGTGAGCACGCGACCCCCACGCTCGTTCTTGCGCCCGCGAGCCCGGCCGAGCCTGATCCGCAGTGACGCGCAGGCTCCCCTGTCGTCGATGAGTGCCGAGATAGAACTCGGTTGGCGTCTCATTGGCAATCCCCGATGACACTCGCGCGAGTCTCCATTTGGTACGCAAGATTCGCAATCACTTCGCCCACCAACTAGCGGATTGCACCTTCGATGACCCAAAGGTGCGTGACTGGAACGCCCAGCTTCACAGTCCAGGGGACCATTAGCTCTCGCATCATGGCAACCACGTCCAGCTCATCGCTAGACCGTCTACTGCGCCCCCTGTTCAAGGTTCTTTAGAGCCTTGCGCGTTCGCGGGGCAAACTCCGGCGTGGGGGGTACGTTGTTTGCGATCCTCCCGAGAGGAGGTCACGGCGATCGCGCGCGTCACGACCCCGGCTCCTCGACGGCGGCGGATTCGTCCTCGGTCGCGAGGACGAGATCCGCCAGTTCGATCAGGCGTGTCCCCGCAAACAGGCCGACGTCCAGCACGCCGAGCGCTAGGCGGCCAGCCGTCGCCGCAGGCTCGCGAAGCGAGCCGAGGACCTGTTCTTGGGGTTGGGGCCCCCAAGAACCAATCAAGCAACTGCGCGCCCGGTACGATTCGAACGTACGACCTTCGGTTTCGTAGACGGCCGAGAGGGTCAGCCAGAGTCCGTTATCGTGGTTGTTGATGCTTCTCACGTCACGGCGACGGTCGGCAAGGAGCCGTCAACGACGGGTCCGTGCCCTTTGCTGATGCCACTTGCTCAGATGGCTGCGGACCTGGTCTCGTTGCTGGATCGCGCGGCAATCGGGGCTGCCTTGGACCGAGCACGGACGCTGGTCGAGGCCCTCGAGGCTCTCGTTCACGAGGGCGACGGGGTGGCTGTCCCGGAGCCGCCCGCCGAAGCGAGTGTTCCAGCAGGGCTCGAACGCAGTTAGGAGCTGAATTGTTTGCTGCTCCACGGCCTCAGCGCATTCGCGTTCAGCGAGCCTCTTCCAATGCCGTCTTCGCTTCTTTCACGGATTGCCGTGCCATGCGGCACGAGTCCTCCGCGCTGTCTAAGCACGACGTGACCAGCCGCTATGCCAATGTGCATGCCAAGTCCAGTCGGTAGCTCTTTCGTAGCGTCCCTCACTCGCTCGGCCTCAGGTTGGTACTTGCGCATGAGCTCTCCGCATTTGCGGAGCTTATCGTTATCCCGAGTCTTTCGGAGCGGGGCCATAGCTTGTGCCGATTTCTCCAGAGCCTCTACCTCTCGAAGCAGTTTCCTTGCCCTGTCAGCCGTGTCGTCAACCCTGGGAGCGCTCTCCCCTCCAAGTCTGAACGGTGTCACGCGCCCGACAGTGACCCCTAGCTCACCTTTCTCGACCAATGGACCAGTGAGTCGCGCTCCATCCTT
>Ga0315910_10004855_pt1 | contig 11133 bp, 9 predicted proteins | sample EdamamesoilMG_FD_204470 | JGI IMG/M metagenome (GOLD analysis project Ga0315910, IMG submission 204470) | Garden soil microbial communities collected in Santa Monica, California, United States - Edamame soil | ecosystem: Environmental > Terrestrial > Soil > Garden | place: USA: California...
TGCGCGGGCGCGGAGGCCATGTGAGCTCGCCTCCCGACGGGACCTGGGCGCGCGCGGTGCTGACGGGTCTCCCGTTTTTCCTGTGGACGGCCGACGTGAAGGGAACGCTCACCTACGTCGATCCGCGGCTGCTCGCCGTGCTGGGTTTCGACCCCGCCTCCGCGCTGCCGCCGTCGTTCTGGAATGACCGGATCCACGCCGACGACCGTGGCGCCACCACGCTCGCGTGGGAGCGCGCGCTGGCGAATGCCACCGAGCTGCGCGTCGAGTGCCGGCTGCTGCGCGCCGACGGCACCTACCGTTGGTTCGAGTCACGGGCCCGCCCGCTGCTGGGCGCCGAAGGCCGGGCGACGTCCTGGGTGGGCAGCACCGACGACATCGAGAAGGAGGTCGCGACGCGGACCGCCCTGCGCGCCGAGCAGCTCCGGCTGGCGAACACCGCAGAGGCGTCGCCCGGCATGCTGTTCTCGTATTGGGCCAGCCTCGACGGGCGCGCCTGTTTTCCGTACGTCAGCCCCACGTTCGCGAAGCTGTTCCAGGTCGATCCGAAGGAGCTGGCGGTCGACGGAACCCCGTTCTTCCGGCTGGCGAACCCCGAGGACCTCCCCGACATGGCCCGCAGCGTCGAGGCGTCGCGGCAGGCGCTCAGCTTGTGGCGCCACCAGTGGCGCGTGAACGCGCCAGAGGTCGGAGAGATCTGGCTCGAGGCGTACTCGATGCCCGTGCGTGAGCCGGACGGCACCACGACCTGGCATGGCATCGTCTCCGACGTCACCGAACGGCGGCGCATCGACGAGCAGCTGCGCGAGCTGAACGCGAACCTGGAGCGGCGGGTCGCCGAGCGAACGTCCGAGCTGGAGGCGGCGAACCGTGAGCTCGAGGCGTTCAGCTACTCGGTGTCCCACGACCTGCGCGAGCCGTTGCGCGCGATCAACGGCTTCTCGAAGGCGTTGATCGAGGACTTCGGCGCGACGCTGCCGGCGCAGGCACGGCACTTCCTCGACAACATCCGGCAGGGCGCGCTGCGCATGGGGCGGCTCACCGACGACCTGCTCGCCTTCTCGCGGCTGAGCCGGCAGCCCCTGAAGCGCCGGCCCCTGGACATGCACCACCTGGCGGAGGCCTGTGTGAAGCGCCTCGCGCCCGCCTACCCGAAGACCAGCGTCACTCTCGGCGCGCTCGCCGGGTGCAACGCCGATCCAGGGCTGACCGAGCAGGTGCTCACGAACCTGCTCGGTAACGCCTTCAAGTATTCCAGCAAGAAGCCGGCGCCGACGATCTGCATCGAGTCGTACCAGGACGAGGCCCAGCGCAGCGTCTACTCGGTGCGCGACAACGGCACGGGCTTCAACATGAAGTACGCCGCCAAGCTGTTCCAGGTGTTCCAGCGCCTGCACCGCTCGGGCGAGTTCGAGGGGACGGGCGTCGGCCTGGCGATCGTGCACCGCATCGTCACCCGCCACGGTGGCCGCGTGTGGGCCGAGGCGGCGCCCGATCGCGGCGCCACGTTCTTCTTCACGCTCGAGGGCTGAGCGCCCTCGCGGCTGCCCGGCGCATGGACGAGCGCGGAGCTGCGGCGTCGCGCGCGAATCGCTCTCGTTCTCGCGGATCTGTCGCAGGGTGTGGTCGCGGACGAAACGCGCGTCGGCGGCGTGCGACGTCGCCTGGCGTTCTCGTCAGAGGGAGCGGAGGAACCATGGCTATCACTAGTGATCCTGTTTTTGGCGACGTCGAAGCCCTGCGTGAGGATGGAGGGGGTCGGGATGAACCGTCCTCGGAGACGCGCGATGCCAGCCGCCGGGGCCCGGGCCCCCAGGGCGAGGCGCGTGCGTCGTTTGGACCCTCGAGCGCGGCGGGGCTGCCGCCGCTGAGCGGCGTGTACGTTCGGCCTCGGCCGGGGCAGCCCTTGCTCGGTGGGGACGAGCTGCGCCTGGACGTGGACGGCAGCTTGCCGCAAATGGTCGCAAGCGGCGTCCAGCGTTCCTCGTCCGGGCAACAGTTACACTGGGTGGCGCGCCTCAGCCGCGTGGGGGCCGATAGCTGGCAAGGCGGCATTTTCTACAAGGACGGCGCGGCCTCGCTCTTGCCGCACACGACGCTGCGGATCCGGGTCTCGCGCAGCGGGGCGCTCGGCAACCAGGAAGCGGAGGTGACGTTCGATGGGACGGGGGCGGGGGCGCTGACGCATGTCTATCAGTTCAAGGACGTCTATTTCGACCGCGTGGAGTTCGAGTTCGATGCCACCGCGGACGCGCACCCCGTGTACCAGATCGATACGCGCGATCACCCCAACAGGCCTTCGGATCTGCCGCTCGAGCCGCTGACGATCGAGGACGTCTTCCGTCGCACCGGCTTCAACGTGAGCATCAGCGGCGGGGGCAGCGTCGTGCCCATCGCCGGTGCGGGCATCGACCGCGTCTGGAGCGACACCGAGATGCACGACGCGATGCAAGTGGCGTGGTCCCGCTTCGCCGACCGCCCGCAGTGGGCGCTCTGGGTCTTCTCCGCGGCTCTGCACGAGGAGGGCGGCGACCTCGGGGGCATCATGTTCGACTCCGATCCGAGCCGGCGACCGCATCGCCAGGGCACGGCCATCTTCACGGAGTCGTTCATCAAGGACGCACCGGCGGGGGATCCGGCGCCGGCCGCGTTCATCCGCCGCACACGTTTCTGGACGGCCGTCCACGAAATGGGCCATGCCTTCAACCTCGCCCACTCCTGGCAGAAGAGCCTGGGGACGTCCTGGATCTCGGTCCCCAACGAGTCCGAAGCGCGTAGCTTCATGAACTATCCGCTGCGCGTCGCCGGCCGCGAAACCGCGTTCTACTCGACATTCCGCTATCGCTTCAGCGATCAGGAGTTACTGTTCATGCGGCACGCACCGCGCCGCTTCGTACAGATGGGTAACGCGGATTGGTTCGACGATCACGCCTTCGAGAACGCGGCGACCTCGGCAGAGCCAGAGCTGAAGCTCGAGCTCCGCCTCAACCGCCAGAAGCCCGTGCTGGACTTCCTCGAGCCCGCCATGGTCGAGCTCAAGGTGACGAACGTGTCGGGCGACCCGATGGTCGTCGACGCGCACCTGCTGCAAGACGTGGACAACCTCACGCTCGTGGTGAAGCGCGACGGTGTGCCCGCGCGTGTGTGGCAGCCCTTCGCGCGCCGCTGCATGCGCCCCAAGAAGGTCGCGCTGGCGCCGGGGGAGTCGCTCTACCATCCCCTGTTCACCGCGGTCGGGTCAGGCGGATGGCTCGTGGCCGAGCCGGGCTGGTACACGCTCCAGGCCAGCCTCGAGCTGGCGAGCGGCGAAGACGTCGTCTCCGCTCCGCTGCGCTTGAAGGTGCTGCCGCCGCGCGGTTATGAAGACGAGGTGCTCGCGCAGGACTTCTTTACCCAGGGCGTTGGCCGCTTGCTCGCGTTCGACGGGACACGCGAGGCGAGCCTGGATGGTGCCGCCGATACGCTGCGGCTCGCGCTCGCTCGGGACGCCTCGCGCCCCGTCGCGGCGCATGCGGCCATCGCGCTGGCCATGCCCCTGCGGCGTTCCGGCAAGGTGTTGCGAGGCGCCCACCGCATCGAACGTGTCGAGGCCATCGCAGCGCAGCCGGAAGATGCGCAGAAGCTCTTGCAAGGCGCGTTGTCGGTCGACAGCAATCAAGCCGCTCGGACCCTGGGCCACATCGAGTACCGCGAGTACGCCGAGACCTTGGCCGGGAGCTTGGCGGACACCGGTGACGTCAATGCAGCGCACAGCGTGGTCAACCAGCTCGAGAGCACGCTCCAGCGGCGCAACGTGAAACCCGCGGTGCTTCAGCAGGTGCAGAGCTTCGCCCAGAGCCTCGACGCACGCGCAGCAGGACGCAAGGTCGAGCCGTGACCACCGCGCACGGCGTCCAGCTGGATCTGCAAGAGGGTTTCCTTCGAGATGAGGTCGTCGTGACCATCGACGGCCACGAGCTCTCGAGCGCGCGCGACGTCACCACGCGCACGCAGCTCGGCCTGGCCCGTTCCCTCCACCTCGCAGTTCCCGCGGGCGCCGTGCGCCTCACCGTTGCCCTCCCGCGCCTGCAGCTGAGCGAAGGCGTCGAGCTGCCCGCCACACGCCCGCTCTGGGTCGCGGCCACCCTGAACGAAGCGCGAGACCGCCTCACGCTGCAACTCAGCACCGAACGGTTCGGCTACGTCTGACCAATGCTGGGCCGTAGCCGTTCAACGCCCGGCCCATCACGCCGGCCGTGGCTCGAGCTTCCTGCGCCACGCGCCGGGCGCGACGCCCGCCCACTGCCGGAATGCATGGCTGAATGAGGCCTCCGAGGCGTAGCCCGTCAAACGCGATGCTTTCGCGAGCGTCGCGCCGTCGCGCAGGAGCGCCGCCGCCTTCTGCATCCGGAGCCGCGTCAGATAGCCGAGCGGTGGCTCGCCGACGAGCTGGGTGAAGCGCGCGGCGAAGACCGAGCGCGACACGCCGGCCTCCTTGGCGAGCGACGCGACCGTCCACGGCGCCTCGGGGCGACGAAACATCGCCGCGAGCGCCGCGGCGGTGCTCGGATCCCGGAGCGCGCCGAGAAAGCCGCCGCCGTCGTCCGCCGAGCGCGCGAGACATGCGCGCAGGATCTGGATGAAGAGGACGTCCGCCATCCGCAGCAGGACGAGCTCGGAGCCGGGCCGACCCTGCTCGACCTCGCTGGTGATGAAGCGGATGTTCTCGATGAACGACGGCACGGCGTGCTCCCCATCCGGCGTCATTCGAATCACGGGCGGCAGCGCCGCGAGGATCGGCTTCGCGAGCGGGTCGTCGAGCACGAACGCGCCGGTGATGAAGGTCGTCTCCGGCCCTCTCGCGCCGATGTCGATGTGCATGACGATCGAGTCGGGTCGCTCGGCGCACTTCGCCAGCTCGTCGAACGGCTCCGTGGGGCTGCGCGGATGGTCGCGCAGCGCATGGGCGTGGCCGAGCGGCAGCACCGCGAGATCGCCGCCGGAGAGCGCCAGGCGCGGCTCGCCCGTTCCGTCGACGCTGAGCCAGGCGCTGCCCCGCAGCAGGTAGTGGAAGCGGATGCAACTCTTCGACGCCGGCACGGCCACGCCCCACGGCCCGCGCCCGGCCGTGAAGGCCCAGCGCGTCCGCTGCAGACGGACCGGGGCGAGAACGGCGCTCAGGGCATCCATCGCTCGCTAGCGTAAGCAGGGCCGGCCCAGGTGTCCAAGCGGCCCGGACGATTTCGTAAGCTTTCCGGACGCCGCCGCATGGTCCGTGTCGATCGCGAGCCGCACATGAGACGGGTCGTTCTCGACGAAAGGATCTCATGACCAGCAAGCTCGATCTCTCGGGTGAATTCATCGGCCGTCGCGCGCTCGTCACCGGAGGCACGCGCGGCATCGGCGCGACCATCGCGCGGCGCCTCCTCGACGCCGGCGCCCGCGTCGTGGTCGCCGGCCGCTCGCGCAGCGACGAGACCCCCGCGGCGGCGACGTTCGTCAGCGGCGACGTGCGCACCCCCGAAGGCGTGAAAACCATCGCCAGCGCAGCGCTCGAGGCGCTCGGCGGCCTCGACATCCTCGTGAACAACGCGGGCGGATCGCGCGGGTTTCCAGCAGGCTCGGCGACCATCTCGGACGACGAGTGGCAGGACGGCTTCGCGCTCAATCTCTTCTCCGCGGTCCGCCTCGTCAACGCCGTGCTGCCCGCGCTCCGTCAATCGCAGGCCGCCGCGATCGTGAACATCTCCTCGACCGCGGCGACCATGGGCGCCGGCTCTGCGCCGTTCGCGCACTACGCCGCCGCGAAGGCAGCGCTCGACGCCTACTCCCGCACGCTCGCCGTCGAGCTCGCGCCGAGCGGCATCCGCGTGAACGTCGTGACGCCGGGCCCCGTGTCGACCGTGGCCGCAGACGAGCTGCGCAAGACGTTCAGCGACGCGATGGGCGCCCCCGCCGATGTCTTCACCGAGTACGTGCCGCTCGGACGCTACGGATCGACGGCCGACATCGCCGAGGTCGTCGCCCTGCTCGTGTCCGATCGCGGCAACTGGCTCACGGGCGCCAACTACCGCGCCGATGGCGGCATGACGGCGCGCTGAAGGGCCGCCCTCGATCGCGCCGTTCAGGCGGCTTCGGGCGCGAGGGCAGGGTAGTCCACGTAGCCCTCGGCGCCCGGGCTGTAGAACGTGGCCGGGTTGGGCGTGGCGAGCGGAGCGCCAAGCCGCAGGCGCTCGACCAGATCGGGGTTGGCGATGAAGGGTCGACCGAACGCGATCAGCTCGGCGTCGCCGCGGGCCAGCGCCGCCTGGGCGCGCGCTCCGTCGAAGCCCCCGTTGTGGATCACGGGCCCACCGAACGCGGCGCGGATGGCGCGCGCCGTCTCGGCGTAGCCGGCGTTGGCGCTGCCCACGAGGTGCACGTAGAGCAGGCCGGTGAGCTCGGCCGCGAGCGCCGCATAGGTGGCATGGACCTCGGCGTACGGCGGCATATCGTTGAAGGTGTTGCAAGGAGACAGTCGAATCCCCACCCGATCGCCACCGATCGCGTCGGCGGCAGCCTTGGCCGTCTCGGCGACGAAGCGGATGCGCCCCGCGACGTCGCCGCCATAGGCGTCGCTGCGCCGGTTGGTGTGCGGATGCAGGAACTGCTCGAGCAGGTAGCCGTTGGCTCCGTGCAGCTCCACGCCATCGAAGCCGGCGGCGATCGCGTTGCGCGACGCTCGAGCGAAGGCCTCGCGGGCCGCCGCCACGTCGGCGCTCGACATGACCTCGGGCACCGGCATGGGCTGCGGTCCATGCTCGTCCGTCCACATGCTGCCGCTGGCACCCACCGCGCTCGGAGCGACGGCGCGCGCCCCCGCCGGCATGTTCCTGGGATGGGCGATGCGCCCCACGTGCATGAGCTGCGCGAAGATACGCCCGCCCGCTGCGTGCACCGCGTCGGTGACGCGCCGGAAAGCGTCGACCTGCGCCGCGGAGTAGAGCCCCGGAGTGCGCGCGTAGCCGAGCCCGTCGGGGGAGGGCGCGATGCCCTCGCTGATGATCAGGCCGGCGCTGGCGCGCTGCGTATAGTAGCGGGAGGCTAGCTCCCCCGGCACGTTGCCCAGCGCGCGGCTGCGCGTCATCGGCGCCATCACGACGCGGTTGGGAAGCTCGAGCGGACCGAGACGATAGGCTGAGAAGAGATCCATGGGCTGTGCTCCTGTCTGGGGATGCTCACAGCTTGAGGTGCCGGGCCATCGTGGACAATCCGGCCAATCTGGGCCACAGTGTCCAGCTATACGGACAATGCCCGGAATCGACCCGAACAGCATCACCGCCTTCGTCAGCGTGGTGGCCGAGAAGGGCTTCCGCGGCGCCGCGCGCGCCCTGGGCATCCCCAAATCGACCATCAGCCAGCGCGTCGCGCAGCTCGAAGAGCAGCTCGGAGCGCGGCTGTTATCGCGCACCACGCGCTCCGTGGCGCTCACCGACATCGGCGCCAGCTTCCACCGCGAGGTCGCGCCCGCCGTGGCCACCCTGCGCGCCGCCGAGACGCTCGTGGGTCAGCTCGCGTCGCACCCCTCCGGTCGCGTGCGACTGACCCTGCCGACGGAGCTCGGCTACCAGGTGCTGGACGACGTGCTCGGCGTGTACGCCGAGCGCTACCCCGACGTGAAGGTCGAGGTCGACCTGAGCGATCGCCACGTCAACCTCGTAGAGGAGGGCTACGATCTCGCCGTGCGCATCGGCCCGCTCAGCGACTCGCGCCTCGTCGCCCGCCGCCTCGGGCAACCGCAGGCGCTGGGCGTCTACGCCAGCGGCCAGTACCTCGAGCGCGCCGGCACCCCGCGCCGCCCGCGCGACCTCGTCCGACACCGCTGCCTGCTCATGCCCGGCACGCGCAGCGCGAGCACCTGGTCCTTCCGCGTCGCGCGCAAGACCCAGAGCGTCTCGATCGACCCCTACCTCGCCGTCAACAGCTTCCGCGTGCTCGCCGCGCTGGCCGCGCGCGGCCTCGGGCTGGTGCGCTTGCCCGAGCGCTACGCGCTGCCGCATCCGGCGCTGATCGAGGTGCTCGCCAGCTACGCGCTGCCGGCGCGCCAGGTGTTCGCGGTGTACCCGAGCGCGCGCCATGTGTCGCCGGCGCTGCGCGCGCTGGTCGATGTGCTGGCCGAGAGGTTCGAGCTCGCGGCCTGGCGCGAAGGGCAGTAGGGCGCCTCAGCTCCCTCGGGTCGAGCGCCGCTGACGCTTCGGCGTCGGGCGCTTCTCGGCCCAGGTCAACAGCTCGTCGAGCGCCGGGCACAGCGACTGCCCCCAGTCCGTCAGGTGGTACTCGACCTTGGGCGGCACCTGCGCGTGAACGATGCGCGCCACGATGCCGTCCTGCTCGAGCTGCCTCAGCTGCTGGATGAGCATCTTCTGCGAGACGCCCGGGATGGCGCGCTCCAGATCGGAGAAGCGCAGCTTCTTGCCGCTGAAGAGCTGAAACAGGATGATCAGCTTCCAGCGCCCCTCGAGCATCTGGATCGCGTCCTCGATGCCGCTGGCCGCCGTGGCCGGCGTGTGATGCTCATGCTTACCCAAAGGTGTGTACCCCACTTTTTGGTGCGTTCTTGCGACGCCGGAATGTACTCCTTATGAGATCCTCATGCAAACGACGCCCACTGCACAGAGCTTCGATCTCGAGCTAAAGAACCGCCGCGCGCTCGTCACGGCAGGCACGAAGGGCGTCGGCGCTGCCGTCGTCACCGCCCTCGTCGCTGCCGGCGTTCAGGTCGTCGCGGCCGCGCGAACCGTCCCGCGCGACACGACCGGCGTGCACTACCTCGCGGCCGATGTCACCAGCGTCGAGGGCTGCGCGAGGGTGGCGCGCGAAGCGCTCGCGCATCTCGGCGGGATCGACATCCTGGTCAATGTCCTCGGCGGGTCGAGCGCGCCTCCAGGGGGCTTCGCGGCCCTGAGCGACGACGACTGGAGGAGAGAGCTCGACCTCAACCTCATGCCTGCCGTGCGGCTCGACCGAGCGCTGCTGCCATCGATGCTGGCCCAGCGCTCCGGCGTCATCGTGCACGTGACCTCCATCCAGCACGAGCTGCCGCTGCCCGAGTCGACGACCGCCTACGCCGCCGCGAAGGCGGCCCTGTCGACCTACAGCAAGGCCCTCTCGAAGGAAGTCAGCCCACGAGGCGTCCGCGTCGTGCGCGTATCGCCCGGATGGGTCGAGACCGAAGCCGCCGTCCAGCTCGCCGAGCGCCTCGCTGCCGACGCTGGCACCGACTACGAGGGCGGCAAGCAAGTCATCATGAAGTCCCTCGGCGGCATCCCCATCGGGCGCCCCGCCACGCCGCGTGAGGTCGCAGACCTGATCAGCTTCGTCGCGTCACCGCGCGCAGCGTCGATCACCGGTACCGAGTATGTCATCGACGGGGGTACGGTTCCGACCGCGTGAGGGGAGGGCGCCCGAGGAAGCGATGGACAACTCGACCGGCGCGTCGCTACGCTGGCCGTATGCTGATGTGGGTTCGAAGGTCTGGCTGGTCGCTTCTCGTGGCAATGCTGTTCGTCGTCGCCACCGGGCTGAGCTGTACGGGTGGCGCGAGCCCCGCGCCTCAGGCACCGGCTAGCAGCGCGGCCGTCGGCAGCGCCACGGCGAGCGTCATCACCTACCCGGATCTGCCCGGCGCCGTGCGCAGCCCGCTGTATACGGTGACCGCGAACGGCACCCCCTTGTTCGTGCAGAAGCTCAGCCAGTTCGCCCCGGAGATGCAGGTGCACTACGCGCATTGCTCCCTGGCCGGCGCGGGCGCCGCGACGTTCGCGGTGACCGTGAACGAGCCCTTCGACGCGCACACGCTGAGCCCCCGCAGCCGGGGCATCGCCACCGCCCGGAGCGACAGCACGCTGACCTTCAGCAGCGGACCCAACTACCTCATCCTGCAGGTCGACGCCAAGGAGCTACTCTTCATCCTGATCGACGCGGAGGAGTCGAATCCGCCGCGCCCGGGCGACCCGAACGTGAAGAGCATCGCGGATTACGGCGTCGACGACACGGGAGCGACGCTCGTGACGGCGAAGGTGCAGGCCGCGATCGACGCCGCCTCCGCCGCTACGCAGAACATCCTGTACTTCCCGCCTGGCAAGTACCGCGTCGGTGAGCTCTGGTTGCGGAGCGACATGACCCTGTACCTGGCCGGCGGCGCGCTGCTTGCCGGCGCGGGCACGCCCGGCGAGTTCGACACTGGCAGCGGCGGGATCAACATCGAAGGTTGCTCGCACGGCATGATCCGGATGTACCGAGTGAACAACACCAGGATCATGGGCCGAGGTGTCATCGACGCCAACGGCGTCGCCATCCGCGCTCAGAATGACACGAAGATCAACCTGCTCAAGATCGAGGAGAGCTCCAACATCCTGGTCGACGGCATCACCGTGAGGGACCCGAGCTTCTGGAACACGCTCGTCTACCGCAGCGACCTCGTCACCCTCCAGAACTACAAGATGATCAACGCCCGCCCCATCACGAAGGTCTGGAACAACACCGACGGCGTGAACTTCGACGAGTCGACGAACGGCAAGCTCAGCAACGCCTTCCTGTACACTGGCGACGACAGCATGGCCACGAAGAGCGAAGAGCCATCCGGCACGATCAACACCCGCAACATCGTCCACGAGAAGGTGGTCTGCTACTCCAACTCGGTGTGCTGCAAGATCGGCACGAAGACGATGGGGCAGACGATCGACGGCGTCGTCTTTCGAGACATCGACGTCGTGAAGGCGGGCCGAGCCCTGAACATCGACGCCTACGACACCGCCGTGGTCCAGAACACGCGCTTCGAGGACATCCGGATCGAGGCCGCCGACGCGAGTTTGATCGCGCTCGCCTCGGACGATCCGCCCTTTTGGCGACCCGCAGCGAACCAATCCATCATCAAGGACACGCACTTCACCAACGTGACGTCCTACGTGAACAAGCCCATCAACCTTCATGGGCGCTCGGAGTCCGTCAACATCACCGGCGTCCACTTCCGGAACCTCAGCGTCGAGGGCCAGCCCGTCACCAGCCCGACCGACCCGGACGCCACCTGGAGCATCAACGCCTTCGTCACGGGCGTCGATTTCGCGGAGGTGCCAGAGGCGGCAGAGCCGCGGAGCCGCTGACCGGGCCCTCCGT
>Ga0315910_10004856_pt1 | contig 11132 bp, 8 predicted proteins | sample EdamamesoilMG_FD_204470 | JGI IMG/M metagenome (GOLD analysis project Ga0315910, IMG submission 204470) | Garden soil microbial communities collected in Santa Monica, California, United States - Edamame soil | ecosystem: Environmental > Terrestrial > Soil > Garden | place: USA: California...
GGAGGTCAGCGCGCAGTGGTCGGAAGTCCGATCGATCGCATCGCCCTCTGCCTTGGGTTGGCGATTCCCCCCCCCCCGGTCCGGCGCCCTCCGGCTGCCCTCTGCTCTCAGACCTCTGATCTCTGACCTCAGCCATGCGCGCCGTCATCCAACGTGTCTCGTCCGCCCGCGTGACCGTCGGTGAACGTGTGACCGGCGAGATCGGTCCGGGTTTGCTCGTGTTGCTCGGCGTCCATCGCGACGACAGCGAGGACGATGCCGCCTGGCTCTGTGCGAAGATCCCCAAGCTGCGCATCTTCGACGATGAGCAGGGCCAGATGAACCGCTCCGTCGCCGACATCGCCGGCGATATCCTCGTGGTGAGTCAGTTCACACTACACGGCAGCACGAAGAAGGGCACGCGTCCGTCGTGGAACGACGCGGCGCGCCCCGAGGTCGCGATCCCGCTCTACGAACGCGCCTGCGCCCTGCTCGCCGCCGCGCTCGGCCGCCCCGTCGCGACCGGCGAATTCGGCGCGATGATGCAGGTCGCCCTCGTCAACGACGGCCCGGTCACGCTCGTGATCGACTCGCGCCAGCGCGAGTAGGCGCCCGGCACGGCGCCGGCGGCTCTCAGCGCAGCACCCGATCCGCCGTATCCAGAAAGGCCGACCAGTCGTAGGCCGTCACGTCGTGCGGCCCCGCGCGGATATGGTAGCGCAGCGTTTCGCCCGCGGGCGCGTGCAACGGCGGCACATCGGCGCGCGACGGACCCTTGAGGCCGAAGAGCGCATAGACCGGCTCCGCACCGACGACCGAGAGAAACTCGCCCCGAGGGTCCGCCCAGTCGTCGTCCTCGGCGCTCGCGACGTGCAGCGCCCGCGGCGCGATGAGCGCGAGCAACTGGTGCTGGTCGACCGGCAGCGCGACCTCGCGGTCGTTGTAGCGCCGGAAGTTCTTCGCGAACCAATGCGGAAACGAGGCGTTGATGCGCGCGACCGTCTCGCCGTGGATGCGCTTGCTCAGCGCCGCGCCGCCGCAGCCCGATTCATTGGAGATCACCAGGGCGAAGCGCGGGTCCTGCGCGCCGGCCCAGAGCGCGGCCTTGCCCATGCGCGAATGTCCGTGCACCGCCACGCGCGTCGCATCGATGGCCGGATCCGCCGCGAGCACGTCGAGCGCGCGGCTCAGACCCCACGCCCACACGCCGACGGCGCCCCACGCGTCGTCGGCGCGTGACTCGGTGGTGGTCTTCAGGAACCAGCCGTTGACTCCCTCCGCCAGTCCGTCGGCCCGGTCCGGGCAGAGATCGCCCGGATAGACCGTGGCGGTCGCATACCCGCGCGCGAGCACGGCCTCGATCTGCCATCGCGACGCCGCCGTGCCGCGGGCCGCCTCGGTCGCGCGATTTTCGACCACGCCGGGGCTCTTCGGGATCCAGCCCACCGCGAGCGCGATGCCGGGATCCGCCGACACGGTGTGGTTGCCGTTGAAATTGTAGCCGAGGAAGAGGGGATACGGCTTCCGCGCCGCGTCGTTCGGCACGTAGAGCAGCACACACATGGCCGGCCCCGTGCGGTCGCGCGTGAACCACACCGTGATCTCCCGGCGGGTGGCGCGCCCGCCCAGGGCCTGCGGATCCTGCGCCGTGATCTCGGCCTGCATGCCGTCGGGCCGGCCGAGCAGCGTGCGACCATAGACCTCGCGTGCGAAGAGCTCCAGCAATCCGGGCCGGCATCTCTCCTGCCAGTCCCGCGCAGTCGCGACGCGCGCCCCGTCCGCGCAGACGAGCGGATCAGGCAGCGTGTATTCAGGAACAGGATCCACGCTCAGGCGCGCGGGACGCACTTCATCGGCGTTCATGCAAAGGCAGAGGACGGACAGCGCGCCGAGCAGGGCGGCAAGGAGCAGGCGGCGCGACATCGCGGAGTTCATGCGGGGGAGGAAGGTGTCCGCACCCTACCCGCCCCCGCCACTCTCGCGAGTGGAAAGCCCGGCCCGCGCCGCGCCCGACGACTCGTCCTGCCGGTCCGGTCCGGCGCCCGTCGGCCCCGCGGCCGCGAGGCTTGGCATTTACACCGACCGCGGCACGACATAGTTCTTCGTCCGCATGGCATCGCGCATGCACACGCTGCCGCTGCCAGGAAACTCCGATCGTCCGCCCATGCTCCTCCGCCGACTTCGCCTGCACCGCGTCGCTCTTTCGTCCGCAGCCCTGCTCGCCTGCCTAGCCGGGTCAAGCGCGCCGGGTCGCGCGGCCGACGCTCCCGCGACCGCCGAATTGATGATCGTGCTCAACCCCGGCGTCCCGACCGAACCGCCGATGGACGGTCCCGCGCGCATCGTCGAAGCGCACGCGATCAACCTCAGCACGCACTCGCCCGCGAAACATCCCGAAGGCGTGCAGGGCCGCCTCGCCGTGCGCCTGCTCGAGGACGGCACGATCGGACGCGTGCGCTTCGAAGCGCCACGCCCGGCCAAGCCCGTGATGGCCGAGATCGAGCGCGGCCTGCTGGGTTGGCGCTTCGAACCGCCGACGCGCCTCGGCAAGCCCACGGAGACCTGGGTCAACCTCGTGTATTCATCCGCCCCCTCTCCGGTCCCGGGTGCCGACACCCCTCCGCGCAGCCTCTTCGCCGTGACACCCGACTATCCGATCGAGCTCTGGCGCCCGTGGGCGCTGACCGGCTCAGCGGCTCCCGTGGTGAGCATCCCGGGCGATTCCGCGCCGAAGCCGAGCCAGACCGCCAGCCAGCCCGCGCCGATCGGCGACAATCCGCGGGTCGCCGCCGCGCAGGTGCGCAATCCCCTCGGCACGGCCGGCGCCGGACCGTCCAGCTCGAGCCATGCGGCGTGGTTTTCCGGACATGTCGCGCTGCGCGTCGATGTCGACGCGACGGGCCTCGTCGCCGGCGTCACGGTGGTGCGCGCGACGGCCTCGTGCTTCGAATCGCCGGCGATCGGCACGGTCATGCACTGGCGTTTCTCCCCGGCGATCACCGGCGGCGTGCCCGTCCCTGCCGCGATGATCGTGCCGATCTCCTCGCCCGGCACGATCGAGAATCCGCCGCCGCTCTTTTTCAAACCCGCGGGCGATGCGCGCGGCGCCTGGGATGAACCGCCGCGCATGCGCTACCTCGATCTCCCGATCTACCCTGCGGACCTGCTCAACGCCGGCATCTCCGGCCGCGCCACCGCGCGCCTCGAGCTCGATGCGTCCGGTGCGATCACGGACGCGAAACTCCTCGAGGCCACGCGTCCCGAGTTCGGCCACGCACTCCTCGCCTCCGCGCTGCGCTGCCAGCACGACCCGGCCCGGCGCGACGGCAGGCGCGTGCCCGCCACGATCGTGCGCACCGCCGTGTTTGCCGACGACCTCTGGAACCGCAAGCCGGTCTCCGGCGAGACCCCGGCGCTGATGCTGCGCCTGACCGATCCCGGCGAGGCCGTCGCGGAAAACCTGCTCGATGAACCGCTGCGCCGGATCGCGGGTCCGCCCCCGGCCTTCGCCGTCGACCGCGCCGCGCTCGAACCGGCCTCCGCCACGGTCGAGTTCACCGTCTCCAGCGAGGGCGCGGTGCAGGCGCCCCACATCGTCGACTCGTCGACTCCAGCCGCCGGATACGCCGCCGTGCAGGCGGTGGCGACCTGGCGCTACGCGCCGCCGAGGCAAGGTGGCGCGCCCGTGCCCGCGCTGGCCCGCGTGACGTTCGCGAGCCCGTGAGCCGGCGCCGGCGTCAATCCGCGGCCCCCGCCGTCGCCTCTCCCGCCCGAAGCGACGCGGCGCGCAGGCACGGCACGTCGCTCGCCGCCGCCCTCGTCGTCGCCGCGATCCTCGCCGCCTGGGCGAACAGCCTGCGCGCGCCCTTCGTCTTCGACGACCGCCCGAGCATCGTGGACAACCCCACGATCCGCCACCTCTGGCCGCTCCCGGCCGTGCTGAGCCCGCCCGCGGACGGCTCGACGGTCACGTCCCGGCCGGTCCTCAATCTCTCCTTCGCGCTCAACCATGCCGCGGGGGGACTCGCGGTCGAAGGCTATCACGTCGCGAATATCCTGATACACGCCGCCTCGGCCCTGCTGCTCCTCGGGCTGGTCCGGCGCACGCTCGGCCTCCCCTGGGCCCCCGACCGGCTGCGCGACCACGCCGGCGCGGTCGCCCCTGCCGTCGCGCTGCTCTGGGGCCTGCATCCGCTGCACACCGGCGCGGTCACCTACATCGCCCAGCGCGCGGAGGCGCTGGCCGGCCTGCTTCTGCTCGCGACGCTTTTCTGTTTCGCCCGCGCCCACGCACCGGGCACGCGGTACCCGCAGCGCTGGCACGCGGCGGCGCTCGCCGCCTGCTGGCTGGGCGTGGCCGCGAAGGAGACACTCGTGGCGGCGCCACTGCTCCTGCTCCTATACGATCGCACCTTCGTCGCCGGTTCGTGGCGCGAGGCCTGGCGCCGACGGCGCATCGTCCACGGACTGGCGTTCCTCTCCTGGGTGCCGCTGGGTGCGTTGCTCGCGGCCGGTGGCGCGCGCGGAGGCTCGGTCGGATTCGGCGGGGAGATCGGTCCCTGGCCCACGCTGCTCACGCAGGCCGACGCGCTCGTGATGTACCTTGGCCGTGCCGCATGGCCGGCGGCGCTGGTCTTTGACCACGGTCCGGCCAGCGCCGACTGCATCCGGGATATCCGTGCGGTCGTGCCGCAGGGCCTGCTCGTACTCGCCCTGCTCGGTGCGACGGCCTGGGCGCTCTTGCGGCGGCCCGCGGCGGGGTTCCTCGGTGCCTGGTTTTTCCTCATCCTCGCACCGACCTCGAGTGTCGTGCCGGTCATCACGCAGATGCGCGCCGAGCACCGCATGTACCTGCCGCTCGCGGCCCTGGTCGTGGGGCTGGTCATCCTCCTCCTGCGGTTGTCCGGCCGCCGTCTGTGGGCGCTGGTCGCGCTCGCGGCGGTGGCCCTCGCCGCCACCACGGTCGCGCGCAACCGTGTCCATGCCACGGCCCTCGCGCTCTGGACCGACACCGCGGCGCGGGCCCCGGCGAATCCACGCGCCCACTACAACCTCGGCTTCGAGCTCGCCGCGGCCGGCCGGCGCACCGAAGCCGTGGCAGCCTACACGCGCGCAGTCACACTCGACCCGCGCTACGTCCTCGCGCGGGTCAATATCGCGACGCTGCTCACGCTCGACGGACGGGCTGCCGAGGCGCTGCCGCACGCGCAAGCCGCGGCCGGGCTCGACCCGGATTCGGCCACGGCCCTCGGCGTGCTCGGCCGGGCGCGCTTCGAGACAGGCGATGCGCCCGGCGCGATCGACGCGTTTGCCCGGGCCGTACAACTCGCTCCCGACGACGAGGGTGCGCGGCGCAATCTCGGCCTCGCGCTCCTCCGTCGCGGCGAACCGGAGCGGGCGCTCGAGCACCTCGAACGCGCCGCCGCCCTGCGACCCGACGCAGACCTGCTCGTGTCGATCGCGGGTGCGCACCATGCCCTCGGCCGCACCGCCGAGGCTCGTCGCAGTCTCGAGGCGGCCGTCCGCCTGCGGCCCGGGCACGGCATGGCGCATTTTCAGCTCGGACAGCTTCTCGTCGAGAGCGGCGATCCGGAGAAGGCGGTCCCGCACTTCGAGGAGGCGGCACGCGCGATGCCACGGGCCGTGCCTCCGCTCTACAATCTCGGGCTCACGCTCCACGCGACGGGCCGGACGGAGGAGGCGATTCGATGCTTCGAAAAAGTCCTCCTGCTGGACCCGCGCGACACCGGCGCGGCGGAGATGCTGCGAGCCCTCCGCGCGGAAGAGCGCTAGCGGCCTGCCATGCACTTCGAAACTCGACTCCGCAGGTAGGGCGCGCTCTCCGAGCGCGCCGAGAACATCGATGTGCCCTCGCGGCGGGTTCGGAGAACCCGACCTACCGCATCAGCGGCGGCGGCGTGGGTTTGGGGCGGGTGATGAAGGCGACGATCACCGCGAGAAACCCGCCGAGCGCGAGGATCAGGCTCGCCCCGAGCGCGGGCATGAGCAGCGCGCGCATCACGCCCGAGCTCAGCGTCATGACCGCCTCGACCCACGCGATCGGCGTCTCGGGCGGCAGGTCCGTCGTCGCGATGCTGTGGACCATGCCGGCGCCGATGCTGATCACGATCACGGCGAAAAGACTGCCGATCGCGCCCGCCACGAGGCAGGGCACACCGAGCCATAGAAGCAGACCACGAAAACTTCGCACCGCGCAGAGCACGATGAAGAGCGCAAGCGCAGCCGGCACGACCGGGCTCCAGCGCCCGAGCATCTCGGCGCGTCGCACGAAGGCGCGCGCGCCGTCCATGCGGACGATCATGCCCTCGGGTCCGCCCAGGTCGCCGAGCCCCTCGAACAGGGCCACCGTATCCGGAATGTCCTGCGCCATCGTGCGACTGAGTTCGCCGAAACGCTCGAGCGTGGCCGCCATCTCGTCGGGCGTCGGCTGGCAGAGGACCGGCAGGCCGAACGACGCCTCCCACTGTTCGGGCGTGCACGGCGGCTTGCGCGCGAGCAGGGCGGCGTAGGCCTCGGTCATCGACGCGCCGGCCAGTCGTTGTTTCACCTCGACCAGAGAGACCACCGGACCGGTGAACGCGCCCTCGCCGTGGAGAAACTGCTCCGTCTCGTCGAGCACGCGCTCCACTTCGGCGCGCATGATCGAGACCGGCACCGCGCCGCCGATCAGGGTCGACCAGTCCTCGGCATCGAGCTGGCGCACCGTATCCACAAACATACGTTCCGGTCCCTCGAGTTCCCCGCCCTCCGCGGCTGCGCCCTCGCGCGTCTCGGCCACGAGCCGGAGCGATTCGCCCACGAGTTCCGGCACGCGCTCGTAGGCGCGCTCCTCGACGAGCACTTCCTTGTAGATCCCGGCGCGCAGCCCGAGGGTCGCGCACGGCCGGAGAAACACGACCGCAAGCGTCGCGAGGACGAACACGATGGCCGCGATCGCGGCCAGGAATCGGAGCAGGATTCGCATGGTGTGGGTGATCCGAGCCCGGCGCGGCGGGACGACCGCGACCGACAGGAGCGATCCTCCAGCGCCGCGTCTCCGAGGCGAGCCGAGAGTCGCCGGGGCAGCCGGGCGCACGCCGCCTCCGGACCCAGCCCCCGGGCGGCGGCCATTGCGTCATTGCCAGCCGGCCCGGTCGTTTCGCATGCTGGCGGATCCAGTCCTCCGATCATCCATGAGCGCCGAGTCCACCGACACCACCGCGTCGTCGTCTTCGCACACGGGAGCCGCCCCGGCCGCCCCGAGCGATTTCATCCGCGACATCGTCGCCCAGCACGTGGCCGAGCAGCGCTACCCCGGGATCGTGACGCGCTTCCCGCCCGAACCCAACGGCTACCTCCACATCGGCCACGCCAAGTCCATCTGCCTGAACTTCGGCATCGCCCGCGAAAACAACGGCCGGTGCAACCTGCGCATGGACGACACCAACCCGACCAAGGAGGACGTCGAGTACGTGGAGTCGATCATCCGCGACGTGCGCTGGCTCATCGAGGGCTGGGCCGACCACAACCTCGCGTTCAAGGAACACGGCGTGCCGCCGGAGACCCGATCGGTGAATGGTGCGACCGACTTCTTCATGGCGCCCGTCTGCCCGGCCCCGGCCGGCACACCGGGGATCGAACCATTCTTCGCCAGCGACTACTTCGACCAGATCCACGCCTGCGCGGTGCGCCTCATCGAGAAGGGCCGGGCCTACGTCTGCGACCTCTCACCCGAGGACACGGAAAAATACCGCGGCGCGCCCGACCGCCCCGGCACCGACAGCCCCTACCGCAACCGCCCGGTCGCGGAAAACCTCGACCTCTTCGCGCGCATGCGCGCCGGCGAGTTCCCCAACGGCGCGCGCACCCTCCGCGCAAAGATCGACATGGCCTCGCCCAACATCTGGCTGCGCGACCCCGTGCTCTACCGCATCAAGCACGCCGCGCATCACCAGACCGGCGACGCCTGGTGCATCTATCCGATGTACGACTTCGCGCATTGCCTGAGCGACTACATCGAGGGCATCACGCACAGCATCTGCACGCTCGAGTTCGAGGTGCACCGTCCGCTCTACGACTGGCTGCTCGAGAGCCTCGACCTGCCGCGCCCGCTGCCGCGCCAGTACGAGTTCGCGAAACTCATTCCCAGCCACATGATCGTCTCGAAGCGCAAGCTCATCCACCTCGTCAACGAGAAGGTGGTGAGCGGCTGGGACGACCCGCGCCTGCCCACGATCAGCGGCATCCGCCGGCGCGGCGTGCCCGCCGCGGCACTACGGCGCTTCGCCATCGGCGTGGGCGTGACGAAGTTCAACAGCCTCACCGACATCGCCGTCTACGAGCACGTCGTGCGCGACGAGCTGAACGCCGCCGCCCTGCGCCGCCTCGCCGTGCTCGATCCGATCAAGCTCGTGCTGACCAACATCCCGGCCGGCCAGGTGATCGAGGTCGACGCGACCGACAACCCCCAGGACGAGCACCCGACCACACGCAAGGTGCCCTTCGGCCGTGAGATCCTCATCGAGCGCGATGATTTCGCCGAGGTGCCGCCGCCGAAGTATTTTCGCCTCAAGCCCGGCGGCGAGGTGCGCCTCAAGTACGCGTGCATCATCCGCTGCGACGAGGTCGTGAAGGACGCCGCGGGCAACATCATGGAGATCCGCTGCACGGCCGACCTCGACAGCCGCACCGGCGGGCCGAACGCTGCGAAGAAGGTCAAGGGCACGATCCACTGGGTCAGCGCCAGCCACGCCGTGAGCGCCGAGGTCCGACTCTACGACCGCCTCTTCACGGCGGCCGAGCCCGACGCGGACGGCGAGTTCACCAAACACCTCAACCCCGACTCGCTCAAGGTCGTGCAGGCGCGGCTCGAGCCCTCGCTCGCGGTCGCGACGAGCGCACAGCGTTTCCAGTTCGAGCGCCTCGGCTACTTCACGATCGACCCCGAAGACTCGCGGCCGGACGCGCTCGTCTTCAACCGCACGATCTCCCTCAAGGACACCTGGGCGAAGAGTTAAGCGCGGATCCGGCCGCCGCGCCGGCGCTCAGGCACCAGCGGCGGATCGCGTCACAGCCGCGGCCACGACCGCGCCGAGGCGCGCGATGCCGTCGTCGATGCGCGACTCGTGCGCGTTGCTGAAATTCAGGCGCAGGGTGTTGCGGCGCGGCTCGCCCACCCAGAAGGACTCGCCCGGCACGAACGCGACTTTTGACTTCATCGCCTCGTGCAGCAGGGCGAGCGCGTCCATCCGCTCCGGCAGCGTCACCCAGAGGAAAAGCCCGCCCTCAGGCCGCGTCCACGTGCACCCGTCCGGCAGATGGCGGGCGAGGGCCGCAAGCATCATGTCGCGACGCCGGCTGTAGACCTCGCAGAGACGCGCCACGTGCTGCTCGAGCGCGCCCGGTGCCTTGACGCACTCGAACGTGATGCGCTGCGTGAAGGTCGAGGTGTGCAGGTCGGTGGCCTGCTTGGCCGTGACGATCTTCTCGAAGAGCGCGCGTTCGGAGTTGACCAGCCACGCCACGCGCAGGCCCGGCGCGAGGATCTTGCTCGTCGTGCCGAGGTAGACCCACGGCACGCCCTCCGCGCCGGAGACGAGAGCCGGCTGCGGCAGGCCCTCGAAGCGCAGACGCCCGTACGGATCGTCCTCGACGACGAGCAGACCGTGCTCGCCCGCGATGCGCAGGATCTCGGCGCGGCGCTCCGGCGCCAGGCTCGTGCCGGTGGGATTCTGGAAGTTCGGGATCAGGTAGAGGAACTTCGGCCGGCGGGGCGCACGCGCGATCGCCTCGCGCAGCGCGCCCGGCTGGATGCCACGATCGTCGGAGGTCACGCCGACCACGTGGGCCTCGTAGGCGCGAAACGCCTGAAGCGCGCCGAGGTAGGCGGGATTTTCCGTCAGCACGACATCGCCGGGATCGAGCATCACCTTGCCGAGCAGGTCGAGACCCTGCTGCGAACCGTGCGTGATCACGACCTGCGACGGATCTGCGGACAGGCCGACCCAGTCAACCAGGTGGCGCGTGACCCATTCGCGCAGCGGCCGGTGTCCCTCCGTCGTGCTGTATTGCAGCGCGGCCGGCCCCTCCCCGCCGCCCAGCACCACGGCGGCGGCCATCATGGCCGACTCGACTGGAAACAACTCCGGCGCCGGCAGACCACCGGCGAAGGAGATGATCTCGGGCGACTCGGTCACCTTGAGGATCTCGCGGATCGCACTGGGGCGCATGCCGGCCGCGCGCACGGCGAAGGTGAGCGCGGACGCGTCGCGCGACATGGGGATCGGCGTGCTCATGGCCGATCCTCCGTTCGGTGCCGGCGCAGGATCGAACCTGAGCGCACGCGCGACGCCGCTACGGCCTCGGCGACCGCGCCGAATTGCACGACGAGGAAGTCGTGCATCGGCTCGGTGCGCGTCAGGCTGCCCCACAGGTGGGCGAAGCCAAATTGCGGCGTGGCCACGAACTGGGTCCGTGTTTCTGGCGTGTCGGTGTGCATGGTGGTGGTCGGTTTCTTGAGAAACCCCACCGGGACCGGGAACCAGAGGCGCCAAACAAAAAGCCCCTCCGGTGCTGGCACCGGAGGGGCGGAAAGTCTTGGGTGACCTCACATCCCTCGCGGCGCGCGCGTAACGACGACGGCGACGGCCGAAATCGCGGAGGCGATGACGGAGGTCGAGACGAGCGTGGTCGTGGCGCTGAGGATCATGTGAGTGGTCGGAGGACGCCGGACTCCATCGGCCGAGTCAAGCCCGACTTGAGCGCCCGCCCCAAACCTCACCCGATTCGCTGCGGCCCGCGCCCCCCGCCCACACCCGGCGAGGCCGCGAGTCCGCCGTCCGCGGCAGAGCCCGCAAGCCGCCCGGCGCCCGACCGCCGCGATCGCCAAGAGTCCGCCCTCGCAGCGAGCACTCGCCGCCAGCGTCCCGCTGTCTGCCATCTGCGACCACGCTCGCTACCCGCTGTTCCCATTCGCCCTCCCGCGCTCCTCCTCCGCCCGCGCTCGCTGGCCGCCGCCGCTGGCCGCCGCCGCTGGCCGCCGCCGCTGGCCGCCGCCGCGGGCCAAGCCATGTAACGGTCGTTACATGGCTTGGCCAGCGAGCCCGGCGGCGGGAGTTGAGTCGGGCGCGATGACGCTCGCGTCGCATCGGTCG
>Ga0315910_10004857_pt1 | contig 11132 bp, 10 predicted proteins | sample EdamamesoilMG_FD_204470 | JGI IMG/M metagenome (GOLD analysis project Ga0315910, IMG submission 204470) | Garden soil microbial communities collected in Santa Monica, California, United States - Edamame soil | ecosystem: Environmental > Terrestrial > Soil > Garden | place: USA: California...
TTCTTCTCCAGGGTGGTCTCGTTCATGTACAGGCGGCGCGAGAGCTCGACCTGGAGGGCGTGCTGGTTCCGTTCGGGACGACCGTAGTAGGCGGTCGTGAAGCCGCCTCGGTAGGGGTCGTCGTGCACGACCGTCCAGCCGCGAGGGCGGGCGACCTGCTCGGGGACCTCGATGATCACGCCGGCGGCCGTGGTTCGACCCCGGCTGCCCGGGACGACATCCGCTCGATCGCGCCCGGTGTCGGAATGTCCCGGGCGCCCGCGGCTCGGCATCGAGTGCCCGGCGAGCAGGATCACAAAGCCAAACTTGGCGCGTTTCGCCGCCAGCAGCTCGGTCAGGCACTGATGATAGGGCCGGTAGTAGGTGACGAGCCGGCGCTCGAGCTCGTCGCGCGAGAGCGGTTGATAGAGCGCTCGCTGGCCTTCGGTCGTGTCTCGCCAGATCAGGCCGTGGGGGGCCCGCTGCGCGCTGCCACCGACGACGGCCAGAGGATCCACGTCCTGCTCGCTGCGGTTGAGATCGCACACGTAGCGGCTGTGCTCGGCGACGAGCAGGGTCGCACCGACGTCCGGTGCGCCCGCGTACAGCTGATCGACATACAGATCGGCGTCCACGCCGATGGAGCGAGCCGGAGCCGCGAGGCTCGGAAGCGTCAGGGCATCCACGCTCAGCCCGGCGTGGGGCACCTCGACGACGACCGGCGTCTCCGCCGCGCGAGGTGCGATCACCTTGAACGACACAGTCCCGAGTCCTCTGCTGGTTGGTCGCGTAACAGTCGTCCCATTCCGGTCACAATCTAGAGGTTAGCCCCAGCAGGGGGTAGGTCTTTCGGACGCGGGTCGGTTCGACCCAGGTCGAGCCACGCCCGGATCACGCCCGCGGATGGGATTTTCGGTATTGCTCGGCGACCCTCGCCGACGAGACGTAGGTGTAGATCTCGGTCGTGACGATGTCCGAGTGACCGAGGAAGGTCTGGACGGTGCGCAGGTCGGCTCCGCCCGCCAGCAGATGCGTCGCGAAGGAGTGGCGCAGCCGGTGGGGGTGAACGCGCCCCGGGAGCCCGGCGCTGCGCGCATAGCGCCCCACCAGCTTCCACACCATCTGTCGCGTCCAAGCCGTGCCGCGCGGGCTGTGAAACACGAGCCCGTTGCTGCTGCCGCGGCGCGGCGGGGGCTGGGCGGCGAGGTGCGCTTCCAGGTGACCGAGCGCGACCTCGCCGAGGGGCACGACGCGCCGCTTGCCACCCTTTCCGAAGGCAGTGAGCACGCCGCGGGCCAGGTCGACGTCTCGCAGCTTCAGCTGGGTCAGCTCCGAGACGCGCAGGCCCGACGAGTACATCAAGCTCAGCATCGCGCGATCGCGCAAGCCGCGCGGCTTGGTGACGTCCGGGGCGTCGAGCAGCGCCAGCACGTGCTCCAGGGGCAACGGTCGAGGCAGCCGCCGGCCCAGGCGGGGCCGCGCGGCGAGCCGGGTCGGATCGCGACGCACCTGATTTTCCTGCAGCAGAAAGCGCATCAGTCCGCGCAAGGCCGACAGGTGGCGCGCGGCGCTGCGCGGCGAGAGCCCGCGCTGGGCCAGGCTCTGCAGCCACTCGCTGACCACGCCCAGATCGACCGCCTCGAAGTCGCGGATGCCCTGCGTCTCGAGAAACTGGCCGAAGCTCGTCAAGTCGCGGCCGTAGGACTCGACGGTATTGCGGCTCAGCCCACGCTCGACGCGCACGTGGGTGAGGAAGACGTCGAGCAGCGCCGCGATGGCCACGCTGGGACGCTAGCGCCGGGGCGCGCGCCCTGCCAAGAAGTCGTCAACCCCGGCCAGCGGCGGCCTCAACCCCGGCCAGCGGCGGCCTCAACCCCGGCCAGCGGCGGCCTCAACCCCGGCCAGCGGCGACGAGGCGGGTGAGCAGCTCCGTCGGATCATCCTCGCGCATCAACGACTCACCGATCAGCGCGGCGTCGGCGGACGAGGCGGCCACGGCGCGCACGTGCTCGGGGGCGCGCAAGCCCGACAGGTGGACGCGCGTGACGCTCGCCGGCAGCTCGCCGAGCACGCGCCGGGCGAGCTCCGCGTGCATGGCGAGCGTATCGAGGTCGCGCGTGTTCACGCCCACGAGTGTCGCCCCCGCGTCCAGCACCAGCGCGACCTCTTCGGGGGCGTGCACCTCCGCCAGCACCTCCAGCTCGCGCTCGCGCGCGGCGGCCACCAGGCTCGCGAAACGCTCGGCCGTCAGGCAGCGGGCGATCAACAAAACCGCGTCCGCGCCGTGAGCCCGGGCGAGATCGAGCTGGCATTCGTCGATCACGAACTCCTTGCACAGGATGGGCAGGGACGTCGCGCCCCGCGCCAGCGCCAGGTGCTCGTAAGAACCGTCGAAGTGCTTCGCGTCGCACAGCACGCTGATCATGTCCGCGCCGCCGCGCTCATAGGCGCGCGCGCGCGCTTCGACGCCGAGCGCCGTCGAGAGCGCGCCGGCCGAGGGCGAGCGCCGCTTGATCTCGGCGATCAGGCGCAGGCGCTCGCCGGGCTCGCGCGAGAGCCGGACGGGGCGGCGCGCGGGCGCCGGCGGCAGGGGTAAACGCCGTAGCGTCTCCAGCTCGCGGCGCTTGTCTTCGATGATTTGCCCGAGGACGCCGGCCATCAGCGCGCCCCCGCCGCAGGGGTAGCGGCGCGCGCGGCGCGCTGGCTCGCTTCGGACCAGGCCGCCAGCGTGCGCAGCGCGGCGCCGCTCGCGACGGTCGAACGAGCGAGCTCGGTCGCCTCCAGCAAGGAGATGCCGCGCGCCAGCGCCAGCGACGCCGCCGCGTTCAGCAGAAACGCAGGCGCAGCGGGGTGCGCCTCGCCCGCCAGCACGCGCCGGATGATGAGCGCGTTCTCCTCGGGCGAGCCGCCGGCGATGGCGCCCGGCGCGCTCGCCTCGAAGCCGAAATCGCTCGGCGTGAGCACGCGCTCGCGCACCGCTCCGCTCGAGACCAGGCTGACACGGGTGGGCGCATACGGGCTGATCTCGTCCAGTCCGTCCTCGGCGTGCACCACCCAGGCTTCCACCCCCAGATCCGCCAAGGCGTCGGCCATGATGCGCCGCGCCTGGTCGGAGTAGGCACCGACGAGCTGATGGGTGGCGCGCGCCGGGTTGGCGAGCGGCCCGAGCATGTTGAAGATGGTCCGCACCCCGAGCTCGCGGCGCGGCGGCCCCGCGTGTTTCATGGCGGGATGGTGGGCAGGCGCGAACAGGAAGGCGATGTTCGCCTCGGCCAGCACTCGGGCCTGGGCCTCGGGCGGCACCTCGAGCGCGACGCCGAGCGCCGCCAGCACGTCGGCGCTGCCCGAGCGGCTGGAGGCCGCGCGATTGCCGTGTTTGGCCACCGGCACGCCAGCCGCCGCCACGATCAGCGCGGCGCCGGTGGAGACGTTGACGGTCCCCAGGCCATCGCCCCCGGTCCCGCAGGTGTCGAGCACCAAGGGCAGGGCGTGCTCCACCGTCACCATGCTCGCGCGCATCGCTCGTGCGGCGGCGCCGACCACCGTGGCGCTCTCCCCGCGCAGGTGCAGCCCGACGAGCAGCCCCGCGATCTGCGCAGGGGGCCATTCGCCGCGGAAGATCGCGTCGAAGACCTGCCGCGCCGTCTCGGCGCCGAGCCCCGCCGGAGCCGCGAGCTCGGCGAGAACCTCTGGAAATTTCGGTTGTTTCATCCTGATCGTGCCCGCAGTCGCTCGAGCCAGTTGGAAAATAGCCGGTCTCCGTCGCGGCTCAAAACGGATTCGGGATGGAACTGGACCCCCTCGATCGCCAGCTGGCGGTGCTCGAGCCCCATGATTTCGCCCTCGGCCGAGCGCGCCGTCACCCGCAGCGTGGACGGCAGGCTGCTCGGCTCGACCAGCAGGGAATTGTAGCGGGCCATCGACGCCGGCGCGGGCAACCCGCGAAACAGGCCGGTCCCGTCGTGCTCGACGGCGCAGGTCTTGCCGTGCATCAGCCGCCCGCCCCCGACCACGCGCCCCCCGTAGGCGTGGGCGATCGCCTGGTGGCCGAGACAGACCCCGAGCAACGGCACGCGCCCTGCGAAGTGGGCGATCACCGCCAGCGTGACGCCGGCGTCGAGCGGCGTGCCCGGCCCCGCCGAGAGCAACACGCCGTCTGGAGCGAGCGCCTCGATCTCGGCTGGCGTCGTGCGGTCGTTGAGCAGCACGCTGCAGCGCGCGCCGAGCCCTCCCAGCACGTGCACCGTGTTGTAGGTGAAGGAGTCGTAGTTATCGACGATCACCACGTGCGCCGCGTCGGTCGCCATCAGCCGACCCACAGCAGCACGCCGAGCAGCAGCAGCCACACCGCGCCCAAGTAGTGCCAGTACTGCACGCAGAACGTCACGCCGTCGTGCCGTGAGCTCGAATAGTCGCGGCGCCCCAGGCGCGCGTGGACCACGAGCAAGGGAACGAAGCCGCCCAGCACGTGTGCGGCGTGCAGGCCGACCAACAGGTCGTAGCAGTAGATGAACAGTGACAGGGAAGCGTGAGCGCCTTCGATGGCCGTGAGGACGCGCACGTTCCAGGCCTGCACGATCAGAAAGCCGAGCGCCGCGCCGCCCCCCAGGCGCCAACCGCGCAAGGCCTCGGTGAAGCGGTTGCCCCGGACGGCGTTGAGCCCCGCTTGCAGCTCGAAGCTCACCACGCCGAGCAGCAGCGTGCTGGCGGCCGTCCCCCACGGCAGACCGTGCTGCTCGGGGGCGCGCCACGACGCGACCTGGTGGTGCGTGAACAACACGGCGAGCGAGGCCGCGATGAAGAGCACGCTGAGCGAGACCAGCAGGATGATCATGCCGAGCTGCCCCAGGGAGGCGTCGGCGATGCGCCGGCGCTTGGCGTTCGATGAATCGAGGGGCACGGCGTGGGTTCCGCTGCGGACGTTAGGGCGCTGGCGCGTCGAGCGCGAGCGCGATCTCCTCGCGCACCGTGGCGTCCGCTTCGAGCGCGAGCGCATCCGTCAGCGTCCGGCGCGCGGCCGCGCCTCCGATGCGTCCGAGCGCCCAGGCCACGTGCCCACGCACCAGCGCGCTCACGTTCTGAGCCAGCGCGCGCGTCAACGGCTCGATCGCGCTGGGCGACCGGGTGTTGCCCAGCGCGACCGCGGCGTTGCGCTGCAGCTGGACGCGATTGACGCGGCCGATGGCGCGTTTGCGCACCAGGCGGCGGTAGCCGGACGAGGTCAGCTCGAGCAACGCCACGAGCTCGATCTGGTCCAGCGCCGGCTTCTCTGCGAGCCCGGCGTCGAGCGGCCGGGGCCGCGACGATCGATTGAACGGACACACCTCCTGGCACACGTCGCAGCCAAAAACCCACGTGCCGATCGCGGCCCGCAGCTCGCGCGGCATGGCGCCTTTGAGCTCGATCGTCAGGTACGAGATGCAGCGCCGCGCGTCGAGCGTGTAGGCGACGACGAAAGCGCGCGTCGGGCAGGCGTCGAGGCAGGCGCGGCAGCTGCCGCAGCCGGCGGCGATCGGCTCGCTCGGGCGCAGCTCCAGGTCGACGAGCAGCTCGCCCAGCAGCACGTAGCTGCCCAGTCCGGGCGCGATGCTCATCGTGTTCTTGGCGCTGAAGCCGATGCCCGCGCGCCGGGCCGCTTCACGCTCGAGCAGCGGCGCCGTGTCCACGCAGGGCCGCGCGTGGACGGGCCGCCCCGACAGCTCGGCGCAGCGATCGGCGAGCAGGCGCAGCCGCTCCTTCATCACGCCGTGGTAGTCGGCGCCGCGGGCGTAACGCGCCACGCGTCCGACCAGCGGCAGCGCTCGTCCAGCGCGGCCATGGCCCTCCTCGGCGTGTCCGCGCGCGTACGGCAGCGCCACCACCACCAGGCTACTCGCGCCCGGCAGCAAGGCGCCGGGATCGGCCCGACCATCGCCAGCCATGAACGCCATGTCCCCGTGGTGGCCCGCGGCCAGCCAACGTTCGAGGGCGCTGCCCGCATCGCCGAACGGCTCGACCGGGCAGAACCCGACCCGGGCGAAGCCGAGCGCGAGGGCCGCGTCACGGATGGCGTCGGCCAGGCGCTTCGGATCGAGCGCGGGCGCCTCGCTGGCAGGGCCTGCCAGGTCTCGATCCGGCGGCTCGTGCCGCGCGGCACCTGCCGGCAAACCCATGCCCACGGGGTCGGCGCTCGGGGAGCTCACGGAATACATCGAGGCCGTCTTTTACGCACTATTTCAATGGGGCTCTCGGGGCGGCCTTGCGCTTTGGAGAAGGTTCGGGGAATAACGCCGGGCGCTCGTCGGTCCAGGGGCGGCACGGACCCCAACCATCCGCCCATGCGGGGAAAAACTTGTGATCGAAATACAAGAGTTATGCAAGTACTACGGGCAGCGCCGGGCCATCGGCCCCCTGTCTGCCCGTATCGAGAAGGGTGAGGTCATCGGGCTTCTCGGCCTCAACGGCGCAGGGAAAACCACGACGCTCCGGGTACTCGCGTGTGACCTGCTGCCCTCGTCCGGAACGGTGAAGGTGGGCGGGATCGACGTCGTCGAGCGCCCCGAGGAGGTGCGCCGCAAGATCGGTTACCTCTCGGATCGACCCCCGCTGTACGACGAGATGCGCGTCCGCGAGTACCTGCAATTCGCCTATGAGCTGCGCGGTAAGTCGTCGGCCGACGGCAAGAAGCGCGTGCCAGCCGTCGCCGAGCGCCTCGGGCTCGAGCGCGTGATCGACGATCCGGTGTTCTCGCTCTCGCATGGCTATCGCCAGCGCGTCGGCATCGCGCAGGCCGTCGTGCACGAGCCCGAGCTGGTGGTGCTCGACGAGCCGATCAGCGGGCTGGATCCGGTGCAGATCGTGGAGATGCGCGCGCTGGTTCGCCAGCTCGGCGAGACGCACACGGTGATCGTCTCCAGCCACATCCTCTCCGAGATCAGCGAGACGTGCGATCGGTTGCTCGTGCTGCGCGACGGAGTCATCGTCGCCTCAGGCACCGAGGAAGAGCTGTCGCAGAGCTTGCTGGAAGGGATCCGCATCGAGCTCACGGTGCGGGCCGAGAGCAGCGATCTGGCGCGTATCCTGGGCGTGCTGCGGGCCATCCCGGACGTGGGCAGCGCGGGGGCCATCGCCGCCCTCGAGCGTGGCGCGCGCGTCCAGAGCTTCGAGATCCAGGCCAAACGCGACGTGCGTGAGCAGGTCGGTGTCAGCTTGCTGCAGGCGGGCTTCCCGCTGCTCGCGATGCAGCGCACCGAGAGCGAGCTGGAGGACGTGTTCCTGCGGCTCGCGGGCGGTACGCGGCCGAACGCTGCCAAGTCGGAGGTGTCATGAGTCGAGCAGTCCTGATCGCCCGGCGCGAGCTATCGGCATATTTCCGCTCGCCGCTCGGCTCCGTCGTCATCGCGAGCGCACTCTTGCTCGACGGCATCCTGTTCTACTGGCGCTCGCTCTCGCAGCGCCTGCTCTCGGGTGAGGCGCTGGCCGAGTTCTTCTGGTGGACGAGCGGCGTCACGATCACCGCGGCCTTGTTCCTGGCGATGCGCCTGGTGGCCGAGGAGCGGCAGACGGGTACGTTCACGCTGCTCAACACCGCGCCGCTGCGCGAGTGGGAGATCATCCTCGGCAAGTACCTGTCGGTCTTCGCCATGGTCTTGATCCTGCAGCTGCTGTCCCTCTACATGCCGCTGCTGCTCCTGGTGAACGGCAAGGTCAGCCTGGGCCACATCGCCGTCGGTTATCTCGGTGAGGTGTTGCTCGGCGGCGCGGCGGCAGCGATCGGGCTGTTCGCCTCGACGCTGACCCGCTCTCAGCTGGTGTCGATCGTCGTCGGCGCCGCGATCGTGGTGGTGATGCTCGTGTTCTGGGTGCTGGCCCAGGCGATCGATCCTCCGCTCAACAAGTTCTTGGCGGCGGCGGCGCTGCACCACGCCAACTTCCGCCCCTTCCAGTTCGGCATCCTCGAGCTCGGAGCGACGGCGTACTACCTCAGCGTGGCGTATTTGTTCCTGCTCGGCGCAGTGAAGATTCTGGAGGCCCGACGATGGCGGTAGAGGGCAAGCCGCAGAGCGCGGCAACGGCAAAGACGGTTCCCCCGGCGCGCGGCTCGAGCGGCGCGGCGGGCGGGGCGCCCGCCTGGGCGGCGCCGGTTTACCTGGTGGGGCTCGCGCTGCTCTACCTGGGCGAGCGCGTCATCGTCACCGAAGACAAGCTGAAGATGGCCGTGAGCGTGCTCGGCGTCGCGCTGCTGCTCGTGGGGACGGTCGTGCGCTTCTTGCCGAATTTCCGCGGCACGGGCGAACGCGCGTCGATCGAGCGGCTGCTCGGCGGTCTCAGCGTGGTCGGCGTGGTCGGCGTGCTGTTCTATTTCGCGAGCACGACCACCGGCACCGACCTGCTCGGCATCTCCAGCCTGGAGGCGAAAGCGCGCGGCCGCGTCGAGAGCCTGCTGTTGATCGCATGGGTGACCCTGATCACGGTCAGCGTGGTGCCGATGTTGTTCGCCGAGGCGGCGATGTTCCCGATGCGCAACGCCACTCACCTGGAGGCGCGCCGCGTCAAGGCCGCCGCCGCGAGCGGCTTCGCGCTCGCCTTGGCCGCCGCCTACAGCGCGCTGTTCGTGTTCGCGGCGAGCCAGACCAAAGCGCAGGCGGACTACTCCTACTTCAAGACGTCCGAGCCGGGCAGCTCGACCCGCAAGATGGTCGAGAGCTTCGGCGAGCCGTTGAAGATCACGGCCTTCTTTCCGGACGTCAGCGACGTGCGCGGAGAGGTGGCAGGGTACCTGACCGAGCTGACCCGTGGCGTGCCGAACGTGGAGCTCGTGGTCGTCGATCGCTACCTCGACCCGAAGCTCGCCAAGGAGCTCAAGGTGTTCAGCGACGGCACGATCGTGTTCGCCAAGGGCGATACGACGAAGACGCTGACGGTCGGCGCCGAGATGCAGACCGCACGCCCCAAGCTCAAGACGCTCGACAAGGACGTGCAGGAACAGCTCTACAAGCTGCTGCGCTCGCGGCGCGTGGCGTACCTCACGGTCGGCCACGGAGAGATGAACGGCGCCACCAACGAGGACAAGGCGAAGGGGCGCTCGGCGGACATCCTGCAGGAGATCCTGCGCAGCCAGAACTATCAGATCCGCAACCTCGGGCTCGGTCAGGGCCTCGGCAAAGAGGTGCCGGAGGACGCGGAGCTGGTGGTGGTGCTCGGTCCGACCGAGCCGTTCGCCGGCGAGGAGCTCGATTCGCTCCGTCGCTACGTGGATCGGGGCGGACACCTGCTGCTCGCGCTGGACGCCGACTCGGTCACCAACGAGCTGGGGGGGCCCGCCGGGCAGACGGAACCGGCAGCGGTCCCCGCGGCCGCGCCGGCCGTGCCCGAGAAGGCGCTGGACGACCTCGCCAAGGTGGTGGGCCTGTCGTACTCGCCGGTGATGCTGGCGAACGACAGCCAGCACGTGCGGCGGCGCGCCAACAACAGCGACCGCTCGCTGCTGATCAGCAACCGCTTCTCCTCGCACGCCTCGGTCTCCACGCTGAGCCGAAACGCGAGCCGAGCGGCGCTGATTTTCGCGCGCACAGGCTCACTGGTCGCGGTCCCGAACACGGACCTGAAGGTCGACATGGCCGTGCGGGCCATGGGCGGCACCTTCGCGGACGTGAACCAGAACTACGAGTACGACAAGGACGAGAAGAAGGACACCTACAACCTGGCCGCGGCGGTCAGCAAGGCGTTGCCCGCGCCGGCGTCTGCCGACGCGGAGAAGAAAGACCAACCAGCGCCCAAGGAGATGCGGGCTTTCGTGGTCGCGGACGCCGACAGCGTGAGCGATCTGCTGATGTCGAACTTCGGCCCGAATCGCTTGCTGCTGATGGACGCGATCCGCTGGCTGGGTGGTGAAGATAGCTTCGCTGGCGAAGTGAACGACGAGGAAGACGTGCGCATCGAACACAGCAAACAGAAGGATCTCGTCTGGTTCTACAGCACCATCGTGGGGGTGCCGGCGCTGGTGCTCGGCCTGGGTCTCACGGTGGCCCGGCGCGCGCGCCGCACCAGCAAGGTGGTGGCGTGATGCTGCGAGGTAGCCTGGGGTTGCACGTCGGTTTGTTCGTCGCCGCGTCGGCGCTGGCTCTGCGCGCCTGGACGGCCGAGGACGAGCCGAACAAGAAGCCCATCGCGGCCGAGCTGTGGTCGGGGCGCGTGACGGACGTGTCACGCATCGAGTACCGCACGGACAAGAAGCTGGTCGTGCTCGAGCCCAAGGAGGACGAGGGCGGCCGCTACTTCGTCGGCACCATCGAGCCGCTGGCGACTGCCAAGCCGAAGGCTGCTCCGGACGCCGGCGCGCCTCCGCCCGGTCATCCGCCTCACGAGGTGCCGGAGAGCAAGGAGCCCAAGCGCTTCATCAGCTTGACCAAAGGCAACGAGCTCGCCGAGAGCGTCGCGTCGCTCAAGGCCAGCCGGGTGCTGGGCAAGCTGGCGCCGGAGCGCATCGGCGACTTCGGTTTCGACAAGACCGAGTTCGGGACGCTGGACGTCGTGGTCGGCGGCAAGAAGCACTCGCTCGCGTTCGGCGAAAAGACCCCAGGAGGCAGCGATCGCTACGCGCGGGATACCGCGACGGGCGAGGCCTACGTGATCCCGGGCTTGATCGCGAACGATCTGACCTCGGCGGACAATCGCCTCATCGAGCGCGAGTTTCACGACTTCGGCGAGGAGAAGATCGGCAAGGTCGTGCTCAAGGCCGCCACCGGCGGTCGCGAGGTGGTCCGCCACGCGGTGGAGAAGGACTTCTGGGCGCGCCCGGAGAGCCCCGACACCAAGGACGAGACGGTCAGCAACTGGATGACGAAGGTCGATCGCCTGAAGGTGACCACGTACGTCGAGGCGCTCGATCCGCCGGCGAAGCCCGAGGACGAAGTGGTCAGCCTCGAGTACTGGAGTGACCATGGGCGCAAGCTCGGGTTCATCGAGCTGGTTCGTCGCCCGTCGAAGGACGGCAAGGAGAAGCCGGACTACGTCGCCCGCAGCGAGCGGACGCGCTGGTACGCCACCGTGCTGCGCAGCACTGCGGAGCAGATCGACCAGGATCTGAGCTCGGTGCTCGCGCCCTGAGCTCGGCCGCGCGCGCCCCGAGGGCGCGCGCGGGTCCGCGCCGCCCGGCGGGCGGGCGCGGCGGG
>Ga0315910_10004858_pt1 | contig 11128 bp, 9 predicted proteins | sample EdamamesoilMG_FD_204470 | JGI IMG/M metagenome (GOLD analysis project Ga0315910, IMG submission 204470) | Garden soil microbial communities collected in Santa Monica, California, United States - Edamame soil | ecosystem: Environmental > Terrestrial > Soil > Garden | place: USA: California...
TCGCTGCGCCGACGATGATGTCGGTGGACTTTATGATTTGCCTGATCTCGACATCGGAACTGCTGCTGGTGCCGCGCATGTTCACCTCGAAACGATGGTTGTATTCGTCCGCCACCTCCTGTGCCACGGATTGGCCGCGCTGGCTGGCGAGCCAGGCTTCCGCGCCGCATTTCTCGGCCAGGATCCCGGCACAAATTCCCACCGGACCCGTGCCGCCGAAAATATGCACTTTCCTGCCCTTCAGGTCCGCACCGGTGGATTTCTTCGTTGCCGCCTCGATGCACGCGACCAGCGCCGCGGCCGTCGTGATGGCCCCGCTGGGATCCGCGAAAACCGACACTTCAAACGGCGGCACCATGGCGGCGCGGGCGCGCTGCAACATGTCCATGGCCAGTCCGAACTCGCGTCCGCCGATGAAGATCCCGGTGCGTCTTACCCCGGTCGGGCCGCGCGAGAATATCGTGTCCTGGGTAAGTGCGTGGATTTCTTCCAGGGTCACATTTGCGTAGGGAATGACACCATCAAATGCCGCTTCATAGGCCATATTCACGTCAAACGGGCTTACGTTCTTTGTCGGGTTGAATATATGCAGCAGGAACGGATCGTTCATCAGCTACTCTCCAGAACGTAATTGCCCATGGGACCCGCGCGGACGGCTCAAGCGCGGGCGTGCTGGCGGGCAGCGGTCGTATCAAATCGGATTGCCGCCGGGTGGTTGGCGGCGCGGCATGATACAAAATCAAGCTGCGGATTGTCATCCCAGTGTTTTCGCGCCAGTTCCATGGCGCCGACCGCGGCGGCGGCATCAGGAAAAATTGCAAATCCCGTCGGTCCCCAGGAACTCTGCCCGCATCCGGTCGCGCCGTTCCCGGCCATGAATGCAAGTACCGCGGCGACGTCCGGGCTGGAATACCGTCCTGATTGCCACGCCGAAAAATGCTCCCCCGTGATCGTCTGGATCTCGTTGACCGCCGCACCAAATGCCGGACAGTCGGCTTCCGCCAGGGCAGGCAACATGCGCATCAAGGTAATGCGGCAAAGGTGCGCACTCTGGGATGCCGGCATCATCGGCAGGCGGGAGAACGCCTCGGACTCCTTGTCACCGTGCGCCCCCAGGCGTGAACGGTCCATGACCAGCACGAACCGCCAGGGTTCCGGAACCGGCAGCCGGCTTATGACAGGTGGTATGCGCGTTGCCGGTCCGCGTCCCGCGTCCACCACGAAACCGCCGTGGGAAAAAGTCCCTATGCCGATGCCCGAACGCTGGCCGCGCAGCAACAGGTTCGCCAACTCGTCCACCGTCAATTCAATGCCGGCCAACCGGGCGCAGGCAGTACCGACGGCGAGCGCAATTTGCGTTCCTGAACCCAGTCCGGCATGTTCGGGAATGGCGCGCAGGATTTGCAGGTCAACCCCGCCGGCATGCCCGGCAAAATCAAAAACCGAGCGTGCCACCTTCTCGGCGCGTACCGCCCCCGGACCCGAGCATGCGATTACCGGGTGCGGCGCGGCCAGGACTTCCAGGCACACCCCGTCAACGGCAAGCCCGATACTGCCAAACTGGCGCCCAAGCGAACCGTTCAGGTCGAGAAACCCGAGATGAAGCCGCGCACAGGCGCGCACGTGGATGCTGGATTCCCGGGACACTTCTGCTCCCCTCTGTTTCGCACCGGCTGGACCTGACGGCGCCCTGTAAATGCACGCGCATTCTATCACCCCGGTGTGTGTGTCCCCGCGAAAGAAGCTGTGCGATCAGCGCAATTCCAACTTGGCAGATCCTCACGTATGTTGAGGAATTCACAAGAAAATTGACGGCTTTGGGTTATAATGTTATGAAGCAATTGGGTTTGTGGTCCGACGGCGCTGGCTGGTCCCTCCCCTGTTTAAACAACGGATGACTTCCGTGCCGGGTAACACCCATCCGGGTGGCATATCCCGGCCTCATCAGGACCACCGAAATCATGACAGAACGCATGTTACTGATCGCAGGCCGATCCAGCGAACAGGGAACGTCCCTGAACAAGGGGAAATTGAAGGCGGAGTACCTGCAGGTCACCTCCACAGCGGAGATGAATGAGCAGGACATGGCACGGCTCGATCTGAAGGACGGTGACCGCATCCGCCTCAGCAACGGTGTCGGGGAAGCGACTGTTACCTGCACGCCGCGCAAGGTTACCGACCTGCCGAGCGGCATGATTTTCATGCCCTATGGACCCTCGTCCAGTGAACTCATGGAGTCCGACACCGCCGGCAGCGGCATGCCGATTTCCAAGAACTTCGCCGTGACGGTCGAAAAGGTGATCGGCTGATGAATGCGGCATTCAACCAGGGAGTTGTGAATTCATGAGTGAGAACCTGCGCGTTGTGGAAAATGCCACATGCACATTTTGCGGGTGCGTGTGCGATGACATGATCTTGACGGTGGACGACACGGAAAAGCGCATCGTCAAGGCCAAGAATGCCTGCGTTCTGGGCCGCGCGTGGTTCGCCGAACACACCATCGAGGAGAACGCGCCGGCAGCCATGATTTCCGGCAAACCTGCGTCCATCGCGGATGCCGTGGCCGAGGCGGCGCGGATACTGGTCGAGGCCAGATTTCCCATCACCTACGGGCTGAGCGATACGACCTGCGAGGCGCAACGCCAGGCCGTCGCCATCACCGACATGATACGCGGCAATATCGACACCACGACCTCGGTTTGCCACGGACCCTCCGGGCTGGCATTCCAGGGCATCGGCGAAAGCACGATGACCCTGGGAGAAGTGAAGAATCGCGCCGACCTGGTGGTGTACTGGGGCGGCAACCCCGCCGAGGCACACCCCCGGCACTTCGGCCGCTACGCGGTCACACCCAAGGGAATGTTCACGCCCAACGGGAAAAAAGACAGGACCGTGGTGCTTGTGGACGTCCGTCGTACTTCCAGCACGCCCGCGGCGAACATTTTTGTGCAACTAAAGCCCGGCAAGGATTTCGAACTCCTTTGGGCGTTGCGCGCGCGCGTCAAGGGGCGCGAGATCAAGGCCAATATTGAGGAAATCACCGGTGTATCACCAGCCGTGATAGAGGACCTGGTGCAGCGCATGAAAAGCTGTCGCTATGGCGTGCTGTTCTTCGGCATGGGCCTGACCATGACCCGGGGACGTCATTTCAATTCCGGCGCCCTGCTGGCGCTGGCCACCGATTTGAACGAATTCACCCACTTCGTGGCCAAGCCGGTGCGCGGACACGGCAATGTGACCGGCGCGGACAACGTGGTGTCCTGGCAAACCGGCTATCCCTTTGGCGTCAATTTCAGCCGCGGCTACCCGCGCTTCAATCCCGGCGAATTCACGACCGTGGATACGCTTTCCAGGGGAGATGCCGATGCGGCCATGATTATTGCCAGCGATCCGGCCTCAAACTTTCCCAAGGCGGCCATCGCCCATTTGCGTCGAATCCCGGTGATTTCCCTGGATACGAAGGTCACATCGACGTCCACCCTTGCCCGGGTCGCATTCCGGACTTCGACCTACGGCATCAATACCGGGGGCACCGTCTACCGCATGGATGACGTGCCAATTACATTGCGCAAGGCGTTTGACTCCCCCTTCCCGGATGACGAGACCATCCTGAGAGCGCTCAAGGAAAAGGTGCAGGAATTGTTGCGCTTGCGCATGCCGCGCGGCGCCAAGTCCGCGTTTGAATTGCCGCTTTCCGCCTGAAGCGGCGGCCGCTACCGCAGGCAACAGGGACGTCGCGCAGGATATGTCGGACACCATTCGCATCATCAATGGCAGCGTCTACGACCCCGCCAACAATATCGCGGGCGAAGTCCGGACGTTGCACGTCCGCGACGGCAGGATGGTGGAGGCGGACAGCGAACCGGCACGCACACTGGACGCCCGCGGCATGGTCATCATGCCGGGCGGCGTGGATATCCACTGCCATATTGCCGGACCCAAGGTCAACCTGGCACGCAAACTCCAGCCGGAGGATCATCGTCGTGATCCGCATCCCGGCACCATTTTCACGCGCTCAGGGTCCGGTGGCGTTGTACCGTCAACATTCGCCACCGGCTATCGCTACGCCACCCTCGGCTATACGACCGCCATGGAAGCCGCGGTCACACCCATCGGCGCACGGCACACGCTGGAAGAACTGCACGACACGCCCATAATCGACAAGGGCTTCTACGTGTTGCTGGGCAACAACATTTACCTGCAACAACTGCTGAAAGAGGGCCGCAGGGAGGAGTTTCGCCACGCGGTGGGGTGGTGGATAGACTCGACCAAGGCGTATACCACCAAGCTGGTCAATCCCGGGGGCGATGAACCCTGGAAGGGCCGCAGGAATTCCAACGTCTCAAACCTGGACGAGAAAAACGAGGTCTTCGGGATCACACCGCGGGAAATCATTTCTGAATTCATCGACGTGGCGGACGCCTACGGTTTCCCGCACCCGCCCCACGTGCACTGCAACAACCTCGGCCACAGCGGGAACTTCCAGACCACGCTGGACACCATGAAGACAGCCGGGGACCGGCGGCTGCATCTGGCCCATATCCAGTTTCACAGCTATTCCGGCGAGCCGGGTAAAAACCCGGGCTCCGCCGCGCGCGCCATCGTCGACTATGTCAATGCGCACCCGAATATCACCTGCGACGTGGGCCAGGTCATGTTCGGCAAATCCACCATCATGACCGCGGATGCGCCCCTTGCTTACATGTTGCGCGGCATAAAGAAGGCAAAATGGATCAACGCCGACACCGAATGCGAAAGCGGCTGCGGCATCCTGCCATTCAGCTACCAGGAAAAGATCTATGTGCATGCCCTGCAATGGGCCATCGGTCTGGAGCTCTTCCTGATGTCCGAAGACCCCTGGCGGATCATTCTCTCCACGGACCATCCCAACGGCGGCTCATTTCAGAGTTATCCAAAGCTGATCCGGTTGCTGATGGACCGGGAATTTCGCCGGCTGGAGATCGCAAAGGTGAACAAGCGCGCCATCGGCAAGACCGTGCTGCCGGACCTGGACCGGGAGTACAGCCTGAGCGAGATTGCGATCATCACCCGGGCCGGGCCGGCACGGGCTCTGGGTCTGAAAAACAAGGGGCATCTTGGCCCCGGCGCGGATGCGGACATCACGATTTATGACGAAAATGCGGACCGGGAATTGATGTTCAGCGCGCCGCGCTACGTGATCAAGTCCGGGAACCTGATCATCGATAATCACGAATTCTGCGCCGATTTCAGTGGCAGGACGTTGCACATCGCTCCCACCTATGACGAATCCATCGTGCCTTCCGTGCGCACGTTTTTTGAAAGCTACTATTCCATCGAGTTTGACAACTACGCGGTTGACGACAGCTACCTGCATGAACATGAGATCATTCCCCTGGGGCGCGCGGCAACCTGAGGCGATGATGCAGATCGGAACCACGCAAATCGAGGACACCTTTGCCGAGGCGTTTGCCATGTGGGGCACGCGCGTGCTGGTGACCGCCTCCAGCGCTGAATGGGCGCTGGCCGCAGCGCAGTCCATGACCGGGTTCGCAACGTCAGTCATCGGCTGCAAGTGTGAAGCGGGTATCGAGCGCGAACTCGGCCCGGCAGAAACGCCGGATGGCCGCCCTGGAACAAGCGTATTGCTGTTCGCCATGGACAAGGCGTCCTTGGCCAAGCGCCTGGTGGAACGCATCGGTCAATGCGTCATGACATGTCCCACCACGGCATGCTTTTCCGGCCTGAATTCGGAACATGGCGTGAGCGTCGGGGGGAAGCTGCGCTATTTCGGTGACGGTTACCAGATCAGCAAGAAACTGGCGGACCAGCGTATGTGGCGCATCCCGGTCATGGATGGCGAGTTCCTGGTGCAGGACAGGTTTGGCATACAACCCGCGGTGGGCGGTGGAAACCTGATCCTGTGCGGAGTCAACAACACGGTCACCGTGGCCGCTGCCGCTGCCGCGGTCTCCGCGATGCGGTCTCTTGCCGATGTTGCCCTTCCCTTCCCGGGGGGTGTGGTGCGCAGCGGCAGCAAGGTGGGCTCCCGCTACAAGAGCCTGCCTGCTTCCACCAATGATGCCTTTTGCCCGACGCTGAAGGCCGTGGCGGCAAAATCCAGCATTGGTGCAGACATTAATTGTGTACTGGAAATCGTCATTGACGGCCTGACTGAAGCCGCGGTCCGTTCCGCCATGCGGGTGGGCATGTCAGCGGCTGCCCGTCCGGGACTGGCCACCATCTCCGCAGGCAATTACGGGGGTAACCTGGGGCAATATCAAATCCGGCTGCACAGCCTTGTCGACGGCGGAGTCGCGCCATGAGCCTGCGCCTGACGCTGCGCTCCAGCCCGGATGTCCCCATGGAGGCGGACTGCCTGTCGCCCCAGCGGCTGGCAGGCATGTCGCTGCAGACCATTGAACGATTGCCGGTTTTTTACGGCAACAGACAGACTGCCCTGGCGGATTTCTTTGCGGTAACCGGCCAGACCGGGGACGTGCTGCAACTGGAGGGCGACCTGTCCCGGATCAAGCACATCGGCGCGGGCATGACCGGCGGCGAGATCCGCATCGAGGGGAATGCCGGCGCCCACCTGGGCGCGGAGATGGCGGGCGGTACAATCGTCGTCAGTGGCAATGCCGGAGATTGGGTCGGCCCGGAGATGCGAGGCGGTCGCATCATCGTGCGCGGCAACGCCGGGCACATGGCCGGCAGCGCCTATCGCGGCAGCTCCATCGGCATGCATGGCGGCGAGATCATCATCCACGGCAATGCCCAAAACGAGGTCGGTCACGGCATGCGCTCCGGGTTGATAGCCATCGGCGGAAATTGCGGTGATTTCCCCGGTGTCAACATGCTCGCCGGCACTGTTACAATCTTTGGCGCGGCGGGGATTCGGGCTGGGGCCGGCATGAAGCGCGGCACCATCGTGGGGATGCAACCGATGGAGATGTTGCCGACTTTCTCCCTGTCCTGCACCTATCACCCGCCATTTTTGCCGCTGTACTTGCATCATCTGCGCAAACTCGGGCTGCCGGTGGCCGAATCCCACTTTACAACAGCCTACCAGCGCTGGTGCGGGGACGCCGTCGAGCTCAACCGCGGGGAAATCCTGCTGCCGGCGCCAACAAGTTGAACGGGATCACCAGAAGGAGGGGGAAAACATGACAACCGTAGTCACTGACAACTGCAAGAGTTGCCGCTTCACCGATTGTGTCGCCGTGTGCCCGGTGGAATGCTTCCATTACGACGACAACATGCTTTATATCGATCCGGATGTCTGCATTGATTGCAGTGCCTGCATCCCCGAATGCCCGGTGCAGGCCATTTTCGAGGAAGACGATCTGCCCGAGGACAAGCGCAACTGGATCGAGATCAATGCGCAGCGGTCCAAGGAATTGCCGGTGTGCAGTGAGCAAATGGACCCCCTGCCGGGAGCCGAAGAACGCAAAACGGCCCTTGGTTTCTGAGCCGGCCCCGCGCCGGTCGCATGCTGCGGTCTGAATGTCTTGACTGATACGCCCGGTACGCCCGGCCAGCCGCTGGAAGTGGCCATCGTTGGCAGCGGCCCGAGTGGATTTTATGCCGCTGAAGCCCTGCTCAAGTCCGGTCTCACTGTCAGGATCAGCATGCTGGAACGCCTGCCGGTCCCGTTCGGTCTGGTACGCAGCGGCGTCGCGCCCGACCACGCCAAGCTGAAGCAGGTCATCGAGGTATACGCCCGCATAGCGGAGACGCCTGGCTACAACTACCACGGCAATATCAGGGTCGGCAACGACATCACCGTGGACGAGTTGTGCCAGGGCTATCACGCGGTGTTGCTGGCGTGTGGCGCGGAGGCGGACAAGTCCCTGGGAATTGAGGGCGAAGACCTGCCCGGCAGCTACACGGCCACCGAGTTTGTCGGCTGGTACAACGGGCACCCGGATTACCGTGCCCGCGAGTTTGACCTGTCCCACGAGCGCGCAGTCATCATCGGCCAGGGAAACGTGGCGGCCGATGTGGCCCGGATCCTGGCCAAGTCGCCCGCGGAACTGGCGCACACGGACATCGCGGAGCATGCCCTCGACGCGCTGCGTGACAGCAGGATCAGGGAGATCTTTGTCGTCGGCCGGCGCGGGCCGGCGCAGGCCAAGTTCACCTCCAAGGAATTGAAGGAATTCGGGGAACTGGAACACTGTGAGCCTGCCATTGAACCCGCCGAGCTGGGCCTGAATGCGGCCAGCGCCGCGGAAGTCGCCGATCCCGGCAATGCCGGCGCCAGAAAGGTCGTGGAAATCTTCTCCGGTTTTACCAAGCGGGAAAGTCGGACCGTCCAACGGCGCGTGGTCTTCACATTCCTGAAGAGCCCGGCGCGCATCCTCGGCAACGGCCGGGTGGAGAAGATCGTCCTGGAACGGAACGCCCTGTCAGGGCCGGCCATGAACCAGGCGGCGCGGGGTACCGGTGAATTCCTGGACCTGGAGGCAGGGCTTCTGTTTCGCAGCATCGGCTACCGTGGCGTTCCCATGCCGGGCCTGCCATTCGATCAACGCTCAGGCACGATCCCCAACCGTGACGGTCGCGTCCTGGCTGATGACAGGGAATTGCCCCAAATCTACGTGGCCGGGTGGATCAAGCGCGGCCCAACCGGTATCATTGGCACGAACCGCGCCGACAGCGTGGCCACCGTTGCCTCCCTGGTGGCCGACCTCCCGAAGCTTTCTGCTGCAGGCAGAAAACCCGGATTCGCCTCGATACAGGATCTGCTCCAACGACGAAATATTCGTCCGGTCAGCTTCGCTGACTGGAAGAACATCGATGCAGCCGAGATCGCGCGCGGCGCGAAGTACGGCAAACCACGGGAAAAATTCACCGACGTCAAGGAAATGCTTGCGTTATTGGCGTAGGCGGCCCGGAAACCGGTACCGTGGATGGCCAACCTGACGGCAAGCGCTCGCGGGACTGTGTCACCAGGCACAGGTTCCCTCGGAAAACGGGACCATGACGCAGACGAGTTCAACTTTTAAAGACGTTACCTGCCCTTTTTGCGGCCTGCTTTGTGACGATCTGACGGTTCAATCCGATGGTAAAAAGGCACAGGTGGTGCGGAATGGATGCACCTGGGCCACCGCCGGGTTTTCCCAGCCACCCGGGCCGGTGTCTGCCTGCAGCAAGGGCCGCCCTTGCACGCTGGACCAGGCCATACAACGGGCCGTGCAGCTACTGCACAGCGCCGGGCAACCGTTGATTGCGGGGCTGGCCACGGACGCCGCCGGCTGTCGCGCGGCCATGGCTCTGGCGGAAAAGATCGGCGCGGCCGTGGACCACCTGCATGGCAATGCCCTGTCCAGCAACTCCCTGGTCATGCAGCGGCGCGGATGGATCATGACCACGCTGACCGAGGTGCGCAATCGCGCCGACCTGGTGGTGCTGTTCGGCACCGATGGTGATTCGGTCAATCCCCGCTTCATCGAGCGTTGCCTGCGTCCAAAACCCGGTATGGGCCGCGATGCCGGGCGCGCGCGCAAGGTGGTATACATCGGCGAGGCGGCGCAGGCCCGCTACCTCAGGCGCGCACTGCCTGCGGTGCAGGTTATTTCATGCCGCAGGCAGGATCTGCTGGACCTGCTGGGCACGTTGCGCACACTGATTCATGGCTATTCCGGGAAACTGCCGCTGCCCCGTTCGCTGGCGGGGAAATTGCCCGCGGTGAAAAAACTGGCGGAACTTCTGCGCAGCGCGAATTACAGCGTTTGCGCCTGGGCACCCGGGCAGTTACTGCCGGAGCAGGCCGACATCGTCATTGAAAGCATCTGCGGCATGGTGGCGGAACTCAATACAGTGACGCGGGCGGCGGGACTGGCCCTGGGTGGAAGTGACGGGGCGGTCACCGCCATGAACGTCTGCGCATGGCAGACCGGGTATCCGCTGCGGGTGAATTTCACGGCGGGCGGCCCCGGCTACAACCCATCGCGTAATGCCACCGAGGTCCTGTTGCAGCGCGGCGAAGCAGATGCCCTGGTATGGATATCCACGTTTCACCCCCTGCCGCCCCCGGGGACACAACCCAGCATCGTGTTGGCGCCGCCCTCCCGCAGGCTGGCAGGACTCGCTGATGTCTATTTTCCGGTGTCCATCCCGGGTGTGGATACCGGCGGAACGATGTTCCGGCTCGACAGCGTCGTCGGATTGCCGTTGCGCCAGGTGCGCAACAACAGCCTGCCGACCGCGGCCGAAATCCTCAACCGCATCACCGGCGGAATGTGAGCCCATGCTGACCAGGCTCACCAATGGAACCATCTATGATCCGGCCCGGCACATTGACGGGGAACGGCGCGACATATTCATGGAAAGCGGCCGCATCATCAGGACACCGGCCCGCACGCGCAAGATTGACCGGGAGTATGACATCAGTGGCCACGTGGTCATGGCCGGCGGCATTGACATCCATACCCACATCGGCGGCGGCAAGGTGAACATCGCCCGTATCCTGATGCCGGAGGATCACCAGCGTGATCCGGTGGCGCCGACCGGGCACGGTCGCGGCGGCTCGGGACAGATCGCGCCCTCGACATTTGTCACGGGGCACCGTTATGCCGAGATGGGATATACCGCCTGTTTCGAACCGGCGATGCTCCCCGCCAACGCGCGCCAGGCACATATGGAAATGGCGGACATTCCCATCGTGGACGTCGGCGCGTACGTGCTCATGGGCAACGATGACTTCCTGCTGCAGTTGCTGTCCAGGGGCGCTGACCAGGCCTTGATCACTGATTACGTCGCCTGGACCATTCGCGCCACCCAGGCACTGGGGGTAAAGGTGGTCAACCCGGGCGGGATCAGCGCGTTCAAGTTCAATCAGCGCCAGCTCGACCTGGATGAACAGCATCCGGTGTACGCGATTACCCCGCGCGGCGTGCTGCAATCGCTGTGTACGGCGGTGCATGAACTGGGCCTGCCCCACCCGCTGCACGTGCATGGCTGCAACCTGGGCATCCCGGGGAACGATCTCACCACGCTGGACACCATTTCAGCCGTGGACGGCCTGCGCATGCATTTGACGCACATCCAGTTCCACGCCTATGGCAAGGAGGGCGATCGCAGGTTTTCCTCCGGTGCCGCGCGCATAGCCGAACGCATCAATGGAACGCCCAACATCTCCGTG
>Ga0315910_10004859_pt1 | contig 11126 bp, 9 predicted proteins | sample EdamamesoilMG_FD_204470 | JGI IMG/M metagenome (GOLD analysis project Ga0315910, IMG submission 204470) | Garden soil microbial communities collected in Santa Monica, California, United States - Edamame soil | ecosystem: Environmental > Terrestrial > Soil > Garden | place: USA: California...
TCTGTCCCGCCCTCGAGTGCAGATCCATTCGAGGCGCGACGCTTGCACCAGCTGGTGCAGACCTGCCAAGACGCGGTCATTTTCATCGACGGCCAAGGCATGATCACGCTCGCCAATCCGGCGTGCAAAGCCATTTTTGGCTATGACGCAGCCAGCCTGCTCGGTAAAGACGTGCGCATGCTCATGTCGGAGCCCTACGCGTCTCGGCACCACGGCTACGTCGAGCGCTACGAGACCACGGGAGAGCGGCGCGCGATCGGTCGCATTCGTCAGGTGACGGCCATGCGCGCGGATGGGGAGGAGTTTCCGATTGAACTTTCGGTGACCCAGTTGGCAGAGACGGGGGACGGCACGCGCTACGGGGCGTTCATCCGTGACGTCAGCGAGAAGGTGCGTCTGCAAAGCGCGCTGGTGGAGAGGGAGCGCGCGGCGACGGTGGGCACCACAGCGTCGATGCTGGTGCACGAGATTGGCAACCCGCTCAACAACATGGCGCTCCAGCTCCAGGCGCTGCGCCGCAAGGTGAGCAAGTGGGAAGAAGGACAGGACGGGGTAGTGAAGGTCGACGCTTGCTTAAAGGAGATCGAACGACTGTCGCGCCTGGTGCAGGAGTTCCGCGCGCTCTCGGGCCGCCGACGAATCGTACGTCGCCCGATCGTGCTCACTGAGCTGCTTGAACTGGTCCTGGCCAACCTAGTACGCCTCAATCGAGGGATCTCCGTGCACCGCCAGTTTGCCGACGAATCTGCGCGCGTGTCCGCGGATGCGGACAAGATCCAACAGGTGGTGCTCAACCTGTGCCACAACGCCATCGAGGCCATGCCCAACGGGGGCGAGCTCACGCTACGCACCAGCGTCGTGGACGGACAGTACCTGCTCGAGGTGATCGATACGGGCGACGGGGTGCCCGCGGGGCTCGACATCTTTGAACCCTTCGTGACCAGCAAAGCTGAGGGCACAGGGCTCGGGCTAGCGATTTGTTCAGAGATCGTTCGCGAACACGACGGCAGCTTGCAGTACGAGACCACGTTGGGTGAGGGCAGTAACTTCCGCCTGCGTCTGCCGCTGGCTGCACCGTGAGGGTGCGGCCGTCGCGCACAGGTTGCGCCGCCCCACGCGGTGCCCGCAGAATATGCGCCCTTCAGGCGGCTCAAGCCGTCCTCCAGCTGGCCGCGGCGCGCAGGTCCTCGCAACTTCAACGGAAAAACGCATGGCTTTCCTTGCGGCTCTCGTCTTGGCTCGTGCCTTGCTAGGTGCCGATCTGGGAACATGGACGCACAATTAGAGAAGTTCAAATACGATGACGCCGTCGTGCGCAAGTTCGCGTTTGCGACGGTGATTTGGGGAGCTGTCGCCACGTTGGCGGGCCTTTGGCTGGCGCTCATGTTGGTGATGCCAGCGCTGTCGTTCGACTTGCCGCAGCTCACCTTTGGACGTCTGCGCCCGCTGCATACCAACGCTGCAATTTTTGCGTTTGCGGGCAACGCGCTGTTCGCTGCGGTGTACTACTCGAGCCAGCGCTTGCTCAAGGCCAGGATGTACAGCGATGCGCTGTCGAACTTCCACTTCTGGGGTTGGCAACTCATCATCGTGGCTGCCGCCCTCACACTGCCGTTTGGTTTTACGCAAGGGAAGGAATACGCCGAGCTGGAGTGGCCCATCGATCTGGCCATCGCGGTGGTGTGGGTGGCGTTTGCCGTCAACTTCTTCGGCACCATTGCTTGCCGACGTGAGCGACACATCTACGTCGCCGTATGGTTCTACATCGCCACCATCATCACGGTGGCGATCCTGCACATCTTCAACAACTTGTCGCTGCCCGCGGACGCGCTCAAAAGCTATTCAATCTACGCGGGCGTGCAGGATGCCTTCATGCAGTGGTGGTACGGGCACAACGCGGTGGCCTTCTTCCTCACCACCCCGTTTTTGGGCTTGATGTATTACTTCTTGCCCAAAGCAGCCAATCGCCCGGTGTTTTCCTACAAGCTGAGCATCCTGCATTTTTGGTCCATCGTGTTTCTGTACATCTGGGCCGGGCCGCATCATTTGCATTACACGGCCTTGCCGGAGTGGGCGTCGACCCTGGGGATGTTGTTCTCGGTGATGCTGTGGATGCCGTCGTGGGGCGGCATGATCAACGGGCTGCTCACCTTGCGCGGGGCATGGAACCGCGTGGCCGAAGACCCGGTGCTCAAGTTCTTCGTGGTGGGGATCACCTTCTACGGCATGGCCACGTTCGAGGGGCCGCTGCTCTCCATCAAGAGCGTCAACGCGCTCAGCCACTACACGGATTGGACCATCGCGCACGTGCACGCCGGTGCCCTGGGCTGGAACGGGTTTTTGACCTTCGGCATGTTGTACTGGATGGCTCCGCGGCTGTTTCAGACGGAAAAGCTTTACTCGCGCAAGCTGGCGGAGTTGCACTTCTGGCTCGGGACGCTGGGGATCTTGTTCTACATCGTGGCCATTTATGCCGCGGGCGTGACCCAGGGCTTGATGTGGCGTGCCTTCGACGAGACGGGCCGCTTGGCGTATCCGGACTTCGTCGAAACGGTTGTCCGCCTCATCCCCATGTACTGGGTGCGCGTCGCTGGCGGGTCACTGTACGTGCTGGGTGTGTTGCTCGGCGGGTTCAACATGTTCATGACTTGGACGCAGCGGCCCGCGAAGTACGCGGAGCCAGAGATCGAGGCGCCCGCATTGACGCCCTACCAAGGCAAGGAGACGCGCCTGATCATCCCGTGGCACAGCACCATCTCGCCTGCTGGGCACCGCATCGCGTATTTTGCCGAGGCAGCGTGGCACCGCGTGTGGGAGCGCAAGCCGCTCAAGTTCACGATTTGGGTGACGATCGCCGTAGCTGTCGCCTCGCTCGCCGAGATCATTCCCACGTTCTTGATCCGTTCCAACGTGCCCTCCATCGCATCGGTGAAGCCGTACACGCCGCTGGAACTCTATGGGCGCGACATCTACGTGGCTGAAGGCTGCTACAACTGTCACTCACAAATGATTCGGCCCATTCGCTCGGAGACGGAGCGTTACGGCGACTACTCCAAACCCGGCGAATTCGTCTACGATCACCCATTTCAATGGGGCTCGCGCCGCATTGGTCCTGACTTGGCCCGGGTAGGGGGCAAGTACCCGCACCTTTGGCACGTACGCCACATGGACAACCCCGTCTCCACAACTGAGCAGTCCATCATGCCGCGTTATCCCTGGATGCTCAAAAAGGAGATCCCGTTTGAAAAAATCCAAACCCGCGTCGATGTCATGACCATGTTAGGGGTCCCGTACGGCGACGCGGTGCAGCACGCTGAGCAAATGGCGCGGGAACAGGCCACCAGCATCGCCCAAGAGGTGGCGGCGCAGGGCGGCCCAACCGGCCTAGAAACCAAGGAAATCATCGCGCTGGTCGCGTACCTGCAACGCCTGGGGACGGACATCAACAAACAACCCGCGGCCGTGGCGCAAGCGGGAGCCGCTGTGGGAGGGCACGCACAATGAAACTTTCTGACATCATGAGTGCGGCAGATCTCGCTATCTACGCCGAGATCGGGCTGGTTTGTTTCTTGGTCGCTTTCTTGGCCGTGGTGGTCAAGGTCAGCTTGACCAAGACCTCCGCCTACCAGGAGGTCCTCCATATCCCGCTGTCTGACGCCCCGGAGGTGGGCGCAGCAGCAACGAGCGTGGCGACTGAAGGAGCGCGGGAGCAGTGATCATGAGCGCACAGCAAGAACCTGAGAAAACCCAAGGAAAGCAAGATGCGCTCTTGGATCACGCCTACGATGGGATCCAAGAATTCGACAACCCCATGCCCGGTTGGTGGGTCTGGAGCTTTTGGGCCACCTTCCTGTTTTCACTCGGCTATCTTTTCCACTATTGGGTCGGAAACGGCGTGTCGGTCGCGGACGACTATGCAGGGGAGATGGACGTCGTGAACGCCGCGCGCGCCAAGGAAGCCATGGCCCAGCAAGTGTCAGAGGCCACCTTGCTCCAGGTGATGAGTGACACCACGAGCGTGAGCGCAGGGGCCCAAGTGTTTTCCGGCAAATGTGTGGCGTGTCACCTCGACAAGGGGCAAGGTTCCATTGGGCCCAACTTGACCGACAAACATTGGATCCACGGTACCGGCCAGCTCATGGACATCTTCAACACCGTCTCCGAAGGCGTCGCTGCCAAGGGCATGCCTGCGTGGAGCCGTCAGCTCTCACCGACCGAGTTGCGCCAAGTGGTCGCCTATGTCGGCACGCTGCGCGGCACCAACGTGCCGGGCAAGGCGCCTGAAGGCAACGAAGTTCCGTAACTATCCCAGTTGCACCATATCTTTTTCCGGCTGCACAATTTTCCCTGGCTGCGCATAAGCGATGACTCACCTCCCGGTACTCAATGAGCGGGTCTTGCCCACGCTGAATCAAGACGGTTCACGTCTGCGGATCCGGCCGCAGCTTTTCCGCGGCGCCACCTACAAGCAGCGCTTTTGGGTCGCGTGGGGCTTGATGGTGTTGTTCGTCGCGCTGCCCTTCGTACGGGTGAAGGGTAAGCCGGCCATCCTCCTCGACATCGTCGACCGCCAGTTCGTGTTTTTTGGGGCGACGTTTTTGGCCACCGACGGTGTGGTGCTCATGCTGCTCCTGCTCAGCATCTTCGTGGCCATCATCTTGATCACGGCGCTGGTGGGGCGCGCTTGGTGTGGGTGGGGCTGTCCACAGACGGTGTACATGGAGTTCTTGTTTCGACCCATCGAGCGCTTGTTCGAGGGGGATAGAAACGCGCAGCTGCGGTTGGATCGAAGAGGTGGTGGTGGACGCCGGTTGGCCAAGAACGTGGTGTTTGCGCTCTTGTCCGTCGTGGTGGCCAACGTATTTTTGGCTTACTTCGTGGGTACACACACCTTGTTCAATTGGGTGCGCAGCTCGCCCTTCCAGCATCCGTCGGGCTTTGTCGTCATGGGCGTGACCGCCGGCCTGGTCTTCTTCGATTTTGCGTATTTTCGCGAACAAATGTGCACGGTGGCGTGCCCGTATGCTCGGCTTCAAGCAGCGCTGTTCGACAAGAACTCACTCATCATCGGCTACAAGGCAGCGCGCGGTGAGCCTCGGAAGAAGGGCAAGGAGCGCGACGCGGCGGGGGATTGTGTCGATTGCGATGCGTGCGTACGCACGTGCCCGACCGGCATCGATATTCGAGATGGGCTGCAGCTGGAATGCATCGCCTGCGCGCAATGCATCGACGCCTGCAATTTCGTGATGGAGAAGGTCAAGCTGCCGCCCAACCTGATCGCCTACAGTAGCCAGCGTGCGCTGGGTGGGGAGCGTGGTCGCGTCCTGCGGCCGCGCGTGATCGCCTATTGTGTGCTGTTGTTGGTGCTGAGCGGCGCGTTGGTTGGTGCCGTGAGCATGCGTCGAGGCGCCGATATCACGGTGCTGCGGGGCATTGGGGCGCCCTACGTGCTGGACGACGCCGGAGTGCGCAACCAAGTGCGCCTGAAGATCGAAAATCGGGGCAGTGAAGGCTTTGGGTTTGGTTACCAAATTCTGGTCGGAAAACCCGGCGCGCTGCGCCCAGCCAGCGAGGTCGGTATCCAGGTCATCAGCCCAGAAAACCCCATGCACGTCAAAGGCGGCGGGCGCGCCACCACGAGTCTGTTCGTGGTTTCGCCGCGCACGGTCTTCCGTCAAGGACGCTTGCCCATCGTCGTGCGTGTAGAGCTGCCCGACGGTACCTTCATCGAACAACCCTATCACTTGCTTGGCCCCGAAGGGGCTGTGGGCCAGGAGCTCAAACGACCATGACCGCTCATGATGCACTCACGGAGCAACCGCGCTCGAAGCCGGGAGTATCCAACAAGGCCCTGTTCTGGATGTTTGTTCCGGTCGGTTTGCTCGTGGTGTCCGCCACGGGCTGGCTCAGCATGGTGTCCATCGCGGTGCGCGACCCAGGGTTCTCTGTCGAGCGGGACTACTACAAAAAGGCGTCCAACTTCGATCAAGAACTGGACCAACGCGCGCACAATGCAGCGCTCGGCTGGCGGGCTCGTGTAGTCACGGCCCAGCTCGGCGCGGACCGTACCGGGCAGCTGACGGTGGAGGTGGTGGATGCCACGGGAAAGCCGCTCGATGAGTTGGCTGTCGCGGCGGAGGCATTTTTTGTGGCACGGGGCGGGGACATCCGTCACGGCGCGCTCAGCCCACAAGGGGATGGCCGCTACCATTGGTCGATGGAGCGCGCGCGGCCGGGTCTGTGGGAGGTGCGGCTCGCAGCGCGGCAAGGCAATGTGACCTTCACCCAAGTGCTCCGAACGGAGCTGCTGTCAGGCGCGGTGCCTCCGTCATGACCGCTGCGGTTGCGCTCGTGCCCCTGCTCGCTTCCGTGTTTTCGGCCAGCCTGCTGGGGAGCCTGCACTGCGCGGGCATGTGCGGTCCGTTCGTGGCCGTGTATGCCGCCGCGGGTGTCCCGGGGGGCCGTCCGCGGGCGGCTGCACATCTGCACTTGGCGTATCAGTCAGGGCGGGCCGTCACCTACGCGGGGGTGGGCGCAATCAGCGGCCTGCTTGGATCACTGGTGGATTTAGCGGGCGCAGCGGCGGGGGTGGGGCATGTGGCAGCCATCGCCACCAGTCTGCTCTTGGTGGTGTGGGGCGTGGGGGTGATCGTGCCGCGTTTTGCCATCAAATCGCCGTGGGATGGGTTGTTTGGGCGACGCTTGGTGCAGTTGCGTCGGCGCTCACCGCTGGTGCGAGCGTCGCTGCTCGGTACGCTCACACCGCTCTTGCCGTGTGGTTGGTTTTACGCATTTGCGCTCACCGCTGCGGGCACGGCGCGGGCCAGCCACGGGGCCTTGGTGATGACGGTGTTTTGGTTGGGGACTGTCCCGGCGCTGCTCGGCATGGGCTGGATCATGAGCCGTTGGGGCGGCTGGTTGCGCACGCGCTTGCCGTTGCTCACTGGAGCGCTGCTGATTGTGATTGGTTTGTTGGGGGTGGTCACCCGCGTCCATCTGCCCTCACCCGAAGGTCAGCCGGGGGGAGCCTTGGTCGTTCCTAGGTTGGAGAAGGCCGCATGCCACTAGGCGAGTCGAGCAGCCCATCCGCCCAGGGTGTTCGCTCGGCGAGCCGAGGCGCCGCCGGTTCGGTCGGGTTGGTCGAGCCGCCTGGAGCCAATGTCCATGGGTCACTGGCCGTGGGTTGCACCCATTGCGGCGCGCCCGTTCCCCCGGTGCGTTTTGCTGCTCACCAAGCCGAGCAATTCTGCTGCGCGGGATGTGACACTGTTTATCACGTGCTCCAAGGCAGTGGTCTCAGCGAATACTACGCTTATCGGGAGCGGCTCGGCGAGCCTAGCCGGCCGGTGCTTGTTGCGCAGGACACCAATTTCGCCGAGTTCGACGCCGCGAGCTACCAGCAGCTCTATTGCCGCACTGCTGCGGACGGACGTTGCGCCACCAGTTTCCTGCTGGAAGGTGTGCACTGCGCCGCGTGCGTGTGGTTGGTGGAGCGTGTCGGCCGCCTTGAGCCCGCCGTGATCGAGGCGCGGCTCGACATCGCTCAGGCGCGGGTGGACGTGACGTTTGACCCCACGCGAGCCAAGCTGAGTGGGGTGGCGCGTGCTCTCGCGCGTCTTGGGTACACCCCACGGCCCTTTCGGGCGCGCGAGGCGCAGGCGGCGCGGCAACGCGAATTGCGGGGACTCTTGCTGCGCATGGGCGTAGCTGGTGCGTGCGCCGGCAACGTGATGCTCATGGCCTTTGCGCTCTACAGCGGTGAGTTCGGATTCGAGGAGGCGGGGACCATGGACCACGCCACGCGGCGCTTCTTTGAGCTGGGAAGCCTGGTGGTCAGTCTGCCGTCGCTGTGGGCGGGGGGTCTGTTCTTTCGCGGCGCTTGGGGGGCTCTGCGCACCCGCAGCCCCCACATGGATCTGCCGATAGCCATCGGGATTTTGGGTGCTTTTTCCTGGGGGACCTACGGGGCGCTCACTGGACTCGGGCACCTCTACTTCGATTCAATCACCGCGCTCGTGTTCTTGCTGCTGGTGGGCCGCTACATTCAACGTCGTCACCAAATGGCGTTCAGCGAGGCCGCGGAGTTGGTGCACGCGGTCTTGCCCTCGACGGCGCTCCGCGTCGACCTCGACGGCAGTGAACGCGAAGTATCGCGCGATGAGATTGCTCCGGGTATCCGCGTGTTGGTGCGCCCCGGCATGTTGATTCCCGTGGACGGCGTGATCATGAGCGGCACGTCCCATTTGGATAAATCACTGCTCAGCGGAGAATCGCGGCCTGTGCCCGTGACTGAGGGTGACCTCGTTGAGGCCGGTGCGGTCAACCAAGAGCAGACGCTCGTGGTGGAGGCCACGGCTCACGGCACGCAAGCACGGGTAGCCAAACTGATGCATGAGGTTGAGCGCGCGCTGTCCACCAAGACCCCCCTCACCGGGCAGGCAGATCGGATTGCGGGCGTGTTTACGTTGTGCGTGCTCGGGCTGGCGCTCCTGGTGGGAGCCTTGTGGTGGAGCAGGGGACCTGAGCACGCTGTTGAACAAGCTCTCTCGGTTTTGATCGTGGCGTGCCCGTGCGCGCTGGGCATGGCCACGCCGCTCTCTTTGAGTGCTGCGGTGCGCAAGGCCGCGCGCGTGCGTCAGCTCATCTTTGCCCCAGAGGCCTTGGAGCGCTTGGGACGGCCGTGCGAGCTGGTCTTCGACAAGACAGGTACCCTCACTTGGGGCCAATTGCGTGTGCTCGGTTACGACGGCGAACCAAGTATCCTGGGCGCGGTCAAAGCCATCGAATACCAGGCGCGCCACCCCGTGGCCCGTGCGCTCTGGGATTTCATCTCTGAGCGCGGCGTGGCCGACTCTTGCCAACCCGTGCTCGACGTGGCCGAAATCCGCTGCCAAGGGCTGCGGGGAACTTACGCTGGCCAAGCGCTCGTGGTGGGGTCCGAGGGCCTGGCGCGCACCGTGACTGAGCCCGCGCAACTCGAGGCTTTTCTCCATGCGCGTCCCGCGGGCGCCTCCCCCGTGTTCGTGGTCGTCGACGGACGAGCCGTAGGGCGCTTCTGGGTAGGGGATGAACTGCGCGCGGACGCGAGCGCCAGTTTGGTGGCCCTCAAGGCGCAGGGTCACCGTTTGCACTTACTGAGCGGCGACCATCCGGACACCGTGCGCGATGTCGCGCACACCCTGGCGCAGCGCGCCTCTGATCCGGAACTCTTCGAGTCGGCGCGCGGGGGCGTGTCCCCGGAAGAGAAACTGGCGTGGATTCAGACGCTCGCCCAGTCGAGCCATGCCGCGCGCCCGCTGCGTTTCGTGGTCATGGTGGGGGACGGCATCAACGACGCGGGCGCGTTGGCTGCGGCGGACGTGGGCGTGGCGGTGGATGGCGCCGCGGAGGCTAGCCGCTTGTCTGCGCAGGTATTTTTGCCCGTGCCAGGCGTCAGCGAAATCTGGACGCTCACCCGAGGCGCGCGGCGCACCCTACTGACCGTGCGCCGGGGCATCCTCTTTTCGCTGGTTTACAATGTGCTGGGCATTGGTGCGGCGGCCTGGGGAGTGCTTGGTCCGCTGGGCGCGGCCATCCTCATGCCGCTCTCGTCGCTGACCGTGGTGACCAACGCTTTCAAGAGCCGCACCTTCGATCGCAGTGAGGAGAGCCCGTCATGAGCGCATTATTTGTTGTCGTCCCGTTGGCCTTGGTCGTTTCCGCGGCGGCCGTGTGGGCGTTCTGTTGGTCGGTGTCACGGGGCCAGATGGACGACCTTCAGACCCCCGCACTGCGCATGCTGGACGAGGACGCCGAGGACCAAGGCAAGTAAAAGCGGCGCGGGGAGAGCGCTGGATCAACACGCCCCTCCGTCACGCTCTCGGCCAAGCGGGCCCCTGCAGCGAGACCACAGGACATGCCAAACCCGCCCAGGCCCGTGAGGTAGAACAGCCCCGGCGCGTATGGGGCTGCCCCGATGACGGGGCGATTGTCCGGGGCCTTGGTGCGAATGCACGCCCAGAAGCGCCGCACCTGGGCGCGCGCAAGACCCGGGTACACCCCCAAGAAGCGCTCGGAAAGCGGAAACAAGGCGCTCAGCTGAGCCTGAGGTGCGGCGCCGGGCGCAGGGGTCTCATCACACGGGCTGACCAAAACGCCGCCGCTTTCGGGGCGAAAGTAGATCTCCGGATCGGTCTGCCAGATCACGGGCGCATCGGACAAAAGGCCATGATCACCTTCTACGATCGCCAAGTGCCGTTGCAGAGGCAGAAGTGGCAAGGGTGCACCCAGCTCGTAGCTGAGCGGGCCACTAGCTGCCCCTGCACACAACACGACGGCATCAGCGTGCAGGTGCTGTCCGCCTATCAGCTCGACGCCCACGCACGCGCCTTGCGCATCCAGGAGCAACCGCTCCACGGGTTGTTGCAAGCGCACCTCTGCCCCCGCGCGCGTGACCTGGCGGAGCAATGTTTGACCCATCGCGTGCACATCCAGCACTCCTCCGCGGGGACTGTAAACTCCGTGCATCGACGCACACGGTGCGAGGCCCGGCACGCGGCGCTCGAACTCCGTCAAGCTCCAAGGTTCCGCGGGGAGCCCCACGGCGTGCGCGTTGCTGAGCATGTGATCGAGCTCGGGGGGGTGGGGGCTCAACATCAGCAACCCCGTGTGCCGGACCAAGGGCTCGGTGGCCTCGCGCTGTAGGGCGCCCAGCAGCTCCAAGCTGTGCGCTGCCAGGTCCACGAGCAGCCCGTCCACCTCGAGCGGGCGAAAGATGGCCGCGTTCTGCCCCGAGGCCTTGAAGAATACAGCGGGCTCGTTTTCGAGCAGTGTGACCCGAACTTTGCCGGAGCGCAGCAGCGACCACGCAGCAGCGAGCCCGGCGATCCCCCCGCCGATGACGATGACTTGCGCTGCGTTTTTGTGCATGACGTGCCGAGACACTTCTAGCCTCTTGGAGACGGACCGCAACGCCCGGTGATGCTGGCGCCGTCGCATGCTAACTTCGCGGCGCGATGCGGGTTCTTTTGACGGGTGCGACGGGTTTCGTGGGCGGAGCGATCATGCGTGCCTTGCTTGACCGTGGCCACCACGTCATCGCCCTTACGCGCGATGTTTCCGGCCGTCGCCCGCGCGCGGGGCTGGAG
>Ga0315910_10004860_pt1 | contig 11126 bp, 7 predicted proteins | sample EdamamesoilMG_FD_204470 | JGI IMG/M metagenome (GOLD analysis project Ga0315910, IMG submission 204470) | Garden soil microbial communities collected in Santa Monica, California, United States - Edamame soil | ecosystem: Environmental > Terrestrial > Soil > Garden | place: USA: California...
GTTGTCCCCGTCCAGCACCATGGCATAGCTCACGTCCCCAAACGTGCGGAACACCATCACCAACGCGTGGTATTGGGAAGGCAGGCGCACTTCGGATTCCTCAGCGAAACTGCCGTACCGGTAACCTACGCGATCGTCCACCACTTCACCGGGGCGGAAAACGGAAAACACATGGCCGTTCTGAAGACCCTGGTTGCTACCGCCACTCAGCGCCACGATCTGGTAGTGACCCACTCCATAGATGGCGTCCTTGGTGGACAGGATGCGCAAGCCATCCGGAACATTGTCCATGGCATGCGGCTGGAACACGGCGTCGTACCCGATGCTGTCCAGAGGCAGTATAAAGTCTCCTTCCTTAACCTCTGTACGATCTCTCAGTATATCCAGGACGGAAATATCCCCGGTCTTCTTCACCCGGACGCGGCTGACTTCAACCAGCTCGTAGCCCACCGGGTTCTTGGGACGCCTGTTCCAGGGAGGCGTTTCATTCCACAGCGTCTCGTTCATGTTGCGGGTGTTGGGCACCTGCTTCCAGTGTTCCTTGGGCAACACGCGCCGCACGCCATCCTCTTTGGTCTGGTCATAAATACTGTGCAAACGAGCCACCACAAACTCATCACCCACGTTGGCGTTCAGGTTGCGGGCATAGGTCTGGTCCGAATAGGTCGCCGTCAGGCGATCCTCATTGTTCGCAACGATATAGGGCAGGTTTTCAAACTCTGCCGGAGAAAGCACCCGCACATCCCGCAGGAACGGTTCGATCTGGTCCAGGCGGATGGCATTGATGGGTGAGTCGCGATCCACCACCCGGATAGCGGGTGACAGCTTTTCAGTACCCGCGCGGTTCAGCCGCATCTGCGGCACGCCATCAACGTACACCAGCGACAGCTCGTCACCGGGATAAATCAGATGGGGATTCTCAATATGGGGATTGGCATGCCAGATCGCTGGCCATTGCCAGGGCTTGTCGAGGAACTTGCCCGAAATGTCCCAGAGCGTGTCGCCTTTGACAACGACATAACGATCGGGGTGGTCAGAGCGGACCGACACATCCTGTGCCAGTACCACGCCGGTTAGCAGAGCCGCCAACATGCTTAGCAGAATTGTCCTGATCACGTTCCTTCCTCTCTTGTAGGCATCCAGCCATCTAGTAAGATGCGGTCAGTATTGGGTGGCGAAGCTGGTCCGCCACTGGTTATCATAAAGAAACCTTTAAGAAAGTTCACCTAAATTGTTCTATGCACGCGTAAATATATGGCCATACTAGAAATTCTTGAATTTCCCGATCCCAGGCTGCGAACCGTCGCCAGGCCTGTGACGGCCTTCACTCCCGAGCTGAAACAGCTGGTGAAGGACATGATTGATACCATGTACGACGCCAACGGCATAGGCCTGGCCGCCACCCAGGTAAATGTGCACCTGCGGCTGCTGGTGCTGGATGTGAGCGAAAGCCGTGACCAGATCCGGGTTTATATCAACCCCGAGATCCTGGAAAGCAGTGGCAGCCAGAACTGCGAAGAAGGCTGCCTGTCCGTGCCGGGCGTTTATGCCGACGTCAAACGGGCCGAGAAGATCCGCGTGCGGGCCTTTGACGCTGATGGCAACGCCTTTGAGGAGAGCCTTGAGGGCATGCACGCCATCTGTCTGCAGCATGAAATGGACCACCTGCAGGGCAAGCTGTTTGTGGACTACCTGTCACCGCTCAAGCGCCAGATGGTGCGCAAAAAGCTCGAAAAGCAGAAAAAGGCCGACAAGCGGCCTGTAGCGGTGCTGTGATCGTCCCACTGACAGGGCGATAGCCTTGCGCATTGTATTCGCCGGTACGCCGGACTTTGCCGCCCTGCCCCTTCGGGCCATGGTGGCTTCGGGTTTTTCTCCGCTGGCGGTGCTGACCCAACCCGATCGAAAAGCCGGCCGTGGCCTCAGGCTGCAGGCCAGCCCGGTCAAGCAGGTAGCGATCAATTCCGGTATTGCGGTGCACCAGCCTGAATCCCTTAAATCCGCAGCTTTCCAGGACTGGCTGGCGGCACTCGAGCCCGACCTGTTGGTGGTGGTGGCTTATGGCCTGATCCTGCCGCAGGCTGTGCTCGACGTGCCACGGCATGGCTGTTGGAACATCCACGCCTCGCTGTTGCCGCGCTGGCGCGGGGCCGCGCCCATCCAGCGCGCCATCGAGGCCGGCGACAGCCACAGCGGCGTGTGCATCATGCAGATGGACGCGGGGCTGGATACCGGCGCGGTGCTGGCCTGCGCCAGCACTCCAATGGCCCGCGATGAAACCGGCGGCTCGCTGCACGACAGGCTGGCGCAGCTGGGCGCAGATACCTTGCTGGAATGCCTGCGAAAACTCGAATCCGGCACAGCGCCTGCGGCCATTCCCCAGCCGCAGGAAGGCATCTCCTACGCACACAAACTGGACAAGGCCGAGGCCGAAATCGACTGGCGTGAACCGGCCGGCCAGCTGGAGCGGCGTATCCGCGCCTTCAATCCCTGGCCGGTGTGTTGGTGCGACATGGCCGGTGAGCGGACGCGCATTTGGAAGGCATGCGAGGAGCCGGCGGGAATGGTTCCACCTGCGCCTGCGGGTACCTTGCTTTCCACCGGTGCTGAAGGCCTGGTAATCGCTTGCGGTGAAGGCAGGCTGCGCCTCACGCAATTACAGAGGCCGGGTGGCAAGCCCGTGTCGGCGCGTGAGTACCTGCAGGGCCGCAGCCCGGCCAGTGGTTTGTTGCTGCCGTCGCGCCCGGCTCCCGCCAGGGCGCCATGAAACCCCGATCAAGAGCCCAATCAACAACCCGGGCAAAAGTCAGATCAAGAGCCACCCCTGCCCGTAGTCAGTCGCCAAATCCCCGACGCATTGCGTTGCGGGCGCTGGCGGAAGTCCTGGATGAAGGCAAGTCACTGTCAGAATGTGCTTCGCTCAGGTCCCGTCCGGGTGCCGGCGAGGATGGCCCGCAGGATGGGCTGGACTCGGAGCGCGCACTGTCCCAGGCCCGCCACCTGGCTTATGGAGTTGTGCGTTGGCAGGTCGCGCTGGCCTGGTTGGAATCCCGCTTGCTCAGCAAACCACTTAAACAGAGAGACCAGGACATCAGCCGGCTGTTGTGGCTGGGCCTGTTCCAGCTCTGGCAGGACAGCACCCCCGACCACGCGGCCATCAACGAAACCACCGAGTGCGCGCGTGGCCTGGGCAAGACCTGGGCAGTGAACCTCGTCAATGCGGTGTTGCGACGGTTCCAGCGCGAACAATCCGCCTTGCTGCAGCAGCTCGAGCAGGCGCCAGAGCATTGGGCCCATCCGGACTGGTTACTTGCAGCCATTCGCCGGGACTGGCCGACTGAATGGCAATCCATTCTCGAAGCCAACAATTCCCCGCCGCCGTTGTGGATTCGGGTGAACACGCAACGCGCATCGCTGGCCAGCGTTGAGGCCAGTCTGGCGCAAGTCGGGTTTGCCACCACCCGCAGCCCGCATGCCCATGAGGGCTTGCTGGTATTCCCGGCAGCCCCGGTAGACGATTTACCCGGATTCCGCGAGGGTCTTTTTTCCATACAGGACGCAGCCGCCCAATTGGCCGCGGGGCTGCTGGAAGTTGGCCCCAGCATGCGCGTGCTGGATGCCTGCGCCGCGCCCGGCGGCAAAACCTGTCACCTGCTGGAGCGATACCCCGGCCTGGCCTTGACGGCCATAGACCTCTACCCGAACCGGTTGCAGCGGGTACAGGAAAACCTGGATCGGTTGCAATTGGACTGCCGGTTGCTGGCAGCCGATGCTGCAGACACGCAAGCCTGGTGGGACGGTGTGGCCTTTGACCGCATCCTGCTGGATGCGCCCTGCACCGCCACCGGAGTTATCCGGAGGCATCCGGAAATCCGCCATTTGCGCGATGCCTCACAGGTTCAGGAAGCCGTGGCGCTGCAGTCCCGGCTGCTGCAGCGACTCTGGCCCCTGCTGGCACCGGGCGGTATGCTGGTGTATGCCACCTGTTCAATGCTCCACGATGAGAACTCCAGCCAGGCCAGACAATTTCTTGCTGCACACCCGGACGCACAAGAACAGGTCATTGGGGCTGCGTGGGGTCGGGCGCAAGTCCTTGGCAGGCAGACCCTGCCCGGTGATCATGGGATGGACGGCTTTTACTATGTCCGGCTGCGCAAGCGCGCTTAGAGTTTTTACAGGGGGACTTGTACTTGTGTGCCTGCTGGCGCTGGCCGGATGCGCCAATCCCAAAGGGGACTTCGGCTTTGCGATTGAGCAGGTGCAGGGCAAGGTGACCGGACAGCGGCTTGAAATCAAATTGCTGCAGTTAATCAGCCTCAGCCCCGAAGCCCGGGCCGCGCTGGAAAACGGCGTGCCCCTGCACATTGAGGTGCGGGCGGAACTGGATACCATGGAAGGTGAGCTCGGTACCAGCCGGCAGTTTGAGATACGTTACATGCCTCTGAGCAACCATTACCAGCTCAGTTCTGATCATCCTGCGTCCGTGCGCACTTATCCGCGCCTGCGCCATGCATTGGCGGGATTATCCGAAGTAGAACTACAGTTGGCCCTGCCGGAACTGCCCGCCGGAGATTATCCGCTGAGCACCCGCAGCTGGCTGGAGAAACGCAGACTGCCCGCGCCGATGCGCCTGCCGGCCTGGTTTTCACCCAGCTGGCAACACGATTCCGGCTGGCATTCGACTTCCGTGCAAGTGCCTGGCGGCAACCCGGTAAACGGAGCCCCTGCGGCCCCATGACTACCAAAGCCGAAGTCAAGGCCGAAACCAGGGCCGAAACCAGGGCCTTTCGCAGCAGCCGTTCATGGGCCAGCCGCCTGCTGCGCATCCTGCCGGTTGCGGCACTGGTCATTACCCTGCTGATTGCCCTGCTGCTGGTCAGCGGTGTGCAGCAGGACGTACCCGGCAGCCTGGGCGCGATGTTGGCCGAAGGCTACCTGTGGGTGCTGGTAGTCACGGCCCTGGCTGTGCTGGTCCTGTTGTGGACCATTGCCAACCGGTTGATCGGGCTGGTGAAGCGGGTCAAGAACGAGGAGCCTGGCGCACGCCTGGCTGCCCGTTGGGTGCGAAACTTCCTGGGCCTGTCGATTCCGCCCGCGCTGATCGTGTATTTCTTCTCCGCCTGGTTCCTGTCAAACACCATTGATGGCTGGTTCGATGTGCAGGTGGAGCAGGCTTTGGCTGATTCGCTGGAGCTCGGCCAGCAGTTCCTCGACACGCGCACGCTGGAAGTGCGCAACCAGTTGCGCGAAACCGCAGACGGCCTGCAGGAGTTGCGCGAAGAAGGTGACCTGTTGCGCCAGGAATTACTGGGACGGGTACGCGCCAACGGGCCGCTGGAACTCACCGTCATGGGCGCTGACGGCACCTTGATCGCTACCGCCAACATCAATGCGCTGACCGGCCTGCCGGAGCGGCCAGGTGACTTCGCATTGCTGCAGGCGCAGGAACGCGGCGAGTACGCGGCGGCTGAACCCACGGCTGATGGCGGCCTGCAGATCCGCGTATTGAACTGGTTGCCCCCCGATTTCCCGGGCGACCAGGCGCGCATACTGCAGGCCATCTATCCCCTGCCGCCGGGCATTACAGAATTGACCGGTTCTATCGAGCAGGAATACTACCGCTACCAGAACGTCAGCTATTTACGGAATTCGCTGAAGCAAAGCTTCCTGCTGATCCTTTCATTGGTACTGCTGCTGACCATCCTGCTGGCCATCCTGGCGGCGCTGAACGCGGCGCGGCGCATGGTGGCGCCGCTGTCGCGCCTGTCCAAGGCCACGCATGAAGTGGCGGCAGGTGATTTTGCGCTGCAGGTGCAAGCCGGGCAGAAGGACGAGATCGGATTCCTTGTGAATTCCTTCAACGAAATGACGCAGGCACTGCAGTCGGCCAGTCAATCCGCGGAAGAGAGCCGCGCCCGGCTGCAGGAACAGGGCGATTACCTCGAGGCCGTGCTGGGCAATCTTTCTTCCGGGGTGCTCACGCTGGACAGCGCCGGCAACGTGCTGCGCGCCAACCGGGCCTGCCACAGCATCCTGGGACTTAGCGCTGAACGCGTGGTCAATCCTGCTGATCCCAACAGTCCCGCGAATATCAGGTACTGGGTGGAACAACTGCCCTACCTGCAGCCACTGGCTGCAACCATTACCCAGCAGGGGCAAAGCGGGCGCAACACCTGGCAACAGGAAGTGCGGCTGCAGGCCGCCCAGCCACCATTGGTGCTGCTGGCGCGAGGTTCACGCCTGCTGGACCAGGGCCAGGTTGTCGTGTTCGATGATGTGACCGTGCTTAACCAGGCACAACGTGAAGCCGCCTGGGCCGAGGCGGCCCGCCGCCTGGCGCACGAGGTGAAGAACCCGCTCACGCCCATCCGGCTGGCGGCCGAGCGGCTGCATATGAAGCTCGCGAACAAGCTGGATGCAGCCGACAGCGCTTTGCTGGACAAAGCTTCCGGCACCATCGTGGCGCAAGTGGAGGCGCTGCGCACACTGGTGGACGCCTTTGGCGATTACGCCCGTGAACCCAACCTCAACCGTGAATCGATTGACCTCAACGACCTGATCAAGGAAGTGGTTTTGCTCTACCAGCAGGGCGACGCCAATACCCGTTTCGAACTCAAATTAGCGGCCGGTTCCAGCCGCCTGCAAGCCGATGCCGGGCGCATGCGACAGCTGCTGCACAACCTGTTGCGAAATGCCCAGGAGGCGGCTGGCGGGCAGCCAGCACACATCGAAGTTTCCACCGCGCCGTTGGAATTCGAGGGCAGTTCATGGCTGCAATGCGAGATCCGCGACCATGGCGCGGGATTCCCTGAAGCCGTCCTGCAGCGGCCGTTCGAACCCTATGTCACGCACAAGCCCGGGGGCAGCGGTTTGGGGCTGGCGATCTGCCGCAAAATCATCAGCGAACACGAGGGACGTATCAGCCTGAGCAACCACCCCGAGGGCGGTGCACTGGTCACCATCCTGCTGCCTGCATCGACTTAGGAATCCCGGCGTACGGGACTCTTAGTCGTGCAGCCTGTAAAACTGGTGCCGTCCGATTCGAAGACCATCCATGCAATCGTCCACATCCGCGCTCACAAGCAGGAATTATCGAACCTACCTTGCGGGAGCGACCCTCTCGCTTAACGGCCTTTGGATCTATCGGGTCGCCCTGGGTTGGTTTACCTGGGAATTGACGCGGTCGGAGCTGTGGGTGGGCATTATTGCGGCAACCCAGTTCGGACCTGCCGTTGTCCTGGGCCCCATCTTCGGAGTACTGGCCGACCGGATTGACCGGCGATCAGCATCCATGCTGATTCATGCTGCCAGTGTCATGAACATGCTGGCCCTGGGACTGCTGACTTTGCTGGGGTTCATGGACATCCGCATGCTGGTGCTGCTGGCAACCACACAGGGCGTCCTCGATGGGGCGCTCGCTCCTGTGCGGATGAGTATCGTCCCCAACCTTGTCAGCGTCCGCCAGGTGCCCAACGCAATCGCGCTGGTTTCCATCAATTTCAATCTTTCCCGCGTGGTGGGACCGACCATCGCTGGCCTGATCATCACTGCCTTCGGCGTTGCCGGTGCTTTCATGTTCAGTGCTGCTGGATACCTGGGAATGGCCATCGCCATGGGCATGATCCGTCTTGCGCCGGCCAGGAAATCCCAAAGCACCAGGAAGCGGCACTGGGCAGAACTCGTGGATGGGGCAAAGTACGTACTGGCGAGTCCTGTCATTCGGGACCTCCTGCTGGTGACCGGCCTGAGTGCGGTATTTGGCCGCGGAGTATTGGAATTGATGCCGGTGTTTGCAGACCAGGTATATGGGGGCCAAGCCAGGACGCTTGCTTTGTTGACCTCATCGATCGGCGCTGGATCCATTCTCGCCGGGTTGGCAATGTCCAGGAACACGGAGTGGACCAACTACCGCACCATCAGGATCAGCCTGCTTCTTTCAGGCATGCTGGTGGTTCTGCTCGGATGCGTGAACCAACTCATTCCAGCGATCGTTGTGGTTGCCCTTTTGGGAATCACACTGTCTGTGTGCGGCATTGGCTCACAGATATTGCTGCAGAGTGGAATTGATGACGACTTCCGAGGCCGCGTCAGCAGTATCTGGAGCCTGATCGCATTTGGTGGGACCTCGCTTGGCAGCATGCTGGTGGGCATCACTGCACATTTTTTCGGACTCCCGGTAGCCGCCATGGCTGCGGGACTGGCCTGCACCTTGCTTGGCCTGATCGGCTTCAGGCGGGATGCCAGTCACACCCGTTAAGCCTGCCTGACCCAAATTTCTTACCCGCAGCACCTGTTGTCCTTTCCGATATTTTTGTGTTATACATAATTTCGTCAATAATATTTTTCATAATTATGTTGAAACACGGGCAAACACAAGAAGCGCTGACAGAACACGAATTTGGTTCCTGTCGATCATTCGCCGCCAACAGCAATTGCCATGCTCCGCCCTCACCGTGTTGCACACCCATGTAAGTCACGCCTGACAAACCCCCAGGAGGTCGATACCATGAAGCAATCACCTGTCCGGAAGATGCGACCCGGCTATTTCGCGATTCCATTTGGCGCTTTTCTCCTGTTCATATCAGCCTTGGCTTTTTGCAAAGGGCCACCTCCTGAAGTACCAGTAGACGCCATGGATAAGTTCCTTGGCGTTGTTCGGGAAGCGGCACCGGGCTTGCAGGGATATACCGTTTACCGTCCTGAAAACATGCAGGGAACCGAAAAGCATCCCATTGTGGTCTGGAGCAACGGCGCATGCGCCACCAGCAACGATGGGCACCTCTATTTCCTGATGCAGCTTGCCGCGCACGGCTTTGTGGTGGTTGCAGCGGGCTCTCCGGAAATGAGCTCCAGCCCCGGGGGCACGGCGGCTGAAGACCGGCTTTCAACCGCAATCGACTGGGTGACCAGCCCAGGAAAAGACGCACCCACCTGGAGAAGCCATCTTGACGATTCCAGGATTGCGACTGCCGGCCATTCCTGTGGAGGAATTGATGCAATCTGGACCGGTGCGAACGATGCGCGTGTAAAGGCCATCGTCAGCATGAACAGCGGTTGTCAGCCGGACAGCAGCAACGGAGGCGCTTCGGGGCCACTGGCGGTTTGCCGTGGCGAACTCAACTTCCTCAACGGTCCAGTCATTTTTCTCGCAGGTGGCCCGTCTGATGTGGCTTATAACAACTCGGTCCAGAACTACGCATTGGTTTCATTTGTGCCTGCAGTTTTTGCCTCACACGCTACGGCGGGACATGGCGGCTTTTTTGGCGGCAACACGTCCCGCACCGTGCAGTTGCAGGCAGTCCAGGCAGTGGTTGAGTTCCTGGATGGAACACTCAATGGCAATGAAGCAGCGCTTTCCTTTCTGGTCGGCCCCGATGCTGAACTCGGGCAGCTCAGTAATTGGACCGTAGATTCGAAGGGTTTCTAGCTTTCAGCTGCGACTGTTTTCCCACAGTTGCAGGTGAATTGTCCCCGTTGCCCGGATCACAACGCAATTACAGCACTTGCAGTCGAATCAACACACAGGAGTCAAAGTAAATGCACTCAGAAAGGCGGAACTGGCTGGTAGTCGGCAGCCTGTTCATTTTCATTGCGACATTATCTTCAGCGCAGGCTGCCACCGAGGTAACCAGCGGTTCACTGCCGGATGGCACTCCCTACCGGATTGACTATCCGGATAATTTCAACGGCACTTTGCTGGTATCCCTGGACTATGCCCCGAATGGCGGCACCAATTCCACCAATGTGGAATTGCTCAAGCGCGGTTATGCAACCTCTGGAGTATCACGTTCCGTCACCGGGTGGTCAGTGGGAGACTCCATCAACAATCACGTGAGCGTGGTAGAACTCTTCTCCGCAAAATACGGCGAACCTGACTACGCCTTTGTCAATGGCAACTCCCTGGGAGCACACACCGGAGCGGCAGTGTTGCAGGCCCGCCCGGACGTTTTCGATGGCGGAGTGCTCCAGTGTGGCGGTATTGCCGGCGCAATCGGCCTGTGGAACGGGAAGCTGGACGGACTGTTCATCGCCAAGGAACTGCTGGCGCCGGGCGATCCAACCTATCCGGTCATTGATATTCCCGACAACTTCGCCACCGTGACCCGGCCTGCCTGGATTGCCCTGGTTCAGGCTGCACAGCAGACACCAGAAGGTCGTGCCCGAATCGCACTGGCAGCGGTGATCGCACAGCTGCCGGTATGGTCTATCTCTTCCCGTCCGTTTCCCGCTGCCGATGATTACGTGGCATTGCAGCAAGGCCTGTACGACAGTTTTGGCGGTGGATTCCTGCCCATGGTTGGCCAGGCCATGTCCAGCCGCAACGAACTCAATCGAAGGAGCGGAGGCAACATTTCCTGGAACCTCGGCATCGATTACGCGGAAATTCTCGCAAATGTTGATTACGCCGAAGTTGTCCATGAAATGTACGCGCTCGCAGGGCTGAGCCTGGAGGATGACCTCGCTGCGTTGGCAGCGGCCGAGCGCTTCGTCGCTGATCCGGATGCGATTCGCTGGGCCCGGGTGCAGGTACCCAACTCGCCGCTGGCAGTCCCGGCCGTCACCATCAACGGCATCGGTGACCAGATTTCACCTTCTGCCGGACAACAGGCCTATGAGGCGGCAGTGGGTTCAGAAAACCTGCGGCAGCTGTACACCATGACCGCTGGCCATTGCGGCTTCAACGGCAAGGAAGTCGTGGCTGCAGTTGAAGTACTGCAGGATCGCGTGCTGACCGGCTCATGGCAGGACACCAGCCCTGCTGCAATGAATGCTCTTGCAGCCACAGTTACTGGTGTAAGCGGCACCCCGAGGTTTATTGAGTATGAACCGGATGAGTTCGAACGCCCATTTACGTTCCCGAAGCTGGATGTCAAAGCGAACCCGGCTACCCAGACTATTCACCTGAGCAAAGCCAATGACAAGATCAAGCTGACACTGTCAGATGCCAATGTGCCCAGTGATGAGTTTGTAGTGGAAAACATCGTCCTGGAAAGTTTGCTGCTCGGCGGCGCACCCGCGTCCGCTACCAAGGTCAAGGAAGGCAAACCCTCACAAGCGGGCACGCTGGACCTGGAGTTCCGGGTGGGAGATCTGGTTGACGCGGAGGTCGGGGAGCAAATTGCCCT
>Ga0315910_10004861_pt1 | contig 11124 bp, 8 predicted proteins | sample EdamamesoilMG_FD_204470 | JGI IMG/M metagenome (GOLD analysis project Ga0315910, IMG submission 204470) | Garden soil microbial communities collected in Santa Monica, California, United States - Edamame soil | ecosystem: Environmental > Terrestrial > Soil > Garden | place: USA: California...
AGCCCGTTGCGATCGCAGATCGCGATTGCCGGAAAACCGCGGTACTTCGCCAGCTTGGCGATCGCCTTGGGATCGATCGCCCCTTCGAGCATCGAATAGGAGGAAAGCACGCGCATAGGGACGAACGGGGCAAAAGGCATGGTTTGAGATTAGTCGGGCGTCCCGGCCATTCAAGCCTCCGTCCCGCCAGGCTGGGGAAAAGAACGGCGTTTGCATTTCAGGGCGAATGTGTATCTCCTTGCCGGGGGAAGCAGGGGGAGCAGGCCGATGCCGCAAAATCCGTTCGACCGGGAGTTTGTCAGGGAGCATGTAACCCCGATCGTCGAGCGCGCCAGGGAGCATGCGGCCCCGATCGTTGAGCGCGCGAAGGACGTGATCGTCGATCCCGCGATCATCTGGGGCGACGTGATCGAAGAGGATACCCCGCCGAAGGACCTGCTGCTGCGCTACGCCCTACCGCTCGCCGCCATCAAGCCGCTAGCCGACCTAATCGGCGCGCTGATCTTCGGCTATGGCGCGCTCGGCTTCAGGGGCCGCGTCGGCTTTGGTTCCGCGATCGGCATGGCGCTGACAAGTTTCATCCTGTCGATCGCCGTGCTCTATTTCATGGCCTGGTTTGCCAATTGGCTGAGCCCGCGGCTGGGCGGGAAGCAGGATTTCCCGACCGCCTTCCGGCTGGCCGCCTATGCGATGACCGCGGCCTGGGTCGCGGGCATTTTCGGGTTGATCCCGCCGCTTTCGATCCTGGGATTGCTGGGGCTCTACAGCATCTACATCTTCTATACCGGCGTGCGGCCGGTGATGGGTGTCGCGGACGAGCAGGCCGCGTCCTATACAATCGTCGTGTTCGTAGCCGGTATCGTGGCTTATCTGGTGACCGGATCGGTGGTCAGCTATATCGGCGGGATGCCGGCGCTGATCATCTGACCGCTACTCCAGCACCCCGTCGTGCAGGCGGACCACCCGGTCCACCGCCCGTGCGAGACGTTCATTGTGGGTCGCGACCAAGGCCGCGCTGCCCTCGCCCCGCACCAGCCTGACGAATTCGCCAAGCACCCGATCGGCGGTGTGCTCGTCGAGATTGCCGGTCGGCTCGTCGGCGAGGACCAGTTGCGGCCGGTTGGCGAGCGCCCGGGCCACCGCGACGCGCTGCTGCTCGCCGCCCGAAAGCTGGCTCGGCCGATGGCTCAGCCGCTGCGCCAGCCCGAGTGCGCTGAGCAGCTCGCGGGCGCGGATTTCCGCCTCCTCGCGCGGTTTGTTGGCGACCAGTTGCGGCAGGATCACATTTTCCTCGGCCGTGAAATCGGGCAGCAAGTGATGGAACTGGTAGACGAAGCCGAGATAATCGCGGCGGATCGAGGTGCGCCGGTCGCCCGAAAGCGCGCCGGCGTCGATCCCGGCGATTTCGATCGTCCCGCCGAACCCACCTTCGAGCAGCCCGACCGCCTGGAGCATGGTCGATTTGCCCGACCCCGATGGGCCCAGCAGCGCGACGATCTCGCCCCGGCGGATTTCGAGGTCGACCCCGCGCAGCACTTCGATGCGCTCGCCGCCCTGCTCGAAGCTTCGGGTCAGGCCGGTGAGTTTTACCACCGTGTCACTCATAGCGCAGCACCTGTACGGGATCGGTGCTCGCCGCCTTGAACGCGGGGTAGAGCGTCGCGAGGAAGCTGAACACCAGCGCCAGCGTGCTGATCGCAAACACCTCGAACGGGTCGGTCCGGCTCGGCAGCTCGGTGAGGAAGCGGATCGAGGGATCCCATAATTCGATCCCGGTCAGCCACTGGATGCCGTTGACGATCGACTGGCGGAAAAACAGGAACAGGAAGCCGAGCACCAGCCCGGCGAGCGTCCCCAGCATGCCGATCACGAAACCGGTAGTGACGAAGATCTTGAGCAGGCTGCGCCGGGTCGCGCCCATCGTGCGAAGGATCGCGATATCGCGGGTCTTGGCGCGGACCAGCATGATCAGGCTGGAGAGGATGTTGAACACCGCCACCAGCACGATGATCGAGAGCACCACGAACATCGCCACCCGTTCGACCGCCAGCGCCTCGAACAGGCTGGAATTGATTGTCTTCCAGGTGTTGACAGTCGCCCGGCCCGCGAGTTGGCGGGTAATCGGGGCCAGCGTTTCCTCGACCGTGTCGGGATCGTCGGTCTTGACCTCGATCAGCTGGATCGAATCCCCGATCAGCAGCAGCGTCTGGGCATCGGGGATCGGCATCACCACGAAGGCCTCGTCGTAATCGTAGATCCCAACCTCGAAGATCGCCACGACCTCGTAGCCGATCTGGCGCGGGACCGTGCCGAACGGGGTCGAGCGGCCCTGCGGGTTGATGATGGTGATCGTGTCGCCCAGCCGCGCGCCGAGGTTTTCAGCCAGCCGCGCGCCGATCGCCACCCGGTTCGCCCCCGGCTGGACCAGCGTAAGATCGCCGCTGACAAGGTTGGGCTCGAGCCGCCTGATGTCCTGCCCGGTATTACCGCGCGCATAGATACCCTCGACCCTGCCGTTGAACGTAACCAGCAGCGGCTGCTCGATCAGCGGCGATGCGCGCTCGACCCCCGGGGTCTTCCTGACCTCCTCCAGGATCGCTTCCCAATTATCCAGCCGCTGGCCGTATCCCTGGATGATCGCATGGCCGTTCAAGCCCACGATCTTGTCGAGCAACTCGGCGCGGAAGCCGTTCATCACGCTCATCACCACCACCAAAGCGGCGACGCCGAGCATCACCGCGGTGAGGCTGATCCCGGCCACCATCGCGATGAATGCCTCGCCGCGGCCGGGCATCATGTAGCGCTTGGCGATCGTCCATTCGAAGGGGGAAAGGATCAAGCTCTTGCCTATGGGTAGAGAACGATGGCCAGCGGTTTAGGCAGGCGACGGAGAGGTGGCAACCGGGATCGCCAAGCTGTCCCCCGGACTACTGATGCAGGTACACCGCCCGTTCGTGGCTGAAGCACTTGAAGCCGAAATAGCCGTGGTAGCTGCCCATCCCGCTGCCGTTCACACCCCCGAACGGGAGGTTGTTCTCAAGGTAGTGCGAGAACACGCCGTTGACGGTCACGCCACCGGATGAGGTACGCTTGAGGACCTTGTCGACATTGTCCTCGTTCGGGCTGAACACATAGAGCGCCAGCGGCTTGTCGCGCGCCTCGATATAGGAAACCACCTGGTCGAGATTGTCGTAGGTCATCACCGGCAGCAGCGGGGCGAAGATTTCCTCCTGGAGTATCTTCATCTGCGGGGTGACACCGGTCAGCATGGTCGGGTGGACGGTGAGATCGGCCTCATCGAACGTCCCGCCCACCTCGACCTTGGCGCCCTGCGCCACTGCATCGTCGAACAGGCCCTTCACCCGCCGGAAATTGCGCTCGTTGACTACCTGGGCGATGCTCTCCTTCTTGATGGTGCCATTCTCGTCATAAAGGTTTTTGGCGACATTGGCCTTGAACGCCTCGACCAGCGGGGCCTGCTGGTCCTCCTTCACGAACACGTAGTCGGGGCAGATGCAGGCCTGGCCGCCGTTGAACTGTTTGGCCCCGGCGAGCGCGGCGCCGATCGCCTCGACATTGGCGCCCTCGTCAACGATCACCGGCGACTTGCCGCCCAGTTCGAGCGTCACGGTCGCGAGGTTCTTCGCCGCGGCCATCATCACGATCTTGCCGACATTGGTGCTGCCGGTGAAGAAGATGTGGTTGAACGGCAGTTCGAGCAGCGCCTCGGCGACGCTGACATCGCCTTCGATCACCGCTACCTCGTTCTCGTCGAAGGCCTCGCCGACGATCACCTTCGCGATCCGCGCGGTCGCCGGGCACAGATCGGTGAGCTTGACGATACAGCAATTGCCCGCCGCCACCGCTGCCGCGACCGGTCCGAGCACCAGCCCCAGTGGGAAGTTCCACGGGCCAAGGATCAGGCACACGCCGCGCGCCTCGTAGACGATCTGCGCCTTGTCGGCGGGGTTCATCGAGGTCGCGACCTCGGTCGGCTTCATCCAGTCCTCGAGATTGTCGATATTGCGCTGGATGTTGCCGGTGACGTTGAGCACTTCGGTGACGCGGATTTCGCCTTCGGGCTTGCGGGTGTCTTCGAGCACCGCGGCGACGATATCGTCGGCATGGGCTTCGACCGCGGCCTTGAGCTTTGCCAGCTTGGCCTTGCGCTCGGCGGCGCTGGAGGCCTTCACATCCCATTGATGGGCCTGCTGGAGGGCGAAGATGCGCTTGATCTCACCTGCGATATCGGCGGCGGTTTGGGTGGCGGTGGACATGATCTCTCCCATGATCGTTCGATTGAGGAATTGGCGATCCCCATATGGGATGGATAGGCCGCCGCGCCAGCCAATAAACTTACCCGCCGCGCAAAAGTTGCACCCCCCAGTCGCGCTCGAACAGGTAAAGCAGCAGCCGCGCCGCTTCCCCGCGGGGGCTGGCCAGTCCCCCATCACGCTCGATCAGCAGACGTGCGTCGTCATGCGCCAGCGGAAGCAGGCGTTGGAGCTGCTCGAGGCTGGCAATGCGGAACGGCGTGTCACCCGATTGCCTTGTCCCAAGCAGTTCGCCGCCGCCGCGTAGCTCCAAATCCTCCTCGGCGATGCGGAAGCCGTCCTGGGTTTCGCGGATCAGGGCGAGGCGCTTCTTGGCGGTCTCGCTGAGTTCGGACCCGCGCAGCAGCAGGCAGACCGATTTTTCCGCGCCCCTGCCTACCCGGCCGCGGAGCTGGTGAAGTTGCGCGAGGCCGAAACGTTCGGCACTTTCGACCACCATCAGAGTGGCGGCGGGGACATCGACCCCGACCTCGATTACAGTGGTTGCAACCAGCAGTTTCGCGTCTCCCGATGCAAACCGCTCCATCGCCGCATCCTTGAACTCGGGCTTGAGCTGGCCGTGGACCAGCACCACCGCATCGCCGAAGCGCGCCTTGAGGCTGGCGAAGCGCGCTTCGGCCGCGGCAAGATCGTCGGTCTCGCTTTCGCTTCCACGGACCATCGGGCACACCCAGTACGCCTGCTGGCCGCCGGCGAGGTGCCGCTCGACCCCCGAGACCACATCCGCCAAGCGGTCGATCGCGACCACTCTCGTATCGATCGCCTGCCGTCCGGGGGGCATCTCGTCGAGCCGCGAGACATCCATCTCGCCATATTGCGCGAGGGTCAGCGTGCGCGGGATCGGGGTCGCGGTCATCGCCAGGCAATGCGGCGTGACTTTGCCCTTCTGGGTGAGCATCAGCCGTTGCGAAACCCCGAAACGGTGCTGCTCGTCGATCACCACCAGCCCGAGGTTGCGATAGCTCACCGCCTCCTGGAAGATCGCATGGGTGCCGATGACGAACTGGATGCTCCCATCCGCCAGGCCCATCAGCGTGCCTTCGCGCGCCCTCCCCTTGTCGCGCCCAGTGAGCAGCGCGATCGTGGTGCCGGTGGGCGCGGCCAATTGGCGCAGGGTCTCGTAATGCTGGCGGGCGAGGATTTCGGTCGGCGCGAGCAAGGCCGCCTGAGCCCCGGCCTCGCAGGCCAGCAGCATCGCTTCCAAAGCCACCACCGTCTTGCCCGATCCGACATCGCCCTGCAGCAACCGCAGCATCGGCGCGGCCTGCGCCATGTCGCCTTCGATCTCGGCGATGGCACGTTGCTGTGCTCCGGTGAGGTCGAACGGCAGTTGCAGTCTCGCCCGCAGCGATCCGTCGCCGCTGAGCGCCTGCCCGCGCCGCTGGCGGTTGTCCGCCCGCACAAGCATCAGCGCCAGCGAATTGGCGAGGATCTCGTCATAGGCCAGCCGGTCGCGCGCGGCGGCGTGCTCGTCCATGTGGGCGAGCAGCAGCGCATCGCGCCATTGCGGCCATTTCTGGCGCTCAACGAGGCCCGGCTCGATCCATTCGGGCAGCTCGGGCGTACGCGCCAACGCCTGCGTCACCAGTTTGCCGACGATCGGCTGGGTCAGCCCTTCTGCGAGGCGATAGACCGGCTCGCTGAGCTTGCCCGTCAGCTTGGCACTCTCGCTTTCGACATGATCGGGATGGACGATCTGGAGCATGTCGCCGTAGCGGTCGAGCCTCCCGGCGACCCAGCGCCTTTCGCCCACCGGGAGCTGTTTTTTGGCGGTGTAGGAGGCGCGCCCGAAAAAGGTCAGCGCGCAGATATTGCCCGGCCCGTCCTGCGCCAGCACGCGATAGGGGCCCGACTGGCTGCGCGCGGTGCGGTGCTCGACGGGTGTCAGCGCAACGACGATGTTTTCGCTCTCGCTCGCCTCGTCGAGGTCGGTGACCGCGCGGCGCTGCACGAAGCGCTCGGGCAGGTGATAGGCGATGTCCTTGACCCGCTCGAGCCCGAGCTTTTCCAGCGGCTTGCGCAGTTTCGGCCCCACGCCTTCGAGCGCGTCGCTCTCGACGAAAAGCGGGTTGAGCTGATCGGGCCTCATGTCGCCGTGATAGGGCACCGTTCCATCGCGGCAAAGCCTTCGGATCGCCGCAAGGGGGGGAACCTGGGCCAAACCGGTGCGCTTCCACCGTAACCGGGCAGTTGCCGCCCGGATCAGGAGATTTCACATGGCGCAGCAGGAATTCACCGACGCGATCGCGATGCTCAAGCACGACCACCAAACCGTGGAAGATATGTTCGCCAGGTTCAAGAGGACCAGCAATTCGGCGAGGCAATGGGATCTTGCGCAGCAGATCTGCAACGAGCTCAAAATCCACACACTTATCGAGGAAGAAATCTTCTACCCCGCATCCAAGGAAGCGGTCGACGAAACCCTCTTTCGCGAAGCCTATGTCGAACACGACGCCGCCAAGGTGTTGATCAACGACATCCTAGCAAACGGCCCGGGCGACGAGTATTTCGAATCCAAGGTTCTCGTGCTGTCCGAAGAAATCGAGCACCATGTGAAGGAGGAGGAAAAGCCCGGCGATGGCTTTTTTGCCCAGGTGCGGCGGGGCAAGGACATCGACCTGGTCGAACTGCGCGACCGGATGCTTGCTCGCAAGGAGGAGTTGAAGGCTCAGGCGGAAGCCGGCGGCCTGCCCCCTGCCGAAACCACCGCGATTGAAAACGCCTGAGAATTTCGTCGGGAAAACCCGCCCTAACCGCCTTGCCCCGGTGGGCGGCATCGCTTAGCATGCTAGCTAATGGGTCAAAATGATAACTGGAGCAGCCGCCTTTCGCGGGCAGGTTTTCGTGCGTGGCATCGCGGCACACGCGAGGCCGACCTGATCGTCGGCGGGTTTTTCGACAAGCATCACGAAAGCTGGGATGAGGCTGCGCTCGCCTGGTTCGAGGCGCTGCTCGAAGAGGACGATGTCGACATCATGGCCTGGGCGCTACAGGCGCAGATGGTGCCGGAGAAATATGCCGGGCCGATGATGATCGCAATGCAGCGGCTGGACTATGTGAAGCTTTAGGCTAAGAGCCTCGCTGATCCACCTAACCCGTTTGCGCTCGAAACGCGCGAACGGGCTTTCGCGTATGCGCCCGGAACCCGAACCGAAACGATAAATGGCTGATTTTCAACGTATATTATCGGCAAAGACGCCGCTTACCCTTGCTGCCGTGGCGCGCGGGGCGCAGCCGCTGGTGCTCGCCGATCTCGCGCGTGCGAGTATGGGCCGCGCGGTGTTCATCGCGCCCGACGATGCTGCGATGCGCGCCGTGAGCGACGCCGCGCAGTTCTTCGCGCCCGAACTCGAAGTAATCGAATTCCCGGCGTGGGACTGCCTGCCCTATGACCGCGCCAGCCCCGCGCTCGCGGTCAGCGCGCGACGGCTCGCCGCGCTGCACCGGTTGCAGGCGGGCGGGAGTGGCACCCAACTGCTGGTCACCACGGTCAACGCCGTGCTCCAGCGGGTTCTGACCCCATTCCGGATCCGTGAGAGCGTACGTCTGCTCGAGCCCGGCATGCGGATCGGGCACGAAAGCCTCGCCGCGCTGCTCAGGCGGCAGGGCTATGGCCGGACCGACACGGTGATCGATGCCGGCGAGTTCGCCATGCGCGGCTCTATCGTCGATATCTTCCCCTCGGGGCTCGAACAGGGGCTGCGGCTCGATTTCTTCGGCGACGAGCTCGAAAGCCTGCGCCTGTTCGATCCAGCCACTCAGCGCAGCACCGGCAGCGTCGAGCGCCACCTCCTGCTCCCGGCCAGCGAAGCACTGCTCGACGAGGACACGATCAAGCGTTTCCGCACCCAATACCGCGAACTGTTCGGCGCCGCCGCGACCGGCGATCCGCTCTACCAGGCGGTCAGCGACGGACGGCGGCTGGCGGGGATGGAGCACTGGCTTCCGCTGTTCGAGGAACGGCTCGAAACCCTGTTCGATCACCTTGCCGATGCCGACCTCATCGTCATCGACGCCGCGGCGCAGGCGGCGGGCGATGAGCGCCTGACCGATATCGCCGACTACCACCGCTCGCGCAGTGAAACCGCCGGTCAGGCGGCCGGATCCTATCGCCCGCTGGCAACCGACGCGCTGTATCTCTCGCGCGACGAATTCAAGGCGAGGCTCGCAGGGTGGCCGGTCCACAGGAGCGTGATCTTCGCCGAGCCCGAGAGTGCCACGGTGGTCGATTTCGGCTTCACCGGCGCGCGCGATTTCGCGCCCGAACGCGCCCGCGGGGCCAATCCCTACGAGGCCGCGGCAAAGCACTTCGCGGCGTTGGGCAAGGCCGGGAAGAAACCGTTGATCGCCGCCTATTCGAAAGGCTCGCGCGCGCGCATTGCTGCGATTCTCGCGGAGGCTGGCGCGGAGCCGAAATTCGCCGAGACCTGGCAGGAAGCGCTCGGCCTCGCGGCGAAAGGCGCGCCCGTCGCCATCGTCCTGCCGCTTGAGACCGGCTTCGCCAACGACCAGCTCGAACTCGTCACCGAGCAGGATTTGCTCGGCGATCGCCTCGTGCGCCGCCGCAAGCGCCGCCGCGACGCCGACGCCTTCCTGGCCGAGCTCTCCGCGCTCAATTCCGGCGATCTTGTGGTCCATGTCGATCACGGGATCGGCAAATATGTCGGGCTCGAAGCGATCCCGGTCGGCAACAGCCTGCACGATTGCGTGCGGCTGGAATATGCCGGGGGCGACAAATTGTTCATCCCGGTCGAGAACATCGACGTGTTGAGCCGCTACGGCTCGTCCGACGATATCGTCGCACTCGACCGGCTCGGCGGCGAGGCTTGGCAGAAGCGCCGCGCGCGCCTCAGGGAGCGTATCCGCGAGATCGCCAACGAGCTGCTGCGCACCGCCGCCTTGCGCGCGCTTCGCCAGGCCCCCGCGCTCGAGCCCGAAGCCTCCGCCTTCAACCAGTTCGTCGAACGCTTCCCGTGGCAGGAAACCGACGACCAGGACCGCGCGATCGACGAAGTGCTGAGCGACCTTGCCGCCGGCAAGCCTATGGATCGGCTGGTGTGCGGCGATGTCGGCTACGGCAAGACCGAGGTCGCCCTTCGCGCGGCCTTCGTCGCGGCGATGGAAGGCAAGCAGGTCGCGCTGATCGCCCCGACCACCCTGCTCGCGCGGCAGCATTTCGAGAACTTCACCGAGCGCTTCAAGGGCTTCCCGCTCAGGATCGGACGGCTTTCGCGGCTGGTCGCAGCCAAAGAGGCGACCGAGACCCGCGAGGGGCTGACCGCAGGCCAGGTCGATATCGTCATCGGCACCCATGCGTTGCTCTCGAAGCAGGTGAGCTTCCGCGACCTTGCGCTGGTGATCGTCGACGAGGAGCAGCGCTTCGGGGTCAAGCACAAGGAGCGGCTCAAGGAATTGCGCAGCGATGTCCATGTGTTGACCCTCACCGCCACCCCGATCCCGCGCACGCTGCAGATGGCGATGAGCGGACTGCGCGAGCTTTCGACCATCCAGACCCCACCGGTCGATCGCCTTGCGGTGCGCACCTATGTGATGGAATGGGACGAGATGGTGATGCGCGAGGCCTTGCTGCGCGAGCATCATCGCGGCGGGCAGAGCTTCATCGTCGTTCCGCGGATCGCCGATATGCCCGAGATCGAGGACTGGCTGCACAAGGCCGTGCCCGAGGTCAAATATGTCAGCGCTCATGGCCAGATGGGCCCGCGCGAGGTCGAGGAGCGGATGAGCGCGTTCTACGAGCGCAAATACGACGTGCTGGTCTCGACCACCATCGTCGAGAGCGGGCTCGACATCCCCAGCGCCAACACCATCGTCATCCACCGCGCGGACCGTTTCGGCCTCGCCCAGCTCTACCAGCTAAGGGGCCGCGTGGGCCGGGCCAAACTGCGCGCCTATGCCTATCTCACCTACCCGCGCGACATGCAGCTGACCGAAGTCGCCGAAAAGCGGCTCAAGGTGCTCGGCGATCTCGACAATCTCGGCGCCGGGTTCCAGCTCGCCAGCCACGATCTCGACATTCGCGGGGCAGGAAACCTGCTCGGCGACGAGCAATCGGGGCATATCAGGGAAGTCGGCTTCGAACTTTACCAGTCGATGCTGGAAGATGCGATTTTGGCGGCCAAGGCGGGTGATGCGGGGCTGGAATCGGACCGTACAGGCCTCTCGCCGCAGATCACCGTCGATGCGCCGATCATGATCCCCGAGGACTACGTGCCCGATCTCGCCGTGCGGATGGCGCTCTACCGCCGCCTCAACGATGCCGAGAACCGCGACGAGATCGAATCGCTATCGGCCGAAATGATCGACCGCTTCGGCCCCCTGCCGGCCCCCACCGCCAACCTGATCAAGCTGATCGAGATCAAGCGCCAGGCGATCGAGGCCCAGATCGCCAAGATCGACCTCGGGCCGAAGGGCGCGCTGGTCAGCTTTCACAACGACGATTTCCCGGATCCCGCGGGCCTCATCGCCTACGTCGGCCGCCTCGATGGCACCGCCAAGCTGCGGGCCGACAACAAGCTGGTGATCACCCGGCAGTGGAAAGACCCAAAGTCGCGGCTCAACGGCCTGTTCCAGCTAACCAAGGGCCTCAGCGCGATCGCCCGCAAGGCGGCCTAGCGCTTCGCAGCGAGCCGCGCGAACTCGGCCCCGCTCATCGGCTGGGCAGCAAGAAAGCCCTGGAAAAAGGCGCAGTCCTCGGTTTCGAGCAAAGCGCGCTGGTCCTCGCTTTCGATACCCTCGGCGATCACCGCGAGGTCGAGCGCCCTGGCCATGG
>Ga0315910_10004862_pt1 | contig 11123 bp, 10 predicted proteins | sample EdamamesoilMG_FD_204470 | JGI IMG/M metagenome (GOLD analysis project Ga0315910, IMG submission 204470) | Garden soil microbial communities collected in Santa Monica, California, United States - Edamame soil | ecosystem: Environmental > Terrestrial > Soil > Garden | place: USA: California...
TGGCCGGTGCGGTTTCCAGTTTGGGCGACAGGGCCACCAGGAAGGCTTCCACGGCCAGCGTGCCCTTGGTGCTCCACCACCGGTAGATGGTGGCCTTGCCTGCGCCGGCGCGGGCGGCCACGCCTTCGACCGTGAAGCCCGCGAAGCCGCATTCACGAAGGATTTCGTAGGCAGCCCTGAGGATGGCGCTGCGCGACGCATCGGAACGGGGACGGCCAGGGCCGCGGGCCTTGGGCCGCTTGCGCGTTGAAGTCATCGTTGATTGATTATATCTGAAGGCCGCGGCGCGACAGGGTTTCCGCAAGCCGCGGGCTGGCACCAAGGTCTCATTTCGACGCGCGATGGCCGCCCCCTAGACTGCAGCATCGGTGCCAGTACCGGATTTGCGGGCACCGGCCGGCAGCGGCAGGAGCCATCGCCATGAGTCACTCCCTGGCCACTTTCATGCGTCGGGCCCGACACGGAGGCTGGATTGCACTGACATTGCTGGCTTCCTGTGGCGGCGGCTCGCCATCGGCTACTTCACAGGGTGTCCCCCCGGACAGCGCAACCGCGACAGTGCAGGCGCCTCCTGCGGACCTTTCGGCTGCCACGAACCAGGCTTCGCAGACTCTGCAGGCCAACACAACGCGCTGGTCTCCCGAAGCTCTCGAAGACCTGCTTGCACCAGTGGCGCTTTATCCAGATCCGGTACTGATGCAGCTGCTGATCGCCGCCACGAATCCCCAGGAAGTGCTCGATGCCGGCAACTGGCTGATCGCCAATCCCGATGTGACGGGCAAGGCGCAGGAGGAGGCGGCGAAGAACGCGGGATTCACGCTGCCGATGCGCGCGGTGATGCAGTTCCCCGAGGTCGTCGACAAGCTCTGCCTGAACATGCCCTGGACCGAAGAACTGGGTCAGGCCTATGTCAATGACCAGCAGGGCGTGATGGACGCCGTGCAGCGCCTGCGCGCCCAGGCGCGGGACGTCGGCAACCTGAAGAGTTCGCCGCAGATGCAGGTGAAGAGCAGCAAGCCTGTGGAGAGCGAGCCGGAGGTGATCAGCATCGCGCCCCCCGCATCGCAGGTGATCTACGTGCCGCAGTACAACCCGCAGGCAGTGTACGCACCTCCACCGGCCGCGACGGTCAGCACTACCACCACTACGGAAACCAGCAGTACGCAGACGGACGCGGGCCACAGCACAGGCTCGCTCGTCGCCACGGGACTGCTGGCGTTCGGCGCCGGCATGCTCGTCAACGAGATCTTCGACGATGACGACGACTGGTACGGATCCAGCTACTACGGACCGATGTGGCGCGGGCCGATGCCTTATTACCCGCCTTATCCATACCGCCCTGCATACGGTCCGGGGTTCTATCCCGCGCATGGTTACGTGCGGCCGAACAACTATGTCCGCGGCGGCAATACCGTCGTCATCAACAACAATGACTACTTCAACCGGTACAACAGTCCAGCCAACGTCGCCCGTACGCGCGAGTCTCCCCGCAGCCCGATCAGTGCGGCCCGGGCAGATCGCCCCGAATTGCAGCAGATGAACGCCCGGGCCGAGCGCGGTCCGGCGCGCAATGCGCCGGCTGCATCGGAAGCCTGGAAGGGGCGCAGTGGTTACGCAGGCACTGATCCGAAGGTCCGCCAGTCGCTCGACCGGCAGGCCGCGAGTTCGAAGCTGGCCCAGTCGAACCGTCCGGCGGCGCGCGATACACCCAAGGTTGATGGAAAGCCCGTGGCACCGAAGGTGCAGGGCACTTATGCCGGTGCACGGCCCACTCGTGAAACGCCGTCGGCAGGCGGTGTCCGCGAGGAGGCTGCGCGGTCGCAGGAACGGGTGCAGCGTGAGCAGCGGTCAGTGGTGCAGCAGCGGCCGGATCCGGCGCAGCGGTCCGCAACACGCGACGCGGGTAGTGCACCTGACTTCGGCAGTGGAGCTGACCGGGGGCGGCCGGCGCTGCCCGATGGCGCGAGTGCAGTGCGCCGCGAGGCCTCCACTTCTTCAACGGCGTTCAGTCAGCGCAGTCAGTCCGGAAGGACTGCCAGCCTGTCCAGTGAGCGCGGCCGGCAGAGCGCACCGGCAGGTCACGCAGCCAGGGCGCGCGCGGGCGGCCATCGTCGCTGAGCCAGGAGGCAAGGATGGAACACCTGAGTCCCCTGCATGTGATCCGCGCAGGCGCCGCCCTGTGCAGCCTCGCCGTACTGGTCATCGTCGCCTGTGGTGCGCCGGGCGGACAGAAGACATTCGGTTCTCCCGAGGCCGCATTCGACGCGCTGGTAGCTACTCTCGAGAACGAAGACTCCAGCGCGCTGCAGGCCCTGCTCGGCCCCGGAGTCGAGGAACTGCTCGAATCCGGCGATGCCGTGCAGGATGCCGCCAACCGTCGTGACTTCGTGGCGGATTATCGCGCCCGTCATTCGATCAGGGCGGACGCGGAAGACCGCCGCGTGCTCCTGGTGGGAACAGAAGACTGGCCACTGCCCATTCCGGCCGTGCGCCAGGATGGAAGATGGATGCTGGATGGCGAGGCCGGGGCGGAGGAACTGGTCCTGCGGCGCATCGGCGCCAACGAACTTGGCGCCATCGCGGTGGCGCGCGGCTTCGTGGATGCCCAGAAGGAGTACGCAGGACAGGGGCACGACGGTGATCCCGCGGGCATCTATGCACTCAAGCTCGTCAGCGATCCTGGCCTTCACAATGGCCTGTACTGGGAAACCGCGCACGGGGAGATGCCCAGTCCCGCCGGCGAATTCGTTGCGGCCGCCGCCGCGGAAGGCTACCGGCAGGGTGACCATGCGCCGTATCACGGCTATCGCTACCGCATGCTCTACGGCCAGGGTTCCCATGCGGCAGGTGGTCCCCGTGAGTATTTCCAGGATGGCCTGCTCACACGGGGTTTCGCCCTGGTTGCCTGGCCGGCCGAGTACGGTTCGAGCGGAGTGATGACCTTCCTGGTCAACCAGGACGGGCAGGTCTTCCAGAAGGACCTGGGTGAGGGCACCGACTCCTACGTGGAGTCGATGCGGCATTTTGATCCCGATGGCAGCTGGACAGCTGTTCCGCCCTGAGCCATCAACCGGACTTCTGTTCCACCGGAACGATGGTGATTTCCACGCGGCGGTTCTGCTCGCGTCCTTCCGGCGTGTCGTTGGTGGCGATCGGATGCAGTTCGCCTCCGCCCACCGTGATCACGCGAGGGCTGGCAACGCCCCTGCCTGCCAGGTAGGTGGCCACTGCGCCGGCGCGGCGTTCGGAGAGTGCCTGGTTGTACTGCTCCGAGCCGGTGGAGTCGGTGTGGCCAGCGACCTCGATCATGGTCTGGTTGTACTCGGCCAGCGTCTGGGCGACCTTGTCGAGGATGGGCTTGAAGTCCGGGTTGAGATCGGCGCTGTTCGTGGCAAAGGTGAGGCCGCCGGGCATGTCCAGAGTGATGTTCTCCGACTGGCGCACCACCTCCACGCCGGTTCCCGCCAGCTGTTCGCGCAGCTTCTTTTCCTGGCGATCCTGGTAATTGCCGATCGCGCCGCCTGCGAGACCGCCGATGGCCGCGCCGATGAGTGCGTTCTGGAACTTGTCACCCTTGGTGAGCAGGCCCACAACGGCGCCGGCGGCCGCACCGATGCCTGCGCCCTTGCGGGTCTTTGCGGCATCCGGGCTGGTGGCCAGTGAATTCATGCTCTCGCATCCGCCCACCAGGGAGGCCGAAGCAAGCAGGGCAATCAGGGTCGTGCGTGGAGAGACTGCGGTGTGCATGGGATTCTCCTTGGTGCCGTGCGGAGCTCAGGGGGCGGTCGCGCCCTGCGGCGCGCGCCTGCAGGCCGAAGTGAGCAGCTCACCATCGATCGAAGCCACCGCCGCATCGCGCCAGACCAGGTTCTTGCTCTTGCGCGATGCATGCGAGACGCGCTTGCCTGACAGATCACCCCCGGCATAGATGGCGTTCTCCTTGTCGGCCAGCCGACGTCCTTCGCAATCGATGACATACACATTGCGCGCGGACTGGTAGGTCTGCTTGCCGTAGGTCTGCGGCGTGGTGTAGTTGATTTTCACCGTTGCCCTGAGTCCCTGGTCGGTGGACTCGAGGGAACCGGTGTCGATGAAGGCCACCTGTGAAGCCGAATCGGCCACTGCCAGCCATTCGCCGGCAGGAGCGGGCGGATCCTTCGACATCGCGGTCAGGGGGAGCAGCAGGGCCAGTGCGAGAACTGGCCCGCGCAGGATCGCGAACTTCATGGTGCGGCACTCCTTTGCCACCATCCGTCGCGAGTATCGCCACTGGCATGGGTCAGGGCAACCGCTGCGGTTGATGCCCTGCCGCATGCTGCGGGGATCTACGTCCTGAAGAGCAGGATGAACAGCGCGAACAGGCCGATGGCCAGCAGCAGCACCGAGACGATCAAGGTAAGGGACACGGGAAAGTGGCTCTGTGCGAACACCAGGTAGTCCTGCCGCATCGAGCGGCGGTCGTTGCGCAGGCCCATCATGAACAGGATGTGATAGCAAACACCGGCGATGAGCATGCCGATGCCGAGCAGTACCAGCGCGAGGCCGAAGTGCTGCGGCGCGCGCGCTGCGCGCAGGGTGCCGGCCTCGACGAGTTTCGCGAAGACCTGCGCGATGGTGAAGCCGAACCCGATCAGGGACAGCGACGTCCGCATCACCGACATCAGCGTGCGATCCGCACTCATCCGCGTGCGCTGCAGGGACATGCCCGTGCGGCGCATCGACATCAGCGTACGCCGCATGGACAGGTTGGTCCTGTGCGTGGACAGGTTGGTGCGGAACTCCGAGAGCTGCGTGCGATGCTCCGAAAGAGCCGTGCGGTGGTTCGAGAGGCCGGTGCGGTAACGGGAGTAGGTGACTGATGCGCCGTCGGCATCGGCTTCGTTCACCCGGGGGACGGGTGGCGGTTCGCTGTCGGGTAGCTGGTCGGGTCGTCGCAGCGTGTCCGGTTCGGGAATTTCCTGCAGACCCAGTTCTGCCAGCAGCTTGTCCTGTTCGCCAGGCATGGTGCCCTTCCTGGGGAAATCCTTTTCCTTCAGCCAGTGTGGCACCGTCGCATGGGTGACGGAAGCCCCGCAAGAGCAGGGCGCGGCAGGCATGATTGCGCAACTCCTGAATCCAGAATCGAAGCCCGTCCGGCGCTGCTAACATCCCGGACTCGGTCGCAAGCGGGGCAGCAGGGAGCGTGGCCCATACTCACCAACTTCGTGCATGGGCGCGTGCGCAGGGAGCGGCGGCCGTGCTGCTGTTCGTGCTGGCGCCACTGGCGTTTCCGGCGCCGAAGACTGATGTCCTCCGCTTGAGCAACGGGGACCAGATCACCGGAGAGATCAAGCGACTTTCCCTGGGCCAGCTCGAATACAGCACCGATGACATGGGAACGCTGTACATCGAGTGGGACAAGATCGTCTTCCTGAAGACGGACCAGCTGCTGCAGTTGCAGTTGCTCGATGGTGCTCGATACACCGGCCACGTGATCGCAGACCAGGGGCTTGCCGAGGGCATTCTGCTCCTGCGGGAAGATGCCGCCGGGGATGGGCAGCCGCCGCGCGAAGTGCGCATGGTCGAGATCGCGCGAATTGATCCCCTGGATACCGGCTCCTGGCGGCAGCGGCTGGATGGCAGCGTGAGCCTGGGCTACAGCTTCGCGCAGTCCACGGGCGTGGAAGTGATGAACTTCCGGGGCATTCTGCGTTCGCGCAGCCCGGAGCGCGCGTGGAGCGTCGACCTGAATTCGCAGATCACGGATGACAAGGACAGTCCGTCGAGCAAGCGCGGCTCACTGGTCGGCAGGATCGAGCATCCGCTGCATGACCGACATTTCGTTGGATCCAACCTCGAGTTCTCCCGCAACGAGGAACTGGGGCTGGACCTGCGCACGCTGCTGGGTGTCTCTTTCGGCCGGTATCTGGTGCAAACGACCGACCGTCAATGGCAGGCCGGTGCGGGCCTTGCCGGATCCAGGGAGGATTACGGTCCGGATGACAAGCGCAGCAACATCGAGGTCCAGCTGGCCAGCGTGCTCAGGGTTTACCGGTTCGATACGCCGAAGCGGGACCTGGACCTGGATGTGGTCATCCTGCCCAGCGTCAGTGACTGGGGGCGGGTGCGCGGCGAGATGTCCCTCAACCTGAACCACGAGATCGTCAAGGACTTCTTCTTCGGAATCTCCTTGTACGAGAGTTACGACAACCGGCCGGCCGAGGGCGCGGCCAACAACGACTGGGGCGTGACGACGTCGGTGGGCTACAAGTTCTGATCGCGCATGGTCATTCTGCCCGTCGCGCACGCAGGATCCGTCGCGCCAGCCAGAAGACCAGTGCGATGACGACGGCCAGGGCCAGCAGCGGCAGCGCGATGGACAGAACGGCGATTGTTGCGGCACCGAAGTTCTCGGCGGTGCTCACGACCGGATTGGCGAATCCCGCGGTGGCGAGGCCGGACTTGGCGCGCAGCACGGCCGTCGTGCCGCGCGTCAGTCCCGCCACGCCGCCGCCCGCGACGATGGCGAGCGGCCAGAGGATGCCCGGTGGAAGATCGGTCATCGCCGCGGCACTGACCACCGTGCCCGCGATGGCGGCGGCAGGTGTGGACAGCAGGTCGAGCACGTGGTCCACGCCCGGGACATAGTAGGCCAGTGTCTCGATCACTGCGGCGGAACCAAACGCGATGAGCGCGCCCGTGCCCGCAAGCCATGCGAAGGAGTCATTCAGGGGAATCCACCCGGCGCGCGCAGCGAGGCCTGCGATCAGCAGGGGGAGGAAAATGCGCAGCCCCGTGGCGGCTGCGAGTCCGACGCCCAGGGCGATGCCGAGCAGGGCGGAGAGGGCCGTGTCCATATCCGTTGCAGCAGTTGTGTTGCGGGGCAGCCTAAGTGGAATTCTCCGGGCAAGGCAACGGGCGTATGCTCCCCAATCCACGCAAGTTGCCTTACATGCCACAAGGAGGCCGTCGTGCAAATTTCCGATTTCCTGGAACAGACCGGTGGTGCGCAATCGCTGGCTCGAGAGCTGGGTCTCAGCACCTCACAGGTGCAGAGCGGTGCAGCCGCGCTGCTGCCTTCCATTCTCGGTGGCTTCAGCCGGCAGGCTGCCGCGCAGCCTTCAGGCGCCGCCGGGCTCGGATCCCTGCTGGAGCAGATGGGCGGAGGCGGCCTGCTGGACAATGTGCTTTCGCCCCAGCCCACGGACGTCAACCGGGGCAACACTGTCCTTGGCGAGATTTTCGGCGGCAAGGATGTGAGTCGCGCAGTGGCGGACAACGCCGCAGGCCAGACCGGACTGGACGCCTCAGTGCTGCGCAAGATGTTGCCGCTGCTGGCCATGCTTGCTGCTGGCTACATGGCGCGGGAGCGCTCAGGCGCGGGTGCGGGCGCGGCGCGCTCTGGTGGCGGAGGCCTGGGCGGACTGCTGGGTCAGGTGCTGGGCGGTGGCGGAGGTCAGGGCCCTCTTGGAAGTCTCGGCGGACTTGTGGGTGGTCGCGGCGGCGGAAATCCACTGGAAGATATCCTGCGCGGGCTGGGGCGCTGAACGTCCCTCGATGCCGGGGGCGTGGCTGACCGCAATTTGCAGCTAGCACCCGGGGAAGACGTCGCGGGCGATGATGTCTTCGAAGGTTTCGGCGCGTCTTGCCAGATGGACGTCCGGACCTTCGAGCATCACGATGGCCGGGCGCGGATAGGAGAATGATGTGGAGAACGGCACGAAGTACGCGCCGGCGTCCATGATCGCGACCAGATCGCCCTCGACCAGTTCGCGGCTGCGCCAGGCATAGCTCAAGGTGTCGCCCGGCGTGCAGATGGGGCCGACCACCGTATAGGTGCAGGTGCGCTCATCCCGCCAGCCCTTCACGGGCAGCAGATGGTGGTATTCGCTGCGTACCGACTCGGCCAGGTTGATGCCGGCGTCGAGTATCAGGAAGCATGCCCCGGGAGTCCGCTTCGTGCTGATGACGCTGGCCACAAGCAGTGTGGTGTCGCTGGTCATGCTGCGGCCGGGCTCGATGAATATCCGCGGCATGGGACGGTTTCGCAGTCGATAGCGCTGCTCGACGGTGCTCCTGATCGTCGTCACGTACTCCTCGATCGAAAGTGCGTGCTCCAGCCGGGGCTCCGGGAGGTCGCGCTGGAAAGTGCGGTTCAGCCGCAGATCGAGCGCCCCCAGGTGGCACACGGCAGGTGTTGCCAGGCTGCCACCGAAATCCAGGATCTCCAGCGGCTTGCCCCGCCGTGACTCGAGTTCCTCGACGAAGTCCAGCAGCGGCCCGATCGCCTGCAACAGCGCGTCCCGGGAATGGATCATTCCTCCCGCGTGCGCATGTACCGCCACCACATCGAGCACTCCGGTGGCGTCGGCTTCAGCGAAAGCGGCGAGCGCTGCGCCGCCGGCCACAGGCGTCCCGAACTGCCCTGTCCAGCCACCTCCGGTGGTGATCCGAAGTCCCACGCGGGGCTTGCGGCCGGCCGCCTGTGCGGCCACCGCCACTCTCGCGATCTCCTCGGAGTGATTGATGTTGATGAGCTGTATCCCCAGGTCGATCGCTTCGCGTATCGACTCGGTGGACTTGCCGGGGCCGTTGTAGACGATCTGTCCCGGCGGAACCCCGAGCTGTCGCGCCAGCCAGAGCTCGTGGTGGGAGATCACTTCCGCGCCGATTCCCTCTGAATGCAGTACGCGCAGCGCTGCGGGCACAGGGTGGGTCTTGTACGAGTAGTAGATTTCGCAACCCGAGGGATTCCCCTCGGGCGTCGTGTAGCGTCGTGCATTGGTACGAAGCCGATCGGCGCTCATTACATATAGCGGAGAGCCCCATCTCGCCACGAGATCGGTTAGCCTCTGGCCCTGCAGGCTCAAACCATGCCGCCCATCATCAGCCAGTCCCCATGTCTGGGGATCCAGGGAGGGGGCGGGCACTCCAAGGCGCTGCACGGTCGGCTTCAGCACACTTTTGGCGCGTGCTTTCGCCATGGCTATCAGGCTTCGCATGTCTGCCGCCAGCGGGATTTGAAGTTACTTCGTGAATCGTACATGCCGGTTTCTAACACGGTGGAGGATAGTGATATTGTGTCGCACCCCACGGACTGTTGCCTGACGGGCGCGGGACAATCCGTGGCGACTGGAGATTGAGGTGCCATCGATAGACGCTGCACGAGTGCCGACCCTGCTGTTCCGGGCTGACTACAACGGCACCCTCGCAGCCTCCCGATGCCTCGCCAGCCGCGGGGTCAAGGTAACGCTGGCCACGGACAGCTTCATGGCCTTTTCCCGCTGGTCCAATTCGGTCGAGCGTGTTGCGCCTTGCCCGAGCTTCAGCGAAGGGCCTGCTGTGCTGGCCCAATGGCTCATCGACTACGGCCGCAACAACGAGAAGTCCGTCCTGTATCCGACCTGCGACGAGCTCGCGTGGCTGCTGGCTCATTATCGCGACCAGCTCGCCGATTACTTCTACATGTATTCGCCGGAAGCGGCCACGCTGGAATCCCTGCTCGACAAGCGGCGGCTGTACGAGGCAGCAAATGCCGTCGGCATCAGCACGCCGAGAACCTGGTATCCGCGTGAAGAGGCGGAGCTGCCTGCGATCATGGCAGAGGCACCCGGGGTCATCGTCAAGCCGCGGTCGCAGACCTTCTACGGCACGCATGCCAAGGGCGAGCGGGCAACAAAGCTCGTACAGCTGCAGCGCATCTGGAGTCGCTATCGGGGTTCCGGATTCGCGAGGGAAGTCGCCGAAAGCATGTCGGACGTCGACTTTCCGATGGTCCAGGAATACCTCCCGCTCACTGCTTCGCGCGTGGTGTCGATTTCGGGCTTTGCAGGCCGTTCCGGGGAGCTCATGACCAGCCGCGCATCGTGCAAGGTCCTGCAGTTGCCTCGTCGTGCTGGCGTCGGATTGTGCTTCGAGTCCGTCGAGCCCGATCCCCAGTTGCAGCAATCGCTCGAGGCGTTGTGCGCGCGCGTTGGCTTCTACGGCGTGTTCGAAGCCGAGTTTGCCGAGCATGCGGGCAGGCAGTTCCTCATCGACTTCAATCCCCGGTACTTCGGGCAGATGGGCTTCGACATTGCACGCGGAATGCCGTTGCCGTGGCTGGCGCAGCTGTGCGCGACGGGACACGAGGATCAGGCGCGGCAGCTTGCGGCGCATCATCCGGCGTCGGGCGAACGGCAGTACAGCGCCGACAGCCTGGCCCTGCGCTGGCATCTCTTCTTCGGGGGCATGCTGGGAGCAATCAGTTCCACGGAGCGCCGGCAGTGGAGGAGGTGGCTGGCAGCCAGGCCGGAGCATTTCCACGATGCGATCGCTTCGCGGAACGACCGCGGACCTGCCATCGCTTCCATGATCGGCAGGATGTGGAACACGCTGACGCACCCGCGATCCTACTGGCGCTCGTTGCGCGGTGCTGTTGCCGCGATCTCGGTATTGCTCGCCGAGAACGCAGCGGACTACATCTCGCTGCTGGGCTGGTAAGCCCGGACGCCGGGCCCGGCCGGTTCCGCCGTGGCGACCTGTCAATCCACGTTGCGGAATTTCGCCGAATTCCTGCCCATCAGCCTGAGAAGCAGCGAAGAGGGCAATAATCTAGCCGCGAGGCAGACCAGCTGGTAGCGCCAACCCGGGACGCACAGCACCTGGCCTCTCTCGGCGGCGTCGATTCCCGCACGTGCCACATCTTCGGCTCGCAGCCAGACCCACGAGGGCAGCCGGTTCATCTTGGCGCGCGTGCCGGTCACATCATGAAACTCCGACCAGGTGAATCCCGGACACAGCGCGGTGACGTGCACCCGGCGGTCGGCATTCTCCAGCGCGAGTGATTCGCTGAACTTCACGAGGAATGCCTTGGCCGGCGCATACAGCGTATGGCCGTCCGCACCCGGAATCAGCGCGGCAACAGAAGATACGTTGAGGATGCGGCCGTCCTCGTGGGAGCGGATATCCGGCAGCAGCCGCCAGGTGAGCTCACTGATGGCGCCGATCATCACCTGCAGGAATGCGGCGTGCATGTCCCAGTTGCTGTCCGGGTAGCGACCCGCAACCCCGTAGCCTGCGTTGTTGACCAGAATGCGCACACTGATGCCAAGTCGACGCAGCTCCTCCACGATGCGGGCAGGCGCCGCCGCATCTGCGAGGTC
>Ga0315910_10004863_pt1 | contig 11122 bp, 12 predicted proteins | sample EdamamesoilMG_FD_204470 | JGI IMG/M metagenome (GOLD analysis project Ga0315910, IMG submission 204470) | Garden soil microbial communities collected in Santa Monica, California, United States - Edamame soil | ecosystem: Environmental > Terrestrial > Soil > Garden | place: USA: California...
CTTCACCATCGTCCACAACATAGAGAAGATCGCGCACTGCGACCGCAGGGACTAGAGCGGCGGCCGATCCAGCCGCCAAGGGCGGTCACAGGCGTCAATTCTTCGATGGATTCCGTCGAAATGGCATCCTAGTGAAGCGGTGGGGTTGCACCCACGGCCCAGCTGGGTTTTTCCACGGGCTCGTAAGCGCAGCGGTAGCAGCGAGATCTTCGCCACGCGCGTGCCGGGTACGGTCGAGAGTTAGATCAAACTTATTACCATGGGATCAACGCAACGATCGGCTTACGCTTCGATGCGATGGTTGACTATCCTCTCGCGATTCTCAAGTTCACCTGGAGTGATACGCCCTGGGTCAACGGGCAACCGAGCGGCGTGCCGTACAGTGACGCGCTGATCAACCGCTTGTATCTGCCCCTGGAGCAAGAGTGGGGGGTTGCCGGGTTTTGGCGGCGCGCCACATTCGATTTGTTGAACCTCGAGGGTAGTGAGGTGTTTCCGTGGCGTAAACTGATGGGACTGTCTGGAGCGGTGGCGCACGATGATCGAAGGGTGGTGATAGCCAATGCGATCACCGTGGCGAAAGCGGAGGGCTGGCCGTTGGAGCGTTTCAAAGGCATCGTGGTCCTGGTCGCACCCCGCAACCCCTTGATTGACGCGGGAGCATGGGGAGAAAGTTGCTTGGTGCAAGTCGGCGACAGCAATGAATTTTGCACGCACGAAATGGGACACGCGCTTGGGTTCGAGCACACGCTAGGGCCCAATCGCGGTAGCGTCCCTCCCGTTCTTGGCTCGTACAACGATGAGTACTGCGTGATGGGGGACGGCTTTTACACGATGCCACCCCAGCCTGGTGGGCCGAGCCCCGGCGACGGATATTGGACCAGCGGCCCGTTTGTTTCAGCGGCTTCCCTGTGCGCTTTCTTGCCGGGGTTCGTGAACGATGCTCAACATGTCGGCCACGCTGGTAAGCTCACGCCAGGGTTTTGGCGAACGTTGCGCGTGCGAGCCCGAGATCTGCGCAGAAGTGGGGACACGCCGTACCCCATAGCCCTCGTCGTGGACGTTCCAGGAGGTGGACTGGCGGGCGGAGTCATTGGTGCGGGGATGCCTCCGTCTCCGTCGAGGTGGGTCGTAGAGCTGCGGCGAAGTCGCAGCTGGGATCAGGGGCTCGGCGGCAGCGCTTCCCCAATTGGCCTGGTTGTGCACTCATTGCGACCACTCGATGAGTTCAACGACGGCAAGCCGGACTTCAGAACCCGTGCCGTGTACGAAGGCGTACTGCCGCTTAGAAACTCCATGTTGTTGCCCAACGGACGAATTGCCGGCGATGCCGACGCGTGTTTTGGAGACGGCGTCTTCTCGATTCGTGTCGACGCGGTCGCGGACGACCTAGCTTGGGCGGAGGTCACGGTTGGAGGCGCGCTACTCGGAAGAGATGCGAATGTTAGCGTTGACTTCGGTTTGCTGAACGGGCGCGAAGACGCGCACCTAGAATCTGGGCGCGCTGAGAATGTTCACGTGTTCATCTGCAGCACGGGCGACTACGACTACACCCTGTCACATCGCGCCTGTCGTCGGCGCAGCGTCGTCACGAGTTTTGGCTACGATTCGCCTGCGCTCAGCTGGAAGATAAATGGCACTTCCATTCCCTCTGACCTGGGAACTGTTGCGAACCTTCGGGTCCCGGTGATCGCACATTATCCGCTGCCCGCGGGTGGGGAATCGAACGTACCGCGAACGGCCAAGGTTAGGTATCAAGTTGAACCCAGTGCGCTCGTCCTGATTGGCGATCCCACAGATGGCAACTACACGCTCGACATAGAAGTCACTGCAAACGAAGCCGATCCGCACGCGCCTAGCCCCGCTGCACCCAGCACCGCTAACGGCGTGGTCAAGATGGTAGGGCAAGTCTTGACTTACGAGGACGCTTACTACGAAGCGCTCGAAGCTTGTATCAAGCATTTGCAGGAACTCGACCACCGCTTCTCGAAGAGTGTGCGACCGGGGTTGCGACGCATTTTCAGGTCGTCCGACCCACTCAATGTCAAGCTCGCCGTGCTGAACCGGGTTCGCTTGGCTGCCTCCGCAGAGGGCAACTTCGCTCTGGCGGAACAACTTGGTCAAGTCACGCTCCAGCTCGGGGCGCGCAAACTGCGTTAGGTGAGTCGGCTGGGCAGGGCGTGCGGCTATCTGTAGACGTCAGGCCGTGGTGAGCCCCCGCAGCTGCTGTTGATGGGCCTCGTGCGCGCGCCGGCGGCGGTGCTCACTCATATCCCCCTGGGCGCGGCCAGGGGATGGGTTTGCCGGTGGCTAGCGGGTAGCCCGCTGCCCCGAGCTTGGCGCGGCAGTCGGGGCACAGGTCGTACTCGGTGTCGGTGGTGCTGACGGTGCCGCGCGCGTCCTCCATCAGACAGCCGGCGTTCGGGCAGTGGGGCAGGCCGAGGGTGTGTCCGATCTCGTGAACCGCGGTCTTGCCGAGCCGGATGCGGGAGTGTTCAGGGCTGGTGGCGCCCTTCTTCGTGCGGAAAGTGGAGATGACGCAGGCTTCGCCGTCGACGGTGGCGAGCCCGAGAATGCCCCAGTCTTCGTATTGGTCTTTGGTGGTGGAGATGTCGTGACCCGTGAGCCCGAGCACCCGAAAGCCATCTTCGGGGAGCGAGGCTTGCAGGTGCGTGAGCAGCTTTTCGGCGCGGTAGCGCGATCGCGGCTTGTAGTAGGCGTCGCTGGGGAGCGGGCTCCGCGGGAGCATCAGGACATCCATCGCGTAAAACGCGGCGAGTGACGTGCTCACGAACTCCGCGTCCGCGTCGGGCAAGAGCGGCCCCAACGGATGAATGTAGATGCGGCGTGGCGGCGCTGGTGCCTCTGCTGCGGACGCGGCTGCGGACGCGGCTGCGGGCGCGGAGGCGACGGGCGCAGCTAGAGAACTCGGCGCTGCTGACGGTTGCTCTGGTACAGCTGGGCGGGATGGCGTCGTTGCGCGGGTGGCGTCGGTCGGACGAGCTTCCGGATTCGGTGCGACCGTCCGCACGTTATCGCAGGCCGTCGCGATGCCGAGCATCATGCCGAGCAGCGCCAGGTTCATCAAGATCACGAGCGTTCGCCCTGCGCGAGTCCACCGTTCTAACAGCTTGCGGAGTGCCACCGTGCAAGCATACATCAGAAGCAGGAGGAGCCATGCAGACACCCACCCATACCCTTCGATTGTACTGGTTTCCGATCTCAGGGCACGCGCACCGTGCCGAGCTCATGCTCTCGCTCTTGGGGTTAACGTTCGAGAAAGTCGTCGTGAAATTGTTCGAGCGCGAACAGAAGAACGCCGACTATCTGGCGAAGAACCCGTTCGGTCAGGTGCCGGTGCTCGAGGACGGCGACGTCACTGTCTACGACAGCACTGCTATCTTGGTGTATTTGGCGAAGCGCTACGATCCGGCGGGTCGTTGGTTGCCCGAAGACCCCGTTCGAGCCGCAGAAGTGCAGCGCTGGCTGTCGGTCGCCTCCGGGCCTTTGGCGCAGGGCCCCTCCGCAGCTCGTGGTGCCGTCGTGATCCGCAAACAGATGGATCCTGCGGCCTGCGAGCGAGCCCGACAATTGTTCGACGTGCTCGAGTCGGAGCTCAAAACGCGCGACTACCTGGTGGGTGGCCAGGCCACGATCGCCGACGTGGCGATCTACAGCTACACCGCGCATGCACCCGAGGGCGGCGTGTCGCTCGAGCCCTACGCTGCGGTGCGAGCCTGGCTAGCCCGCGTCGAGGCGCTTCCCGGCTTCGTCGGTATGAAGCCGAGCCCGATCCCGGAAGGTAGCTGAAGAGATCGACGAGGTGCTATGCAGACACCTGCGCATTCGCTCCGGTTGTACTGGTATTCGCTGTGCGGAGCTGCACACCGCGTCGAGCTGATGCTGTCGCTCTTGGGGTTGACGTTCGAGAAGGTCAGCGTGAACCTGCCTGAACGCGAGCAGAAAACGGCGGCATTTCTCGCCAAGAACCCGTTTGGCCAGGTGCCGGTCCTCCAAGACGGTGAGGTGATGCTCGCCGATAGCACTGCGATCTTGGTTTACCTCGCCAAGTGTTACGATCCCGCCGTACGTTGGTTGCCTGCAGAGGCCGTGGGTGCTGCCGAGGTGCAACGCTGGCTTTCGGTTGCATCCGGCGCACTCATCGAGGGCCCTTCGGCGGCGCGTAGGGCGGTGATGTACCGGAAGCAAGTGGATGCCGCAGCGTGCGAGCGGTCCCGACAATTGCTCGGAGTCCTCGACGCCCACCTCGAGCGGCGTAGCTACTTCGTCGGTGACGGACCCACGATCGCGGACGTAGCACTCTACAGCTACACCGCGCACGCGCCCGAGGGTGGGGTATCGCTCGATCCCTACGCTGCGGTGCGCGCCTGGCTAACTCGCATCCAGCGACTTCGCGGGTTCGTCGCCATGCAGCAGAGCCCGCTCCCCGAGGGCGCCTGAACGGCCTTCGGATGCGACGTCTCGCGGAGGGGCGTCGAACCCCAAGAGCTGGTCGACGGTCACGGTAGAGAGCCCGCGCCGCTGGATGGCCTCCAAGATGCGTGGTAGAGCCTCTACGGCGGCTGGCGTGAAGTCTTCGCGCTCGGCGGCATCGTGCAAGAGCACGATGGCTCCAGAGCGCAGCCCCGCTTCGATGCGGCGAACCACGCTTTGGGGCGACACCCCAGCCCTGCCGTCGTAGGCACGCACCGACCAACCGACGAGGGGGGCCCGGGCGCGGCGCGCGCCCGCCGCAGTGCGGGGGCTCACGAAACCGATGGGGGCACGAAACAGCCGGGGCCGCACACCGCAGGCGCGTTCGATGGCCGCGCGCGTCTTCTCGATATCGTCGGCTACCTCTGTCGGTGGCTTCAGAGCGAACAAGCGGTCATGCCGGTAGCCGTGGAGCCCCAGTGCGTGGCCGCGTGCGACGATCTCGCGTACGACCTCGGGATACTTGTCGACCTTGTGCCCGACCACGAAGAAGGTGGCGACCGCCTCGTGGCGATCGAGGATGTCGAGCACCGCGGAGGTCGTGCGCGGGTGCGGGCCGTCGTCGAACGTCAGCGCTAGCCGCCGCTCGGCACTGGGCGCGTTGCAGTACACCGTCGCGTACATGCCGAGGCGGGGAACGAACACCCCCGCGAGAATCACGGCCCAATACGCCAGGAACACCGTCGCTACGATCCACGGGGCAGGCGGTCCGAACCAAGCTGCCGCCAGGCTGAAGCCGAGCCCCGCCAGCGAACACGCCCACAGTATCAGCCGCCCCAGCGTCATTGCAGCTTATGGCTCGCGCGGCGCTGCTCCGCGCGCTCGCTTGCAGGCTCGAGTGCGTCTGCTTCGTCGCTGGCTGCGCCGTCGCCGTTCACGCGTAGCCGCTTGGCGTGATCGCCAGGCGGGGTCGCCTCGGGTTCGTCGGTGTTGTCGACTTCGAAGAACACCGCGAGCAGCGTGGCCACGAGCGGCAGCATCACGAACGGTAGCTCACTGAGCAAGCCTTGCCCGAGCGGACCTACCGAAATCGAGGCTTCGAGAAAGGCTCTGACCGCCCAGAGCGCGCCCGCTCCGAGCACCGCGGCAGCCACGCCTTTCAGCAGCACCTCGATCCACGCTCCGCTCGCCCAGATGGGCTTGCCCGCGAGCAACGCGACGAAGACTCCGGTCACGATCGCTGCCAGGTAGCCCGCGACCCCCGCGAGCAGCGGGATGCCGAGGCCATAAACGAAGAGCACGCCGACGAGGGCCCCGATCAGGGTCCCCTTGAGCACTCCCAGCAGTATGCGACGCAGCATCGGAAAAAAGCGTTCGCCACCCCGCGTGGTTCGTCAAGCTTCCGCGTGAACGCGGGGAGGCCGGGCTAGCTTTTCCGCTGGTTCATGCCATCGGCGCGCGCCCAGGAGCGCGTTTGCCGCGCTTGGAGGCTTTTTCGACACGGGACTCGACAGGGCGCCCAAGGTTTTCTAAGGGCTGAGGCGTGCTCTTCAACACGCTGGCCTACGCGAAGTTCTTCGCCATCGTCTTCGTGCTGGCGTGGCTCCTGGTGCGGAAGAAGTCCGCGCTCTTGCTGCCGTGGGCCGCGGTGTTGTGTTACGCGCTGTGGCACCGTGAGCTCTTGAACGCCGGCGTGTGCGGTTTGGCCTTGCTGCTGACGTTGCCGCTGCTGCGCGGAGCAAGTGCGGAGGGCGTCGCGGACGACAACCCCCCGGCACCCTTGCGGCGCGTGCTGGTTTCGGTGGTGGTCAATCTGGTCGCCCTGTGGTTCATGACCCTGCGCTCGCAGGGCACCGATCCCGTCAGTGCGGGCCTCGCTAGCCTCGGTATCGAGGTGGTGGGCAGCTGGCGCTGGCTCTTGTTGCCGGTCGCCGTGGTGTCGGCGGTGGTGGCGCTGTGCGCGGGCAAGGTGCGCCTCATCTTCATCCTACTCGCGAGCTACGTGTTCTACGCGCACTGGGATTGGCGCTTCCTGTTCTTGATCTGGGGGTCGTCCACCGCGGATTGGCTGCTCGGGAACGCGATCGAGGGCGCCACTTCGCCGGCGGCGCGCAAACGCTGGCTCGCGGGCACCGTCGTGCTCAACCTGGGAGTGCTCGGCACCTTCAAGTATTTCAACTTCTTCGCAGACTCACTGCACGCGGCGCTCGCGGGCTTGGGCATTGCGACGAGTCCCGTGACGCTCGAGGTGATGCTGCCGATCGGCATCAGCTTCTTCACCTTCGAATCGATGAGCTACGTCATCGACGTCTATCGCGGCGACATCAAACCTCAGAAGAGCTACCTCGAGTACTTGAGCTTCGTCGCGTTCTTCCCGCACTTGGTCGCCGGTCCCATCGTGCGTCCGAGAGATCTGCTGCCGCAGTTGGCGGGGCCGCCGCGTTTCTCGGTGGACGAGGCGAGCGAGGGTCTGTTCCTGATCGCGCTCGGGCTCTTGAAGAAGGTCGCGATCGGCGACTACCTGGCCTTGAACCTGGTCGACCGCGTGTTCGATGCACCGCTGCAGTATTCGGCGGTCGAGTGCTACGCCGCCGTGCTCGGCTACGCGGTGCAGATCTATTGCGACTTTTCTGGCTACACCGACATCGCGATCGGATCGGCGTTACTGCTCGGCATTCGCTTCCCCTTGAACTTCAATGCCCCCTACAAGGCGCAGGACATCGCCGACTTCTGGCGGCGCTGGCACATTTCGCTGTCCACCTGGCTGCGCGACTACCTGTACGTCCCGCTCGGAGGAAACCGCAAAGGGCCAGGCCGAACGTATCTGAATCTGATGTTGACGATGCTGCTCGGGGGCTTGTGGCACGGTGCGGCGTGGACGTTCGTGGTCTGGGGAGGGCTGCACGGTGCGGCCTTGGCAGTCACGCGGTTCTGGAAGAACCGACAGCCAAACGCGACGAGCTTGCCCGCGTGGCGGGGCTGGCTCGGCACGTTCTTGACGTTCCATTTCGTGTGCGCTGCCTGGATCTTCTTCCGTGCGCGCAGTTTTGGCGACGCGAGCTTGATTTTCGACCGCTTGGCGAGCCTCACCACCTACACTCCGAACCTGCCCTGGAAGCTCGTGGCCATGCTGGCTGTTGGTTTGGCCTCGCACTACGTTCCCGAGACCTGGTATCAAGGGGCTCGCCGTGGTTTCATTCGACTACCCACCCCGCTTCAGGCAGCGGCTCTGTACGCGATGGCCGTGATCGTGCGCCATACGGCTTCGGCGGACGCCGTCCCCTTCGTCTACTTCCAGTTCTAATGCGATGAAGAGCTCGCCTGACTCAGATCCGCTCCCCGAGCCCCCCGCGCCGTCCAACAGTGACGGTGAGGGTGACGCTGAAGTTGCAGTGCCCAAGCCGCCGCTCAAGGCCAAGGCCAAAAAGCGCCGCCGCCGCGCAGGGCCCGACGGCGAGCCTGCCAATCTCGACGAGAACGGGCGGGAGCGCCCGCGCTTCCTCGCGGCATTTCCGGAGCACCCCGAACTCGCGAAACTCTCCCAGGCGTTCGAGGCTGGAAACTATGCCTACGTGCGGCAGCACGCACCCGAGGTCGCGGAGCGCGCGGAGGATGACGAAGTGCGGAACGCGGCCCTCGAGCTGGCGGAGCGCATCAAGCCCGACCCGCTGATCAAGTATTTGCTGCTGCTCAGCGTGGGCTTGCTCGTGTACTTGGTGATGCATGCTTACGGGAACCATGCGCCTTGAACTTCCCGCCGCGCCCTGGCTCGCGGCTCCGCTGCTGGGCTCGATGCTGGCATGTTCGGCCCCTGCGGCGACGCCCGCCTCAGCGCCGCCGGCTCCTGCGGCCGAAGGCGTCGAGCGTTACATGCCGCTACCCGCTGGCTTCGTGTACCAGTACGACGTCGAGACCGATGCTGGCGAGACGGGGCGCATGATGATGCAGGTGTCGCGCCCCAGGGATGGTCTCGTTGAACTCGATGTTGCCGGCAAGGTTCAACGGCTCGAGGTGTCGCCGGATGCCGTGAGCCACGTCACCGGCGGGTTCCTTTTGAAGGCTCCGCTCGAGCTCGGTGCCGAATGGAAAGGGCAGTTCGGAATGGTGCGGGTCGCTAGCGTCACGCGTGCGATTCAGACGCCTGCGGGTGCCTTCCAGGCGTGCGTCGAGACCGTGGAAGAAGCAGCCACGCCGCCCAAGCGGGCTACCAGCATCTATTGCCTCGACGTGGGGCTGGTACGGCTCCACATCGAGGGCGAGCTCGGCACGGAAGCAGGCAGCGTAGAGACCACGTTGCGTTCGTATGGTCCGCGCCCGACTGAATTCGAGTGAGCGCGCGTTCCAGTGAGCCCTTAGCTCAGTCTCCGTCGGCGTTGGTGCTGACCTCACCCAAGATCAGCTCTTCGTCGACCGTCTCGGGCCCGCAGTCGTTGGTCTCTCCCTCGAGCTCTTTCAACAACTCTGGGTACTCGCCACCCGTCACCGAAAGCGTGGCGGCACCCTCCGGATAGAGATCGCACACGAGCGCGTCTAGCGCCGAATCCGGTGCCGCGCCGCCTGCGCCACCCTCGCCGCCGGCCCCAGCAGCGCCGCCGAGCCCGTGCGCTGATGGTCCAGCGCTACAGAAGATGATCGAGTGCTGGGTGGTCGGAGGTTCGTCGAGCGCAAACGTCTCCATGCCGCTCCCGTACTGCAGCGTGAGCTTCGTATCGGCGGGCAGCGGTCCGTCCACAGCGCGCACGGTGACCGTGAAGGTGGGTGGTACCTCGCCCGGACACTTCGTGGGGGCCTCGCTCGGGTCGCAGGCGCCGAGCAGCAGCAGCCCACCGATGAGGCCGAGGCCCCGAGGCCTAAGCCCGCCGCCGACGCTCCCGTATGTGGTGCCTATCCAGTTCACTCGAAGCAAAAGCTGATCCTCGCGCGCATCGAATAGTCCATCCCTACTGCAGCGCAAGTGTTTCGAGCGCTCGGAGGGCGCCTGTGTTCTTGCGGCAAGCGAAACGAGACGCCTTGCTGAGGGCTTCGTCGTTTCGGAGTGTCGCGGCGTGAGACGAGTGTCTGTCGTTGGGTGGCGAGCGGAGATCCACCCTAGGCGAACGTTCCGCCGACGTGCCCCCAGTGCTGCGGCTCGACGATTCGGAAGACTAGGTAGATGCGATCTGCTGGCACTGCAAGCTGCTCTGCCAACAAAGTACACACCAGCCTGCTCATCCGTTCGGTTTGACTCGGAGTCAATGCACCGATGTTCGAGAGTTCGGCAATGCAGGCCGGGGCGCTGGAACCGCCGAAGACAAGGCTCGCGGTCGAGAACGAGGCCGCCAAGTAGCGCTCGGGTTTGCCGAGCGTCTCGGAAACAGCTGTCGACAGGCGCTTGAGCACCTCCTCAGCGGACGGGCGGTCGAGAGGTTGGGAAGACGTGACGGTGAGCAGGGGCATGGCGGCTATCAGAGAGCAGGCCGCACTGAAGTGCAAGCGACCCAGCGCCTCGAAACTGACGGCGGGTCACATTGCGTTTGACAGGCCGCCAAAAGGTTCCAGAAAGAGGCCCCGAAATGCTGACGAGAACCGATGATCTGCGGATCGACAACCTTCGGCCCCTGCTGCCCCCCGCCATCCTGATGGAAGAGGTGCCGGCGACCGAGAAACAGGCCACCACCATCGCAGAGGCCCGCGCGGCCGCCGGGCGCATCATCGACGGCGACGACGACCGACTGCTCGTCGTCGTTGGGCCGTGTTCGGTCCACCACCCAGCGGCGGCACTCGAATATGCCGCCAAGCTCAAGAGCGCTGCGGACGAACTGGCGAGCGACCTGTTCATCGTGATGCGCACGTACTTCGAAAAGCCGAGGACGACTGTCGGCTGGAAGGGACTGATCAACGATCCAGATCTCGACGGTCGGTTCTCGATCAACAAGGGGCTCCGCATCGCGCGTGGCTTCCTGCGCGATGTGGTCGACCTCGGATTGCCAACAGGCATGGAGTTTCTCGATCCCATCACGCCCCAGTTCGTTGCGGACCTGGTAGCCTGGGGCGCGATCGGCGCGCGCACCACGGAGAGTCAGGTGCACCGTGAACTCGCGAGCGGCCTCTCGATGCCCGTGGGATTCAAGAACGGCACGGGGGGCAACGTGCAGATCGCGGTCGACGCGATTCGCTCCGCCGCACACCCGCACCACTTTCTCTCGGTGACCAAGCAAGGGCTGGCCGCGATCGTGACGACGCGCGGCAACCCGCTTTGCCACTTGATCCTACGCGGTGGCAGCAGCGGCCCCAACTACGACAAGCCTAGCGTCGATGCAGCGGTCAAGTCGCTGGAGGCTGGGGGGTTGAAGCCCAGCGTGATGGTCGATTGCAGCCACGCCAACAGCGGCAAGCGCCACGAGAACCAGCCCGGCGTCGCCGAAGTACTCGCTGCGCAGATCGCGGCCGGGTCGCGCGCCATCACCGGCGTCATGCTCGAAAGCTTTCTAGTGGCTGGGCGCCAAGAGCCGGGGGTCGGTCAGCCCTTGACCTACGGGCAGAGCATCACCGACGCGTGCATGGCGTGGGATGCGACGCTGCCGGTTTTGCGCTCGCTCGCGGCGGCCGTGCGCGCGCGGCGCGCGTAGCCCGCGCGCGTTTTGAAAAAAGGGGGCGGGCTGGGTCCGAAGACCCAGCCCGCTGACGCCAGCGGAAGATTAGACGAGGA
>Ga0315910_10004864_pt1 | contig 11122 bp, 6 predicted proteins | sample EdamamesoilMG_FD_204470 | JGI IMG/M metagenome (GOLD analysis project Ga0315910, IMG submission 204470) | Garden soil microbial communities collected in Santa Monica, California, United States - Edamame soil | ecosystem: Environmental > Terrestrial > Soil > Garden | place: USA: California...
CCGGGCGTGCTGCAAGCGTTCGTTCGACCCGCAGGTCCGATCGATTTCAGCGCGGCGAGCCTCAGAGTGTTCGAACCGATGCTGAAGAGTCGCCGCAGCGAGGTCGCCGGATGAAGCCGCTAGACCCGCTCGGCCTGCCCCTCACGGGTGTCCACCTGATCGAGGCAAGCGCGGGCACCGGCAAGACCTATACGATCACGTCGCTGTTCCTCAGACTGCTCCTCGAACGTCAGCTCACCCTGGAACAGATCGTCGTCGTCACGTTCACCAAGGCGGCAACGGCAGAACTGTCGCATCGCATCCGCGCGCGCCTACGTGACGCGCTGGACGCACTCGACGGCGAGGCGCATGCCGCGGGGGGCGCTGCGCCCGACCCGACCCTTGCGGCGATCTTGGCACGCTGCTCGAACAAGGCCGCGGCGCGGCGCCGGCTCTTGTCGTCGCTGCAGCAAATGGACGAAGCCAGCGTGTTCACCATCCACGGCTTCTGCCAGCGCATGCTGCTCGAATATGCCTTCGAGAGTAAGGTCAGTTTCGACGTCGACTTGATCATCGACCAGCGCCCCTTGATCCAGCAAATCGTTCAAGATTTCTGGGCGAAAGAAGTCACGGTCCTCGACGAAGCACGCGTTCGGTACCTGCAGCAGACCGGCACCGGGCTCGCGGACTTCGTGTCGCTCGCGTTTGCCGCAATTCAGTGGCCCGACATGCCCTTGGTGGAGGAGCCCGTAGAGCTCGACACTGCGACCGCCCTCGAGCGCTACCTGATGACGAAGCGGCAAGCCCAAGCCATTTGGCAGCGCTCCGGCGAGGAGGTTCGTCGCTTGCTCCTGGGCACCACCGCGTTGAACCGTGGCTCGTACAAGCCCGAGACGCTTCAACGCTGGTTCGAAGATCTCGACGAGTTGTTCCACAGCGACGGCCCCAGCCTGCACAACTTTTGCGACGCGGTGCAGCGCCTCAGCCGCACGACGCTCAGAGAGCGCACGAACTCGGGTAGGCCAACTCCCGAGCACAAGTTCTTCGAAGCGTGCGAGTGGCTGTGCGCCACGCACGCGCAAGCCGCGGATGCCTTCGACAACTGGCTCACGCACTTCAAGGGGCGCCTGGTGGCGTACGCGCGTACCGAGGCGCGCCGCCGAAAGCTCGAGGGACGCCTGGTCTCGTTCGACGACCTGTTGCAAAAAATGTCCGAGGCGCTTCAGGGTCCGCACGGCGACGTCTTGGCGAAGCGCATCCGCAAGAAGTACCCGGCAGCGCTGATCGACGAATTCCAAGACACCGACCCCATCCAGTACGCAGTATTCTCGCGCATCTACGGCAAGCAACAGAGTTCGCTGTTTCTGATCGGCGATCCGAAGCAGGCCATCTACGCGTTTCGAGGCGCAGACATCTTCGCGTACTTGAGAGCCGCCAACGACGCGGGGGCCAACGCCTGGACGTTGTCGACCAACTATCGTTCCGACAAGTCGCTGGTGAAGGCGCTGAATACGCTGTTCCAACGGCCATGGCGGCCATTCTTGCTCGACGGCATCGGGTACGTCGAGGTCGCGCCGCGCCCGGGTGCGACCGATAGCCTGCACCAACCCGGCGTCCCCGACTCCGAACGCCGCCTCGAGATTCTGTTCCTCGAGCGTGCCAGGCTCGGCATCGGACAGCGCGCCATCAGCCGGCGTTTCAGCGATACCAGCCTGCCCGACTGGGTTGCGGCCGACATCGCCCGGCTGCTCGCGAGCGGCGCCTGCATCGACGGTCGAGCGATACGCCCCAACGACATCGCCATTCTGACGCGGACGAATCAGCAAGCGCACGACATGGGCCGCGCGCTGCGGCGCCTGCGCATCCCGAGCGCGCTCGTCGGAGACACCAGCGTCTTCGACACCAGAGAAGCAGAGGAGATGCGCCTGCTGCTGCGCGCCATGGCAGACCCGCAGAGCGGCGGCGCACTCAGGAGCGCCCTGTGCACTCCTTCGATGGGGGTGAGCGCCGCCGAGCTGGCCGAGCTGGCAAACAATGAAGCAGCCTGGGAGCGTTGGGTCGATGGTTTCCGCCGTCTGCACGAGCTCTGGGAAACGCGGGGCTTCGTGCATGCCATGCAAACGCTGATGCGCGAACGCGAGGTGAGCGCGCGGGCGCTCTCGCTGCTCGACGGCGAACGCCGCATGACGAACCTGCGCCACCTGACCGAGCTCCTGCACCAGGCAGAGGCGGACCAACATCTCGGTGTCAGCGGCCTGTCCTCCTGGTTCGACGAGGTCGTCTACAATCCCGCCGCGCGCGAGGGCTTGGCGCCCGATACCCTGCAAATCAGGCTCGAAAGCGACGACCATGCCGTACGCCTGACGACGATGCACAAGAGCAAAGGGCTCGAGTACCCGATCGTGTACTGCCCTCACCTCTGGCGCGACGCCAACCTGTTCAAGCAAGAAACCAAACATCTGAAGGTGCACGACGAGGGCGGCACGCACCAGCTCAGGCTCGACCTCCGGCCGGTAGAAGCCAAGGCCACCGCGCTGGCCGCTGCCCAACGCGAGGCGCTCGCCGAAAACCTTCGGCTCGCATACGTTGCGCTCACGCGGGCCAAGCACCGCACCGTGGTGGTGTGGGGCGCCTTCGGACACGCGGAAGACTCTCCACTCGGCTACCTCTTGTATCAGCCCGGCGAAGAGCTGGGTGGCCTTTCCGAGACCCCTTCGGGCCGCATCGCCCACATGTCGGATGCCGAGCTGCGCCGCTTCCTGGTCGAACTCGAGCGAGCCTCCGAGGGCGCGATTGGGGTACGGCCGCTCGAGCCGGAGCCTGCGCCCGAGTACGTGCGAGAGTCAGCGGCTCCCGAGCGTCTCTTGGCGCGCCCGCTGACGCGGCTCATCGATCGCAGCCAGCGCACCACTAGCTTTTCGCAACTCACCCAGCATCACGACCGCGAGACCCTGGTGCAGAGCCTGGGCAAAGACGTCGACGACGTGGCGGCACACGACGCCGCGAGCCCGCCCGACCCGATCGAAACCCCGATTACGCTCGCCGAATTCCCGAAAGGAGCGCGAACCGGGGAGCTCTTGCACGGCATCCTCGAGCACGCCGACTTCAGCGACAGGGCGTCACTTCGGGAACATGTGACGCTCGAGCTTCTACGCTACGGCCTCGGGCCGGCCGAGTGGGGCGACCTGGTGTTCGAAGCTCTCTCGAACGTGCTCGACACCAATCTGCCCGGCGCCGACGACCTCAAGCTCGCGAAGGTAACGGCGCGCCAGCGTGTGAGTGAGATGGAATTCACGCTGCCGCTGCGCGTGGGCCCGCGAGAGTGTGCGCATGCCCGCGAGCCGGGCACGCTCCTCAGCTCCGCTCGCTTGGCCGCAGTCTTCGAGCGCCACGCCCAAGGGCTCGGCGCCGCCTATCTCGAGCGGGTCAGGAGCTTGGGCTTCACGCCATTGTCCGGTTTCCTGCGCGGTTTCATCGATCTGGTGTTCGAACACGACGGCAGATTCTTCGTCGTGGACTTCAAGTCCAATCATCTAGGCGGGCACGCCTCGGACTACGCCCCCGCGCTGCTGCGGGCGCCCATGGCGGAACATCACTACTACCTGCAGTATCACCTGTACGTCACGGCGCTGCATCGCCACCTCGGCGCACGCCGCTCGAGCTACGACTACGACCGCGACTTCGGAGGCGTGCACTACTTGTTCCTGCGCGGAATGGCGCCGCAGCATCCGCTGGGGACCGGTGTCTTCTTCGATCGCCCGGCGCGCGCGCTGATCGAAGCGCTCTCGCTGCTCTTCGAAGGCGATTCTGAAGCCGACTCACGCGCGACTCCCCCCGCCAGTGCCGGGGTGTCCCGCAAAGCGCTCTCGGTTCCAGGGGGGCCCGCATGAGTTCGGAGCTCGCTCCGCTGTGCCGAGCTGGCGTGTTGAGCGAGCTCGACTATCAGTTCTCCGCGGGCGTGGCGCGGCTCGCCGGCGAGACGAACGCCGACGTGCTGATGGGCCTAGCGCTCACGAGTCGCCAGACGGCCGCGGGACACGTCTGCGTCGATCTCGGCGCCTTCGCAGGCGCGCGGGCGACCACCGAAGCAGGAGAACCGATCGACCTCGAGTTCCGCTGGCCGGAGCTCGAGCGCTGGACCGCCAGTCTGAAGAACAGCCAGCTCGTTTCCGCCGGCGAGGCGCGCACGCCACTGGTGCTCGATCGCCACCAACGCCTGTACCTTTATCGCTACTGGGAGCACGAACAGCGGATTTCCGAGCTGCTCCGCGAGCGCCTGGGGCTCTCACCCGAGCCCGTCGATCGACAACTGCTCCGAGACGGTCTCGGTCGTTGGTTCGCGCCGATGACCGAGCCCGACGCCCAACGCGACGCCGCCATGCTCGCGCTGGCACAGAAAACGTGCACCATCGTTGGTGGGCCCGGAACGGGGAAGACCTCCACCGTGGCGAGGATCTTGGCGCTGCTCACGGAGCAAGCCCTGCGCCAGCGATCGAGCGGACTCATCTGCCTGCTTTTGGCACCCACCGGCAAAGCGGCAGCGCGCCTCAGCGACGCCATCAGGAGCGCCAAGAGCCGGCTCGCGTGCGCGCCCGAAGTGCTTGCGGCGATCCCGGAAGAGGCCTCCACGATCCATCGCGCGCTCGGCAGCCGGCGCGGTTCGGTGACGCGTTTCTATCATGACCGCGAGACTCCGCTCATCGCCGATCTGGTGCTGGTCGACGAGGCTTCGATGGTGGACGTCGCGCTGATGCGCCGCTTGCTCGAAGCAGTGCCGCCCGCTGCACGCTTGATCTTGCTGGGCGACCGCCACCAATTGGCGTCCGTAGAAGCGGGCTCGGTGCTGGCAGACATTTGCGGGGACGGCGAACATCCAGGCTACGCCACGCCGCTGTGTGAGCGCGTGACCGAGCTCTCCGGTCTCGAGCTGCCGCGTAGCGGCGCGCGTGACATCGGCGTGGTCGACAGCGTGATCGAGCTCACCAAAAGTTATCGGTTCAGCCCCGACAGCCCCATCGCACGTTTCGCCGGCGCGGTGAACGATGGCAAGCCAGCGCTCGCGATCAGCGCGCTCGGCGCCGGCGGGGCTGGCGAGGGCGACGCCGCGCTCAGGCTCGAGAGCCACGCCGATCCCGACGAACTGCTCCGACGGCTCGAACGCCACGTCGTCTCGAAACTCAAGCTGACGCGCGGCACCCGCGAGCCCGCCGAGGCGCTCAGTCAGCTCGACGAGTTTCGCGTGCTGTGCGCCCACAAGCAGGGTCCGTTCGGCGTCGAAAACGTGAACCAGCGGCTCGAGGCAGCCCTCGAACGCGCGGGCGTCATTCAAGGCGGCGCGCGCTGGTACCCCGGGCGGCCGGTGATCGTCACCGCCAACGACCACCAACTGAAGCTCTACAACGGCGACGTGGGGTTGGTCTTGAGAACGCCCGACGGCGGCTTGCGCGTGTTCTTCCCCGCGGGAGGCAGTTCGGTGCGGTCGCTCTCGCCCTCGCAGCTGCCACCGCACGAAACGGTGTACGCGATGAGCATTCACAAGAGCCAAGGCTCCGAGTTCACGGAGGTGGCGATCGTGTTGCCGCGCCCCGAATCCCCGCTCTTGACCCGCGAGCTCTTGTACACGGCCGTGACGCGAGCGCGACAGCGCGCAGTGCTGTATGGCGACCCGGAAAGCGTGCGCAGGGGGTCACAGAGTCCCGTCGCCCGAGCCTCGGGGCTCAGGGCGCTGCTCCACGGCTGATCGGAAGCAGGCGGCAACGCCCGGGCGACGAAAAAGCCGCCTACCGCGGGCCGAGCGGATACCGTAGCTTTTCTAGCGATGGCCCGACGTCCCCCGCGAGCTCTCGAATCATGAACCTGGAAATCCTGATCGGCTCGATCGTCCGCCAAACCACGGTCTTGATCGCCCAATTGGCCACCTCGGGCGGCGCGCGCGCCCCCTTGGCCCACATCGCCAACCAGGTGTTCAGTGACCTGGCTCGCGAGCTCGAACGTCAGGGAGTCAGCCGCGTCGTCACGGCAGATCTGTTCGGCATTTCGTTGCGCTCCTACCAGCGCAAAATGATCCGCCTGCGCGAGAGTTCGAGCGACCGGGGTCGGTCGATGTGGGATGCCGTGCTGCAGTACCTGGTGTCCCGTGGCGTCACGACGCGCGCCGAAGTGCTCGAGCGCTTCAATCGTGACCCCGAGCCCATCGTCCGCGGTCTCCTGAGCGATCTGGTCCAAAGCGGCTTCGTCTTCTCGTCCGGGGCCGGCGCGCACACGCTCTATCGCGCCACCAGCGAAGACGAGCTCGCGTCCGTTCGGCACAGCCAAGCAGCGCGCGGCCTCGACGAGTTCGTGTGGGCGATGGTGTATCGCCACGGCCCGCTCGAACTCGAGCGCCTGAGTGAGCTCGTGACGGTCGACGCCGCACAGCTCGGCCCCGTGCTGGAGCGCCTGTGTCAGAACGGCCGCGTCACGGCCACCAGCGACGCAGGCGTGACCCGCTACTCGAGTCAGGGGCTATTCTTGGAGCAGGGGGCCAGCGTCGGCTGGGAAGCGAGCATTTACGATCACTTCTTGGCGCTGGTGCGGACCATCTGCAGCCGCCTGGAAGACGCGCCCGACGCGCGCGAGTACGCTCGCTACACGGGCGGCTCCACCTACAGCTTCGATGTGGGGCCGGAGCACCCCTTGCGCGAGGAAGTGCTGCACACCCTGGCGCAATTTCGCGAGCGCGCGAGCGACCTGCGGCAGCGGGTGATGGCTTACAACGAGGCTCACGGGCAACCGAGCGCGGTCGAACGCGTGGTTGCATACGCGGGTCAATCAGTCATTCGACAGTTCGACGAGACCGAGCGGGAGAGGCCGGACTCAGCTGCGGGAGCGGCGCAAGACAACGGAGAACAAGATGAAAGCACTTAGAAGTTGGCTAGTAGGAGTGGGGCTCGCGCTGGCGGCTTGCGGCGGCGCTGCCGGCGTATCATCGAACAGCGAAACGCATTTTCTCGGGTTCTGCACGGAGAACAGCTGCGGAGAGGGACTCAGTTGCATCTGCGGCGTGTGCACGGTCACGTGCGACCCTGCTCGCAGCTGCGGCGCCCTTCACCCCGACGCCATCTGCACCATTCCGAGCTCGGGTTCCTGCGGGGACGATGCGGAGCCTTCGGTGTGCGACGTCGACTGTGACGGCGACGACGCATGCTCCTCCTTGGGGTCGGAGTACCGCTGCCAGTCAGGTGTTTGCCGACTGCCTGGGTGCATCCACGACGGCCAGAGCTACCCGATCGGCGAAGAGTTCCCCGCCAGCGACGGCTGTAACTCCTGCTCCTGCACCGAGGACGGCGTCCTCTGCACCGAAATCGGCTGCGGCAGCCCCCCCAACACTTGCGAGTGGGACGGGACTACCTACGACATCGGCGAGGAGTTCAGGACTGCCGACGGCTGCAACTCCTGCTCCTGCACCGAGGACGGCGTTGCTTGCACCACGATCGACTGCAGCACCTGCGACTACGAAGGCACTATCTACCAGATCGGCGAGGAGTTCCCCGCCAGCGACGGCTGTAACTCCTGCTCCTGCACCGAGGACGGCGTCCTCTGCACCGAAATCGGCTGCGTCCCGCCCACTACCTGCGAGTACGACGGCACTACCTACGACATCGGCGAAGAGTTCCCAGCTGGGGACGGCTGCAACTCCTGCTCCTGCACCGAGGACGGTGTTGCTTGCACGGACATCGGTTGCACCACCTGCGAGTACGACGGCACCACCTACGACATCGGCGAAGAGTTCCCCGCCACCGACGGCTGCAACTCGTGTACCTGTGCCGAGAACGGCGGCGTGCTCTGCACCGAAATCGGGTGCCTCCCGCCCACTACCTGTGAATACGCCGGAACGACCTACGACGTCGGCGAGGAGTTCGCGGCGGCCGATGGCTGCAACTCGTGCAGCTGCACCGAGGACGGTGTCGTGTGCACCGATAGCGCCTGTGCGGAAGGGTGCCTCGTGGGCGACCGCTTTTACGAGTACGGTGATTCTTACCTCGCCGACGATGGTTGCAACACCTGCACTTGCTCTGAGGACGGGAGCGGGTGCAGCCAAGGCGACTGCTCGCGCCCGGAGTGTCTGCTGCCCTTCGAAGTGGGCGAGTGTGACGCTGCAATCCCCGTCTACTACTACAACGCCCAGACCGCCCAGTGTGAGGAGCGCACCTATGGGGGTTGCGGCGGCAACGACAACAACTTCGCGACGCTGGAGGATTGTCAGTCGCGTTGCAGGGAATTCGACAACGGCGATTGAAGGGTCACTCGCTCGTCTTGGGTGTCTCGAACTTGGGCAGCGCTCGCGAGTCGCAGCCGGCGCGGAAGCCGTCGGCGGAAAACTCGACGCTCGCGCTGCCCGAAAGCTCGTCCTCGAGCGAACCGGCGCGCACGTCGACTCGCAGCATTCGCGTGCCGCCGCGCGCGGGCGAACAGTAAGAGAGCAGATAGCCCTCGCGCGACTCGCGAGCCACGGCGTGCCCGGCCTCCTCGAAGGCGAGCGATACCGTGTCTGCACCCACCGCGTCGTAGTAACCGTCCTTGGCAAAATCCTCCACGGCGTAGCTCTGCTCGCCATAGCCAATCGCCAGCACGCGGTGTCGGGTGGTGGAGAGCCAGTCGCGCACCTCGGCTTCTGGCGTGCGTCCCGCGAGATCCGCCCCGGCAGCGAACACGACCAGCGTGCCGACACCGAGCGGCTTACCGCTCCACTTGAGCAGCCGGTCGAGCTCCGCGCCTGCGAGCAAAACAGCGCCGTTCAGATTGCGCGAAACATCACGCGGAGCAAGGCGCGTCTGCGGCAGCGCTGTCGCCATGGGCTGATTCACCCGCGGAAAGACCGCGACGGGCGTGAGGCGGGTGCTGCCATCGTAGCCGTACACTGCCACGGTCTGAGTCTGCGTCACCTCTTCGGCGAACGCAGCGATCGCGTTTGCGAGCTCCGCGCGCACTCCGGCGTCCGTAGCGAGGCTGTTGTCGACCAAGAGCAGCGTGTGGTGGTGCACCACCTTGTCTTGGTCGAGCAGCCGCTGTCGCGTGATCGAGGGGTGGAGCTCGTGGCCGTCTTCGAAGAGCGTGAAGTTCTCGGCGCTGAGCGACGTCGCCTCGTCGGACGAAACATTGAGATAGACCGCCACGTTTGCAGGCGGGCGCGTAGCGACGGCACGCGCATCGACGTCGAGCCCGCCCACGCCGGCGCAGGCCGAGAGCGCACCCAGCGCCAGAACACCAAAGCCAAATACGCGGACCGTGGGCGGAATCACGCGCAAGTCATAGGCTGAGGCAGGCACTCTGCAAAGCGTTTCGTCGACGCGAAGCGCCTACTGGCTGGGGCTAGTCTCGGCGACGGCGGTCGATCGAACAGCGATCTCGGCGCCACGGCGCTCAAAACGGCGCCCGATCAGCGAGGCCGGCCCTGTGCTATCCAAGTCTCGAGCAGCTGCACCTGCTCCGAGCTCAACGACGGAAGACCGAGCGGCATGCCGCGCACTTCGGCATTCACCTGGCCGCGCTCTTCTCCCTGCCGAGCGAGCACCGACGCGAGCATCCGCGGGGTGCCGTCGGCCACGGGTGCGAACACGCTCTGCCGCTCGCCCCCCGGACCGTTGTAGCCCGAGTTGATCGCCGCGTAGCTCGAGAGATTCAAGCCCTTGGCGGCAAAACCGAACCCTCCCGTGTTGCCCGGACCACCCTCGCCGAGCTGAATGTCGGGATTCGAATGGCAATGCCGGCACGTGACCCGGAACACTTTTTCGTCCACCTCGGCGTAGCTGACCGGACGATCGAGTTTGGGGAGCCTCGGCTTCGGCGGCGCGAGCTTGGGTTCGCTCCTTGGCGCGAACAGCAAGTACGCGGCCAGGCTTTCCGCCTCGGGCTCGGTGAGACCGGTCGGCGTCATGAGCGTCGTTGGTTTCACCCGGACCGGATCGACCAGCCACGCCACGAGCTTGTCGGGGCGAAAGCGATCGCGCACGAAGGCGAGATCGGGAGCCAACATGATGGCGCGGTTCGCCGCAGCGCCTGGTTCGAGCCGCGGGCGAATCGCGAGCGGAGCGACCGTGCTGAAGACGTGACAAGCACCACAGCCGCGCGTCTCCAACAGCTGCCTGCCCTGCTTCAAGTCCGCGCGGCCGAGCGCGGGTGGCAGCGTCGCCGTCTCGCCGCGCGTGAGGTACGTGGCGAGGTCTCGCGCTTCGGCGGGGCCGAGTGCCAGGCGCGGCATGCTCGGCTGCAAATTCGGCCTGAGATCGTGGGGCTTCTGCAAGAAAGCGACCAGCCAATCGCCACGCAAACGTTCCGCGGTCGCCTCGAACGATGGCGCCACCTGAAAGGGGTCGACCGTCTTCTTCCAGCGCGCCAGCGCTGCCGCAGAGGCCGGAAACTTGTCGGCAAGAATGTCCTGATGGCAGTGCACACAGTGCAGATCGCGAGGCATCGGGTCGTAACCGGTGTCGTCGTGACAGCGGTTGCACTCGTACTGCTTCACCAGCGCCTTACCGTGTTCGGCATCCCCACCTGTCACTGCTGCAATCGTCAGCGGCGCTAGGACGGCAGCACCGCCCGCTACGTTCGAAGCAGGCGCGCTGGGCGCCGAACTGGGAGCGCTAGCGTGCGGAGGCGCCACGTTCGGTTTCGGGTCATCGCAGCTTGCGACCCCGACGAGTCCCCCCAAGACCATCGCGCACAGAGCGGCTGAACGGGCCGCCACCCGGAGCCAACCGCTCGAGCCCGAGCCGGGATGCGCTGCGGGTAGAGCAGCGCGGCGGCTCGGGCGGGCCTGCTTAGCTCTTGAAGGAGACTTCCGCACGCTGACTACACACGTTGTGACTTCCGCTCATGGCTTCACAGCGCTTCAGTGCTGCCAGGTGACCTTGAGCGTCGCCGGTGCTCTTTCGCAGTTGGGCCAGGGTCGCGTACCCTTCGGGAGTCGCGATCAGGTCCTTTTGTGCCAGCTTCTCGAGCAGCGCCTTGGCGTCGTCCTTACGACCGTCGAGCTGCGCCATCGCTTCGGCGAGCTCGGTCTGCACAGCTGGGTCGGCTTGTTTCAGCTCACCGATGTGTTGCAGCGTCGACGCCGCAAACTCGAGGTTTTGCTGGCGTTCTTCCGCCGTTTTGCCGAGCCAGG
>Ga0315910_10004865_pt1 | contig 11121 bp, 7 predicted proteins | sample EdamamesoilMG_FD_204470 | JGI IMG/M metagenome (GOLD analysis project Ga0315910, IMG submission 204470) | Garden soil microbial communities collected in Santa Monica, California, United States - Edamame soil | ecosystem: Environmental > Terrestrial > Soil > Garden | place: USA: California...
CTGATCCGCTTCGATCTCGTCTATCACGGGCACTTCAAGTGCAACCGGCAGCGCATCGTGGACTACCCGAACCTCTGGGGCTTCGTCCGCGACATCTACCAGACTCCCGGCGTCGCCGACACCGTGCACCCCGATTGGATCAAGCGCCACTACTACCGCAGCCACCCCACCGTGAACCCGTCGCGCATCGTGCCGATCGGACCGGCGCTCGACTACCTCGAGCCGCACGGCCGCGAACGCCTCGACGGCTGAAGCGTTCGCCGCGCGCTACAGACGGCCCGCCTGATAATCCGCGAACGCCTGCCGAATTTCCTCGGCCGTGTTCATCACGAACGGGCCATAACGTGCCACGGGCTCCTTGAGCGGCCGTCCGCCGACCACGATCAAGCGCGCGCCCTCCGAACCGGCCGTCACCGGCAACTGCAACCCAGGTGTCGTCATCGCGAGCTCGCCGCGTTGGATCTGCGTTCCGGCGGCGCCGATCTTGGCGTCGCCGACATACACGTATGCGAACACGTTGTGACCTTCGGGTAACGTCGCCGTGTAGCTCGCCCCCGGGTCCAAGTGCAGATCGAAGTAGACGGGCTCGGTCGCAACGTCGGTCACGGGTCCAGACACACCGTTCACGCTGCCCACGAGCACGCGCGCACGAGCGCCGGGGCCGAGATCGACCTCCGGGATCTCGCCGCCTTGGATGTCCTGGTAGCGCGGCGCGGTCATTTTCTTGTCGCGCGGTAGGTTCACCCACAGCTGAAAACCCCACATCAGGCCTTCCTGCTGCTCGGGGAACTCGGAATGCACGATGCCTCGGCCGGCCGTCATCCACTGCACGCTGCCGGGGCCGAGCAGACCGCTGTTACCTTGGTTGTCGCCGTGCCGCATGCGGCCCGCGAGCATGTAGGTCACGGTCTCGAAGCCGCGATGAGGGTGGTCGGGGAAGCCCCCGATGTAGTCGTTCGGATCGTCGGACCGAAACTCGTCGAGCAGCAGGAACGGATCGAACGAATCGAGCAGCTGCGATCCGATCACGCGCGTCATTCGCACACCCGCGCCGTCGCTGGTGGGTTGACCACGGACCTTGCGTGCGACCTCACGGACCTTTGCCATCGCGGACTCCTTAATATTTACCAAAGCACGCTGGTGCGCTTTGGCGTGGCGGCGATATGATGCCCGTTCCGCACGAAAACAAGCTTTTTGGGGGTAACGGCGTGATCACGAAAACCACGATGCTCGGCTCCGCGGTAGCTCTGATGCTCTCGGCGTCGGCGCTCGCGCAGGACCAGGATCTCTCGGCGGTGCAGTTCCGAACGGAGCAGGTCGGCAACGGCCTCTTCGCGCTGATCACGGACGTCGCGGGCAACATCGCGCTCTCGACCGGCCCCGACGGCTCGGTCCTCGTCGACACCCAGTTCGCGCCGCTCAACGACAAGCTCCGCGCCGCTGTGCGCGCGGCCGGCGGCACCGACGTCAAGTACGTGATCAACACGCACTGGCACTTCGACCACACCGGCGGCAACGAGCCGCTTGGGTCAGCCGGCGCCGTGATCATCGCGCACGACAACGTGCTCACGCGCATGAGCACGGAGCAGTTCTTGGCCGCGATGAATCGGCGCGAGCCGCCGGCGCCCGCTGCCGCTCGGCCGGTCGTCACGTTCCCACAGCGCACGACGTTCCACCTGAACGGACAAGTCGTCAACGTGATCCACGTCGAGAACGCGCATACCGACGGCGACTCGATCGTGCACTTCCCGAACGCGAACGTGATTCACACGGGTGACACGTACATGAAGGACGTCTATCCGTTCATCGACGTGAGCAGCAACGGCTCGATCGACGGGTTCATCGCGTCGTCGGAAGCCGTGCTCGCTCGCAGCGACGCGAGCACGAAGATCATTCCGGGCCACGGCGCGATCGCAAACAAGGCAGACATGCAGCGCTTCCACGACATGCTCGTGAAGGTTCGCGCCAACATCAAAACCCTCATCGATCAGGGCAAGACCGAGGACGAGGTGTTCGCCGCGAAGCCGACGCAAGAATTCGATGCCGCGTGGGGTCAAGGCTTCATGAACCCCGAGCAGTTCACGCGCTTCGCGTATCAGAGCCTGAAACGCTAGCCGCTCTCGGGGCGCGCAGCGCGGCCAATGCACCCGCCATCGCCGTCGATCACGCGTCGCGCGGCGCTTGCGCGAGCCTTGGAGCTCTGTGGGATCGGCGCGGTCTCCGCCACGTTGCTTCGCCCCGGAGTCGCGGCGGCGCAAACGACCGTGCCGACGACCGGCACGCATCTCGTGCTGCTCGGTACGCAAGGCGGCCCGAATTTCCAGGCCGGACGCAACGAAGCCGCGAACGCCGTGGTCGTCGACGGCACGATCTATATCGTCGATCTCGGTGAAGGCGGGCTCTCAGCTCTCGGCAAGGTCGGGTTGAGCCACCGCGACGTTGCGCGCGTGTTCATCACGCATCTGCACGACGACCATCACAGCGACCTACCGTCGCTGCTAACGCACCAGTGGACCGACGGCCGCACACAGCCGACCGTCGTCGCGGGCCCATACGGCACGCAGCGGCTCGTCGCCGCCGTGCTGCAGTACGCCGAGGCCAACGCGGCGATTCGGCTCACGGACGAAGCGCGCACCGTGAAGCCGACGGACATCTTCAGCGGCGTCGATATCGACGCCACAGCGGAGCCGCGCGAGGTCTATCGCGACTCGCGCGTGACCGTAACGGCGGTCGAGAACACGCACTTTCCCGAAGCTGCGAAGCGGGCGTTCCCGTATCGATCGCTGTCGTATCGGTTCGACACCGCGACGCGGTCGATCGTGTTCTCGGGCGACACGGCCTACTCGGCGAACCTCGTGAAGCTCGCGCGCGGCGCCGACGTGTTCGTCTGCGAAACGATCGAGGTCGCTGCAATGCGCCGCGCGTTCGAACGCCGCGTGGCACAAGGCGCGTATGCCGACAATCCCGAAGGTATCTGGAAACACATCGTCGAGACGCACACGCCGACGCAGGACGCGGGCCGCATGGCGAAGGAAGCCGGCGTGGGCATGCTCGTGCTGAGCCACCTCGCGCCCGGCGCGCTGCAACCGTTGACCGACGACGACTACTTGCGAGGCGTGCGCGAGCAGTTCGACGGCCGCGCCGTGGTCGGCAACGACCTCATGGTTCTCTGAGCTGGGGAGGATTTCATGCACACCGCATCCAAGGTCTCTTTAATCGCCGCACTGCTCGTCTCCACCGGCATCGTTTCGGCGCAGCCGCCGGCGACGCCGGCTCCGCCGCCGGTCGTGTCGCCCGAGATCTCGGCAAGTCGCGATGTGACGCTGCGCGTGCGCGCGCCGCAGGCCGACAAGGTGTCGTTGATCAGCGGCGGCGACATGGCCGCGATCCCGTTCGGCGCCGGACTCCCGATGAGCAAGGGCTCGGACGGCGTCTGGCAGGTCATGATTCCGAACGTGCCGGCCGGCGCGTATCGCTATCGCTTCGACATCGACGGCGTCGCAACCGGCGATCCCGTGAATCCGCTCACGAGCCAGTCGAACAGCAACGCGTGGAGCTTGTTCTACATGTCCGGCGCGGAGTTCATGGACGCGCAGCGCGTAGCGCACGGCGCCGTGGCCGAGGTCACGTACTACTCGAGCGCGCTCGGCCGCGAGCGCCGCATGCACGTCTACACGCCGCCCGGCTACGAGCGCAACCGCGACACCTATCCCGTGTTCTATCTGCTGCACGGCGCGTTCGACGGCGACGACTCGTGGTCCACGGTCGGCCGCGCGGGGTTCATCGTCGACAACTTGATCGCGGCGCACAAGGCAGTGCCGATGATCGTCGTGATGCCGGACGGCCACACGTCGCGCTTCGGGGGCGGCGGCGCCGGCGGCCTGAACATGGCGGACTTCGTCAAAGAGTTCAACGCCGACATCAAGCCGTATGTCGAAGCGAACTATCGCATTCGCACGGGCCGCGCCTCGACCGCGATCGCTGGCCTATCGATGGGCGGCGCGCAGACGCTCGACATCGCGGCCGGCGACTTGGGCAGCTACGCGTATGTCGGAGTGTTTAGCTCGGGAGTGTTCGGCATCGCCGACGGCACGCAATGGGAAGACGCACATCGCACGCAGCTCGACGATGCCGCGCAGAAGCGCGGGCTCGAGCTCGTGTGGTTCTCCACGGGCAAAGACGACTTCCTGCTCGACACGACGAAAGCTACCGTGGCGATGCTCGAGAAGCATGGCTTCGACGTCACGTACGAGGAATCGTCGGGCGGGCACACATGGATCAACTGGCGCGAGTATCTGAACAAGTTCGCGCCGCAGTTGTTCCGCTGAACTGTAAGACTTGTTGCTAGATATCTCGCCGCTGCGGCGGCACCGCGACTTTCGGCTCGTGTTCACGGGCCAGCTCGTGAGCTCGTTCGGCGGTTTCATCACCTACGTCGCGCTGCCGGTCCAGGTGTACGCGCTGACGAGATCCTCGGCCATCGTCGGGCTCATCGGCGTCGCGCAGCTCGTGCCGCTCGCCGTGGCCGCGCTGTGGGGCGGCGCGTTCGCCGATGCGATCGATCGCCGCAAGCTGCTGCTGCGGTGCGAAGCGCTCATGGCGCTGGGCTCACTCGTGCTAGTCGCAAACTCGTTGCTGCCGAACCCGAGCGTTGCAGTGCTATTTGCCGTCGCCGCGTTCCTGTCCGCGGTCAACGGCTTCCACCGCCCCGCGCTCGAGGCCATCACGCAGAAGCTCGTGACCCGTGACGAGCTCGCGGCCGTGTCCGCGCTCACGTCGTTACGCGGCACGATCGCATCGATCGCCGGGCCTTCGCTCGCGGGCATCGCGATTGCGAGCCTCGGGCTGCCCGCGACGTATGCGATCGAGGTCGGCGCGTTCGCGGTGTCGCTGGCCGCACTCGCGGCGATGCGTGCGATGCCGCCGGCCGACACGGCTCGCCCCGCGGGCATCGGCACGATACTCGAGGGGTTGCGCTATGCCGGCGGCCGTCCCGAGCTGATCGGCACATACGTCGTCGACATCGTCGCAATGACGTTCGCGATGCCGATCGCGGTGTTCCCTGCCCTCGCCGAGCAGCTCGGCGGAACGGTCACCGTAGGCTTCCTTTACTCCGCGATGAGCGTCGGCGCGTTGCTCGTGACGCTGTTCAGTGCGTGGACGCGCAACTTCGAGCGTCGCGGCGCCGCCGTCGTCGTCGCCGCGGCGCTGTGGGGACTCGCAATCGTCGCGCTCGGCTTCGCCAAGTCGCTGCCCGTAGCCGTGGCCTGCCTCGTGCTCGCCGGAGCCGCGGACATGGTCAGCGCGCTGTTTCGCATGACGATCTGGAACGAGACGATCCCCTCGACGCTGCGCGGCCGCATGGCCAGCATCGAGCAGCTCTCGTACATGACGGGACCGCTCCTCGGCAACGCGCGGGCCGGGTTCGCGGCCGAGAACTTCGGGCTCGCGCGCTCCATCGTCTCCGGCGGAATCATCTGCGTCGTCGGCGTCGCGTTGTGCGTGCCCGCGCTGCCCGCGTTCTGGCGTTACCGAAAGTCCGCGCTCGGCAGCGAGACGCCGCCCGCGTGACGCAACGTCAGCCCGCGGCCGCCAGCGCGCGGCGGATCCGCGCGAGCGAACGCTCGCGTCCGAGGATCGCGAGCGCGTCGTAGAGCCCCAAGCCTACCGTCCTGCCCGTGAGGGCGAAGCGCAACGGATGCACGAGCGCTCCGACCTTCACTCCGCGCTCGGCGACGAATGCCTTGAGCTCGGTCTCGAGCGGCACGGACTCGAACGGGGTCGAGTCGGCGATTCTCGCGACGAAATCGGCGAGCAACGCGGCGGCACCCGGCGCCTTCAACGCCTTGTCGAACTCGGCGCCTTCGACCGGCAACGAATCGTCCGCGACGAAGAACTCGCGGAACATCAGGATGTCGCCGGTCGTCTTGATCCGATCGCCCGCCGCCGTGATCACTTGCGCCACGTGCGAGCCGATATCGGTCGGCGCAGGATTCGCGACGAGCTTGGCCGCTTGCAAGTACTCGATCGCGGCCGGCACTTTGCGCTCCAGCGGAACCGCGCGCATGTGGCGGTCCTGGAATGCCCACAACTTCTGCGGATCGAAGCTCGCCGGCGATTTGTTGATGCGCTCCAGCGTGAACGACTCGATCATCTCGCTGCGCGTGAAGTCCTCGCGCGAATCGTCGAACGACCAGCCCAGCAGCAACAGATAGTTCATGAGCGCGTCGGGCAGATAGCCCGCGACACGATAGAAATCGACGACGACGGGATTGAACGTCTCGGGCGTAGTCGCGTGACCGATCTTGCTCGCGATGTCGAGCCCGTGATCGTAGAGACGCTTGAAGTCGGGATGCTTGAGGTACTGCGCGATCTTGCGCTTGCTGAGCTTGTTCTGACTCCCGGGCTCCGCGACGTACGGCAGGTGCGCGAACTCCGGCAACACGTAGCCCAAGCTCTCGAAGATGAAAATCTGCCGCGGCGTGTTCGACAGGTGCTCGATCGCGCGGATCACGTGCGTGATCTCGAAGTCGTGATCGTCGACGGCGCTCGCCAGGTGATAAAGGCAGCTGCCGTCCGCGCGCTGCACGACGTGGTCCTGCTCGTTGGCCCAATCGAACGCGACGTCACCGCGGATCAGGTCGTGGAAGCGGCACTGCCCCTCGCGCGGCATCTTCAATCGCACGACTCCCTTGCGCCCCTCGGTCTCGAACCGTTTCGCATCCGCGTCGGTCGCTGCCATCCAGCGGCGGCTGTATAGAAACGCGCGCTTCTCCTTCTCCGCCGCCGTGCGCTCGGCTTGAATCTCCTCGGTGGTCGCGTAGTCGCGATACGCGTGGCCCGCCGCGAGCAAACGCGCGACCGCGGCCCGGTGAGCGTCTTGGCGCTGCGATTGGAAGTACGGCGCATGGGGCCCGCCGACCTCGGGGCCCTCGTCCCAGTCGAGCCCGAGCCAGCGGAAACCGTCGAGGATCGGCTGCAAGGCTTCCGCGATGTTGCGCTGCTGATCCGTGTCGTCTATCCGGAGCAGGAATTGCCCGCCGCGCTGGCGCGAGAACAACCAGTTGAACAGCGCCGTGCGAACACCGCCGATGTGCAGATAGCCCGTGGGGCTCGGAGCGAAACGAGTACGTACTGTCATGCGGACCTCGGCCGACGCGCGGCACAATGTACGGGTTTTCGCCAGTACACTGAAGACCCATGGATAAGCCGCGCGCGGCATGACATCGGACGAGGACTTGTTTGGGCACGGCACAGGTTTTTGACAACGCCGTACGGGCAGCTGCGGCCGCCACGGCACTCGCGGTCGCGATGTCGGCGCAGGCCACCGTGGAGGTCGTCGGGATCGACGGCGCGGCCGCGGCCAACGTGCTCGCCTACCTCGACGTCGACGACGAGCCCTGCGCCGCGCCGCGCTGGCGAATCGAGCAGCAGCTGAGGCAAACGCCTGTGCGCGTCCGCGACGCGCTCCAAGCGCTGGGCTTCTACGAGCCGACCGTCGCCACGGAGATCGAGGAACGCGCCGACTGCTGGCACGTCAAGCTCACGATCGACGCCGGCGAGCCCGCTCGCATCCGCACGCTCGACATTGCGTTGACCGGCGAAGCCGCGCGCGACCCCGCGTTCGTCCAGGCGCGCGACCAAGCCGCACTGTCGGACGGCAGCGTGTTGAATCACGGCGCCTACGAGCTCTTGAAGCGGCAGTGGGGCGACCTCGCCCGCGAGCGCGGCTATCCCGAGGCCCAGTTCCTCGCGAACCGCATCGACGTGTATCCGGAAGAGCGCGCGGCGGACATCGAGCTCAAGTTCGATTCCGGGCCGCGCTACGCGTTCGGCAAGCTCGAGCTCGAGCAAGAGGTGCTCACCGAGCAGCTCACGGCCTCGTACATCACGTTCTTCGAAGGGCAGCCGTACGATGCGCGGCAGCTCGCGGACGCGTACACCACGTTGGCCGACAGCGGCTTCTTTCGCACGATCGACGTGCGTCCGCTCGAGCCCGACGCGGCCACGCGCACGATTCCGGTCGTCGTGACGCTCACGAGCGCACCGCGCCTGCACATCAACTACGGTGTCGGTTTCTCGACCGATACGGGGCCGCGCCTGCGGTTCGGCCGGACGAACCGCCGTTTCAACGACCGCGGCCATCAGTTCGGCGTCGACACGCTGCTGTCGCCCGTCGTGTCGGAGTTCACGGCCAACTATCGCCTGCCCCTGCGCGGCTCGCGCCGCGACTGGCTGAACTTCGACGCCGGCATAGAGAGCCAGGAGACGGACACGTCCGATAGCGATCTGTTCGAGATCGGCATGCGGCGAGTCGTCGAACGGTCCGACGATTGGACGCGCACCGAGCTGCTGAGCTGGCGGCGCGAAGAGTTCACGATCGCGGATCAGGAGAACGAGGACTCGGAGCTCTTGATGCCGGGCGTGAACTGGACTCGGTTGCGCGCCGATAGCGACATTCGCCCGCGCAACGGCACGAAGCTGTCGCTCGAGGTTCGCGCGGCCACGGACGCAGTGATCTCCGACACCAGCTTCCTGCAGCTGATTGCGCAGGGAAAATGGATCTGGTCGACGCAGCGCGGCCGGCGGTTCCTCGTTCGCGGCCAGGTCGGCACCACGTCGGTGGACGATTTCACGGCGCTGCCGGCCTCGGTGCGGTTCTTCGCGGGCGGCGACAACAGCGTTCGCGGCTACGACTTCGAGACGCTCGGACCGGTCGATGCGGATGGCGAGGTCATCGGCGGCTCCGAGCTCGCAACCGGCAGCTTCGAGTTCGAGCAGCCGTTGCGCGCCCGTTGGTCACTCGCGTTGTTCGTCGATTCGGGCAACGCGTTCGACGGCTCCGATTTCGACTCGAAGACCGGCGCGGGCATCGGCGGCCGATGGCAATCGCCGCTCGGACCGATCCGCATCGATTTTGCGCACCCATTCGATGACCCCACCGACGATTGGCGCGTGCACATCACGCTGGGGCCCGACCTATGATTTGGGTACGGCGAACGATCTGGCTCGCGCTCGTGCTGCTGATCACGGCCGCACTGCTGCTCGCGCTGTGGCTTGTCGGCACGGAGAGGGGCGCCAACTGGGTCGCGGCACGAGCGACCGCGGCGATGCCGAGTCTCTCGATCGCGAGCGTTCGCGGCTCGCTGCTCGGCGGCGTCACGCTCGGGGACGTGCGCTGGCGCTCGCCTCGCGACGAGCTCGACTTCGAATCGCTCGTGCTCGATTGGGATGCCAGCGCGACGTTCACGCGAACACTCGAGTTCGATCAAGTGACCGCGTCGCGCGTGAGCTATCGGCGTTTGCCCGACGCAGGCGTAGCGAGCGGCGGCGCACCGGTGCTGCCGTGGCCGATCCGCTTCGCGCAAGCGAACGTCGACTCGCTCGACATCACGGTCGGCAACGGCACGCTGCGGCTTAGCAATACGCAGTTGTCGGCGACACTCGTAACCGAACTTGTCACGATCGACGCGATCACGACGCAGATCGGCGACGCCACGATCACGGGAAACGCGACGGTGGGCTACGGCGGCAGCGTCGAGCTCGACGTCGCGGGCGATTGGTCGGCGCCAATCGCAGGCGTTGCATCGAGCGGCTCCGCGACGTTGCGCGGCACGTGGCCCGAGCTGCGCATTCAACACTCGCTCGCGGCGCCCTTCTCGGCCACGACCGCGGGCACGCTCGAGTTCAGTGACGGGCCGGCGGCCGACCTCACCACCGAATGGCAAGCGTTGGCGTGGCCCGGCATCGATACCATCGCGAGCCCGAGCGGTACGTTGACCCTGGCCGGTAAGCTCGACGCCTACACCTACGAAGGCACGGGAACGGTCGACACGCTCGGCCGCAGTGCTGTATTCGCGGCGCGCGGCACCGGCGCGCGCCTCGCGCTCACGATCGACGAGCTCGCACTCACAGCGCCGCAAGGGGACGCCGGAACGCTGCGCGCTCAGGGCACGCTGAGCCTCGACACACGCGACACGCAGCTCGCCGTAACCGCGGAGCGCTTCGATCCGCAATGGCTGTTCGCCGGATGGCCCGGGCGGTTCGACGGCACGACGACGCTCGAGGCCGGCTTGAGGCCTACACCCAACGCCGCGTTCGATGCGATCGATCTCACGGGCGAGCTGCGCGATTATCCCGTCACGCTGAGCGGCGCCGCGGCGTTTGCACCGGGCAGCGCGCGCCTCGACGCGCTGCGCCTCGACTCGGGTATGAACCACGTGCTCGCGACGGGAACGTTCGATGCCGCGAACGTCGACCTCGCCGTCACGGCGGATCTCGACAACCTCGATCTCGTCATCCCGGATGCCGGCGGCAGCGTGGAAGGAGAAGTCGCGCTCACGGGAACGTGGGCGGAGCCGCACGCCCGCGGCCGCGTGGCCGCGCGCGAGCTTGCGTACGCCGGCGTCACGGTCATGGACCTCGACGCCGACGGTGCAATCGGCCTCTCGCCTTCCACGCCGCTGTCGTTGACGGTCACTGCGAATGGAGTGCGGCGCGACACGGTTACCGTGGATCGAGTCACGACGACACTGGTCGGCACGACCGCGATGCACACCGCGACAGTCGAAGCACGCGGCGATCGCTGGAGCACCACGGCCGTCGCGGACGGCGGGTGGAGCACGAACGTGTGGAGCGGCGTGCTGCAGCGGGTCGAGATCGACGAGCCGGTGCTCGGCGCGTGGGAGCTCGACACGCCGGCCACGCTCGCGCTCGGCCTCGACCGCGCGGCAGTGTCCACGAGCTGCCTCGTGCACGTCTCGCAAGCGCGGCTCTGCGGCGAGCTCGACGTGCGGCGCGCTCCGACCGATCGACTCGTCGTGTCGGCGCAGAACTTCGAGCTCGAAACGCTGCGCCCCATATTGCCGCCCGGGCTCACGGTCAACGGCGTCTATCAGCTGTCGGCCTCGCTGACCGACGTGCTCGGCCAGCCGCACGGCGCGCTCGCGGTTTCCGGCGCGGCAACACGCGTGCGCGTCGAGACAGGCGAGGCGCAAGTGTTCGCCACCGAGCTCGACGACGTGCGTGCGGGCATCACGCTCGAGGAAAACAGATTGGACGTCACGGTGAATCTGGCGAGCACGGCGGGCGGCCGTGCATCGCTGAACGCGCAAATCGCCA
>Ga0315910_10004866_pt1 | contig 11120 bp, 12 predicted proteins | sample EdamamesoilMG_FD_204470 | JGI IMG/M metagenome (GOLD analysis project Ga0315910, IMG submission 204470) | Garden soil microbial communities collected in Santa Monica, California, United States - Edamame soil | ecosystem: Environmental > Terrestrial > Soil > Garden | place: USA: California...
AGCCAGACGTTTGTGGTAGCTGTTCGTCAGCGCCTTGCCTACGATGTCTTCCATGATGCTAGTCCGGCCCTCCCGGTCGAACTCGGCGAATGCGTCGTAATATCGGTCTCGTTCGATGAACTTGATGTTGATCGGGACGAACCCTTCCCGTATCAGCACATAGTTGTTGATGACGCGGCCGATGCGTCCGTTGCCATCGACAAAAGGGTGCGTGTGCTCGAAGGCCAGGTGCAAGCGGGCAATGCGCTTGATAATGCTTTCGTGCTGACTGGCATGGTAAGCCGCCAGCATCTGCTCCAGCCGGCCGACAATCTCTTCTGGCGACGGAGCGATGTGACTGCCCACACGGACGTACTCGCCGCTGGCGCGGAATCGTCCCGCGATGTCGTCGCGGATGTTGACGATCAGCAGCTTATGCAGCGCCAGTATCACTTCCAGTGTGAGCTCCTGCTCCCTGGCCCTCCTGTCGATCCACGACACGACACGTGCCAGATTCTTAGCCTCGAAGATTTCGCGTTCCGAGATGAACCGGTCCAGTTCGATCTGGAGGAGAATCTTCTCGGTCTCGTCCAGCGTCAGCGTGCTGTTCTCGATGGCGTTGGAGTTGTAGACCTGTTCGGCGACCTCGGCCTCGCCGATCAACGCAATGAGCGCCTCCTTGCCTGCTGCGGCCCGGTAGTACCGCTCCCTGAGCGCGGGAATCTTCTTGAAAACCGCAGAGACCTTCGCCATGCAGGGAGTGTGTCTGTTTTCACGGTTTTGTCAATTAAACCGTGAAAACATGCCGGATGATCGGCCGTTTTCACGGTTTTGAAGCGCGGCTATCGCCCCGCGGGCGCGGTCGCGACGCGATCCCCGCTAAACGTCCCGAACCAGTAACGCCCCGCCGCCGGCAGCACCATCGTCGCGTTGCTGAACGCCGGAAGCGCGGGCGTCTCGACGAGCACGCGATGCCCCATCGTCGCCGGGTCGACCGATATCGCGATCGTCCCGCGCGGGCAGCTCGCGAGACGCTCGAGCGAGTGCTCCGGTCCCGGCGGGCCGCCGCACTCGGGCACGTCGTTCTTCATGCCGGCCGTGAGCAGCTGGCCGTCGGGGCCCATGTGGACGTTGTCGGGCGTGATCGGCAGCTGCACGGTGGTCCGCAGCTGCCGCACGGGATTCGTGTTCGAGAAGGCGACGATCGTCTGGAAGCCCGAGGAGACGACGTAGATCTCGCGGCCGTCGGCCGAGACCTCGATGCCGTTGTTGCCGGGGAGCTCGCTGCCGCCGAGCACGGTGAAGCCCGCGTCGCCGGGCGACCATTTGACGACGGCGCCGGTCGGCCGCATCGCGACCGAGTCGGCGAAGGTCTTGCCGGGCATCATCAGGATCGTCGCGACCATCCCGCCGTCCGCGAATGACGCCACGCTGTTGGCCGCGAGGCCCTCGGGCAGCGTCACGCAGCCTTTCCAGGTGAGCGCGGGTCGCGCCCCGGAAGCGTCGACGTCGAAGACTTCGATGGCCTCGCGCGCGCCGTGGCCGACGACGTAGAGCGTCGACCGCCCGCCCGTGCCGGCGCGGATGTTGAGACCGTGCGATTCGAACTCGCCTGCCGTCGGCGGCGAGCTGCACTGCGGAAACATAGCGCTGTCGTGACGCACACCGGTCGGCAACGCGCTCCATTCGCGCGTCATCGAATCGATGAGATAGAAGCCAGAGCCCGCCGCCATGCCGCTCGCGACGATCCAGCGGGTGCCCGGCACGAGGACGAGATCCTCGGGATTGGTCAGGCCGCAGGCGAACTCGATGTTGCCGACGGCGGCGCAGGCCTGCTGGGCTGGCACAGCGGGCGACAGGAAAGCGCAGAAAAGAATGGCCGGCAATGCCAACAGCAATCTCGTTGTTTTCATGAACGTCCCCCTGATATCAGTCAGTTGAGTTTGAGTTTCCGCGCCGCCGCCCGAGCATGCGGTCGCCGAGATGAACACAACCACGGTAATGGGCCCGGCCCGGCAATTCATTCGAGGCTCTCGAGATCAGCGAGATCCTGATGCCTTCCGAGGGCGCGCTTGTTCCGCTTCAGGTCGTCGAGGGAGATGACCGGGATCGCCAGTCCATCGACGACCAGTTCCGTCCTGTTCCGCCAGCAGGATTCGAAATCGACGCCAGTCAAGGATGTGAGCAGATCGATGCGGGCGGGCGGTTGCCCGAGCTGCACGACGTAGCCAGGCTCCAGGAAATCGGCCTGCGTCAATCCGAGCGACCCGAATCCGAAGGCCTGCAGCGCGGCGACCAGCTTCGTCGCGTTTTCCTCGCTCGTCAGTACCCAGACGTCGAGATCCTTGGTATAGCGGGGATGACCGTGGAAAGCGACGGAGTATCCGCCGACGATCAGATAACGGACGTCATGCCTGACGAGTAACGCTAAGAACTCTTTGAAGTCTTGGTTCAACATCGTAACGCCAGTGGTGAAACTCGCGCCGGATGGTTTCGAGCGCGGCAAACCGCTCCGCGGGTGTCTTGCGTCGCCAGGTTTCGGCGTCGCCAGGCTCATGTCCGAGCTTGAACTTGTGCACGACCTTTTCCACGACACCATTCTAGCCCGACGAACGGCAGGACTGCGCTACTCGAAGCTGCATCGCGGAAACATCGCGCTGTCGTGGCGCACGCCCGTGGGCAGCGCGAACAGCGATCTTGTCTTCTTCATGACCTCTCCCCCGGAAGCGTCGCCTGCCGCCCTGGCCGGCCAGCGCTGACCGTACCGCCGGAATCGCGGCGGGTCAAACACCGGCGCATTCGAGCCTGGCGTCGCAAGTGAGTTCGGCAACGGCTCGCGATGCGCGGCACTACCTCGCTCAAACCGGCTCGCGCCAGTCGGCCAGACGCGTAATGCGCCCGAGCGGCGCGCCCGCGGCGAAATACCGGTCATCGGCAGTGATCAGCGTCGCCTCGGGCGTTTCCAGCGCGAGGGCGTGGTAAAGCGTGTCAAACAGATGCTGCCTCAAATCGATGGCGAGGCGGCAGGCGCGACCGAGAATGCCACCGCCATCGTCGACCGGTAGCTGCAAGGCCTGCAACATCAGCAGGTCGTCTTCCGCAGTTCGCGGGCTGAGTCGCGCGAGCACAGTACCGACCTCCGGCAGCCAATGCGGCGGCTGCACGATCGGCTGGCGTCCCTCGACGACCCATCTCATCAGACGCGTTGCACGCTCCGTCCCATCCTCACGCTCCTCGTCGTCGATCAGCCACTTGATCACGACGCTGGCGTCGACCACGAGCGTCATCGGCGCCCGGTCGCTCGCGCCGCCCGGATCTGCGCGTTGCTGGCGCCCGGCCTTGAGCGCCGGCGTTCCGTGAGTATTGTGAACAGCTCAGCGCGCCGCTTCCGAAGCTCCGAGTCCGCGACAGCGCGACGCATCAGCTCCGCGATGACTGCGCTCTTGTTCGTGTTCCTGAACGCACGATCGAAGGCCTTCTTTACGTCGTCCGGAACGCTGAAGTTTACGGTGGCCATGTGAAAACCCGTTGTTGAGGATTTCAACAAGCGATTCTAGGCGCCGGAGAGGCCTTTGCAAGCGCGGGAATCTTGCGATTTCAGGCGAAAACGCGAGTAGCAGATCCCAGGCCGCCGGCAACGCCCGGCCGGATCCGATGTCGGCGGAAATTCGGGCGGATCACTCGAAACTGAAAACGTCGGCCTCCTCCGGCCGATTCATCCCCTCCTCGTGATACCGCTCCCAGATCTCCGCCCAGGGCCGGTCGAACATGTCGGGAATCGTGTATTCGAAGGTCGTGCCCGGCGTCAGGGGCGTCGCCTGCCCCTCGAGCGGAAAGATGCTCGCCACGCATTCGATGATCTCGAAGGGCTCGCCCTCGTTGAGCCGGCCCCGGCGGTCGAGCGTGTGCACGATGCGCACGGGATCGACGAGCGCCTCCTCGTCGTAGAGCACGGTCTCGTGCTTGAGGCCGATGAGCGCGCCGTTCTCGTCGCGTCGCGCCGTGTAGATCTCGATCGACTGCAGCGAGCTCGAGAACTCGAAGCTGCCATGGTTGATCCAGCCCTGGATGTTCGAGGTCCAGGTGATCAGCGCCTCGCCGTCCCAGAAGCCGATCGTGTCGCCGAACCACTGCGGCACGCCGGGGCCGAGCTTCGGCACCGGGCCCGTCGTCTCGTCGAACTCGCGGCCGATGTGGATCTGCGTGAACAGGGTCTTGGCCGCGATGCGCAGGTCGAGGATCAGGTCGGGCGTCATGATCAGGTTCATGTTCGCGCCGCCGTATTGAGCGAAGCGGCGCATGAATCCCTCGGGCCAGCAGTACGAGCCCGGCCACTGCGGCGCGCTCGAGCCCGAGTAGTGATACATCTGCTGCACGAAACGGCGCTGGTACTCGGGCGTGAGCAGCGTGAGATAGGTCGGGATCTGCGTGATCGCGCCGTTGTACCAGCTCGAGCGCTTGTCGCGCTGGCGGCTGTAGCGGCCGTTCCAGTCGGGCAGCGTGGCCTGCGTGTAGATCGTGGGGCCGCCTTGGGCTCGCGCTTCGGCCAGCAACGCCTCGTAGTGCGCCTTCGCCGTCCGGAATTCGTAGGGGCTTACGATCTCCTCGCGCGGATAGTCGCGATCGCAGAATCCCCACGCCGCGGTGCGCGGCGGGTCGTCGCCGATCAACGGCACCTCGTAGGCGCCCCAGATCTGCTCGAGGCCGACGGCAGAATTGCAGCGGTAATAGCGCGGGTCGGACCAGAGCGCTTCGTCCCGGTAGAAGTCCGTCGTCGAGAAGATGTCGACGGGAAGCGGCGTGACGCCCGCGGGCACGGCGCCGTCGCGCGCGGCGAAGATCGGCGGATATTCGGGCGGTATGCCGGCGCCCGTCCAATAGCCCTTGCCCTCGGAGCCGACGATGTCGGGCGGCACGAGGGGATCGGGGGCGCCGCGGCCGGCGCTCGTCTGGGCCTCGCCGGCAGGTCCGGCCAGGACACCGAAGACCGTCAGAACCATTCCGGCAGCCCCTGCTCGCCGTCGTTCTCGCGTCATGACAATGCTCTACACCTGTCCGATGGAGCCCAAGATAGTAACCCGCCGAGCGAGCAGGGCTAACGCACGATCCTGATGGGCACGGCCAGCGGCCCGTACTCGGGCCAGTTCGTCATGGTCATCTCCCCCGCAATCTCGATGCGCCGGGTGCGCCGGACGATGCCCTCGATCGCCACGACCAGCAGCAGGCGGGCGAGCGGCGCCCCGGGGCACATATGCGGGCCGCGCCCGAAAGTCAGCAGGTCCTGCTTGCGGCGATCGAGATCGAATTCGTCCGGATTCTCGAAGACATCCTCGTCGCGGTTGCCGGACGTGAAGACCGCCGCAACGACGTCGCCTGCGCGCACGAGCTTGTCGCCGAACCGCACGTCGTGGCGCGCGGTTCGCGCAAACCCCCGATAGGGGGTATAGAGGCGCAGCATTTCCTCGACGGCGTCCGGAATCAGCGACGGATCGTTTCGGAGGAGCGTGTGGTGCGCGGGATTGCGGGCGAGGTGCACGGCGGCGCTGCCGATGAACGTGGTGGGAGCCACGATCCCCACCATCAGGAACTGCCGCAGCGCGCCGAGGATCATCGCGTCGGGCAGCGGCTCGCCGTCGATCCGCACCGCGAGCAGGCTGCTGATCGGGTCGATGTCCGGATCCTGCGGCCGCAACTTCCGATCGTCGATCAACTGGCGCGCGATGCCGTACAGCTCGTCGCTGTACCTGCGCACGTTCTCGTCGTCGCGCCGCTGCAGCGCCATGTTGAACTCCGAGCCGACGATGCGGATGCGCCGCGCGTTGTCCTCCGGCAGGCGAAAGAAGTCCGCAAGCACGGCGATCGGCAGAATGAACGAGAAATCGCGGCAGATGTCGCCCTCGCCGCGCGCGACGAGCGGCTCGAGCAGCTCTTCCACCTCGCGCTCGATCTTCGCGCGCCACGGGGCCAGCTTCGCCGGGGTCAGGAGCCGCATGATCGCGTTGCGATAGGGAACGTTGCCGGGCGGGTCGAGATGCAGCGGGGGCCGGCGTTGAGTCGTCGCCACCCGCGGGACCACGTTCTGGATCGTCGTCGTGAACGTCTCCCAGTCCGTGAGGACGCGCACGATGTCGTGGTACTTCGAAACGGCCCAGAAACCGCCCATCGCTTTGCTGTAGGCGACGGGACAGCGCTGCCGCAGATCCTTGAACATGGCGTGCGGAGAATCGAAATCCTCCGGCACATCAGGATCGAAGTCCGGCTCGCGGCTCGTCACATCGGTCATGGTCCCGCCTCAGTCATAGACGACGCCCGGCAGCCACAGCGACAGCCCGGGGAACGACATCACGATCAGCAGGAAACCGAACATGAGCACGATGAAAGGCGCAACGCCACGGATCGTCTCGGCCATCGGCGCCCTGGCTATGTTCGACAGCACGAACAGGTTGAGCCCGATCGGCGGCGTCAGGAACGCGATTTCCATGTTCACGATGAGCACGATACCAAAGTGGATGCGGTCGATGCCGAGCCCCGCCAGCGTCGGCAGGACGATCGGCGTGACGATCAGCAGCACGGCGACGGCATCGAGCACCGTGCCGAGCAGGATCATGATGATGCTGAGGAACAGCAGAAACTGCCATGGCGTCAGCTCGTGCCTGAGCGCGAACTCCACGATGGCGGTCGGGATGCCGGTACCCGTCAGCCAATGCGCGAACAGCATCGCGAACATGACAATGAACGTGATCGCGCCCGCGGACTTGACGGCATCCGCGATCAGGCCCATCACGTCGCGGCCGTGAATGCCGCGATAGGCGATCATCGCGACGGCCAGCGAGACCACGGCCGCCAGGGCTGCCGACTCGGCCACCGAAGCGTAGCCGCCGTAGATGCCGACGAAAACGACGAGCGGAATCAGCAACGATGGCAATGCACGCACGTTGCGGGCGACGAAATCCGCACGCGACACGCGCTTGCCGGACCCATAGTTCTTCCTGCGCGAATAGAACACGACGTAGATGCCGAGCAGCAATGCCTGCAGCAACCCGGGCACAACGCCCGCGAGGAACAGCCGCGCGACCGATTCGTTGGCCACGAGGCAGTACAGGATCATCGACAGGCTCGGCGGTATGAGAATGCCGAGCGTCCCCGCGGCACCCACGGTGCCGAGGGCGAAATGCCGGTCATAGCCCTTGGCGATCATGAGCGGAATCAGCAGCGTTCCCATCGCCATCGCCGTGACGACGGAAGATCCCGATACCGCTGCAAACAGGGTCGTACCGAGCACGGCGACGAGACCGATGCCGCCGCGCAACCACCCGACCCAGGCTTCCGCTGCCTCGATGAGCACGCGCGCGATGCCGCCGCTCTGCATGAACTTCGCCGCGACGACGAAGAACAGGACGGCGACGAACGCGGAGGAGTTCAGGCCGCTGATCGCCGTCAGCGCCGCATCGAACAACGGCCGTCCTTCGAGGGCCAGCATGCCGATCGAGACGACGCCGAGCGCGGCGAAGATCGGCACGCCGACAACGAGCAGAGCGATGAGCAGCAGGAGCGCGGCGACGCTAAGCATGGCCGCGCGGGCGATCGAGGAACAGCGACATGGCCGTGCGCACGACGATCGACAGCATGCCGAGCGGCAATGCCAGATAGAGCACCCAGGCCTGCGGCGCCTGCAGCGTCGAGGCGCTGCGCTCGTCGAGCATGTGCGCGAACAGCACGGCTTCGATGCCGAGCCAGAACATCAGGCCGCAGAATGCGAGCAGCAGGATGTCGATGCCAATGCGCAGGCGCCGCTGCGCCGGCGGCGACAGCAGGTGCCCGATCAGATCGGCCGAGACGTGCGCGCGGTCCGCCGCGAGCGCCCCGCCACAAAGCAGCGACGCCCATACGATCAGATAGATCGCGACTTCCTCGGACCAGTCGATCGCGAGCGCGGGCGCGAAGCTGCGGGCAATCGAGCCGTAGAGAAATATGCCGAGCGCGAGCACCACGAGCGCGCCGACCACGGCTTGTTCGAATTGCCGCCAGTTGCGGTGCGGCTCATTGCCGGCAGGCACGGTCTTCACTGCAGCTCGGCGAGCCGTGCCTGGACTCGCGCGACGAAATCAGGGTCCATGCGACCCTGCAGGACGAGCGCGGCCTGTTCGCCGATGAGCCGTTCCCGCATGCGTTGCTGCTCTTCCGGCGCCGGCGAATAGTTGACGATGCCGTGCTCGAGATTCGCGGCCACGCCTCTTTCGAGCTCGGCCGCCGTGTACTCGCGCGCCCAGGCTTCCGCTTCCATCCAGCCGGCGCGGATCGCATCGCGCTGGCTTGCGGTCAGCCGGGTCCAGGTGGCCCGGCTCACCAGCGGCAAGTAGAAACCCCAGCCGGCGATGTCGCGAAACGCATACCGGATGCCTGCATCCCAGAACTTGCCGCCCGAGATCGTGAGATCCGTCATCGATCCCAGTCCATCGACCTGGCCCTGGCTGAGCTGGATCACGGTTTCACTGCGCGGCGTGGCGATGGGAAACGCACCCATGGAACGCAGCATGGCGACGAAAAGCGGACTCGGCGGCGTCGCGAGTTTCAGGCCACGCAGGTCTTCGTAGGAACGCACGGGCCTGTGTGTCGTATATGCCGTGTTGTTCGGGGCATACTCGAAATGCCGGCCGGGCACGAGAATGCCCTTGCTCTCGAGACGCTGGTACAGCTCCCCGCCGAGCGGCCCGTCGAGGATGTCGCGTACCTGCTCGCGCGTCGCGCCGAAGAACATCGGCAAGGCGACGATCGACAGGTTCGGCTCGAAACTGCTCAGCGTCGAGTTGGCCTGCACGCTCAGATCGAGCGCTCCCGAGGCCAGGGCCTTGATGGCGCCGGCCGCTCCGTACAGCTGGCCGCTCGGGAACAGCCGCACGGATACGTCGCCGTTCGAGAGCCGTTCGACCGCCTCCGCCCAGCGCTCCGACGCCAGATTGCGGGCATGGCCCGGCGGCGTCTCGACGGAGAGCCGCAGCTCAATCGACTGTGCGGCCGCCGACTGGACGCACAGTAACGCGAGCGCCGACGGCACCCCGAGCACCGCCGCGATGAATCGGCAGCTTCGCGTATTCATCATTCCCCCCGGGCGGAGATGCTGCGAGACGAGACCGGAATCCGATCGGCCCTGCGATGCTACCCAGCGTTGACAACCTTGCCAACCGGAGCCAGCATCGGGCAGCACGCGCCTGCGTGCATGATGTCGGGGGCGCTATGCGGACGATCAAGTGTCTGGCGCTGCGCACAGCGCTGTTGCCGCTGTCGGGCGTCGCGTGGCTTGCGGCGGCACACGCCGCGGACCCCGCAGGGTCGGGCGCGGAACCGGCTACGGTGTACTCGGACGAATCGCTGCCGACGCACACCATCTATCGCCCCGCGACGCTCTCGAGCCCTTATCCCATCGTACTCTGGGGCAACGGTTCCTGCGTCGACAGCAATTTCGGTTACCGGGAGTTTCTGGCCGAAGTCGCCTCGCACGGCTTCATCGTGCTGGCCATCGGCCCGCATCGCGATTCGCCCGCGCCGCGCGCGCCGCGGCCGGCAGACCCGGCGGAGTGGCCGCCGTTCGAAACGCGCTACAGCCAGATGTTCGACGCGCTCGACTGGATCACGGCGGAAAACGGGCGGCAGGGCAGCACATTTTTCGGCAAGGTCGACGTCGCGAAGGTGGCAGTGATGGGGCACTCCTGCGGCGGCCTGCAGGCGGTGAAAGCGTCCGTCGACCCGCGCGTCACGACCGTGCTCGTGCTCAACAGCGGCATGCTGGCCGACGGCGACCAGTACATGCTCCGTCACGAGCTGCAGCGCTCGGTGCTCGACGAGATGCACGCACCGATCGCCTATTTCATCGGCGGCGAGACCGACATCGCCTATGCGAATGCCGAAACGGACTGGCAGGAGCTGCAGCGTCTCGACATCGCGGCGATCAACGCCAACATGGACGTCGGCCACGGAGCCACGTACAACCAGCCGAACGGCGGACCCTTCGCCAGCGGGCCTCTGGCCTGGCTCAAGTGGCAGCTCAAGGGCGACCCGGAGGCGCGAGCGATGTTCGTCGGCGATGCCTGCGGCTTCTGCGCGGGCAGCGACTGGAACCTGCGGCGGCACTTGCCGCAGTAATCGGAGGTTTTGATGACTTCACGCAGCCCCGGGCTCGCCGGTGACTGGTTCGACGGCGGGGTACGTCAGGGCTGGTGAGAGATCGTCAGAACTCGAGCTGCCCGGGCACCGGATTGACGACGTGCCGCCGCGACCGGAACCGCCAACCGTTGGCCGTGCGGACGTACTCATCGTAGTAGATGCCGAGCTGCCCTTCGACCTCCGCGCTCAACGTCCGCCCCTGGCTCGACGGATAGATCGCGTAGGACTTGCCGCGCGCGCCGGTCGCCGTCGGCTCGATGACGAGGCTTTCCGCGAGGTGGAGGATATAGGCGCTCGGCGGCGTGCGGCGCGAGTCGCAGGTGGGCCCGCCCGCAAGCGCGATGAGCGCCTCGCGGCCCTCGATCGTGCGCGGCATCCCATCGCCCTGGTCGATGACGAAACGGCCGCCGTCGACGAAGAGATCGGCGAAGTCCGCGCCGCCGTTACCGCAGTAGTCGAGCGCGAAGTTGAGGCGGTTCACGAGTTGCTGGATTTCGATGTGGTCGGCCGGCGTCAGCGCCGTGGCCGGCTGGGCCAAGGCCGCGAGCTCCGTCCAGATCAGGCAGACGGGAATCGCGAGCAGTGCACGCGGGATACGGGGGATCTGTAGCGCCAACTTACCCTTCATACGACTTGCACCTGCCCGGACGGCTCCAGGCCGGAATCCAGGCGGATTGTGAAGAATATCCGCTTGACTCCCGGCGGCCCGTGGCGGAATGATACATATCAATGATATGTATCATGGGGACATCCCGGTGAGCAAGCGGGCGAAAGTGTTCTGGACGGGCCGGAGTCAGGCCGTACGCCTGCCCAAGGAATTCCGCGTGGAGAGCGATACGGTTCTCGTGAGGCGCGAGGGCGCCGCAATCGTTCTCGAGCCAGCCGATGAATGGCCGGAGGGCTACGTCGAGTCGTTCTCGGGCATACCCGACGACTTTGTCCGACAGGCGCCGGGCGAAAAGGATCGACGCGAAGACCTC
>Ga0315910_10004867_pt1 | contig 11119 bp, 4 predicted proteins | sample EdamamesoilMG_FD_204470 | JGI IMG/M metagenome (GOLD analysis project Ga0315910, IMG submission 204470) | Garden soil microbial communities collected in Santa Monica, California, United States - Edamame soil | ecosystem: Environmental > Terrestrial > Soil > Garden | place: USA: California...
CGGTGGTGCTGGCGCGCGAACGGCGGCCGGACCTGGTCTTGATGGACATCCGGCTGGCTGGCCGCATGGATGGAATCGAAGCCGCGGAGCTGATTCGAACCGAGTGCGGTCTGCCCGTGATCTATCTGACCGCCCACTCCGATCGCGCGACCCTGAGCCGGGCCAAACTCACGGAGCCTTTCGGCTATATTCTCAAGCCTTTTGCCGAGCGCGAACTGGCCAGCCACATTGAAATGAGTCTTTACAAGCACGCGGCCGAAAAAAAGCTGCGGGCCAGCGAGGAGCGGCTGCGCAAGCTGAACGCCGAACTGGAACAGCGGGTGCTCGAACGCACCGCCCAATTACGCGCGCTGACCACCGAGTTGACGCTGATCGAGGAACGCGAACGGCGGCGCATCGCGCAGATTCTCCATGATCGGCTCCAACCATTGCTCGTGGGCGCCCGGTTCCAGTTGGAAGTGGCGGATGCGAATCCGGATCAGGAGATCCGCCGGAAATGCCTGCGCGCCACGGGCGAGTTGCTGGATCAGTCCAACCGCGTCACGCACGAGCTGGGCCAGGAGCTGAGTCCACCCACGCTGCATGATTTTGGTCTGATCGAAGCGCTGCGTTGGCTGGGGAAATGGATGCACAAGACACATGGACTAAGCGTCCGCCTGGAGGCGGAGGGCGACGGCCCACCCGTGCCCCAAGACCTGAAGCTGCTGCTCTTTCATAGCGTTCGCGAACTGCTCGTCGGCATCGTCAAGCAGGCCCGGGTCAAGCGCGCCTCGGTGAAGCTGATCCAGAACGGCGGACAGCACGTGGAGTTGCTGGTCCGTCACCGGGGGAGCGAAACCGACGCCCAAGGGGTGATCCATCGCGCGGAGGGCGACAACTTGAGCATGTTCAGCATTCGCGAACGGCTCCAGCAACTGGGAGGATGCGTGGAAATTGAAACCGGGGCCGATCATGGAAGCCAGGTACGGCTCCGGGCGCCGTTGCAGGCCGGACTTCCTCCGGGGAATTTACCCGCGGCCCTGTCTCCCGCCTGACGGACAACGCTGAAACCATGGCCAAACGTCCGGGTCAAAACGCGCCACCACGATAAAAACGCACGCCGGGTTTCAAGGTGTCAGTGAAACGAAACCGACCCGAAATGGAATTGGTGATCAGCTGATAATTCCAGTTGGTCAGATCCGTCGAACCCTGGATGAAGTAACTGCCTCCACCCTGCCCCTGCAAAGTGAAGCTGAGACGACCGGCCTGGATCACCCAATCCGTCAGGCTGATCACCGGCACGGGGATTTGCGGAATGCTGTGCTCGACGCTCAGTTGATAAAACGCCACCGTCGCCCCTTCGTCTGCCGGCCCGGTGTTGTCCTGGCAATACGAACCCGCCTTGAAAAAGAACGTCTGATTCTTCCACGCCGGGTCGGTCTGAAAAATGTTCAGAAAATGATTGCTGCCGTTGACGCTGATCGAGAGCAACCCCTCCTCCAGCTTGAGGCGATAAGTAATAAGATTGCCAAGGCCGATGTGCCCAAAAGCAAAATTCGTTTCCTGCACGGAGTCGGGGCTGCCACGGGCCAGCGCCTCAACCTGGCCGTCGTTGAATTGCAGTTTGACCAGCGGATAGGCATTGCCGGTGAAACTGTGAATCTGGCCAATGATCACCTTCCTGCTCATGGGAATTTTACTCACCACGCACTGGGCCTCCAGAATGTTGGTGCCGTGACCCGACCAATTGGCGTTTTCGTTCCCGGGCTCCAACAGTTCGCGCAGTTCACTTCGCGGGTAGGCGGCGCCACCGGTCACCCCGCCGGTCACGGGACACCAAAATGTCAGGGCCCCGTCCGGACCGGTGTAGAAGAAACTGTTGGTGAAACCCGTTTCCAATTCGAATGCGGAAATTTCGGTGGCATTCAAATCGGGCAACGTCAATTTCCAATGGCTTAAATCAAAATTGCCGCTGGGCGGCAGGCTGGGATCAAGCTGGGCGGCGGAAACCCCCAGGAAGCAAAGTGCCATCCGGCCCAGGACAATCCAGCGGGCAACCCGCCAACAAACGGCCTCCCGCCGCGATTTGACAATTGGATCTTCGCTCCGTCGTGGCAGCCGCTTGTGGTTCCGGCGCACGATAACCGGAGGACCGATTGGGTCATTGGTCCGCCAGTGCGCGACGTCTTCGTACCCAACGATGATTTTGGACAGTTGATCCAAGGTTATGCAATTGTGCTCTTTTTTCATGGGGTGGATCCGTTCGTGGCCGGGTGTTATTGGGCCTTCAGTCGGGCACGGTGGGAAGCAGGCGGGCTGGCCGACTCGACCGGAAGTCGGGCCGGTTCAATTTGGTGGAACAACAATTCAACAAGGGTTTCATGGTAGTTGTTTGACTCGGAGGTACCGGGTTGGCAGCAGCAGTTCGGGAAGAGCTTTGAGGTCGGTCTCCCAATTCTTCAGTTGTTCTGAAACGGTGACGGTGGCGCCGACATTCTGCCAGGTCGCCAGATCGGTGCTGGTCTGCAGATAGTAAGGTCCGCCTTGCGGATCTACCTGGGCGGCGATGGCCTGGTAGTCAGCCACACTCGCGGTGACGGAGAATTCCGGGGCGGTTTCGCCGGTCACCTGCTTCACGCGATAGAACCTCGCGAACGTTGCCAGTCCCGCGAATGCGGCCGGCGTTTCCTCCCAAATCTGCGTTTCGCCCTCCGCCGGCAGGAGCGGGCTACAATCTTCCCAGTCAGCAAGGTTGGAGGAGGCCTGGACCTGGTAGGACGCGGTCGCAGCACCGGGCCAGCGCAACGTGATTCGGGGCTGGATAACCAGACTCACATTGATCCGGTGCGGTTGGCGCCAACCCGGACCGACATCGGCGGCGGACAGCGGCGACCGCAGGGCGGGCGCGTACGACAACTGATCGCAACCTATATCTTTGACTGCGCCTCGGGGCCGGCCTTTGATATCATCAATCAAAAAACTGTAGCCTCCCTGGGCGGCACCCAACACCGGGCTGCCGACGGCGGGACGCCAAAGCTGCTCCACTCCTCTTTCGAGCATCGGATCCGCAAGGGTGATGCCGGCGGGCTGGCTGATTCCCAATGGAGCGCCGAACATGATGTTGCCCTGCCACGTCAGATTCACCGGCGGGATGCCCAGGAACACGAGCGGATCGTTCGTGCTGAAAACGATGTTATTGGCAATGGTGCAGTCCGTTGGCGGCAGCGTGGTCTGGAGCATGACGCCAGAGACGAGGAGCGTGGCCTCGCGGCCGATCAACAAACTATTCGCGCAATTCACAAACGTGTTAAAGGCGACGAGGCAGTTCTTGACCTGGAAATAGCCATTGAGCGGCGTGTTTACGATCCCTTGCATCATGGTCAGCGCTGAACGCTCATATTTGCCAGCCAGGTCCTGAAAGTAGTTGTTAATGACCTTGTGCCCCTCGCCAATAATCCGCACCCCGCCGGACTTGGGGTTGTGGTTCCCCAAAAAGAAATTGCCTTCGGCGATGCAGCGGTTCCCGTGACGAAACGTCAATGCTCCTTCGCAGTCCGCGAAGGTGTTGTAACGGTAAATATTCTCACACGACTTGCTCGAGATGATCTCGATGTCCCCGCGGCAAGCGGTGAAGTAGTTGTGTTCGACGACCGTGCGCGAAATGTTGAAGGAGGTGGCGGAATCCCCGATGCGGATGATCTCCCCGCCATTCCCGCCGAGCACCGGCCGCTCGCTGAACCAGTTGTGATCAATCTGGTTGTGATTCGGGATGGCACCTTCCGGGCTGCCCGCCGCCGGCAGCCACACGGCCAGCAAAGTGCCCCCGTTCCGCTTGCCGTTGAAGTAACAGTGATCCACCCGGTTGCTGATTCCATACACCGACACCCACTTCGTCTCGGAGGTCGTGAGGGGTGGATTGTATTCGTTGATCTCGCAATCGCGCACCCGGCTGAAGCTGGCGTGAATCCCCACCCCCTCGCGGAAGGCGATCACGTCGCCCGACGTGCGGTAACCGTCTTTGAAAACCAATCCCTGGACGACGAGATGACTGCCCGCCAGACGCAGGCGCGACGAACCGGTCAGGAACACCTGGCCACCATCCTGCGCGCGCAGCGTGATCGGCCGCGCCGCCGTGCCGTGGCCTTTGAACAACAGGTCCACGTTGGTCCAGGTGCCGTTCGCCAGGATGATCGTGTCCCCCGCGCGCGCGAGCGGCACTGCAGCGTTGAACTCGCTGAGATTGGTGACGAGCAGATCCGCCGCCCCCGCCGGACCGGCCGGGGTCAACAGAATCATAACGCCGAGGACCGCGAGAATTTGCCGGCGCAGGTTCATGGCCGCATCGCTTCGTTTAGCACACTTTGCCAGACTGGAAAAACCGCGGACGCCTCATGCCTGGCGAGTCTGCCCACCAGCGGGTTGAGACCTTCATCAAAGTAGGCGGCGAGTTGCAACGCTCGCAGTCCGTCCTCGGGATCGAACAACGTGCCGGCTTTGAATTTGGCTTCGCCCGCCGCGGCGCGTTGGCGGTCAAAAGCCACGTGTGAATTCACCCATTCCGCGTGCGTGGCCGTGCCGTTGCAATAAGGCACCAGGAATTGAACCGACTTGCGCAGCGACGCTCCGCTGGGCGACTGATAATCGTACAACTCAACCCCGTGCTGGTGCGCCGTGATCGCCAGGGTCAATAACGGTTCGAGGTCGTAACAATGGTAGTGCAACGCGTCGCGCTCGTGGAAATCCAGGCTGGAACCATCGGGCCGAAGGTTGTTTTCGATCTGTTGTTTGAACCCGCTCACCGCCCGGTCAATCAAAGCGCGGTCCGCGAGCACAAAGCCGATCAGTCCGATGATCTTCAACCGATGACTATGCCAGTTGTTGCTCGCGGTCACGGAGCGCGGGCGCATCTTTGCCCACTCCTGTTCCGCGATGAGCCGCAGCCAGGTCTCGACCGTTTTCTTTTCCGCCGGTGCGAAGGTTCGTTCGACCAGGCCATAGGCGGTGAACAGCGGCTCCAGTTTCGTCTCGTCAATCGGCGATCCCGAAGGCTCGTAGGTCTGTGCCCAGCTCAGAATCGTGCGTTTGGCGGCCGCGGCGTACGTGGCATTGGAGGTCACCGTGAAGGCAAAGCCGAACGCTTCGAGTTTCTTCATGTCCTCCAGGGCCGCCCGGCTTTCCACCTTCGCGGCATCGGAGGCGAGTTTGCCGGCCGTGGCAATGCTTTTGACCGGATGCGGCGTGTCGCTCAGGGAAGCGTCGGCCAACCGTTTGAGTTTGTTAAACCGGTTCGCCGCATCCGAATCTTTTTGGATCAAGCGCGCCAGTTTCTCCTGCTGCGTGGCGTTGAGAAGTGACGCACTCTCTGCCCGCGCCAACCAGAACACCAACAGCACGGCAAAGATCGGCACCCAACCGATGGCCCCCCGCTGCCGGCCAACACACTTGCCTAATGAATGGAGCGGCGACTTCACTTTCATTTTCCTTTCGCTTGAGGTTGCGCGACCAATCGCTGCAGCGATTCCAGCACGACGGACTCCGCCTCACGCCGGCATTTTTCCAGCACCTCCGCATCCACGGTTCCCATCTCGACGTGAGCTTGCCGGAATGAGAGCGGGTTGCCGCCGATCGGCCGATCATAGTTGGCCGCCTTGTCCTTGAGGTCGGTGTCCTCCTTCACTCGGAAAATCTGCGGCCCGAGCGAGGGCAGGAACAGGGTGGTCAAGCGTTCAGCCGGCGCGGCATGAACCGGCGTACGCGCGACCGCTTTGTAGGTGCCGCCGCGGGGTTCGATGCTCAAGTCAACCACCGTGCTCATCACGTCAAATCCCTGGCGGATACGGACATTCCCCGCGCGCGTGCCGATCAGCACACTGCGCTCCACCGCGCCCCGGCCCGTCAGCGTCGCATTGATGAGCACCGAGTTGCTGACCTGCACGTCCGGCGACACGACACTATTTACGATGAGGTTGCCCCGCTCGTCGCGTCGCGAATCCAAACCTGCCATCGCGCGGGCCACGTCGCCCGCGGGGCCGGTCTCATTCAATGCCAGGTAGAAATCATGAATCTTGGTGTGCTGCCCGATGTCGCCCCAGTACTGGTCTCCGAAATCCATCGCCACCATCTTGAGAGGCCGTCCCTGGCGGTCGGCCAGGTTGAGGATCGCGCGGCGCAGGCGGAAAATCAGATTGGGAATCCGCGCCTGGAGCACCCGCAGTTCGGCGCATTCGGTCGCCGCCCGTTGCCATTCCTCGGCACGCTGTTGGGGGTCTTCGATCACTGCCAGCGTCAGCGCGGCAAAGAACTCCGGATCGAGCGCGGGACGATCCGCGCGGCAGGCCCGGGCGTCGTTCACCTCGCATCTGAATTCCGCGAGCAGGCAATCCAGCAGGGCGCGGGAAACCGCGATCGAGCCCAGATTGACGCCGCCCCAAAGCTTGCCCGCGCGGCGTTGGAGCAGACCCCGGTTCGCGAGCGCTTCCATTTCCTGGATCGGCCGGCGCGGAATGAACGCGGTGATTTGCCCGCGTTCATTCACTCCCACCCAATCCTTGTTCTTCGCCTCGTCGGCGGTAACTTCGCGCAGCGAGACGAAACGGACGATGTCAGCATTATCGAACAGCGGGTCTGCCCCCAAAAGAGCGCGCGTAGGGATCTGGACTTCATCTCCCCACTTCACCACCAAGCCGTCGAAACCCGAGCGGCGAAGGAACTGCTGAACCGGCACAAAGTAGCGGAGCGCCAGTTCAACCATCGAAAGAAAGCGCGCTCCCGGCGCCGGCGTGGCGGGAACAAAGGTTGCAATGGCCGGCTTTTGCGCACCGTCCGTTTCTGTGAACGGCGTCGAACGCGTCCCGTCACCAAAGACGAACGCCACCAGCGCGCCGCGGTCTCCGCCCAGGTGCGATTTGAGACGTTGCCACAACAGCAGCAAACCGAACGCCTGGTTGGTGGGCAAATCCTCGACCACGGAAACCGCCGCCGCTGCCTTGAACTCCTCCCGGGCCGCATCCAGAGCGTTTTGCCAGAATTTTTGCGCCGGACACGAACCCGAGACTGTGCCGATCACTTCCGGCGTTTCACCGCGCGCGAACAATTCCGCCGTCAGCGCAATGTTCTTCCGGATTTGCGCCGTGAATTCGGACTGGCCAGCCGGCTCGCTCACCTCGCTCACCCCGGTCGCCATGCGCCGCAGGATTCCGTCCGGCTCGCGCAGAGCCTGCGCGACAATCTGGTCGGCCCGCGCCTGCGTGTCGGCCACGGCGTAAATGCGTAATTGCGGAGCGTTGCCGGACGGGCGGATGTGCGCGATGTCGCCGTTGCGGAACCAGATGCGCACCCCATCGAGGGTGTTGATCCGCGCCACATCATCGAAGCCAGCTTGCGGACTGAACAAGCATTCCAGGTCACGCTTGACCGCATCAAGCTTGGCGGCGCCGTTCCCGTGAACGTCGGCTTTGGGAAATGTCACATCCTGAACCGGCGCATCTTTGGTTTGGAAACGTTGTAACAGCGTACGGCTCGACTCCAAGGGGAAATTGTCCATCAATCCGGACTTGCCGAATCGCGGCGGAAGTTTCGCAAAGAGTTCAGACAATGAAACGCCCTGCTCATTGGCGCCGCAGAGCGCGGCCAGCAGCGGCAGTGCGGCGTCACGTGTCGGGAGCGCCGCCAGCGTGCGGCCATTTCGCACAATGTCGGTCGCGGTCAGGAAGCCGCCGTTGGCTTCCCAGCCGACCACGCGGGCGGCTCCGTTTGCGCGCGCTTGCTGCATGGCTTCGATGACATGGGGCGAACCGATCCGGGTTTTGACCACGCTGACGCCCTGGGCGGCGGCCCAGCGATCCACTGCGTCGTTGGCGCTGATCGGCACGGCCACGGCATCGGCGTTCAGAAAATCCGCCGTGACGATGCCCAGCAAGTCGCCGCCGTAGAATTTCACCCGCCCATCCGCCGTGATGCCGACGAGGAGCGGCCGGTCACTGTCGCCGTCGGTGGATACGATGGCATCAAAGTGCCCGCGTTCTCGACGCGCGTGATCAGCGAGTCGCTGGAGCAGTTGCAGTTGGTCCTCGGAGATCGCTTCCGTGTCCACCGGCACAAATTCCTCGCTGCGGCCCAGGGAGAGGACTTCGGCACCAAGGGAACGCAGCAGCACCGTAAGGAGGTCGCGCCCCACGGCCGAGTGCTGGTAGAAGATGATGCGCATTCCCTCCAGGGCATTGTGCGGGAGGAAATCCAGATAGCGGCAAAGGTAGTCGAGACAGGCGTGAGCGTGGGCCACCGGCAAATGACGGACTTTTCCGGGTTTGAACATGCCGTCATCGGCAAAGGGAGACTCCGCAGCGGGCCGCGTGTACTCCACGCGGCGGACGTTTCGCACGTACCGCAGGATGGGAGCTTCATCACTCTTTGAGATTTCGCCCGCGCGTAGATTGAACTTGATGCCATTCCGGTCGAATGGAATATGGCTGCCGGTGACCATGATGCTGAGACGCCCGTGACGGAGGGCGTAAGACGTCAGCGCGGGCGTTGGCAGACGACCGAGGTGATCGACGCGCAAGCCCGAGTCCTCCACAGCCCGTGCCACGGCGCGCAGAATACTCCGCTCCGCGCTGTCTGAACTTGGCCGCAAATCCGCCGCGATGCTTACCTGCTCGCCAGACGCAACTTTGCCGAACTCCAGAGCATACTCCAAAAAGCCGCGGGCATTCACATACGCTTCCAGGTCCGTGATGTCCTTGACGAGGCCGCGTAGACCACTGGTGCCAAACGACAACACCGCGGGTTGGCGTCCGCGAAAAGCCGGCACCGGCGTCTCCACGGTCACGCTGGCGGCCGGAGGCAGCGCCAGCGGCACGGTGGCCTTGAACACCGTGGCCGGTCCATCGGCGTGCATTTCGTATGAAGCTTCGGAGGCAATCAGGAACACTTTGCCCCGACTGAACACGCGTTCGCCCTGGCGGGTCTTGACTCTTACCGACCGGCCTGGTTCAGCGAGCACAATCATGATCTCCACCGCATGATGGTCCGTGCAGCGATACGGGTTGTGCCGATCCAGTTCAATCCGGCTAAGTTCAAACTCGCGCGCCGGCGTGGCGTAAACCCATTCCGATTTGCCAGCCACACGCTGAACCGTCAGGACCGTTGCCGGGTCGCTTTCGAACACGACGTTGCGCAGCAACTCCGGAACGTCCACATGCTTGGTGGTCAATCCACCACGGATGACGTTGTTGGAATTGGCCATCAACTCCATGCCCACGCCTTCGAGGTAGGAGTGCAGCACTCCGGAGGGCAGGAACATCCCTTCGCCCGGCCGCAGGTGGACGAGATTCAAGAGCAGGAACGCGAACAATCCCCGGTCCAGGCGGCCCACCCGCGAATGCTTGTCGTTCGCGCGAAGCAACCAATACTCCCAATCTGTCCTGGCGTACGGACGGTCCCAACGCGCCTGCTCCACCTGGCGCACCAACGCACTGAGCGCACGGTTCACGCTCTCCTGCGGCAGCAGCATCAGGGTGGAATACAATTTCCGTAGCGCTCCCGGCTCGGACGCAACCTTGCCGGTAAGGGAACGCAATTCCGGCACTTCCTCGATCACGCGGGAGATTTCAGCCACCGGCCGGAACCCGCGCAGCGCATAGAAGTCCGTCACCGCCACAATCAACTCGGGTTTGTGGTTCGCGTCCCGGTAATTCCGGTGCGCGGATTCCAGACTTATTCCCGCCGCGCTCTCCCTCACGAATCCTGCTTCCGCTTGGAACCTGGTGGGATGAACCTGCACCGACAGAGGGGAACCCGCCGCCAGCACTTTGAACAAAAACGGCAGTTGACCGCCAAAGCGTACCGCAATGGTCGGATGAAGCAATCGTTCCGGCTTCGCCTGGATCAACTGGGCCAGGGAGATGGCCTCCCTTTTCCAGACCACTTTTGAAGGCGCGTCCGGATGCACTCCCATCCACAGTTCGGCGTAAGGTTTCCCGGCCGAGTTTTCCCGGCCGATCAACGCGGGTATGAAACGCGTGTCGCCCCAACTGTAATGTTGCACCGCGCAGTGCAATTCAAACACGTCGTCGCGTGGGAGATCCGGTTTCACGGCCGGTCTCGTTTCCGTACGTGGCGGGGTCACGACATCCCGCCGGGTTGCCGGGACGTTTTGTTCAGTCAAACAGAGGGTTTGCATTTTCAGTAAGTTGGTTGGCTGCGTTGGATACTCTGGGTTGTGATGCCGGTTTCCCGGTTCGGATTGACCTACGGCGCCGGCTTCAACCGGAAGTAGGCGCTTTGGTTGAGGTTTGTGATGACCGCCTGGTACTCCTGGACGACGAGCGTTATCGCCTCTTCGTCCACATCGGTCCAGTTCGGCGAGCCGAGATTGTCAGTCTGTTGGAGAACCCATCCTGGCGATGACGCAATCCAGGAAACCACCAGGCCGCCTGATGGAATGTTGCGAATCTGGAGGGAGATTGGCGTTTGTTGTTGGACGATCACCACAAAGCTGTTGGTCGCACTTGCCGGCGGCACGCCGTCATCAGTGACGACCGTGGTGAACTTGTTGGTGCTTTGGCCCTGGTTCGCGGGCGCGGTCCAGGTGAGCACGCCCTTCGTGTCAATCGTGGCCGTGGCGGGGGCCTCGGTCAGTTGATAGGTCAACTGGTTGGCCGGCAGATCGGGATCGCTGGCCGTGTTGCTCACCACCAGGCTCGCTCCCGCACTGAGGAACACATCGGGTTGCCCGGGCAGCGTCGGGGACGCGTTGACTTCGGTGACCACCACCGTGAAGGAGTTGGTGACCCGAAGCAGCGGCAACCACAGATCGGTGACCACCGTGGTGAAGCCGTTGGTGCTCGGGCCCTGGGCTTCGGTCGGCGTCCAGGTAATAATCCCTTTGGTCGAGATACTGGCGTTAGCCGGGGCCGATTCCAGCACGTAGGTCAACAAGTCGAGCCCCGTGTCCAAATCACTGGCCGTGTTGGTCACGACCAGTTCCGTCAATTCGGCGATGAGGAAGTCGGGCAGCACCGGCAGCGTGGGCGGTTGGTTGGTAACAATGACCACAAAGCTGTTGGTCGCACTCGCGGGCGGCACGCCGTGGTCGGTGGCGACGGTGGTGAAGGTGTTCGTGCTTGGCCCCTGGTTTAGC
>Ga0315910_10004869_pt1 | contig 11114 bp, 11 predicted proteins | sample EdamamesoilMG_FD_204470 | JGI IMG/M metagenome (GOLD analysis project Ga0315910, IMG submission 204470) | Garden soil microbial communities collected in Santa Monica, California, United States - Edamame soil | ecosystem: Environmental > Terrestrial > Soil > Garden | place: USA: California...
ATGGTGGGTCGCGTCGATCGCTTGGAACCCAAGCAGGCCATCGATCACTGGAAAGCCAAGGGCTTCGACTTCAGCAACATTCTCTATCAACCGGATGTCGGTCCCGAAGTCGGCCGTGTCTGCAAGATGGCGCAAGATCATGGCATCGATAAGGCGCTCGACGTCACGACGCTGCTCGACCTCTGCAAGCCGGCAATCGAACGCGGCGAAAAAGTCACGGGCGAGTTATCGATTCGCAACGTAAATCGCGTCGTCGGCACGATCACCGGCAGCGAAGTCACCAAGAAATGGGGTGCAAAGGGCTTGCCCGATGACACCATCAACCTCACGTTCAATGGCTCGGCGGGCCAAAGCTTCGGCGCCTTCATGCCGAACGGTATGACGTTTACGCTAGTCGGCGACGGCAACGACTACGTCGGCAAAGGCTTGTCCGGCGGCAAGATCATCATCAAGCCACCGAAGGAAGCAACCTTCGTCCCGTCGGAAAACATCATCGTCGGCAACGTCGCGCTGTACGGCGCCACCAACGGCGAGGTGTATATCCACGGCATGGCGGGCGAACGCTTCGGCGTGCGTAACAGCGGCGTGAATGCCGTTGTCGAAGCCGTCGGCGATCATGGTTGCGAATACATGACCGGCGGCCGCGTCGTTGTGTTGGGTGCGACGGGTCGCAACTTCGGCGCGGGCATGTCGGGCGGCGTTGCGTACGTGCTCGACGAAAAGGGCGCGTTCCCTGCCAACGTCAACAAGCAAATGGTCGACATCGAAGTCATCGACGATCAAAAAGAACAGAAGCTGCTGTTCGAGCAGATCGAGCGTCACTACAAGTACACCGGCAGCCTGCGAGCCAAATACGTCATCGAGAATTGGGCGACGGTGCTGACGCGCTTCGTCAAAGTGATGCCGCGCGATTACAAGCGCATGCTGGCGTGCTTGCAGCGCGCGCACGATCAAGGCCTCACCGGCGACGATGCAGTCATGGTGGCGTTCGAAGAAAACGCCAAAGACTTGTCGCGCGTCGGCGGCAACTAATGCGCGTTGATTTTTTTGCCCCCTCCCTCACCCTCCCCCGCGCCGCAGGGGAGGGGACCTTTTTTCTTGCTAGCCCCTAGTAGCTAGCACCTAGTAACCAAAGTTAGAAGAACATGGGTAAGCCAACAGGATTTATCGAGTACCTGCGCGAACTGCCGGTGGATCGCACCCCGGTGGAACGCGTTAAAGACTGGAACGAATTTCATCACCACATGGAAGAGAAGCGCCTGCGCAATCAAGGCGCGCGCTGCATGGATTGCGGTGTGCCGTTCTGTCATACGGGCCGCTTGATCAGCGGTGCCGCGTCGGGCTGCCCGGTCAACAATCTCATTCCCGAGTGGAACGACTTGGTGTATCGCGGTTTGTGGCGCGACGCGCTCGATCGCTTGCACAAGACCAACAACTTTCCCGAGTTCACCGGTCGTGTGTGTCCTGCACCGTGCGAAGGCTCGTGCGTGCTCGGCATCAACAATCCGCCGGTTACCATCAAGAACATCGAGAACAGCATCATCGACAAAGGGTTCGATGAAGGTTGGGTGTTGCCCGACGCGCCGAAGAATCGCACCGGTAAAAAAGTGGCCGTCATCGGTTCGGGTCCTGCCGGTCTCGCCGCTGCTGCGCAGTTGAATCGTGCGGGTCATACCGTCACGGTGCTCGAACGCGCTGATCGTCCAGGCGGTCTGCTCATGTACGGCATTCCGAATATGAAGCTGGCGAAGAAGGAAGTCGTGCTTCGCCGCATCAAGGTGCTGGAAGACGAAGGCGTTAAGTTCGTGTGCAACGCGAATGTCGGCGATAACGTCGAAGCGCAATTGCTGCTCAAAGATTTCGACGCCGTGGCCTTGTGCACGGGCGCAACGAAGCCGCGCGATCTGCCGGTCGAAGGCCGCAATCTCAAAGGCGTGCATTTTGCGATGGAATATCTCACTGCCTCGACCAAGGCCGTGCTCGCCGACGACCCCGATAGCTGCCCGATTCACGCGCGCGGCAAAGACGTTGTCGTGATCGGCGGTGGTGACACCGGCACGGACTGCGTCGGTACCGCGATTCGCCAAGGCTGCAAGAGCGTTGTGCAAATCGAAATCATGGCTAAGCCGCCGATGGAACGCGCGGAAGACAATCCTTGGCCGGAATGGCCCAAGGTGTACAAGATGGATTACGGTCAAGAAGAAGCGGCCGCAAAGTTCGGCGCCGATCCGCGCGCGTATTTGGGCACCGTGAAAAAATTTGTTGCCGATGCAAATGGCGCCGTGACGCAACTCGCCACGGTGGAAGTGAAGTGGGATCGCAACGCGAACGGTCAGTTCATTCCCGTCGATGTCGCGGGCACGGAAAAAACTCAGCCTGCACAACTCGTACTGTTGGCGATGGGTTTCTTGGGCCCCGAACAAGAACTGCTGAAAGACTTCGGTTTGCAAACCGATGCACGCAGCAACATCAAAGCCGATCACGAGGTGTACACCACCAACGTGAAGGGCGTTTTTGCCGCCGGCGATTGCCGCCGGGGTCAAAGCTTGGTGGTGTGGGCCATCAATGAAGGCCGCGGGGTTGCGCGCGAAGTCGATCGTTATTTGATGGGCAGGACCGATTTGCCTTAGTCGAATGATTTTCGCTGTGGTGTCTTCGCCACGTGCGTTCAAGTCACGCGAGTTATGGCCGGATTTGATCCAGCCTTTCGAAGCCGATTAGGCCATCAAAAATCAAAGGGCCCCGCCTGAACCCATTCAGGCGGGGCTTTTTTACGATTACGGGCCTCAAATGGCAAATCGTTTACGCGTGGTAACAAAACATCACTGAGCCGGCTCAGTAAGTATGCGTCCGTGGGACATTCCGTCGCATCGACATTCAGCTTTTCCCGTACTACCCTCAAGTCAAAGAATTAGGGGGAAGGGAATATGTTGGGACAATTATTAGTATTGGGTGGTTTTTTATCGGCCACGTTGTTTTCCGCGACAGCGGCCGCGGCAATCGCAGGTTCCAGCGGCAGCGGCGTGAGCACGATCGGTAAATCAGCCAAGTCGGATAAATCGAGTGCGGTGCTCGAACGATTCGAACTCGAAGACCATTCGCTTAACGCACAACAAGAATTCGAGCTCGCTAACGAAGCCTTGAACAAGGCCGTCACCGGTAAGAAGCCCGAAGAAATTTCCACCGCCGAAATTGCCGATGTGATTCGCCGCGCCGAACGCGCGGCAAAACGCGGCAGCGCAGCGGCGTACAACTTGCTGTACACCGTTTACTTCAGCGGTTGGGGCGTGAGCGCCGACAACATCAAAGCCATCGGTTACCTGGAGCGTGCGGCCGAGATGGGCGACCTCGGCGCAAAATTAAATTACGCGATCTTGCTGTATCAAGGCGTACCGCAAGTCGAACGCAATGCCATGAAAGCCTGCGGTTACTTCAAAGAGCTGATCACCGATGCGCGCGTTGCAACGGTAGCGTCGTACTTCATGGGACTGATCGAATTCAACGGCGAATGCGGCGCACCCGCCAATGAAAAACACGGCATGGAGCTGATTCAAATTGCCGCCGACTCCGGCATGGGCGAAGCCGAAATGGCGGTGGCACTCAACCACGAAAAAGGCTGGACCGCGCCGGCGGATTTGAAGACTGCGCTGAGCTGGTATGAAAAAGCGGCCGAACACGGCCAGCCTCGTGCGGCATGGCGCGTGGGCATGGCGTACGAAAACGGCGAGTTTCGCGAACGCGACGCGGCCAAGGCGATCGAATATTTTCAAATCGCCGCGACCGGTGGCGACGCAAACGGCTTTGCCAGCATGGCCGCCAAATATTTAAGCGGCGAAGGAGTCGAACGTCACTTAACCAAGGCGAAGTACTACTTCCAGCAAGCCGCTGCACAAGGTCACGCCGATGCGAGTATTGAACTAGCCAAAATTTACTTGCATGGCGTCGGCACGGATGTCGATGTGGTGCAAGCACGAGTCTTGTACACCCGCGGCGTCGAACTCGGCGCCACCGAACAACCGACGTTACTGCAAAGCATCGAAGCGAACATGAGCCCGGCGCAGATGCATACGGCACGGGAGTTGATTGCGAAGTTGTTGGCGCCGTAGAGCGCTAGTCGCTAGGCGCTAGCAACTAGGCTCTAGGCGCTAGGCGCTAGGCGCCAGGCGCTAGCAACTAGGCTCTAGGCGCTAGCCAGATCAAATCCTCATGCGCGCGTGAGCGCATTGCAATCCGGAAAACAAAGAGTGCTGCAACAACTCATATCTCTTCCCCCGGTCGCCGGGGGCCGCGTTTGTACATTGCGGCATTCGTGCATCGTCCACATCAAAAGGTGAGGATGGGGGCGAAGTTAGCAATGTCTTTGCCTTCATTCCTTCCCCCGGTCGCCGGGGGAAGGTGAGGATGGGGGCATCCGGAATAGTCGAGAAAATCAGCGCTTAAGATGCCCCCTCCCTAACCCTCCCCCGCTATCGCAAGGGAGGAGATAGAGCGAGACGCTTCTTCTCCATCGGCGCATACAGCTATCCAGAACAAACTTCTGGCTAGCGCCTAGTAGCTAGCGCCTAGTAACTAGTAGCTAGCAGCTTGCGTCCTTCTCACCACGCGTGCGCGCTCCCATCCCACTTCCAAAACCCGCCGGCATTCTCCAACGAAAGTGCATCAATCACTTTCACTATGCCGGCCGCACTGGCTTCCGGAGTAATGGTCGCGCCCGCGCCGCCCATCTCGGTTTGCACCCAGCCTGGATGAATCAAACCCACGGCGATACCTTGTTGTTTTAACTCGATGGCGGCCAAGCGCATGTACTTGTTCAACGCCGCCTTGGTGGCGCTGTAGCCGTACGAGATGCGTAGGTCCAACGAGATGGCGCCGAGTTGGCTGGTGACGTTCATCACCTTGGGATTTTTGGAACGCTTTAACTGCGGCAACAACGCGTGCATCACACGCACCGGACCCATGGTGTTTACGTTGAGCGCTTCGGCCCAAGCCGCAAAGTCCATCGTCGTTGCGTTCTGTCGATGACCGGGGCCGCCGCCGACACCCGCATTATTGATTAACGTGTCGATCGTCGCGCTCGAGAATCTCTGTGCAAGGTCGGCTACCGATCTATCGTTGCCGACATCCAGCGGAATGACAGTAAGCCCCCCGTTCTTTACTGCAAGCGACTTTGCCAACGCCAACAAGCCTTCCGCCTTGACAGGCTCGCGGCAACACGCGAGCACGGTGTCGCCTCGTTGCGCGTAAATCTTGGTGAGTGCCAATCCGATACCGCGATTAGCGCCGGTGATGAGGACAGTGCTCATGACGTACCTGTATGGGTGGGGAAGGGCGATGGCTAGGATACACGGCTGCATCAGTTCGTCGTAGCGGCGCGGTTCATCGCGGCCGCGCTTTCCGGATGGACCCCGTTACAACGGGGTGACGATGCTTATTTACTTCAGTCATCCCGTTCTACACTTCAGTCATTCCGTTGTAACGGGCTCCATCTTTTTCTCCTAGTTCTTCTTCTGGCTAGCGCCTAGTAGCTTGCCGCTTGCTCCTTCCCCACAGACTCTCGATGGACCCCGGCCTCCGCCGGGGTGACGATCCTGTCTTTTTCCGTCATCCCGTTGTAGAACGGGATCCATCTTTCCCTCGCAGCTCTTCTCTGGCTAGCGCCTAGCGCCTAGCAGCTATACTCCTGAGCATCACGCATCACGTTTCCGCATGAAATCCCTAGGCTCCCGCACCTCCGGTCTCCGCCTCGATCGCATGCGCGCTTCGCCGTTATGGACGGGCAATGGCTTTCGCAATGTGCATCCTGTTCTTCCCGGGCTGCGCGATCCGAATACGCCGATGCCGTCGATTAAAGAGTTTATGTGCGGCGGCGATGCGCGGCGTGTGCCGAAAGGCGTGCTGCCGTCATTGCATCCGCTGGAGACGTGGAAGAAAAGGCCGCAAAGCGGTTTGCGTGTAACGTGGCTGGGCCACTCCACGATGCTCATCGAAATCGACGGCGTGCGCATTCTCACCGATCCCGTGTGGGGGCCGCGTGCGTCACCCTCTGCACTCATCGGACCGAAGCGCTTCCAACCCGTGCCGGTAACACTGCGTGAAATGCCGCCGGTGGATCTCGTGATCATTTCGCACGACCACTACGATCATCTCGACTATCCCACCATTCGCGCGCTCGCAAAGACCAGCGTGCCGTTCGTCACCTCACTCGGTGTCGGCGCGCATCTGGAGTATTGGGGCATTCAGCCGCAACGCATTACCGAACTGGATTGGTGGGAGACGCATCGCGCGGTGAACAGTGCTGGTGCTCAAACCGACGTGACCGTCACGGCCGCGCCATCGCAACACTTCTCCGGCCGCGGGTTGAAAGATCGCAACGCGACGCTGTGGTCATCGCTCGTGATTCGCTCGCAGAAACATTCGGTGTTCTTTAGCGGCGATACAGGACTCACGACTGAGTACAAATCCATTCGCGAAAAATTCGGACCGTTCGATCTAACCATGCTCGAAGTCGGCGCCTTCTATCCTGCGTGGGGCGATATTCACTTAGGACCCGACAATGCACTCAAAGCACACGCCATGCTCGGCGGCGTGTTTCTACCAATCCATTGGGGCACATTCTCGTTGGCGTTGCATGCATGGGATGAACCGGCAGAACGATTGCTGGAATTGGCGCCGCAGACGGATGCGCAGTTGCTGATGCCACGATTGGGTGAGCCGGTGGAACCGGCGAATACGGAAAAAGTGAGAGCGTGGTGGAGGGGAGTGGATACGGTGGGAGTGAAACCGAAAATCGAGGCGGAGGAAGAAGCCACTCTGCCGAGCTCGGCGCCCTGGCCGTTGGATTAGATTTTTTCAAGCGAGCCGCGCTTGTGCATCAATTCACCCGCGGCATTTGTGCTTCCTACACGGCAGAGGTTAGGGTGCTCCTGTACATCCATGTGATTCACACCATTCACACCTCCGTGTGCAGCAGGTGGGTGTCAAGTTAGCAAACTCTTTGCCTTCATCCCTTCCCCCGGTCGCCGGGGGAAGGCTAGGAAGGGGGCGGAGTTAGTCAATGTCTTTGCGTTCATCCCTTCCCCCGGTCGCCGGGGGAAGGCTAGGAAGGGGGCATCTTAGTCGCCCGATAAATCGCCTCCGCTACCGACTGTGTGTCGCGCAGCACGTCGTTGCTCCAGAATCGCAGCAGCCTAAATCCTTGTGCTTTTAAATATTGATCGCGTACTCGATCGTGTTCCGAATCGATATGCTGGCTACCGTCCACTTCGATGACTACCGAAATTTCCAAACATGCAAAGTCTGCAATGTAAGGGCCGATCGGGACTTGTCGTCGAAAACGCAAACCGTTTATTTGTCGTCGACGCAAGAGTCGCCAAAGAGCTTGCTCAGAATCCGTGAGTGAATGCCGAAGTGACGTAGCTCGTCGTTGAGTGAGGGCGTTGCGCATGTCCGTTGCTTGTTTCAATCCGTTGAAGATGCCCCCTACCCAACCTTCCCCCGGCGACCAGGGGAAGGAGTAAGGCGTAGATATTTGCAATGGCCTCCATCCTAACCTTCTGATGTGGACGATGCACGAATGCCGCAAAGTACATGGATGCACAAGCGCCGCCTCGTGGAACAAGGGAAGGAATTCCCCTAACCAAACGCTCTTCCAGTTCACTCCGCAGTTAAGCTAATCTCTGCAATAGAATTCATCAGCCTAATGCCATTCCGAGAACCAATTAGTCACACAGTGTGTGGCCAATCAGTACTCCACAGCTATTTCTGGGTGTGTATAAACCGCTGGCAGATACCTGGGCGGTGAACGACAATTCGGGTCAATCGCCAAGGCTCATTGAGAAATCCCCATGACTGCCGTGCGCAAGAAGAAAAAGCCCGATGACTTTGCCAAAAAGGTTGGCATCGCTCTGCGTCAAGCGGGACGGACTGCGCGAAAAATCGCGCGCATGTATGGCACGCCTATTTACGTTTGGGAAAACGGCAAGGTAGTCGCAAAAAAGCCCTGATGGTTATTCACGGTGTCCTATGGCGTGCGCGATCGAAATAGAAGCTAGCTCTGGCAACGTCTTTTCCGATCTGAATATTTCTGATCCAGACCTGCGTCAAACCAAAGTCCAACTTGCCGTGGCAATCAATCACGAGATCGCCGTCCGTGAGTTATCACCAACCAAAGCGGCACGGACGCTAGGCATCACAAAAGCCGAAGTATCGGACCTGCAAAAATATTGCCTTAAAGGATTCTCTGCTTGGCAACTCCTCACCTGGCTAGCGGCTCTCGGCAAGGACGTCGATATCTCGGTCAGACCACACCGGCGGGGAGTGGGGCGGATTACGGTGCAGGTGGCATAAACGGTTTCCCGTAGGGGTGGTCCAGCATACTGGCGCCCTAAACTCTCAGATCGTCATCCCGTTGTAGAACGGGATCCACCTTCGCTCCTTCCGTTCGCCCTACGCTTGCCGAAGGGTTCTTCGGCTTTGATGCAGCGGAAGCCCATTCCTATTTATCCATGTTTTCACAGGATTAAAGCCTGTTTTTCAGCAATGAGGATCCCTACATTGCCACTACAGTAATAATCGCCGGTTGACCGCGATTCGCTTATAGGCGAAAATGGAATTGTCATGGAATTAAGACACTATCTCACTAAAGAGGGTGTGGACCCGATTCAGAGTTGGCTTGATTCGATATTAGACGCGGCTACAAGAGTGGCGCTACTCCGCCGTTTAGATCGCCTGGTATCCGGTAATTTCGGCGACCATAAGTTTTGTCGCGACGGTGTTTGGGAATTGCGAATAGATCAAGGGCCTGGATACCGAATTTATTACGGCCAAATTGGGAAGACTGTAGTTCTTTTGTTTTGTGGTGGGACAAAGCGAACTCAGTCGCGTGATATCGAACGTGCAGTTAACTATTGGCAGGACTTTAAGCGGAGGCAATCATGACTCGCAAATCAAAACCGCCCGCTTCGCGAAGCCATGACGCCGCAACGGTAGACAGCCTGCGCGATGATCCAGTCTATGCGGCCGCGTACCTAGATGCGGTGTTGGAAGATGGCGAGCAGCAAGAGATCATGCTGGCACTTCGACGCTTGTCGGATGCTTTTGGCGGCGTCCAAAAGCTAGCGACTGCTGCCAAGCTTAATTCGACAACGTTGTATCGGACTTTGTCGCCGACCGGGAATCCGGAGCTGCGGAGTATGAATGCCTTACTTAAGGCGATGGGGCTGCGGCTCTCCGTGCAGCCAGTGAAGAAAGCAGTGCGGCGCCGCGCTGCCTAGATGTTCTATGTAGGGGCGCGATTCATCGTGCCCATCATGCAGCGGAGCCTAAGGTTGAACGCTAGGGTTTAGCGCTTGTTTTCCGCTTGGTCGCTTGCCGGCTCTTCGCAGGTTTTTTCAAGATATCTTTGAATGGCGCCCGAATCCCTTCTACGGCAGATGACGTTGCGACCGATCTCAAGATGCTTTCGTCGCGCGTTCTTGGATCGCGTAGGTAGGGATTCACATCAGAAAGCTTTGGGCCCATGACGTCAGTATATCAGCGGCAACGCGCACGGGGCTCTGCCTGTCAGGTACGGCTTTGACCTGGATAGGGCTTCGCCGTCCCGGCCCTCGACAATCCTCAAAATAACCCCCGGCCAGCATCCCCCGGCAGTCATCGGTTTTCCAGAATTCGGCACGAGCAGCTTGCGGCAGGCTATCCGCTTGCAGCGTCTACGCTTAAAGCGTACATTGTCGCCATGATCTTTGTTGAGCTTCCCGCTTTTACGGAACAAAAGCTTTTTGATGACGAAGCTCTGCGAGTTATTCAGTCGCAACTATTGGTAGATCCCCTGACGGGCGACGTAATAAAAGGAGGTCACGGTCTTAGGAAGCTCCGAGTTGCGCTGCCTGGACGCGGCAAACGAGGGGGCGCTCGCGTAATTTACTATTGGCGGGCATCAAAGGAGTTGTGCTACTTGATCTTTGCGTATGCCAAAAATACGCAAGAAGATCTGACGCCGATGCAGACGAAGATTTTGGCGAAGTTGATGAATGAGGTAATTGGCGATGAATAAAAAACAGTTTGAAGGATTGCTAGCAGGCGTCCGGCAAATGGATCGCCATATGCGCGGCAAGACGGTAGCTGGCGCGCGTGTCACTAAGGTTGACTCAGTTCAGCCGCGTAAAATTCGGTTGGCATCGGGGCTTTCGCAAGCGGATTTTGCTCATCTAATTGGGGTGTCCGTTAAAACGCTCCAGAACTGGGAGCAGGAGCGCACTCAGCCTGCCGGGCCGGCACGGGCCTTGCTAAAAATAGTTGCCGCAAATCCGAATGCCGCCATAAAGGCACTGCACGCTGCCTGAACTCTAAGCTCAAGCTGGAAGGGGGAAGGGCGGGCACCCGCCAGATTCCACACAGGACAAACGTCAGCCGGAATCCCATGGGCCGTCATCGGTTTTCCAGAATCCCGTCGTCGCATTAGCGTGCAGCCGCCAGGGTCCTATTTGTTCTGGCTAGCGCCTGGTAGCTAGGGCCTAGTAGCTGGAGGTGATCTACGATCCCCTCCATTCGGCTATCATCCGGCCGGGATACAAACGCGAAGAAAACGGATGAATCGCCTGAGTCGTGACACCAGGAATTTCGTTGATGGACAAAACTGAAAAGAAGCAACTCAGCGAGACCGACATCTGCGATCAGTTTATTTCGCCTGCTATCAGCAAAGCCGGTTGGGATTGGACGACGCAAGTTCGACGCGAGGTGACACTCACTCCCGGACCGGTGGTAGTACGCGGCAACCTGTCATCGCGAAACAAGAAGAAAAAGAAGTTCGCTGATTACGTTCTGCAGAAGGAGAAGGGCGTACCAGTAGCGGTCGTCGAAGCTAAAGACAACGGCTTCAGCATCGGCCATGGTCTGCAACAGGCTCTGGGATATGCGGACATTCTCGAAGTTCCTTGCGCCTTCAGCTCCAACGGTGATGGTTTCGCTAGTCACAACAAGGCGGCTGCCCCCGGCGAAGAAACTGAAATCGAATTCGCGCTGGATGCGTTTCCCTCTCCCGATGAGCTCTGGAAACGCTACAAGCAATTCCGGGGGATTCGAGATGAGCACGAGGCGCTTGTTACCCAGGACTACCA
>Ga0315910_10004871_pt1 | contig 11113 bp, 9 predicted proteins | sample EdamamesoilMG_FD_204470 | JGI IMG/M metagenome (GOLD analysis project Ga0315910, IMG submission 204470) | Garden soil microbial communities collected in Santa Monica, California, United States - Edamame soil | ecosystem: Environmental > Terrestrial > Soil > Garden | place: USA: California...
TGCTATCCGCTTGTATTTAGGCTTGTGTTTGGTGGACATGTAGATCGGGTAGGTTGTTAAGTTACGGGTTTATAGAGTGAAATAAAATCAGAGGTACTCCCTAGTTCGGCAGGCCGTTGAAGAACGTATAGTAAGGCTCGTCACGTAACAATTTGCTCAGGTATAGCGCCAGTTCACGTGCATGATAGTCGCCCCACATACTGGATTCATCGCAGGGGATCTTCCTTCCCTTCGGGATATTATCCCATCCATTCGGCCGGTGGTAAACGGAATGAAGTATCAATCCCTCGTGCTTTTCGTTAAGTGAAAGATAGGCATCCGAGAACAAGGTTTTGGTCACCGTCAATCCCGCCTGGATGTAAAGGTCCGATCGTTTGTCGCCTTTCTTTTTCAGGAAATTTCCCAGACGTACCAACCCCTGCGCTGTTATCGCGGCGGCCGAACTATCAACGGGTTCATAATCGTTGTACGGTTCAGAGGTTCTATTCAGATAGTCACCCATATGCGCCAGACCTGGAGCACCGGTATCCCAATACGGTATACCGTCCGTAGCTGTATTGTCGATATAAAAATCAGCCGTTGCCGTTGCTGCCTTCAGCATCTTTTTCATCAACAACTCTTTGCTGATAATGGGCCGCAAAGTCTCTTCTGAAAGGGTATCAACAAACTCCAGTTCTTCTGCGAATCCACACATCGCCCAGGCTAGTCCCCTGGTCCAGGTAGTAAATCCGCTAAAACCTTGTTGTGCATTGGGAGCGCGGTAGTTACCATCATTTACATTGAACAAACATTCATGAGCGGTTCTCCCCCAGATGTCATATGCGTCCCGTCCCTCACCATAAAATACAGAATAGTCGGCCGTAGACAAAAGGTGTTTTACCGCTCTTTCCAGAAGGTTTATCTTTTCATCATTTTCACCTTGCAGCACATGGCCCAGGGCATAACTGAGCAAAACGATCCGGCAGGAACGTATGGTATCGACAAACAAGGATTGAGGTCCGTTAAAAGAATAAATAAATCCTCCCAGCTTCGTTGGTGTCCAGCGCAAGGCCTGAACAGAACCACTTACTTTCAGAGCCAGCTCATAAAAATCCTTTTCCCACTGATTATGTTCAATCTTACCTTCAGCCATTAATCTCCACAGATTTCCATATGTACTGAGATTGTTAAACCCATGGTCATGTACGCCATAGTGGGTCAGGTGTGGAGCCATTTTCTCAACCGTATTTTTTCTTCCGGTTTCCAGGAACGTTTTTTCACCGGTTGCATCAAACTGAAGCAATGCCGATCCATATTGAAAACCCTGCGTCCATTCTGTCCATCCACGGGTGGTATATTGGCCATTTACTGTAAATACAGGCGCGCCCCTTTTGGGATCAAAATTCTGCTCTATCAGACGTATTTTTTCTCCCGATAATTTCCAGAAACGATCCAGTGAAGGTTGTAATTTCTGAAGGGTGAGATGGGCATCAATAATCATGGGTGCTTTGTCTGTTATGGGTCAATAAATAAGTATTCAAGTCGATGCGGCAATATAGTATAATGAAAATAAGGTACCAAGGTCAGCAGTATGACTTGAAGGGAGTAACCTATGAATGCTGTGTCTTATTGTTCGAATCAAATTTTGCGACGGGGTATGGAATAGCACAAATTTTAAACATACAGACCTTGTCAACTTAAAGGGTATGTTGAAATATTCCGTATCTTATTTTGATAGGACAGTTCATCAGAACCAGTCCAGTCTCATTTCATCGCCCCCCTCACGGGCCGTCCCGACAGGTCGGGGGCATATTCCATCAGGGCTGCACCCAATCCGCACATGCCATGCCAGGCCAAAGATTGGCTGGTGCCCTGCTGGAACATGCTGGAAATATTAATGTGTTTATGGCGGTGCGTCGTATCGCAAATTTGATTTTATGCATTGACCAGGAAGTTGACAAGCAGGATTAAACATGGCCGAACATCAGCTAAACGTTGACTATGCATTTTGAACAATTTTCAACAACCTGTAAATGACGTTAAAAAACGTACCTCACCCTTACTCTCACTGAATGGTGGAGTCTGAAATAAATCTAAGCAGTTTGATCTACCCTAGGTCCAGTGAGCAGGGCTGATATTTTTTGCTGCCCGCAAAATATCTCTCCGGCTGATTTGTCCGATCAGGACTCCGTTTTCAACAACCGGTAATCGCCTTATCGGTGTATTTAAAAATGTAGCTGCTGCCTCTACCACATCGCTGGAAGCTGAAAGCGTTTTCACCTCCCTCGTCATGTAATCAGAAACCTTTGGTGCACTGTGCGGAAGGTTGTGGTAGGCCTGGTCAACGATGATGCGAAGGCAATCCTTTTCTGAAATGATACCAACAAGGGCACCCGATTGGTCCAGAACCGGAGCGCCGGAGATCTTCTTGTTAATGATGATGTCGATCACTTCATTGATATCCTGGTCCGGTGTAAAGGTGATCAGATCCTTTAGCCGTACCATATACTTTTCAATAGATTCATATTTGGAAAGTGTGGCATTCACTTCTTCCCTGCTGATCAAATGGGGTTTAAAATTCATGTTACGTTGGTTGGTAGTTGTGTAATATAGAAATAATCATCCGTTTCAAAAACAGTATCCGGGTCAGGCAGGGGCTCGTACAGCTTTGCCGGTTCCGACCGATGGCGCACACTTGTGTCCTTTATTGATCAGCCTACCCATTGCGAAATGGCCCAAAGAGTTCAATAACGCAACCAAGGGCTGGCACAACGATTGGTATTAAAGTGATGACCAAACCCCGCTTTATGCTTCAGAATTTTCTACGCGTGATCTTCCGCTACCTCCTCAGAAGCCGCTTTTTTACCATCCTGAATATGCTGGGCCTCTCCGTTGGACTGGCCTGTTGTATTGTCATTTTCTCATTTGTAAAGAATGAACTTTCCTATGATCGTTTTCATCAACAGGGTGATTTTATCTACCGGGTAATCCGTCAATCGGAAATGAGCAACATGCCCTATAACATCGGCATTACTTCGGGGCCCTACGCCGGTGCTCTTCAACAAGATTACGGCGATCGTATTCAGGATATCACACGGGCATTTGTTTTTGATGGTCTGGTTCAGTATGAAGACAAATCTTTTATCGAAGAGAAATTGTTGCTCGCTGACAAAAACTTTTTTTCCTTTTTCAGCTATCCTCTCTCCTATGGAGATCCGGCCACTGTGTTGGGCACGCCTGGCGGTGTCGTCCTGACCCGGGCACTTTCACAGAAATACTTTGGCGAAGAAAATTCCATTGGCAAGATCATCCGGCTGGACAATGAATATGATCTTCAGGTCACAGGAATTATCGATGATTTACCTGGAAACACCCACCTTCAATTTGATGCGGTTGCCTCCCTGGCATTAATCGAAAAAGAACCCTGGTTTAATGAATGGTGGAATAACGGAACCAACACGTACGTGCGGGTGTCATCGGCTGATGATGTTTCCTATCTCCAGTCCAGCTTCCCTGAATTTATGAACAAATATTTTGGAAAGGATTTTGAGCGTGTAGGAAACCGTATCGGACTAAAACTGGAACCCCTCAAAGAAATATACTTCAACAACGACACGCGTTACGATCAGAATATTGCTCATGGGGACAAACGGTACGTTTACATATTCGGTAGTATTGGAATACTACTCATCCTGCTGGCCGCCATTAATTATATTAACCTGGCTACCGCACAGACTTCGCAGCGTTCAAAAGAAGTGGGTATCCGTAAAACGCTGGGCTCAACGCAGAGAAGTATAGCCATGCAGTTTTTGTCGGAGTCGTTATTCCTCTGCACAGTCTCGCTACTTGTAGGTTTGGCTATCGCCCAACTCACCATCCCTCTTTTTAATACAAACTTTGGCGTCACTATTCCGGATGTTTTTAACACCCCTGAATTGATGTATTTTTTACCGTTGCTATTGATTCTTATTTCCCTGTTGGCCGGCAGCTACCCCTCCTTTCTGTTGTCGTCACTGAAGCCCATACGCATCATGCAGGGACAATTAAAAAGTGAACTCCATTATTTGATGCTGAGAAAAGTACTTATTGTCTTTCAGTTCGGTATTTCCGTATTTATGATTATCGCTACGACATTCATCAGCCGTCAGCTCTCGTACATGAGGGAAACGGATCTTGGGTTTAGTCCGAATAGAGTAGCCATCGTTCAGATGAACAACCCCGTTATTCAAAAACAACAGGTAGCCTTTAAAGAACAACTTTTACAAAGCCGGTTTTTTGAAAGTGCCTCTCTTGCATCAGGACACCCGGGAGGTTATTATGATGCGACGACCGTAAACGTTGAGGGACAGGAAGAAAATACCCGCATGCGTACCTTGTGGACCGACGAAGATCTGTTGGCCACGATGAACATCAGCATTGTGGAAGGCAGGTACTTTGAAAAAGAATTTCCGGCCGATAGTGCGTCTTCTGTGGTCCTTAATGAAACAGCGATCCGACAATTAGGCTGGACGCCGGAAGAAGCGTTAGGCAAGAGGGTTAAACTCGCTCAGTTTGACAGTGTTTATCAACAGGTCATCGGTGTTGTAAAAGACTATCACTTTACGTCGCTGAAGGAACGAATAGAACCCCTGATTATCCGATACAGACCTCATGGTCGTAATCTGCTACTCAAATTTTCAGAAGCTGATCTTCAGGATGCCGTTGCTTCGCTGGAAAAATTATGGGGGTCGTATCAGACCGGTTTCCCTATGGAGTTTTCATTTCTGGATGATACCCTTGGCGGCCTGTATGTAAGAGAAAAGGTTCAGGGTAAATTGTTTTCCGTATTCTCCATTATATCTCTCGGGATTGCCTGCCTCGGCATTTTAGGACTTGCTTCCTTTATGGCAGAGCAACGAAGAAAAGAGATCGGCATCAGAAAAGTATTGGGAGCTACCATAAATCAGTTATCCGTGTTACTGGTGAAAGACTTGTTACTCCTGGTCCTGATAGCCAACCTCATTGCCATACCTCTGGGTTATTGGGCTATCCTTCAATGGTCTGAAAATTTCGCCTATCGGGTTCCACTCAATGCATTGATGTTTTTCAGTGGTGCCATTGTCGTTCTGCTCATCGCTGCGGTTATTATTGGTGCCAATGCTTCGAGAACGGCGATGGAGAATCCTGTGAAGTCTTTGCGATCGGAATAATGGATAATTGTTAATGATTAATGGTTAATGGTTAATGGCTGCTGTGCGCAGCATTTGTCGGAATATTTCCTTTTCTTTGCGCAGCAGAACCGATATGTTTCTGACTAACTACTTAACCAGTAAATACTTACCAATGCGACTATTCATTTTTTGCCTTATCCTGGCATGTTCTACGCCCCTCTTTTCACAATCCAAAAAGGCCTTATTAACAGAGGTCGATCAACTGAAAAAAGAAGCAGCGTTACTAAAAACGGAAATCGAAAACCTGAAGAAACCTAAAGAAATTGAGTTGAAGGATACTCTAAACCGCGTGAGTTATGGCATCGGAACCTTAATGGCTTCGAACCTGAAAATGCAGGGCGGTGATGGCCTGAATCCCGATGCCCTGGTTGCCGGTATTAAGGATGTCTATCTGAATAACTCCCTACGGATTGAACAAGAGGAATCGATGGTTATTGTACAGCAGTACATGGAAAAGGCAATGGAAGAAAAGGCCAACAAAGTCAGAATGGACAATGCTGCCTTTCTCGAGAACAACAAAAAAATGGAAGGTGTCAAAACCACGGCCAGTGGCTTACAGTACAAAGTAATAACTCAGGGAAAAGGAAAAGCCCCTATCGAAACGGACAAGGTAACCGTTCACTATGTCGGTAAACTCATCGATGATACGGTGTTCGACAGTTCCATTGCCCGAAACGAGCCCATGACGTTTGATGTTAATGGTGTCATACCAGGATGGACAGAAGCGTTACTGCTTATGCACGAGGGTGACAAATGGATGATCTATATTCCCCATGAGATTGCCTATGGCGAGCGCGGTGCCGGCGGGCAAATACCACCTTACTCTACACTTGTTTTTGAAGTAGAACTGATTAAGGTTAACTAACAAAATAAGGGTTAATGGTTAATTGTTAATGATTAATGATCATGCTTTTCAAGTTTCCTTGGAGAACATTGGACTGGGTGGTAATAGCCCATTAACCATTAATCATTTATTTTTGAAGTACCTCTAAGATCATCGACGCAATCACATCGTATCCCTTATCAGACGGATGAAGACCGTCGTAAGTCATGTCTATCGATTCCCGTGGATAAGGATAACTATCTGTTTCCGGGTTGAAAGGTAGGTCGATGTAATCCGGGTAAGGATAATCCTTATACGCACCTGTATCAGGATCCTTTAATCTTTTAAACTTCACCATATTTTCAAGTGTCATCCCGCTCTCATTATACAGATCGATAACGTCAATTTGTTCAAATTTTCCCAGCGAACGAATCGCGTCCGCAAACTCCGAGAGTGACTGGCCGTTCTTTTCCTTGTACGATCCATACGCGTTGTTTTTCATGTCAGCTAGGTAAACAAAATCACTTCGCTGCATGGGAGTGATCAAAATAATCCTTGCTGATTTGTTCAGTGTCCTTAGTTTATTCAGTATGATTCGATACGCTCCGAAAAGCGTACTACTTCCTGTGTTATTTTTATAGTCGTCCAACGTTCCGATCGGTCGCCCTTGCCACCAGTCATTCGTTCCTAAAAAAACCGAATAAAGATCCGCCTTCTCCAGGTTTAATGTTTCAATTTTATCGGCAATCCCACCGGAAGTCCAGCCGTTGTAACCACTGTTCACATAATGAATGTGTGGCATCTTTTCTACCACGCGCGTCATATAACCTTTTGTTATACGATTGCCCGCCTCGTCCAAATGTTCATTCAGATAGGTAATGGAATCCCCGATAGCCAGCCACTTAACCTGTTCTTCAGCGCAGGAACCCAGAACAAGTCCGATGAGGAGCAATAGCAACGATTTTTTCATAAGACGTTTTAGAGCCATAAAGTGAACAAACAGTATCCCATCCGTGGCACGATGGAATACCGTTTAGAATCTGTTTGCTCAAACTCGGTCGCCTGCTTACTCTACCCAGGGAACCTTCTTTGATTTGTAATAGTCAATCTTCAACGCTTCGAGTCTGCGGGCATGGTTACCCAAACGCACTTTGTATTCTTCCCAGCCACGACCTTCTTCCGGAGACCAGGCGATTTCGGCAATACCCATAATCCGCGGGAAAACCATGTACTCAATTTCGTCCATTGTAGCAATGGTTTCCGTCCAAAGCGGCGCTTCAACGCCGAGAATATTCTCGCGCTTGATGCCTTTGACCAACGTGGTCGGATTCCAGTCGTATGCGCTATCCACTTCCACATAGGCTGCCCAGTGTAAACCTAGTTTCGTCGTAGAATCGTATTGCATATCAAGATACGTTCGCTTTGCAGGTGACATCACCAGCTTGGAGCCATTATCTACTGCCTCCAGTGCATGCTTCGTACTGGACCAATATTGAGCGATCGCGCTGGCAGCACTGGACTTGTCCTGCAGGTCGCCCCGAATTCCTTCTTCGGGTCTATTCTCATTCATGTTTATCTGCGCCGTTTCTTCCCAGCCAATCACCTGTTTTCCGTGCGACTTTACGATGTCCCTTACCTTGGCTACAAAGGGAATATAATGTTCCAGTTTGGTTGCATGGCTTTCGTCACCTCCGATGTGCAGATAAGGACCGGGAGTCAACGCTGCCATCTCACGAACGACGTCATCAATAAACTTGTAGGTGATCTCACTGGTAGTACACAGCGAGCTAAAACCAACTTTGATACCCGTATAAAGTTCAGGAGCCTTACCGTTGCAGTTGAGTTCGGGATAGGACGCCAGTGCCGCATTCGTATGACCCGGCATGTCAATTTCGGGAATGATCGTTACGTATCGGTCCTGCGCGTACTTTACCAATTCTTTATATTGTTCCTGTGTGTAGTAACCTCCCTTACCACCTCCTACCTGGGTACTGCCTCCATAGGTAGCCAGGTTGGGCCATGACTTGATTTCAATACGCCATCCCTGGTCATTCGAAAGTGAAAAATGCAGTACATTCATTTTGTACATGGAGATCAGGTCAATGTATCGTTTAACATCGTCGACGCTGAAGAAGTGACGGGCAACATCAAGCATGGATGCGCGGAATGGATACGTAGGATAATCGCGGATCGTACCTGTTGATATAAACCACGGTCCTTCCTGAACGGCATTCTGTTCGATGGCTGCAGGTAACAACTGTCGGATGGTTTGAATACCCCAGAACAGACCTGCTGGTTTATTCGCCGTTACCGTGAGAAGATCTTCCGTGATGTCAATCTCATATCCTTCATCCCCCAACTCGGCATCTGTCCCGGAAAGAACGAGGTAAATATTCCCGGACTTTGGTGCTCCTTTCGTCTGGCTTACGGGAAAGTCAAAACCGGTAGATGGCTTGAGTCGGTCGGCCAGGTACTGCCCAATAAACTCAAGTTCCGCAGATTCTCCTTCAATATATATGCCTGTGCTTTTGGTCAGTTCAAATGCACTGGCCGTTGCTGTTACCGATACTGGCTTCGGGATAAGGTTTTCCTTGGTCAGGTCTGTTGGCGGATTTTGTTTGCACCCGGCCAAACCAATAACCAGTAATAAACTCAGGAGAGGAATTCTATAAGTCATAAGATTATCAAAAATTTAGATGGCGAAAGTAGAAAAAATACTATCAACTAATGAAGGATTTTCCTCAACTGGTTGCGATAAAAATAAAAACCAGAAGAAGGCCGGGTGTGTGCAAAACACACATTTCAGCATACACTTCAATTGTTCAGTTAAAAGACATTCCGGTATATTTACGACTTAAAATACCCGCATCTATGGAATCAATAGCAAAGAAGACTGTGCTTATCACCGGAGGAAACAAAGGAATCGGATATGGTGTCGCCGAATCACTTATAAAAGAAAATGCCAATGTCGCCATTACAAGCCGATCACAATCGGCAGCGGACGAGGCAGCCGCTGCGCTTAATAAACTGGGAAAAGGCCAGGCCATTGGAATTGAAGTCGATGTGCGTAAGGCTGGCGACCAGCAGAAAGCTGTAGACGCTGTGTTGAAAAAATGGGGAGCACTGGATGTTCTTGTTGCCAACGCAGGCGTGGGACATTTCAGTTCAATTGATACCCTCACGCCGGAGCAGTGGCACGAAACGATTGACACCAATCTAACCGGTGTATTTTATAGCGTTAAAGCGTGTTTGCCGGCTTTGAAAAAATCGAAAGGATATATCATTACTATGGCCAGCCTTGCCGGAACGAATTTTTTTGCAAATGCTTCCGCCTACAATGCCAGCAAATTTGGTCTCGTTGGCTTTACGCAAGCCATGATGCTGGACGTACGGAATCACGGCATTAAAGTGACTACTATCATGCCCGGATCGGTTGCCACGCATTTTAATAATCACACACCATCACCACAAGATGCCTGGAAGATTCAGCCGGAAGACATCGGACAAATGGTCGTTGACTTGCTCAAAATGAATCCACGAACATTGCCGAGCAAGATTGAAGTGAGACCTAGCATACCGAAGTAAGGTGTTATCGGGAGAAATAGTTAATCATAAATAACTACAACGACGAATCGGACACGACTTCTTTCCTCGACATAAAAATAACAGAAGGCCTCCTAATCCGGCAAACGGGCACAAACCCTGGCGTTGCAAAGGAGGTCGGGAAAAGGTATTTTTAAAGGCGATGCAAAGAAAATTTATTTTGTTGCCAGTTTTAGTATTGATCTTTTCTGGTGCCACGGCACAGGATGAACTTGACGTCATCCGTGGAAACTGGCTTCATTATAAAAATGCTCCCAATGCACTTTATCAACATCTTTCCACGGAAGCCTATGACCTGCTTGAACAACGGGTGCAAACTGTATCTAAGATAAAATCACTGGCCGATTGGAAGAAAAGACAGGAGTGGATAAAGAAATCACTCATAGACGTGATGGGTCCGTTTCCTGAGAGAACCCCGCTAAATGCAAAGGTTATCAGTACACTGGACAAAGGTGATTATAAAGTCGAGCATATAATTTTCGAATCGCAGCCGGGGTTCTATGTAACATCGTCATTGTTTTTGCCCAAATTAATTAAGCGAAGCGATAAGGCGCCAGTTATTTTGTATTGCAGTGGTCATGCCAATGAAGGCTATCGGAGCAAAGTCTATCAACATGTTATACTGAACCTTGTGCGAAAAGGCTTCATCGTTTTTGCATTTGATCCCGTGGGTCAAGGGGAACGTCTTGAATATTTTGATTCTTCAACCGGCAAGTCATCAGTTGGAGGGCCAACCATTGAACATTCTTATCCGGGCACACAAGCTTTTATATCCGGCAGTTCGCAGGCACGATACATGACATGGGATGGAATAAGGGCACTAGATTATCTCACGACTCGCAAAGAAGTGGACGTTACCCGGATAGGACTAACGGGGCGATCAGGTGGAGGCACACAAGCCACGTACATCGGTGCAATTGATGATCGTATCAAAGCAGCTGCTCCAGAATGTTTCATCACTAATTTTACCCGCCTTCTCCAGTCACAGGGACCTCAGGATGCCGAGCAAAATCTTTCCGGCGAAATTTCAAGCGGGCTCGATGAAGGAGACTTCTTAACTGTCAGGGCGCCAAAACCTACGTTGATGATAACCACTACGCGCGATATTTTCAGTATCCAGGGAGCAAGGGAAACGGCAAAAGAAGTGTCAATCATCTACAAGGCCTATAGGGCCGAAAATAATTTTGGTATGGTAGAGGATGATGCGCCTCATGCATCAACCCCAAAAAACAGAGAAGCTATGTATGCTTTTTTTCAAAAACATTTAAACAATCCGGGTAGCTCAAAGGATGAGGAAGTGGCACTGTTGAGCAAAGAAGAAATTCAAGTAACTAAGACGGGGCAGGTTTCTACCTCACTCGGTGGGGAAACGGTATTCAGTTTGAACCGGAACGAGTCACAAAAACTGGTAGACAATCTTGTTGTATCAAGAACTGATATTTCTAAGCATCTCGCCGGAGTCACGAAGGCGGCAAAAGAATTGACGGGGTACCGGGAG
>Ga0315910_10004872_pt1 | contig 11111 bp, 8 predicted proteins | sample EdamamesoilMG_FD_204470 | JGI IMG/M metagenome (GOLD analysis project Ga0315910, IMG submission 204470) | Garden soil microbial communities collected in Santa Monica, California, United States - Edamame soil | ecosystem: Environmental > Terrestrial > Soil > Garden | place: USA: California...
CTCTGCGTGCGCTGCGGGCGAAGCATCCGTCGAGATAAGGTTCGCATGGCGGTGCCGATTGGCTGAGCACCACGGGGCCATCGGCATTTGAACGTTGACGCGAAGCTCGAGCAGGCGCGCAAGCTCCGGCAGGAAGGTCGGCCGGCGGGAGCAGAAGCCATCCTCGTCGAGATTCTGCGCGAGGAGCCGAGGCACTTCGAGGCCGTCCATCTCCTCGGCATGATCGCCGCCCAGAGCGGGCACATGGACCGCGCCCTGGCGCGATTTGGCGAGGCAGTCGGCATCGAGCCCGGCAATGCCGTGGCTCACAACAATCTTGGCAATGCGCTCGTCCATTTCGGGCGCCACGCCGAGGCGCTCGAGAGCTACGATCGCGCCATCGCGCTGCACCCTGCCTATGCTCTCGGACACAACAACCGGGGCCTGGCATTGGCGGCGCTCAAGCGACACGGCGAGGCTCTCGAGAGTTACGACCGTGCGCTGGCGTTGCGCCCCGACCTTCTCGAAGCGCACCTCAACCGCGCCAGGGCGTTGAGCGAGCTCGGGCGGTTCGAGGAATCCGTGCAGTCCTACGATCGTGTCCTCAAGTCGAAGCCCGACCACGTGACGGCCTTGATCGACAGCGGCGTGGTGCTCGCCTTCGCCCGCCGGCACGCGGCGGCCCTCGACCGGTTCGACCGGGCCCTGACACTGAGGCCCACGTCGACCGAGGCTCTTGCCAACCGGGCCACGGCCCTGATCAAGCTGGCTCGCCCCGCCGACGCGGTCCCGGTGCTGGCCCGGTTGCTCGAGATCGCACCGGACTACCCCTATGCGGCCGGCGATTTGCTCTACGCCAAGCTGCTTTGCTGCGACTGGGTCGGCTTCGACGATCTCGCCGCGCGAGTGCCGCGCGGGGTAAGGTCCAGCCGCCCGGTGATCAATCCCTTCGGTTACATGGCGATCGCCGAGTCCGAGCGCGACCTCGGCGCTTGCGCGACGATCTTCAGCGCAGATCGTTTTCCGCCGGTCGAGGCCCACCTCTCGAGCCGGCGCCGGCCAGGCGGCAAGATCCGCATTGGCTATTCGTCAGGCGAATTCCGTGCCCAGGCGACATCCATGCTGATGGTCGATCTGTGGGAACTGCATGACCGGAGTCGTTTCGAGCTCGTCGCGTTCGACAACGGCTGGGACGACGGCAGCCCGTGGCGCGCGCGCATCGCGGCCGCTTTCGACGAGGTGATCGATATCACTCGACTATCGGATGTCGATGCGGCGGCGCTCGTCAGCCGCAAGGCGATCGATATCCTGGTCGACCTGAACGGCTTCTTCGGGGAACCGCGCCAGGGCGTGTTCGCCCGCAGGCCTTGCCCGATACAGGTGAACTATCTCGGATTTCCCGGAACGCTCGGCGCGTCGTACATGGATTACCTGATCGCCGACGAGATCGTCATACCGCCGTCGAGCCGCTCGTTCTATGCCGAGAAGATCGTGACGCTGCCCGGCTGCTACCAGCCCAACGATCGCCGCCGGCCGATCGCCGAGCAGATTCCGTCGCGGGCCGATCTCGGCCTGCCAGCGGACGCCTTCGTGTTCTGCTGTTTCAACAAGAGCTACAAGCTCACGCCCGGGATGTTCGACATCTGGGCAAGGCTGCTCGCGCAAATCGAGGGCAGTGTGCTGTGGTTGCTGCAGGACGATCAGGTCTCGGCAGACAAGCTGCGCCGCGAGGCCGGGGCCCGGGGCATCGCGCGCGAGCGCCTGGTTTTTGCATCGCGACAGCCTCTCGCCCTGCATCTCGCGCGTCACGCCGCCGCCGACCTCTTCCTCGACACCTTGCCATGCAACGCCCACACCACGGCAAGCGATGCCTTGTGGGCTGGTCTGCCGGTCCTGACGGCACGAGGGACAACATTTCCCGGCCGGGTTGCCGCGAGCCTGCTCACCGCGGTCGGGCTGCCGGAGATGATCGCGCCAGGACTGCCCGAGTACGAAGCGCGCGCGCTCGAGTTGGCCCGCAATCGCCCGGCACTGGCGGCTGTCCGGCGCAAGCTGGCGGCCAGTCGCGCAACCGCGCCCTTGTTCGATACGCCGCGTTTCGTCCGGCAGCTCGAGAACGCCTACGTCCAGATCTACGAACGGCACCAGGCGGGTCTCCCCCCGGAACACATCGAGGTGGCTGGATCGACGATCGCGGCAGAGGAGGGGTCACGCTGTTGAAGATGTTCTAGTACTCTTGCCCGATGCTCATCTCGTATGCGTTCAGGCGGATTCTCGGGGCCATCCCCACCCTCCTGATCATCATCACGCTCGCCTTTTTCATGATGCGCATCGCGCCGGGCGGCCCCTTCGACGGCGAACGCCGGCTGCCGGCCGAGGTCGAGGCCAACGTGCTCGCGGCCTACGATCTCGACAAGCCGGTCCACGAGCAGTACTTCATCTATCTCGGCCGCTTGCTCAAGGGCGATCTGGGCCCCTCGTTTCGCGCACGCGATTTCACGGTCACCGAGATGATTGCAGCGGGGCTGCCCGTAAGCATCCGGCTCGGTCTCTCGGCGATCACGATCGCGCTCCTGCTCGGCACGACGCTCGGCGTCTTCGCCGCGCTCCGCCAGAACCGGCCGTCGGATTTCTCCGTCATGGCAATTGCGATGGTCGGCATCACCATCCCGACGTTCGTGACTGCGCCGCTGCTGACGCTGCTCTTCGGCGTCTACGGCGTGAACATCTTCGGCCTCGAATTCTCGCTGCCCGTCGGCGGCTGGAACAACGGCGCACTGCCGAACATGATCCTGCCCGTCACCGTGCTCGCGCTGCCACAGGTCGCGATCATCTCGCGGCTGGTCCGCGGCAGCATGGTCGAAGTGCTGCGCTCGAACTATGTGCGCACGGCGCGCGCCAAGGGTCTGTCGAGCCTGCGAGTGGTCACGCGTCATGCCTTGCGCGCCGCGCTGCTGCCGCTCGTGAGCTACCTGGGCCCCGCGATCGCGGGACTCGCAACCGGGTCGCTGATCGTCGAGCAGATCTTCGGGCTGCCCGGCATCGGCCGCTATTTCGTGCAGGGCGCGCTCAACCGCGACTACACGCTCGTGCTCGGCGTCGTGATCTTCTACGCGTCTTTCGTGATCCTGCTGAATCTCATCGCCGACATCCTCTACCGCGTGCTCGATCCGCGCGTGAGGTACGATCGATGACGCCTGTGCTGCCGGCGGAGCGCGCCGGGCTCGTGGAATCGGCCGCGACGGTCCGCGGCCGCAGCCTCTGGGTGGATGCGCGCCGGCGGCTCATGCGCAACAAGGCGGCCGTCGCGAGCATGATCGTTCTCGGGAGCGTCACGCTGCTCGCGGTTTTCGCTCCGCTCTTCTCGCCCTACGACTTCGACGCGATCGACTTCAGCCTCGTGCAATGCGCGCCGGCCTGGTGGCCCGACGATTCGGTGCTCTGCCGCGCGGATGGCGCGCACTGGTTCGGCATGGATGCCGTCGGCCGCGATCTCTTCGTGCGCACGCTCTATGGCGCGCGCGTCTCGCTCGCGGTGGGCCTGGTCGCGACCTGCGTCAGCCTGCTGATCGGCATCGCCTACGGCGCCACGGCGGGCTATCTCGGCGGCAGCGTCGACAACCTCATGATGCGCTTCGTGGATATCCTCTACTCGCTGCCATTCATCTTCTTCGTGATCATCCTCATGGTGATCTTTGACCGCAATTTCATCCTGCTCTTCGTTGCGATCGGCGCCGTCGAATGGCTGACGATGGCACGCATCGTCCGCGGCCAGACGCTGTCCGTGAAGGAGCAGGAGTTCATCGAGGCGGCGCGCGCGGCCGGTGTCGGCCCGTGGGGCATCATCTCCCGCCACGTCATTCCGAACGTCGTCGGTCCTGTCATCGTTTATGTGACGCTGACGATCCCCGCGGTGATCCTTGCCGAGAGCTTCCTCTCGTTCCTCGGGCTCGGAATCCGCGAGCCGATGACGTCCTGGGGCGTGCTGATTGCCGAGGGCGCGAATTCGCTCCAGACGTCGCCCTGGACGCTGATTTTCCCCGCTACCTTCATGGCCGTGACGCTGTTCTGCTTCAATTTCATCGGCGACGGGCTGCGCGACGCGCTCGACCCCAAGGACCGCTGAGCATGGCCGAGCCGATCCTGAGCGCCCGCGATTTCCACGTCCGATTCGCGACGCCCGACGGCGAGGTTCACGCGGTCCGGAACGTGAGCTTCGACGTCCAGCCGGGCGAGTGTCTTGGCGTAGTCGGCGAGTCGGGCTCGGGCAAGTCGCAACTCTTTCTCGCGGCACTGGGTCTGCTCGCCGCCAACGGTCGCACCGCGGGCGGCATGCTCTATCGCGGCCAGGATCTCACGAAGCTCGCGGCACGCGACCTGAATCGCATCCGCGGCGCCCGCATCACGATGATCTTCCAGGACCCGCTGACCTCCCTGACGCCGCACATGCAGATCGGCGCGCAGATCGTCGAGGCGCTGCGCGCACATCGCAAGATGACGCGCGCGGAAGCCGTCCGGGGCGCCATCGAGTCGCTCGAGCTCGTGCGCATTCCCGAGGCGAGGCGGCGCATGCGGCAGTATCCGCACGAGCTCTCGGGCGGCATGCGCCAGCGGGTGATGATCGCGATGGCAACGGCCTGCGGGCCCGATCTCCTGATTGCCGACGAGCCGACGACGGCGCTCGACGTGACGGTGCAGGCGCAGATCCTCGACATCATGCGCGATCTCAAGACGAAGCTGAAAACCTCGATCGTGCTCATCAGCCACGACATGGGAGTGATTGCCGCGATGGCCGACCGCGTGCAGGTCATGCGCCACGGCGAGTTCGTCGAGTCGGGGACGGTCAACGAGGTCTTCTACGCGCCGCGGCATGAGTACACGCGCATGTTGCTCGACGCGATTCCACGGCTCGACGCGCCGGCAGGTCCGGTCGATGCGCCGCGCGACGGAAGCGCCGGGCATCGCACGCTGCTGGACGTCCGCGATCTCAAGGTCCACTTTCCCATCCGCGTCGAAGGCTGGATCCCGCGCTACAAGGCGCTGCGAGCCGTCGACGGCGTGAGCTTCACGCTCGGCGAGGGCGAGACGCTCGGGGTCGTCGGCGAGTCCGGTTGCGGCAAGTCGACGCTCGCGCGCGCCGTGCTCGCTCTCCTGCCCTCGACCGCGGGCGTCGTGCTCTGGTGCGGACAGGAGCTCGGCCAGGCCGATCGCGAAGCACTGAGGCGGCTGCGCAAGGACATCCAGATTGTCTTCCAGGACCCGCTCGCGAGCCTCGACCCGCGCATGACGATCGGCCAGAGCATCGCCGAGCCCCTGCGCGCGCTCGTCCCCGATCTCGGGCGCGAGACGGTCGTGGCTCGAGTACGCGAGTCGATGTTGCGGGTCGGCCTCGATCCTGCCTGGATCAATCGTTATCCGCACGAGCTCTCGGGCGGACAGAACCAGCGCGTCGGCATCGCACGCGCGATGATCGTCGAGCCGAAGCTCGTCGTCTGCGACGAGGCCGTCAGCGCACTCGACGTCTCGATCCAGGCGCAGATCGTCGATCTGATCCTGTCGCTGCAGCAACGCTTCGCGATGTCCATGATCTTCGTCAGTCACGATCTCGCGGTCGTGCGCCGCGTCTCGCATCGAGTGATGGTGCTTTACCTCGGCCGCATCGTGGAGATCGCCGACCGCGATGCCATCTACAAGGACCCGCGGCATCCCTATACGCGCGCGCTGATCTCAGCCGTGCTGCTGCCGGACCCTGCGAAATCGCGCGTACGGCTCCGTGCGCCGCTGCCCGCGGAGCTGCCGTCGCCGATCGACACGCGCTCCGCGCTCGCCTACCTGCCCTCGAAGCGAATCGACGATCCCGATGCCGTTCAATACGTGCCGCGGCTGATCGAGGTCGGCCCCGGGCATCTCGTCGCCGAGCACGATCCGCAGTAAGCACCGCGGCGCCGACTGGGGTAACCTTCCTGAACGGAATGGGCCGGTCGGAGGTTGCCTCATGGTCATGCGCGATGGCGGTTTCAGGCTTCTGGCGGCGCTTGCGGTGCTGGGGCTCGCGAGCTGCGGCCAGGGCGAGCAGGGGGAGCCGGACACCGGAGGCGCCGAGCCTGCGGGCGAGATGGTGCTCTATCGCGGCAACGCCGCGGAGCCCGCGACGCTCGACCCGCATCACACGCAGGGCGTCTGGGAAAGCGACATCGTCGGCGACCTGCTGATCCCCCTCACGACGGCCGGCCCGCGAGGCGAGGCCATCCCGGGCGCGGCGACGAGCTGGGATATCGCTCCGGACGGGCTCTCCTGGACGTTTCATCTGCGCGAGCACCTCTGGTCCGATGGCGTGCCGGTGAGCGCCGAGGATTTCGTCTTCGCCTGGCGTCGCATTCTCGATCCCGCCACGGCCTCGTCCTATGCCTACTATCTTTATCCCATCAGGAACGCCGCCGCCGTCAACGGTGGCCGGATGCCCGTCGCCGATCTCGGCGCCGAGGCGATCGATGCGCGGACGCTCGTCGTCCATCTCGAGAATCCCGCGCCCTATCTCGCGGAGTTCATGACACACGCCTCGACCTCGCCCTTGCCGCGCCACGTCCTCGAGCAGCACGGCAACGCCTGGTCGAGGCCGGGCAACTACGTGTCCAACGGTCCCTATGTGCTCGCGGAGTGGATCCCGAACGATCACGTCGCGGCCGTGAAGAACGCGAGGTTCTTCGATGCGGAGAACGTCGCGGTCGATCGGGTCGTCTACTACCCGACGTCGGACTACTCCGCCGCGCTGCAGCGCTTCCGCGCCGGCGAGATCGACATCCAGTCGCGCCTGCCTTCGGCTCAGATCGACTGGATCCGCGAGAACATGCCGGAGACGATCGACCTGAAGCCGACGCTGACGGTCGAGTACATCGCGATGAATTTCGAGCGCCCCGGCCTCGACGACGTCCGCGTGCGCGAAGCCCTGAGCCTCGCGCTCGATCGCGAGACGCTCGTCAACCAGGTGATTCGCGTCGGCCAGCCTCCCGCGTATTCGATGATTCCGCCTGGCATCGCGAACTATCCCGGCAATGTGCGGCTCACGTTCGCCGACATGCCCCAGGCCGAGCGCGTCGCGCGTGCGCGCATGCTCATGGAGGAAGCGGGCTACGGTCCGGACAATCGCCTCCGCTTCGGCCTCGCCGTGCGAGCCGCGAGCGCCGACGCGCGCCGTGTCCCCGCGGCGATCCAGCAGATGTGGAGCGCGATCCACGTCGACGCCGAGATCGAGCAGTCGGATGCAGCGGTGTTCTACGACCTCATGCAGGAGCACGAGTTCGACGCCGGCATGGCCGGTTGGGTTGCCGATTACAACGATCCGTCGAACTTTCTCGATCTGCTCCGCACGGGCAACAGCAACAACTACTCGCAGTATTCGAATCCCCGCTACGACGCGTTGCTCGATCAGGCGATGAGCGAGCGCGACCTCGAGGCGCGCGGCCGGCTGATGGCGGAAGCCGAGGAGATAGCCCTGAACGACCACGCCTGGATCCCGATGTTCTTCCACGTCACGGACTCGCTGCAGCGTCCCTACGTCAGGGGCTGGATCAACAACATCAACGACACGAACCGCACGCGCTGGCTCAGCATCGACGAAGCGGCGCGCGCGGCGCTGTTCCCGAACCGCTACGGCCGCTAGGTTTCCGCCGTCGGGGCGAGGAGTGTCGCGTCAGGAGCGGCGGACGCGAATCGCCGTGGCCGGCAGCCGCACGGCCCCGTCGTCGAACACACCCTTGTGGTGGAAGTAGACGATGCCCGCGGCCCGGCGCATCGGCCGCGTCGCGAGCAGCCAGTTGAACGCGAAATCCGTCTGGAACCGGTCGAAGGCCCAGCGCAGCAGGCGCTTGGCGCGAAATTTCGGATAGGAACGCACGAACCAGGTTGACGGATCCTCGGCCTTGCCGCGCAGGAAATCGGCGACGGCATTGCCGGCCGCAAGCCCGTGCTTCAGCGCCGTATGGATGCCGCCGGCCGTGACCGGCGAGACCATGCCCGCGGCATCGCCGACGAGCAACACGCGCGATGTCGCGACCGGCCGGACTACGCCGCCGCAGGGGATGAGCCCGGCGCGGACGCTCGCGGGCTTCGCGCCGCGAAGGTCCATGACGGGCGCGATCTTCCCGAGGAACGCGGCCATCGCTTCGTCCGGCTTCCAGCCGCTCGGCTCCGACCGGCCGGCGCGGCGCGCGACGCCGGCCTGCACCGCGCCGACGCCGGCAAGCACCCAGGCGATGTAGCCCGGCGCAATGCGCCGGTCGATGAAGCAGTGGAGGCGATCGGGGTCGGGGATGTCGACGCCCGCGAACTCGTATTCGACGCCGGCCAGGAATCGTTCGTTGCTGCCGAGCCCGGCCGAGCGCGCGACCTTCGATCGCGGGCCGTCGGCGCCGATCAGGAAGCGGGTGGTGCCGAGGCCGTCGAGCTCGAGGCCGCTCCGCAGCCGCTCGAGACCCGTGAAGCTCGCGCCGAGCCTGAGCGTGGCGCCGGCGCGCTCGGTCAGCCCGGCGAGCCAGCGGATCACGTTCGGCGTGTCGGTGGCGAGAAAGTAGTAGCCGGGCGCCGCGAGATCGACGTGGCTTAAGTTCGGCGCGTAGAGCCGCACCGCGGGGATGCGCCGCACGAGGGCCGCGGGCAGCGCGTCGAGCAGCGCGACCTGGTCGACGGCATCCTTGACGATGATGCCCGTCGTGTGGAGCTTGCCGCCGGGGTCGCCCTTCTTCTCGACGACCGTGACCTTGAGCCCGGCGGAAGCGAGCGCGTGCGCGCTGGCGAGACCGCCGAAACTCGCGCCGACGACGACGCAGTCGGCATCGAAGGCGGAGTCGCGGGCGTCCACTGCGTCAGCCCTTCAATTGCGGTCGCCTTCCTGGGTGACCCAGAGCGATTCGCCGGTGTCGGCGCGCTTCAGCGTAGAGGCATTCGCGGTGTTGGTGCCGTCGCGGGAGCCGAAGCCCGTGACCGTCAGCCGGTCGCCGACCTTGAGAACGCGCGGCGTGAGGCCGCGGCGCGCCAGCGCATTGAAACCGAGCATCTCGACGGCCCAGGTCTCGACCTTGCCGTCGTCGCCGGTCACGTCGAGATGCACCCAGGCGTGGGGATTGGTCCACTCGACGGCGCTGACGGTGCCGGTGATCTCCACCGGCCGCCCCACGTCGAATTCCGCCGAGAACGAGTGATGCGCCCCGGCGGCGGCCGCCAGAAGCAGGGCCGACAGGCCGACCAGTGCCGAAATCCCAGGACGCATGAGCTGACTCCCTCGCGACGAACGGTTGTGACAGACTGGAACCTTCAAGTCCGGTCTGCCTGAACATAAGGGGCTTCATGCTACGACGAATTGCGCTCGCAAGCCTGCTTCTGGCGGCATCGCCGCTGTCGGCGCAGTGGTTCGATTTGCCGACGCCCGGAGTTCCCCGCATGGAGGGAGGGAGGCCCGACCTCGACGCCCCGGCTCCCCGCGCCGCCGACGGCAGGCCCGACCTCTCGGGCATCTGGTTGCCCGAATCCGCGAGCGGCAGCCTTTTCGATCCGGCAAGGATCCAGGACTGGGCGCTCGACGTCATGGCCCTGCACGAGAGCAATTTCTACGCCGACGATCCGCGCTTCCACTGCCTGCCGAGCGGTCCCGGCTCGTATCCGGCCGGCTCCACGACGGGCGGGCAGCGGCGCATCGTCCAGCAAGCGAGCTTCATTGCGATCCTCAACCCCGACATGACCTACCGTCAGGTATTCCTCGATGGACGCGAGCTCGAGGCCGAGCCGATCATTCCCACCTGGCTCGGCTATTCCGCCGCCCGCTGGGAGGGCGATACGCTCGTGATCGAGAGCAACGGTTTCAACGACAGGACCTGGCTCACGCGCGAGGGCCTGCCGCACACGGAGCAGCTGCGTATCACGGAGCGCTATCGCCGCCACGACTACGGGCACATGACGCTCGAGATCGCCTATGTCGATCCGGGCACGTTCAAGGAGCCCGTGGAAGCCACGATCGAGCTCGTGAATACGCCCGATGCGGGAATGCTCGAAACGATCTGCAACGAGTCGGAGACCGGCAGGCGCCACTACAACGGCGATCTCTCGGAGGCAGAAGAGAAGTTGGTCGAAGTGCCGCTGGCGACGCTCGAGAAATACGTGGGCACCTTCCGGGGTGTCTGGCTCGGCAATCAGATCACCGCCGAGTTCCTGATCGAGGACGGCGAGCTCGTGCTGATCCGGACGCCGCGATACTCCGACACCGGCGGCAACACCGACTCGGCCCGGCACCGGCTCGTCGCGCGTTCGCAGACGGCCTTCGACTGCAGCTGTGGTCTCGGCTTCGTCTTCGAGCTCAACGAAGCCGGCGAGGCGTACGAGGTCGGCGAGGTCCACGTGTCCGGGTCCTGGCCCTTCGCGCGGGTCGAATGACGATGAGGGCGAGGCATTCCCTGCGGCGGCTCGGGCCATGGGCATTGGCTGGACTGCTCCTGCTCGCGGGACCGGTCGCCTTCGGCCAGGCGGGACCGACACCGGAAGCCGCTCCGCCCCCGGAAGCAAGCCCGCCGCCGCCGCCCGAAAGCGAGTATCTGCGGCTCGGGCGCGACGACGCCGGCACGCCCGTCTCGCTGCAGACCTCGATCGTGCGCTTTGTTCCCGCGCCAGGCGAGGGACCCTCCGGTCTCGTCGTCGACCTCGTCGGCGCCATCCACATTGGCGACATTGACTACTACGAAGCGCTGAATGCGCGCTTCCGCGAGTACGACGCCGTGCTTTACGAGCTCGTCGCTCCCGAGGGCACGCGCGTGCCGCTCGGCGGCGTCGAGGGCGGCGGATTGCTGAGCGGTCTCCAGGGCGGCCTCGCCACCGTGCTCGGCTTGAGCTTCCAGCTCGACCACGTGGACTACACGCGCCCGAATCTCGTTCACAGCGATCTGTCGCCCGCGGACATCTCGCGCAGCATGGCCGAGCGCGGCGAGACGCCGCTCGACTACATCGCGCGGCTCCTGTCCATGTCGATGACCGAGTACGCGCGGGATCCCATGGGCGTACGCAGCATGGGACTGATCGCGGCACTCCTCTCTCCCGACCGCGAGCGCCTGCTCAAGGTGCAGATCGCGCCGATGATGCTCGACATGGAG